>Ga0187892_10007439_pt1 | contig 15612 bp, 11 predicted proteins | sample MA1701073metaG_FD_139345 | JGI IMG/M metagenome (GOLD analysis project Ga0187892, IMG submission 139345) | Bio-ooze microbial communities from a basaltic lava cave in the Kipuka Kanohina Cave System on the Island of Hawaii, USA - MA170107-3 metaG ... | reverse complement strand
GCCGTCAGCGCCGGCAGGAAGATCCACTTCTCGTGCGACAGGAAGCCGGCGACCAGGCAGGGCCATCCGGCGAGGAACGCGATCCCGGCGAGCAGCGCGTACGCCCCCTTGATCCCGCGCTTCGCCAGCTTGTCGCCGATGACGCCGGAGAGCGAGTTGCCGAGCGCGCCCGCGACCAGCGCCATGAAGGCGAGCGCCACGCCGGCCTGCGTCTCAGTAAGACCGCGCGTGTCGATGAAGAACTTCTTCCCGAAGTGGATGAGCGGGATGAGCATGATGACGGCGAAGGTCTGCGCGAAGATGATGAGCATGAGCGTCCGGTTTTTCAGCAGCGCGAGGTAGTCGCCGACCCCCCCCTGGCTCATCCCGTGCCCCGCCCCCTCGGTGCCCCCGCGCGGCGGGTCGGGCAGGAGCCAGATGAGCGCGGCGATCGCGAACCCGGGGACGCCCGCGATCATGAACATCATGCGCCAGTCCATCGGCACCGCGGCGAGCATGAAGGCCGCCGTCCCGCCGAGGGGCAGGCCGAGGTAGAAGACCGAAAGCGCCTTGCCGCGCGCCTCCTTCGCGAAGAGGTCGCTGATGAGCGAGGGGCCGACGACGAGGCATCCCGCCTCGCCGACCCCGATGAAGACGCGCGAGACGTTGAGGATCCACCTCTCCCGCGCGAGGCCCGAGGCGACGGTCGCGACGCTCCAGACGACGACGCAGATCGCGAACAGCTTCGGGCGGCTCGTGCGGTCGGCCAGCAGGCCGATCGGGATGGCGCAGAGCATGTAGCCGACCGTGAAGAGCGTCCAGAGCAGCCCGAACTGCGCCTCGGTCAGCTTGAACGCGTCGGTCAGCTGCTTCTCGAGCGCGCTGACGAGCTGGCGGTCGGTGTAGTTGAAGAAGTTCGCGGCGAAAATGACGCCGAGGGCGTAGAGGGCGGCGCGGCGGGCCATGTCGGTGCGACGGTTATACTGCAAGTCTGACGAGCGCGCCTACGAATTGAAACACCAGAGGACCCGGAGCACCCAGCGCGCCAGAGGCGTTGGTGCGGGTTCTTCGGGTTACCCGACGACTCTGCGCAGCTTCTTCTGCGCGTTCGGATCGACCTTCCCGAACTCGATCCCGAACGAGAGCGCGCCGTTCTGGTTCAGCCGGACGATGCGCCCGCCGAGCTCGACGTCCTCGAGCGGCTTCTGCATCGGCCGCAGCCCCACGGTGAACGGCTCCGTCGGGAGGTTGCCGAGCGGCAGCGCCACGTCGGTCACGCGCGCGCCGTTCAGGCTCAGGTCGCGGATCGTCGCGACGCCCTGGTCGTAGAGCGATCCGTCGCGGTTGTAGACGTAGAACTCCGCGCCGATCGACACCTCCAGGCGCGGCGAGCGCCGGCGGTGCGTGAACTTCAGCCGGTTGAAGTCGTAGCCCATCTCGCGGGCGACCTTGAACACCGCCTTCACCGTGTCCTTGCGGAACACCGGCCCCTGGCGGCGGTTCAGGATCTTGTTGACGCTCGACACGTCCAGCCCGACGCGCCGGGCGATTTCGACCTGCGTAACCATACCGTCGGTCCTCCGTCTCGGCCTCCTTTGTACATTCAAATTCGCACCCGGTCAAGCGAATATGGGTAGACTTATGCAATCGTGCGTCCCGAATTTGACTGCGCTTGCCCTCCGTAGCCTTGCCGGCAAACTCGGCGACAGGGAGACGGCGAAGGAGGGTCGGCAGGGTCGCCTCGCGCGAGGCGGTCCGCCAGCGCGCCGGCGCACAGCATGCGCGCTTCCTCGACGAGTTCCGTCGGCGCCTTGACGCCCTCGTCGGCGGCCGGGTGTTCCGTGAGCGTCAGGTGGATGTCGTGTTCCTGGCGTGAGGCTCGGGTTGAGGTTTCGACAGTTGGGAGTTGGGAGTTGGGAGTTGGGATTTCTTCTGCTATCCTATGGCTGTACGGAGGGCGTTATGACTGAAGTCACCCAGTACTGCTTCCAGGACTTCATCGCCGACCTGGAGATGATCACCTCCGTCGAGCGCGACCAGGCGGAGATCATCCGCAAGATCTCCCGCAAGCTGAAGCTCATCATCGGCGGCGGCGACGAGTTCCTCACCGAGCAGGAGCGCGAGGCGAGCCCCCACCACTACAACCGCCACCTCGTCTACATCGACCGCAAGCGCCGCTTCGTCATCATGGCCGCCGTCTGGCTCCCGGGCCAGGGCACCCCCGTCCACGACCACGGCACCTGGGGCGTGATGGGCATCATCGAGGGGGAGCTCCACGTCGTCAACTACCTCCGCGTGGACGACCGCGCCAAGCCCGGCTACGCGAAGCTCCGCGAAAGCACCGGCATGTACTGCGGCAAGGAGAACGTCTCCTACGTCCTCCCGCCCAACGAGGAGATCCACAAGGTCGAGAACATCGGCGAGAAGACCACCTACAGCCTCCACGTCTACGGGCGCGACGTCGTCGAGTTCAACATGTACGACCTCGAGAAGAACGCGATGAGCCCGTACCTGCCGGACTACAACAACTGTCCGAGCAAGCAGCGCTAGCAGGCTGCTGAGAAACAGCAGCCTGCCGTCGCACGTATGTCGTCGGCCGCACATCGTCCCGCCAGTCGCAAGCGCACGTGAGACGGGGCAACGACAGACGACGGAGCTGGAAACCCGCGCGCCGACCGCTCTTGGGGTGTCGTGGCTCTCGCTCTGGCTTTCGCGCTCCTCGCGCAGGAGGAGCCCCCCGCCACGGATCTGCGCCTCTACAGCTCCCTCGCCTGCGAGCTGCGCGAGGTCTCCGTCGAGTGGCAGGGCCAGGCGCTCGAGACCGTCGGCCTCGCCTCCCCATGGCGGTTCGTCGAGTACATGCGGATCGACTTCCAGTTCACGCCTCACACCGGGCGGCCGCTCGACGTGTTGATCTTGGGCGCCGCCGTGACCGCCGGCGTGCGCGTCTTCGAGGGGGCGGCGCTCTCGGCCGGAGTCGCCTGGCGGGGCTATGCGGGCGACGTGCGCGGATCGGCGCTCGCGCTCACGCTGTCGTTTGGCTGGCGCTTTTGATCGCGCTATACTCCGCGCGATGCGCGCGCTCCCCCTCCTCCTGCTCGCCGGCTGCGCCGCCACCGGCCCGGCCGCGGGCTTCGACGTGCGCGTCGTCTATCTCTACCCGTCCGACCAGGAGCGCTTCCCCGAGTACGAGCGCGCGATCGAGCAGTGCGTCGCGGAGGTCAAGGCGTGGTACCGCGAGAAGGCCGGCGTCGACTTCCGCACGCGGCCGCTGGAAGTCATCCGCGGCAAGGAGGACTATCGGACGATGCGCGGCGGCGACGCGTTCGACCGGGACCGGTGGGTCGAGTCGGTCGAGCGCGCGTGCGGCGGGTGGCGGCCGCGCACCGTCACGTGGGTCTTCGCGCAGGGCGGGGGCGGCGTTGCGTGCGCGAACCTGCAGGGGGAGTGGGCGGGCTTCGGGATGTTCGGCGACTGGGTGCTGGAGCCGATCAGCGGCGTGCCGAACCCGAAGGGGATCACGGCGGCGATGTGCGAGAAGAAGATCTATGTGACGGGCGGCACGCCGGTCGGCACCACCGTGCACGAGCTGGGGCACGCGTTCGGCCTCCACCATCCGGACGGGTACGCGCCGCGCGAGAAGACGATCATGCTGGCGCACTGGGAGTACCCGAAGACGGGGTTTCTGGAGCACGAGCTGATGGTCCTGCGCCACTCGCCGTTCACGTCGCCCGCGGGCTGGGACGAGGGAGCGCCGTTCGTGGACTACATCACCGACGACGCGTGCGAGTGGGGCAAGGACCTCGCGGTTGTCGGGCGCGGCTTCGTGCGCGGGGATGAGGTCGAGTTCGTCGACGTGCGCGGCGCGCGTCGCGCGGCGCCGATGGTGATCGAGGACGGGCGGCTCGTCGTGCGGGTGCCGTCCGGGCTCGGGCCGGGGGTGGTGCGGGTGCGGCGCGGGTCGCTGCGTTCGAACGCCGTACCGCTCAACGTTTACGAGAAGAAACCCTGATGACATAATCGGGCCGTGCGCAAGAAAGCGGCCTCCTCCGCGGTGATCCGGGATCTCAAGGTGGATCCGCTTCTGGTGGGCGCGGACCGCACGTTCCTGGAGACGTTTCCGCGGCAGGCGGTGCTCGATTCGGGGGCGCTGCCGCTGCGCCGTTACGGCGGGCTCGGGCTCGTGGTGGTGCGCTCCGAGCGGGACGCCGACGAGTCGCTGGCGCGCCTGCAGAAAGTGAGCGACGTGCGCCTGATGGCGGCGCTGCCGCTCAACGAGTACGGCGTGGAGCTTTTCCTGCGCTATTGGGACTCGGCGAAGAAGGCGGCTCCCGTGCCGCTGATCTGGATGCCGGAGGGGCGCCGCGCGTACCTCAAGCGGCTCGGCGAGCTCGCGTCGATCCGCGGGCGGGCGCATCCGGTGGCGTTCCTGACGTCTCTTCTGCTGACGTCGCCGCTGAACAACCAGTGTCCGATCATGGTGATGCGGGTGGGGAACGACGGGCAGGTGCTCTTCCTGGGGGGCGCGGGCGGCCTGCGGATGGGCCTCCGCTTTCCGGGCGCGTGGCACGCGGACTTCGTCGCGCGGTTGAAGCTCGAGTTCGGGATGAACGGGCAGGAGACGGAGGGGCGGGGCGGCGAGGAGCGGGGGCTGAACGACTTGACGGCGCTGGTGCTGCCGCCGCTGGCGACGGAGACGCTGATTCTGGAGCCGCGGGGGCGGAGGTAGTGAAGCGCCGGAACCTCGACGCGCTCGCGGAGCAGATGAGCGCGGAGCTCAGGAGGGAGTTCCCGCTCGAGGAGTACGTCCGATCCTTCGGACCGCTGCATTGGAACCACTTATGGCTTATGGCTCTCTTTGAACGTCTCGGGGTCGACATTGTGCTTCTTCATCAGGTTGTAGATGTGCGTCCGGTGCAAGCCCGACAGCCGCGCCGCCTCCGCAATCTTCCCCTCCGCGCGAGCCAGCAACCGCACCAGATACGCACGCTCCGTCGTCGACTTGTAGCTTTCGAAGTCCGGCTCGAACAGCTGCTCCGGCCCCGCGCCCCCACCCTTCGCCTCCACCTTCTTCGGCAGCGCGTCCACATCCAGATACGGCGCCTTCGACGTCACCACCGCCTTCTCGATGATGTTCTTCAGCTCCCGGATGTTCCCGGGATACTCGTACGCCATCAGCGCCTGCTGCGCCCGCGGCGTGAAACTCACCACATGCTTGCGGTTGCGCTCCGCCGACTCCGCCAGCAGCGCCGCCGCAATCCGCGGAATCATCGACCGGATCACCTTCAAACTCGGCAGCATGATCCCCAGCACGTCCAGCCGCATGTGCAGGTCGTGCAGGAACGTCCCCTCCGCCGCCCGCGCCGCCAGATCCTGGTTCGTCGCCACCACGATCCGAACGTCGATCCGCTTCGGCTGCGACGCCCCCACCGGCCGCACCTCCGCGCTCTCGATCGCCCGCAGGAACTTCGCCTGCACCGCCGGCGTCAACACATGGATCTCGTCGAGAAACAGCGTCCCCCCGTCCGCCTGCTCGAACAGCCCCTTCGCGTCGTGGATCGCCCCCGTGAACGACCCCTTCGCGTGCCCGAACAGCTGGCTCTCCGCCAGATGCTCCGTCAGCTCCGCGCAGTTGAAAGGCACGAACGCCGCCTTCCGCCGGCGCCCCACAAGATGGATGTACCGCGCGATCGACTCCTTGCCCGTCCCCGTCTGCCCCCGGATCAACGCCGGCGCGTCCGCGTCCGAATAGCTCTCCGCCAGCTCCATCACCTCCCGCGGGAACCCGACCAGCAGGAGCGGACTCGCCGGGTTCGCCGCCTTCGACGCCATATACAAGAGCGCCTTCTGCACGAACAGCGCCGCCGCCTGCAGCAACTCCTGCGCCGTCTTCACCCCCTCGTCCGTCAGCGCCCGCCCCGTCAGCACCGCCTGCGCGATCGGCTCCCCCTTGAACAGGACCGGCACCGTCGCCTCCCGACGGTCGAGCTTCACCGACGACTCCGCCACCGGCGGCCGACGCTGCGTCTCCACCCGCCCGAATGCCCCGCCCGGCGAGAGCGCCCACTCCTCGCCTTGACGTATGTAATAGAGCGCCCCGTCCAGCTTCACCCGCGACGACACCGCCCCGTGCACCCGCCGCCACAGCGCCTTGATGTCCGGCGTGTCGAACTCCGCGTCGAGATCCATGGACCGCTCGTCCGCATGCACCGGATGCACCGACACCTTGCTGTCGTACTTGCGCAGCGACTCGATGAGCGGCGCGACGAACGGCAGCGCCTCCTTCAGCGGCTTGAGCACGTCCTCCTCGGGCGGCTCCGCCCACTCCAGCCGCACGATCGCGATCGGCGTGTCGATCGTCGCCGACCGCCGGATCGGCAGGTTCACCCCCGCCGTCGTCCCCTCGAAGAGGAGCGACCCCGCCTCGCGCACGACCTCCTCGCGCACCAGCTCCGGACGGTCGATCGTCGCCGAGAACGCGAACTCCTTGCGCAGCGTCCGCCCCACCGGCACGAGCAGCTCGTGCCCCGGACGCGCGCTGTGCGGCTTGAGCACCGCCCCCGCATCCGCGCGCGCGATGGCGCGGCTCCGGTCGACGAGCCGAAGGTAAGCGTCCTTCGCGTTCGCCGCCCCGCCGAGATGGGTCAGCAACTCAAGTGCCAGTTCCATTCAATGCCTCACGCAGAGATCGCGGAGACCGCAGAGGAATCGGTCCTCTCCGCAAGCTCCAAGACAGTTGGGATTGGGGAGTTGGGAGTTGGGAGTTCTCATTCGCCTTTCCGTTTTTTGATTTCGTCGAGAATCCTGTCCGCCCTCCGCCCCGCCTCCGGGTCGAGCCCCCGCGCCTTCTCCGCCCCCGCCCGCGCCTCGTCCCAGCGCTTCAGCTCCACCAGCGCCATCGCGCGGTTCAGGTGCGCCCGCACGTCCTTCGGGTCGGCCGCCACCGCCCGGTCGAACTCCGCCAGCGCCGCCTCGTACTGGCTCCGGCTCGCCCGCACCGCACCCCGCACCATGTGCGCCTGCGCGTTCGACGGATCGAGCTCCAGCGCGCGCGTCGCCAGGTCCCACGCCTCCTGCGTGTTGTCGTCGTCGAAGAGCATCGACGCGTAGTTCGACAGCGCCGAGGCGTTCTTCGGGTCGAGCTCGATCGACTTCCTGAGATACGATCGCGCCACGTCCTTCGAGCCGGTGCGCGCGTAGCAGATCGCCGCCAGCTCGTACGGTTCCGCCAGCTCCGGCCAGCGTTCGATCATCTTCTCCGCCGCCGCGATGGTCGCCGGGAGGTCCCCCTTCGCGTAGAGGACGCTCGCGCGCCCCATCTCGACCCCCTGCTGCGGCACCCGCTTGCGCCGCAGGAGCTCGTAGACCTCGAGCGCCTCGTCGTAGCGGCCGAGGAAGGCCAGCACGCTCGCGAGGTTGTTCGTCGCGTTCCCGTCCCCCGCGTCGACCGCGCGGCGGAAGCACGGCACCGCCGCCTCGAGCTCCCCCTTCGCGCTGTGCGCGATCCCCATCATCGTCCACGCCGCGTACTGGTTCGGCTTGAGCCTGATCGTCCGCTTGAGCTCGACGATCGCCAGGTCGTGCTCGCCCCGCAGGAGGTGGCAGAAGCCGCGACCGAACGTGGCGTCGGTGTTCACCTCGTTCTGCGCGAGCGTGCGCGTGAAGTTCGCGACCGCCTCGAGGTAGTCCCCCTCCGCGAGGTCCATGTACGCCTTCATCAGGAAGCGGTCCTCCGGCGCCGCGCGGTCGGTCGCGCGCGAGAAGTCCTCCATCGCCCTGCGCTTGTGCTCCTTCGCCTCGGGCGTCGTCGTCTCGAACGACAGCTCGACCGACCTCCCGTCCGGCCCGAACCGCCCGTGCAGCCCCTGCACCGCGAGCACGAAGTGGATGCGCCCGCGCTCCAGGAGCGCCGCCGGGTTGTTCGGCGTCAGCTCGACGACGCGCGAGAAGTCCTTCTCCGCGCTGTCGCTGTCCCCGTTGTCGACATGGCATCGCCCGCGCAGGAAGAGCGCGTCGGCGTACTCCGAGTCGCGCTGGATCGCCTCCGTGAATTGCGCGATCGCTTCGTCGAGGCGGTCGTGCACCGCGCGGGCGTCGTACGGCTCCTGGTGCATGAGCGTGCGCGCGTCCTCCATCTTGGCGGTGCCGGCCATGAAGAACGGCTTCGCCGCCTCGAGGCGCTTGCGCCGCTCCTCCTTCTCCCGGTCGACCGCCGTCCTGACCTCCGTACGCTGCGTCTGCTCGAGCCTGAGCTTCAGCTCGCCGATCCGCTGGTTCGCCGACGCGTGCCCCGGCGCGCGCTCGACGATCCGCTTGCAGGCGTCGAGCGCCTCCTCCCAGCGCTGCGCGTCGTAATGCCCCTGCGCCTCGCGCTCCAGCGCCGCGATCTCGCGCCCCCGGCCCACCCGCCCCACGGCCGCGACGGCCAGCAGCGTCAGCAGCACCGCCGCCGCCAGCGACGCCGCCTTCCACCCGTGCTTGCGCAGGCGCCGCGCCGCCGCGCGCATCGGCGTCGCCCGCCGCGCCATGATCGGCTCCCCCGCGAGGTGCCGCCCGATGTCGAACGCGAGGTCCTCCGCCGTCGAGTAGCGGTGCTCGCGCTCCTTCTCCATCGCCTTGAGGCAGATCGCCTCGACGTCCGCGTCGAGCGCCGGCACGAGCGAGCCCGGCCGCGGCGGCTCCTCGGTGAGCGTCTTCTGGTAGATCTCGAGCGCCGTCTGTCCCGTGAACGGGGGCGTGCCGGTGATGATCTCGTAGATGATGACGCCGAGCGAGTACACGTCGCTGCGCTGGTCGATGCGGTCGAGCCGCCCGAGGACCTGCTCCGGCGGCATGTAGTACGGCGTCCCCATCGCCGTGCCTTCCTTCGTGAGCCAGGCCGCGTCGTCGAGCTGCTTGGCGAGCCCGAAGTCCATGATGAAGGGGACGCCTTTCGCGTCGACGAGGATGTTCGACGGCTTGAGGTCGCGGTGGATGATCCCCTGCGTGTGCGCGTAGTGGACGCCGCGGGCGACCTTCTCGATCAGTCGCAGCCACTTCGCGGGAGGCAGCCGCCGCTTGCGGATGAAGTCGACGAGCTCCTGCCCCTCGATGAAATCCATGCAGAGGTAGTGCAGGCCCTCGATCTCGCCGACCTCGTGCACGGTGACGATGTTCTCGTGGCGCAGCTTCGCCGCGAGCGACGCCTCGCGGTGCAGGCGGCGGATGAAGCCGACGTTCGAATCCCCCTCCTTGAGCACCTTGAGCGCGACGGTGCGGTCGAGCGTCGAGTCGTGGGCCTTGAAGACGATGCCCATCGAGCCGCGCGCGATCTCGCCGTGGATCTGGAACTTGCCGAGGCTCGCCAGCGGCGCCTTGAACTCCGCCGTCGTGCTGTGCCCCACGGACGACGTCGAGCCGCGCTCGTCGGAGTCCATGACGAGCGCGAGCATCTGGCCGCACCGCGGGCACCGCGCCTGCGCGACCGACTGCGCCGCCGGCAGCGCGGAGTACGCGCGGCACGACGGGCACTCGTAGAGCACGGCTCCCTGCGCCTCGACTGCGTCGCGGAACTTGCCGCGGGTGAGGTGGCCCCTGGCAAGAAGCGTCTCACCGAGAAGCGCGGCGGGGGACTTCATCTGGTCGCGGAGGGCGTCGGCGAGCTGCGCCGCGGTCACGAATCCCTTGGCCAGCGCGATTTGTCCGAACCGCCGCGCGTCGGCCATCTCGTCGAACCGCCGCTTCTGCTCCTCCAGGAGCCGCGCCAGGTGTTCGGGAGCGACGAGCGCTTCGGCGATCGGCTTCGCGTCGAGCCGCCCCGCGCGGTCCCGCAGGCAGACGTCGAGCCGCTCCTGGGTTGTGAGGCCCAGGTCAACCGCGATCACACCCACCAGCAGGTCGTCGGCGTTCATATGTCGAGACTCGTCGACACGCCTCCCACCCCCCGCCTCTCCCTCTGTCGAATCCTGTCTACACGGAAGTCTAAGGCGTCCGCGGCCGCAATGCAATCGCACGCCACGACAAAGCGCTATATGCTCCGCGTGGACGCGGTCGATGGATCAACAGCCCCTCCCTCCGGAAGCCGCCGCGGCGCCTCCCAGCGACCGCTTCGCAGTACCTTATCGGGCGCTGCAAGGAGGTGATCGCCGATTGCGAGGGGGCGCAGAAGGCCTACGACCGCGCGATCGAACTCGACGCGAGCCACCCGGGGGCGCTCCTGCGGAAAGGGCGGCTCATGATCGAGCGGGCGTTGATCGAGCGCGCGAAGGCGCGCGACGACGAGTCGTGGAAGGAGCGGGCGATCGAACTGGCGCGCGAGGGGGCGAAGCGGGTCCGGCTGGGGGCGGAAACCGCGCGTGGCAAGGAACGCATGGAGGTCGACATCGCACGCGCGTATGTCGCCGTGATCGATGGGTGGGGCACGCCCGCCTCCATCGAGCCCGGTCCGCTGCTCGAGAAGTGGCGCGGCGAGACGGGCATGGAGGAGTTCCTGCTGGTGGAAGGGCTCGCCAAGGGAGGGGACGCGATGCGTGACGCGGCCCGAGCTCTCGTGGAACAGATGCCCTCGTGGCCGCTGGCGTGGTTCTGGCGGGGCGTCGCGCGCAACGACAAGGGGGATCTCGACGGCGCCATCTCGGACTACGACGAGGCCCTCCGCATCGACCCGCACGACGCAGCGGCGCAACTCAACCGCGGCCTCGCGCGTCAGGCCAAGGGGGATCTCGACGGCGCGGCTGCGGATTTCGAACAAGCGCTTCGCATCAACTCGCGCAGCGCGGATGCGTACGGCAATCGCGGCCTCGTGCGCAAGGCGAGGGGGATCTCGACGGCGCCACCGCCGACTTCGACGAGGCCCTCCGCATCAACCCCCGACTGCCGGACGCGTACGCCAACCGCGGCATGGTGCGCGGCGTGAAAGGCGACCGCCCCGCCGCCGCCGCCGACTTCCGCAGGGCCCTCGAGGTCGCGCCTCCCGACTGGCCGCGCCGCGCCGCCGCCGAGAAACTCCTCAAGGACCTGGAGCGCCGCTGAGCATCACCGTTCCCGGCACAACTTCCGCAGGCTCTCCGCCTTCGCCCGCGTCGGCCAGTCCGGCGGCGCCTCCGCCAGCGCCCGCTTCACGTCCGCCTCCGCCTCGTCGTACCGCTTGAGGTAGTAGAGCGCGCCCGCGCGATGGTAGCGCGATTCGAACCGCTCGGGCTTGATGCGGAGCACCACCGTGAGGTCCTCGATGACCCCTTCCCACTCGCCGTTCTTGATGCGCAGCACGGCCCGATTGAAGCGAGACTCAAGCTCGTCCGGGTCGAGTCGTATCGCCTCGTTGAAGTCCGCCAGGGCCTCCGAAGCCCGGCCCCGCCGCGCCAGCAGCAGTCCGCGCAGCCCCAATGCGCGTGCGTCGCGCGGGTCGCGCTCCAGGGCGCGGTCCAGGTCTGCGAGCGCCCCGGCGTCGTCCGCTTCAACCCGGGCCGTCGCGCGATAGTAGTACGCCGTCGGGTCGCGCGGGTCGAGCTCGATGGCCCGCGCCAGATCGGCCATCCCCCCGGCCGCGTCCCCTTCCCTGCACCTCAGCTTGCCGCGCAGCGCGTGCGCCGCAGCGCGTCCCGGCTCGAGCCTGATCGTCTCGTCGAGATCGCGCATCGCCCCCCTGACGTCGCCGGTCATCACGAGCACGTTCGCGCGGTTGGCCAGCGCCTCGACCATCGCGGGGTCGAGCTCCAGCGCCTTGTTCAGGTCCCCCAGCCCCTCGGCCGTCTTTCCCACTCTGCACAGCAGCGCCCCGCGGGTCGCCCGCGCCTTCGCGTCCTTCGGGTCCACCTCGATCGCCCTTCCGAGACTTGCGAGCGCGCCCTCGTCGTCCCCCTTCAGGACGAGGGCCACGCCGAGGTTCAGGTACCCGCGGGACGAGTCGGGCATCACGCGGATGACCTCCCTCCAGTCGGCCGCGGCGCCGTCGAGGTCGCCTTCGCCGCGCCGGAGGTGCGCGCGGTTGTCGTACACCTCTGCGGAGTCCGGATCGAGTTCCAGCGCACGGTCGAAGTCCCGCCGCGCCTGCGCCGCGTCCTTCATGCCCTGATGGATCTGCCCCCGGTAGAAGTACGCGATCGCCATGTCGGGGCGGCGCTCCAGCGCGGCGCGGCAGTCGGCGAGCGCCAGGTCGTACCGGCCGTGCATCCGGTGCGCGTTCGCCCGCGCCGCGTAGGCCTCCGCGAAGGCCGGGGTCAGCTCCACGGCCGTGTTGAAGTCCTCCAGGCCCCGGTCGATGTCTCCGTTTCTGACGTGCACGCTGCCGCGGGACACATACGCCTCGACGAAACGCGGCATCGCGGCGATGGCGGCGGTGAAGCCCTTGATCGCCTCGTCGTACCGGCCGAGGGCGTGCACGGCGCTAGCGCGGAAGCAGAGGGCGAGCGCGTGCTTCGGCCGCAGGTGCAGCGCCTCGTCGAACGCGAGCACCCTTTCCCCGCTCGTGTCCGCCGCGAAGCCCCGCAGGAGGTGGAACTCCTCCTCGCCGCGGCGCCCCTTGAATCTGGCAACGCCAGCCTCGGCGAGCGCGCCGGCGTCGGGCCTCCGCTGGAGGTGCGCCAGGATCGCCCGGGCAAGGTCCCGCTGCAGCTCGTCCTGCAAGTCGGTCGCGGCCCGAATGTGCTCCTCCGCCTCGCGCGCGATCGGGAGCGCGGCGGTCGTACGCCGCGCGCGGGACTGCCGCTCCACGGAGCTGCCCGCGAGCACGGCGCGCGCCAGGAGCAGACGTCCCAGGCTGAAGCGCGCCGGGGAGAAGGCAGGGTCGAGCTCGATCGCCCTGCGCCACGCCCGCTCCGCGTGGATGTCCTCGCCTCGAAGCTCCCACGCGCGGCCGAGCAGGTAGTGGCCTGCCGCGACGTCGGGCGCCGCCGCGACGGCCCGCTCGATCAGCCGTTGCCCCTCCTTCACGCGCTCCACCAGCCGGCCGTAGTCGGCGTCGTGGCTGTAGAGGTACTCCGCCGCCTCGTCGAGCACCGGGCGGCCGCGCTCGAGGTCGCGGAACGCCTCCTCCCGGGACGACGTCCGCAAGAGTGCCCACGCACCGATGGCGACGGCCGCCAGGACGGCCGCCGCCGGCACCACGATGTTCATGCGGCGGGCGAGTCCGCGGCGCAGCCGCCTCAGCGTTCCAGGCGGACGCGCGACCACCGGCTCGCCCGCGAGGTAGCGATCGATGTCCTCGGCGAACTCGCCCGCGGACGCGTACCGGTCGGCCGGCTCCTTCTCGAGCGCCTTGAGCGCGACCGCCTCGAGCTCCGCCGGAACGTCGGCCCGCATCGCTCGCGGAGGCCGCGGCGTTTCGTCGACGATCCTGTGGTAGACCTCGACCGGCGTGCTCCCGTCGTGGGGCACGCTCCCCGTCAGCATCTCGTAGAGGATGGCGCCCAGCGCGTACACGTCGGTGCGGGCCGAGACGTCCCGGCCGGCGACCTGCTCCGGCGCCATGTAGAGCGGCGTGCCCAGCGTCACGCCCGTGCGCGTGAGGCGCGTGCGCGCATCCGCGAAGTGCGCGAGGCCGAAGTCGACGACCTTCGGCTCGTCGTCGGGCGCCAGCATGATGTTGCCCGGCTTGAGGTCGCGGTGGACGATCCCGCCGCGGTGCGCCGCGCCGACGCCGCGCGCCGCCTTCGCGAGGATCCGGAGGAAGCGGGGCAGCTCCGTCCGCGCGCCGGCCATCGCCTTCTCCAGCGAGCCGCCCGCGATCTTCTCCATGACCATGTAGAGGCGGCCGTCCGCCGCGCCGACGTCGTGGACGGTGACGACGTTGGGGTGCGACAGCTTCGCGACCGCCTGCGCCTCGCGCACGAAACGCTCGCGCAGCCGCTCGTTCACCTCCACGCTCGGGCGCAGGCACTTGAGCGCCACCTCGCGTCCCAGCTCGCGGTCGCGGGCGAGGTAGACGACGGCCATGGCGCCCTCGCCGAGCGTGCCGACGATCTCGTAGCGGTCCAGTCGCACAGTGAGTGAATTGTAGCAGGGCTACGAACGCGCCAGCCGCCAGCGTTCCAGCTCCGCTCGAAGCGGCGCCCAGTAGCGGCGGTCGAGCGCGCGCTCGCGGACCTCTTCGCGCCGCAGTTCCTGTTCGACCGCCCGCCGGTCGCCGCGCCTCGCCGCCGCGACGGCGCGCCGCGCGACGACGACGCGCGGGAAGCGCCGGGCGAGATCCACGAGCAGCGTCGGCGTGCGGCACTCGCGCAACCAGAACGCGATCCGCGAACGGGGCGCCCGCCGCGGGCCGCCCGCCACGTCCGCCTCCACCAGCCGACGCAGCATGAGCCAGTCCTTGTCGCGCTGCGTCTTCTTGATGGCGACCAGGTCCTGAAGCGAGACAACCGAAACACTGCCGTCGCCGGGCAGCCGCAGGCGTGCGCGACGCTTCCACAGCGCTCCGAAGGGCGCGGCGCCGCGCATGACGCTCATCACGTCGATGCGCAGGTTGTGGAGCCCCGCGGCCCGGCAGCGGAAGTGGCAGGCGTGACCGCGTCGAAGCGCGTCCTCCGACAGCGGCGGGTAGAAGATCGGCTCGGCCCGCAGTTCATCGAGCGCCGCGCGGAGACGATCGAGGTTTCCCGCGGACACCGCGACGGCGAAGTCGATGTCGCGGCTGAACTCGGCGGCGCCGTAGAGGATGCACGCCTGTCCGCCCATGAGGAGCGCCTTCACCCGGCGCCTGCGGAAAGTAGAAAGGACCCTGGGAATCAAACTGCTCGGCGTCACACCGGCCTCCCAGCAGCAGGAAGGTCGCCCAGAGCCGCTGCGACTCGCGGAATCGCTGGGCGGGCGTCATGCGATACCATTCGAGGAGCTCGTCGTCCTCCACAGACCGCACTATACCGCTTCACCGCTCCACCGTTCAACCGCTCGACCGCTTGCCCTCCGACTTGTCCTCCGAAGCCCTCTACACGTCGGGCACTTGCGGGCCGGCGAAGGAGGAAGCCTTTCCAGCCGGCTGTGTCCCTGTTGCACGGCGAAGGAGGTTCAACCGTTCGCTTGCTCGCCGGATATCCTTGCGCGTATGGCTGTGCGCGTCAGGCGAAGCGCTGCGCACGGAGAGAGACTCCCAAGGCCTGCGCAAGGACATCCGCAAAGCACTGAGACGTCTGTAGTCCCTGTCGACTCCCGTCGACATAGCCGCTTTCTATCGCGTCCTGTGTCGACGTCCCTCGACAGTCGCGGCCGAAAACCGCGCTTCCGCATTGCAATCGCGGTGGCACGACCGTTGCATTGCGTCGACCGGTTGGTTGGGTTGCTTGGCCGCCGCAACGGCGAACGGTTGAACGGTGGAACGGTTGAGCGGTCGAGCGGACTTGTGGGAGGTGGCTATGAAGCGGTTGCTCGTACCCCTGTTCGCCGTCGCGATCGTTTTCTTCGCCGCGCCGGCGCTCGCGTCCGCGCAGGATGAGCCGACGACGCCCGTCATCGTCTACGAGGCGTCCTTCGCGCTCGACACCGGCGACCTCAGCGAGTGGATCGTCTGGATCCTCGAGAACCTCGGCATCGGCGACGTCGAAGCGGCCGGCGCGTCCTTCACCGTCTGGGACAACGTCGGCGTCATCTCCGGCACCGCGATCACCCGCAGCGCCCAGATCCTCGTCTGGTACACGATCGCCGGCGTCACCTCGACGCCGGTGG
>Ga0187892_10007438_pt1 | contig 15612 bp, 15 predicted proteins | sample MA1701073metaG_FD_139345 | JGI IMG/M metagenome (GOLD analysis project Ga0187892, IMG submission 139345) | Bio-ooze microbial communities from a basaltic lava cave in the Kipuka Kanohina Cave System on the Island of Hawaii, USA - MA170107-3 metaG ... | reverse complement strand
GCGCCGCCACGCACAAGCTCGTGGCCAACAAGCTGATCGAGGCGATCAACGCCGAGTACGGGACCACGCTGGCGCGCATCCCCTGACGCGAACCACGAGCCCCCGCGGGGGTAGCGAGGACGGCATCCGGCATCCGCCGGATGCCGTTCTGCTATGAGAGCCATCCACCTCGTGCTCCTACTCATCCCCGGGCTGGCGCCCGGGGTCAGTGGGCACCTTGGGGCCCAGGCGGTGCCGCGCACGGACACCCCGCGGCGCGGGGCCGCGCGCCTCACCGCCGACTGGCGCATGGAGCTGTGGGATCGCGAAGTCCGCGCGGGCGAGCCCGTCGCCCTCGGCGCGCCGCTCACGGGTGACACGGTGGGCGGCGCGGCGATCCCCCTCGTCGCGCGGCTCGAGCAGGACGTGCGCGCGGTGGGCGGTGTGCCGGGCTACGTGGCGAGCATCGGCGCGGGGCAGCTCAGCGTGCAGCAGGACCGGCGCACGGTGGCCTTCACGCTGGACTACGGGATCACGGATCGCCTCGCTCTGGGGGTGACGGTGCCCGTCGTGCGCGTGCACACACGGGCGCAGGTCCGGATGGACACGACCGGCGCCTCGCTGGGGCTCAATCCCCTGCTCGTCGATCCGGCGCTGGACACCGCCTACGCCGGGTTCTTCGGCGAGCTGGACCTGGCGCTGGCGCAGCTCGACACCAGCATCGCCCAGGGGACCTGCGCATCGCGCTGCACCGAGGCGCAGTCGCTCTCCACCCAGGGGCACGCGGCGCGCACCGCGCTGCGGCGCTCGGTGTACGGCGCGGGCACGGCCGGCGGCGCCCCGTTCCTGCCGCGCGCGGGATCGGACGGCGGGCGGGGGCTCGATTCGAGTATCACCGCGCTGCAGCAGAACTTCGCGACGTTCGGGATCACGAGCTTCACCCGGGGCTTCCTGCTGCCGATCGACGCCGTGGGCGACGCGGGGTTCGACGCCGCGCTGGGGGACCCGGTCTACGGGTTCGGGGCCGCCCAGATTCGCAACACCCCGCGCACGCTCCAGTACTGGCTCGGTGACGTGGCGCTGGAGGCGACGTACCGGTTCGCCACCGGGCCGGCGTACGCCGGCGCCGCCGCGCTCGTGCTGCGGCTGCCGACCGGCCACCCCGACACGTCGTACGACTTCCTCGATCTCGCCGCGGGCGATGGGCAGACGGACCTCGAGGCGCAGCTCATTCAGGAGCTGACGGTCGCGCGGCGGCTGTGGCTCAATCTCTCGGTGCGCGCCACCATGCAGCGAAGCGGCAGCCGCGAGCGGCGGGTAGCGCCCGAGGCGGCGTTCCTCGTGCCGGCCGGCGCGACGGCGACCCTGGACTGGGACCCGGGCGACTACCTCGCCATCGACTTCGCGCCGCTGTACCGGTTCACCCGGGAGTTCGCCGCCGGCGTGACGCTGGGCTACCAGACCCGGGGCCGTGACCGCCACACGTTCGCGACGGCGCAGGACTCGACCGACCTGGCCGCGCGGGTGGGCGAGCCGACGCCCGCGTCGCTGCTCGATCAGGGAACGGCGACGCAGCGACTCCGGGCGGGCGTCGCCCTCACCTACGTGGGTCCGTGGCTGGAGGGCGACGTTTCGATCGAGCGGACCGTCAACGCGTCCGCGGGGAGCGGCCCGCTCCCGGACGCGACCGTGTTTCGGGTGGTGCTGCGGGCGTCGCGGAAGCTGTTCTGAGCAGCTCCTCGGCGTGGCGCAGCGCCGTCGCCATGTCGGGGTCGCCCAGCATGCGGGCGAGCTCCCGGCGGCGCGCGTCGCCCGTCGCCACGGTCACGTCGCTCGTCGCGACCCCGCCCTTCGCCCCCTTGGCCACCACGATGTGATGGTCCGCCCGGGCCGCGATCTGCGGCAGGTGGGTGATGACGAAGACCTGGCGCTCCCCGGGCTTGCGCCCGGGGTCAGTACCTGCCACCCGGGTCAGCGCCTCGCCGACCTGGCTCCCCACCTCTCCGCCGATGCCCTGGTCCACCTCGTCGAACACGAGTGTCGGGACGGCGTCGTGCCGCGCGAGCACGACCTTGAGCGCGAGCATGAGGCGCGAGAGCTCGCCTCCCGACGCCACGCGCGCGAGGGGGCGGGGCTCGAGACCCGGGTTGAGCTGGATCACGAACCCGACCGTCTCTCCCCCGTCCGCCCGGGGAGCGGGGAGCGGGGAGAGGTCCACCACGAATCGGCCGGCGGGCATGCCCAGCTCCGGGAGCAGCTCGTCCACGGCCGCGGCGAGCCGGCCCGCGGCCGCGCCGCGCCTGGCGGTGAGCGCGGCCACCGCGCGATCGAAGTCCGCCCGGGCGGCTGCCCGCTGCTCGCCGATGGCGCGCAGGTCGAAGTCCGCGGTATCGAGCAGCTCGAGCTCGCGCGCCGCGGCGTCGCGAGCCGCGAGGACGTCCGGAATCGTGGGCCCGTGCTTCTGTTGCAGGCGATACAGGACTTCACGCCGCTGCTCGATCTCCCCGAGCCGCGCGGGATCGGCCTCCACGCCCGCCACGTATTCGCGCGCGGCGGCGGCCAGCTCCTCGAGGTTGGCCGAGGCGCCGTCCACCAGCTCCTGCCACCGCCCCACCGCGGGATCGAGCCGCTCGAGCGCCGCCACGAGCTTGCGTGCCCGCGTCAACCCGGTGGCGTCCACGGCCTGCTCCAGCTCGCGTCCCAGCCGGCCCAGCTCGTCGGCGTGCGCCAGCCGCCGGGCCTCGGCGGCGAGCGCCTCGTCCTCGCCGATGCGCGGCGCGGCTCGCTCGATCTCGCCCGCCACGTGCCGCAGGTAGTCGGCCTTGCGGCGCACCTCGTCCTGCTTCGCGCGCAGCTCCGTCTCGCGGCGCTCCAGCGCCTGCCAGCGCCCGTGCGCGTCCGCCACCGCCACGCGCTCGACTGCGGCGCCGGCAAAGGCATCGAGCATGTCGCGTTGCGCGTCGGGCTGCAGCAGCGACTGGGTCTCGTGCTGCCCGTGCAGGTCCACGAGCAGGGCGCCGAGCTGCGCCAGCACGCCCACCGTCGTGGGGCTCCCGCTCGCCCACGCGCGGGACCGGCCCTCCCGATGGATCTCGCGCTTGAGGACCAGGAGCCCTTCCCCCACTTCCACACCCAGGGCGGACAGGGACGGTCGGAGGCGGTCGAGGGCGGTCGAGGAAAGCTCGAAGGCGCCCTCGATGACCGTCTTCTCGGCGCCGGGGCGCACCACGTCCACCGACGCGCGCTCGCCGAGCAGCAGCGCGAGCGCGTCCACCAGGAGCGATTTGCCCGCGCCCGTCTCGCCGGAGAGGACGTTGAGACCCGCGCGGAGCGGCAGCGTGACGTCGGCGATCACGGCCAGGTCGCGGACGCGCAGCTCGCTGAGCATCAGCGGCGCACCCGATCCGACAGGTCGCCCCATTGCAGCTTGGTCCGCAGCCGCGCGAAGTACCCCTCGGGCCCCAGGCGGATGAGGTGCACCGGGTGCTCGCCGCGCTTGATGATCACACGCTCACCGGGCTGGATGGGCGTGCCGACCTGGCCGTCGAACGAGACGAGCACTTCCTCGGTCCAGGGCGGGACGGGCTCGACCGCGACGGTCGAGCCGGAGGGCAGCACGAGCGGACGGACGGCGAGGGTGTGGGGGCAGATGGCCGTGACCACGAGGGCATCCACGGTGGGCGCGACGATGGGGCCGCCGGCCGACAGCGAGTAGGCCGTGGACCCGGTCGGCGTGGCGACGATGATGCCGTCGGCCGAGTACTGCCCGACGTGGTCGCCGTCCACGGCGACCCGCAGGTGCACGACCCGGGCGACGCCGCCCTTGTGGACGACGACGTCGTTGAGCACCGGCGGCTCGGTGCGGCGCCGGCCCTGCTTGTCCTCGATGGTGGAGACCAGGGTGAGGCGCGCCTCGGTCGTATAGGCCCGGCGCACCAGGGCGTCGAGCGCCCACTCGAGACTCTGCGACGCGGCGGCCGTGAGGAAGCCGAGCCGGCCGATGTTGATGCCCAGGATGGGCGTCTCGGCCCCGTCCAGGGCGCGGGCGCCGCGCAGCAGGGTACCGTCGCCGCCCAGCGTGATGAGGCAGTCGAGCGGCACACGGGGGTCGAGCGGCTCGGGACGCGTCCCGCGCCACAGCGGCAGCAGCCGCTCCTCGCTGAACACCTGGAAGCCGTAGCGCGGGGCGGCGCTCGCCACCGCGTCGAGCAGATCGCCGAGGTTGCGGTAGTTGGGGTTGCCGACGACCCCGACGTTCATCGCGCCGTGAGCGACTCCTCGGCGGCGAGGGCGCGGATGCGCGCGGCGATCCCGGCGCCCGTGAGGCCGACCTCCTCGAGCTGGCGGCCGCGCGGCGCGTGCTCGTAGGTGCGGTCGGGCACGCCGAGGGCGACGACGCGCACGTCTGGCGCCGTGGTCTGCGCCACCGCCGCCAGCGCCGCGCCGAACCCGTTGACCACGGTGCCGTCTTCGACGGTGACGAGCAGGCGGTGCTCGCGCACCAGCGCCTCCAGCGTCTCGCGGTCCATGGGCTTGAGAAACCGGCAGTTGACGACGGTCACGTCGAGGCCGTCGGCGGCGAGCGCCGCGGCGGCGTCGAGCGCGGGCCGGCACATGACCCCGACGGCGAGAATGGCGCAGTCCCGCCCGCGGCGCAGGACCTCCCAGCTGGCGTACGGCACGGGGGCGACCTCGGCGGCCGGAGGCGCCTCGCCGGGCGCCTTGTCGCGCGGGTAGCGCAGGGTGAAGGGGCCCGCGGTGTGGCCGAGCGCGCAGCGCAGCAGGCCAATCAGCTCGGCACCGTCCTTCGGCGCCGTCACCGTCATGTGCGGCACCGCGAGCAGATAGGCGATGTCGTAGAGACCCATGTGCGTCTGCCCGTCTTCGCCCACCATGCCGGCGCGGTCGAGACAGAAGATCACGGGCAGCTGCTGGATCGCCACGTCGTGCACGATGCTGTCGTACGCCCGTTGCAGGAACGTCGAGTAGATCGCGACGATCGGCCGGACGCCCTGGGTGGCGAGCCCGGCGGCGAACGTCGTGGCGTGCGCCTCGGCGATCCCGACGTCGAAGAAGCGCCCCGGCCACTTCTTCTGAAACGCGTTGGTGCCGGTGCCCGAAGGCATGGCGGCGGTGATCGCCAACAGTTCGGGGTACTCGGCGGCGAGCTGCGTGATCGCGTCCCCGAACACCTTGGTCCACGCCGGCGGCCCCGGCGAGACCGGCCGCAGCACCCCGGTGACGGGGTCGTAGGGGGCCCGCGCGTGGTACTTCTCGAGATCGGGCTCCGGCAGCGGGAAGCCGCGGCCCTTCTCCGTGATCACGTGCACGACGCGCGGGCCCGTGAGCCCGCGCACGATCTCGAACGTCTGCACCAGATGGGCGATGTTGTGCCCGTCGATCGGCCCGAAGTAGCGGAATCCCAGCTCCTCGAACAGCATCCCCGGCGACCAGAGGTTCTTGATGCTCTCTTCGATGTTCTTGGCGAACTCGACGAGTCGCGGGCCGCCGACCAGGTGGGAAGCCTTCTCGATCATCTCCTTGACCCGCTCGCGCAGTCGCACGGTGATGGGGCTGGCGATGATGGAGCCGAGGTAACGACTGATCGCGCCGACGTTGGGGGCGATCGACATCCCGTTGTCGTTGACGACGAGCAGGAGGTCGCGCCCGGAGTGGCCGGCGTTGTTCATCGCTTCATAGGGAAGCCCGCAGGTGAGGGCTCCGTCCCCCACGACGGCCACGACCTGATGGTGCTCCCCCCGGAGGTCGCGCGCGGTCGCCATGCCGAGCGCGGCCGAGAGAGCGGTCCCGGCATGGCCGGCTCCGAACTGGTCGTGCGCGCTTTCGGTGCGCCGCAGAAAGCCCGAGAGGCCGTCCGCCTGCCGCAGCGTGGGGAGGCGATCGTTGCGACCGGTCAGGATTTTCCACGGGTAGCCCTGGTGCCCGACGTCCCACACGATCCGGTCGCGCGGCGAGTCGAACACGTGGCACAGGGCCACGGTGAGCTCGACCACCCCCAGCCCCGCGCCGATGTGCCCGCCCGTCTGGGACACGACCTCGATCAGCCGCTGCCGCACCTCGTCGGCGAGCGGCTGGAGCCGGTCCTTGGCCAACCGGCGGACGTCTTCCGGTCCGCGAATCCCGTCAAGCAACCCCATCGGCGCTGCCCGCTTCCCCCTTCCCGCTTCCCGTTCGGTCAGTTCGGCCTGGTCGCGACGTAGTGCGCCAGCTCGGTGAGCGTGGGGGAAACTAACCCCGCGTCCCGCAGGCGGGCTACGGCCTGCGCGGCGAGGCGCCGGGCTTCGGCCTGCGCGGCGGCGACGCCGAGCAGCGACACGAAGGTGGACTTGGCGAGCGCCGCGTCGCGCCCCGCCGTCTTACCGAGCTGGTCCGAGGTCCCGGTGGCGTCGAGCACATCGTCGGCGATCTGGAAGGCGAGTCCCACGGCCTCGCCGTACCCCCGCAGTCCGGCGACCTGGGCCGGCGGCACCGCGTCGCCCGCCGCCAGCCCGCCGATCACGCACGAGGCAGCGATGAGGGCACCCGTCTTGCGCGCGTGCACCTGCTCGAGGTCCGACAGGGGCAGGCGGCGGCCCTCCGCCTCGAGGTCCAGGGCCTGCCCCCCGATCATGCCGCCCGCCCCGGCGGCGCGCAGCAGCTCGCCCGCGATCGCCGCGCGCCGCCCGGGCGCCAACCCCAGGGCGTCGAGACCATGTGCCAGCACCCGGGCCGCGAGCGACACCATGTGGAAGCCGGCCCTGGTGGCCGTCGGCACGTCGAAGGCGCGGTGCGTCGTGGGGCGGCCGCGGCGGAGATCATCGTCGTCCATGCACGGCAGATCGTCATGGACGAGGGAATAGGCGTGCACCACCTCGACCGCCGCGGCGAGCTGGGCGACGGCCGCCGAGGTGCCGCCGACCGCTTCGTGGCTGGCGAAGGCGAGTGCGGGACGCAGGCGCTTACCCGCGCCGAGCAGGCTGTAGCGCACGGCGGCCGTCACCGGAGCCGGCCACAAGCGGTCGGCCGCGGCGCCCCACTCGGCGAGCACGGCGTCCACGCGCGCCCGCGCGTCGGCGAGGTAGGCCTCGAGGGTGGCGCTACCCCGGGGCGGGGGGGGCGGGGGGGGCGTCGAGATCGTCAATGCGGATTTGCTTGACTTTCGCCTCGGCGGCGCTCAGGCGCTCGCGCGCGGCACGGAGCCGCTCCACGCCGTCCTCGAACAGCCGCAGGGCCTCGTCCAGGTCCAGCTCCTCGGTTTCCAGCCGCCGAACGATCTCCTCGATGCGCTCGAGCTGCTCGGCGAACGAGGGGCCGCCCGGCGGCCCTGTCGGCGCCGGCACCTAGGACTCCGTGGCCTGCGCCGCGACGTCGCCGTCGCTGACGCGCAGGCGGAAGCGGCGGCCCGCCGAAAAATCGGCGACGCGGCGCAGCACGTGGTGGCGCTCGTCGAGCGGCACCGCATAGCCGCGCGCGAGGATCCGGAGTGGCGACAGGGCGTCGAGCCGGCCGCTGTGCGTCGCCAGCCGTGCCCGGGTGCGCTCGAAGCGCAGCGTGACCGCCGCCGCGAGCCGGTCGTTGGTGCGCGCCAGCCGGTCCACGGTGCGCTCGGCGCGGCGGTGGAGGCCGCGGCCCAGCCGGCGGGCCGTGTGGCCCAGCTGGGCCAGGACCGCGACGCGATCGGGCGTCACCGCCTCCGCCGCGGCCGAGGGCGTCGCCGCGCGCAGGTCGGCGACCAGGTCGCACAGCGTGATGTCGGTCTCGTGGCCGACCGCCGACACGACCGGCACCGGCGCCGCCGCGACCGCCCGGGCGACCCGCTCGCTGTTGAAGACCCAGAGATCTTCCTTCGCCCCACCACCCCGCCCCACGATGGCGCAATCCACCGCGTCGAGCCGGTGCAGCCACGCAAGCGCGTTGCACAGGTCGCGCTCGGCGCCGTCGCCCTGGACCCGGGTCGGCAGGACGAGGAGCTGGGCGACGGGCCAGCGGCGCCCGACGACGGACACGATGTCGCGCAGGGCCGCGCCGGCGGGGCTGGTGATGACGGCGATGCGCGAGGGGTAGCGCGGCAAGCGGCGCTTGCGCGCGGGATCGAGCAGCCCGTCCCGCGCGAGGGCCGCCTTGGCCCGCTCGAGCGCGACCTGCCACAGCCCGCCCGCCTCGGTCGAGAGCAGCTGCCACACGGTGAGGCGGAACTCGCCCCGCTCCTCCCACACGGTGGGCCGCGCGAACACGAACACCTGCACCCCGTCCGCCGGCAGCGCGGGGAGCCGGCGGTTCTCCTTGGACCACATGACGCAGCGCACCTGAGCGCCCCGGTCGCGCAGGCTGAAGTACCAGTGGCCGCTGGGATATTTCTTGAAGTCGGAGATCTCGCCGCGGACCCACAGCGGCGGCAGGCCCATCTCGACCGCGGCGCGCGCCCGGCGCGTCAGCTCGGAAACGGTCCAGGCGCCCTCGGCGGACGCGGCGGCCTGGAGATCTAGCGGCTCGCCCACTGCCGCGCGGCCTGGACGGTGTTGTGGAGCAGCATGGCGATGGTCATCGGGCCGACCCCCCCCGGCACGGGCGTGATGGCCGACGCGACCTGCCGGGCCTCGGCGAACCGCACGTCCCCTACCAGACGATAGCCCTTCTTGCGGGTCGGGTCGTCCACGCGATTCACGCCGACGTCGATCACGACGGCGCCGGGCTTGATCATGTCGCCGGTGACGAACTCCGGCTTGCCGATGGCGGCGATCAGGATGTCGGCCTGCCGGGTCACGGCGGCGAGGACGGGCGTGCGCGAATGGCACACGGTCACGGTGGCGTTGCCGCCCGGCCCGTCCTGCAGCAGCAGGCCGGCCATCGGTCGGCCCACGATGTTGGAGCGGCCAAGGACGACGGCGTGCCTGCCGCTCGTCTCGACGCCCGAGCGCAAGAGCAGCTGCTGCACGCCGAAGGGGGTCGCGGGCCGGAACCCGGTGGGGTCGCCGCTCCACACCTTGCCCACGTTCTCGGGGTGAAAGCCGTCCACGTCCTTGGCCGGATCGAGACGATGCAGTACGCGCCGGCTGTCGATCTGGGACGGCAGCGGCAGCTGGACGAGGATGCCGTGGATGCGGTGGTCCACGTTGAGACGCTCGAGCAGGGCGAGGAGCTGGGCTTCGGTCGTTTCCGCGGGCAGGCGAATCGTCTCGTGGTACAAGCCCGCTTCGTCGCAGGCGCGGCCCTTCATCCGCACGTACACGGTGGCGGCGGGGTTGTCGCCGACCTGGACGACGGCGAGCCCCGGCGTCACGCCACCGGCCTGGAGGCGGGCGACCTCGCCCGCCAGCTCGCCGCGCAGCGCGGCGGCGACGGCGGCGCCGTCGATCAGCTCAGCGGGCAAGGCCGACCGCCCGGGTCTCGCGGATCACGACGACCCGGATCTGGCCGGGGTACTGCACGCCCTGCTCGATCTTCTTGGCGATGGCCTCGGCCAGCTCCGTGGCCTTGGCGTCGTCCACGATGTCCGGCGTCACGATGACGCGGACCTCGCGACCAGCCTGGATGGCGTGGACCTTCTCCACCCCGGGGAATTCCGCGCCGATCTGCTCGAGCTGCGTGAGCCGCTTCACGTAGGTCTCGAACGCCTCGCGGCGGGCGCCGGGCCGCGAGCCCGAGATGGCATCGGCGGCCTGGACGATCACGCTGATCGGCGAATCGTGGGGCACGTCGTCGTGGTGGGCCGCGATGCAGTTGATCACGATGGGGTGCTCCCCGTAGCGGGTCGCGACCTCCACCCCCAGCTGCACGTGGGTGCCGTCATGCTCGTGAGTCAGCACCTTGCCCACGTCGTGCAGCAGCGCGCCCCGCTTGGCGAGCGGGACGTCGAGGCCGAGCTCGGCGGCCATCATGCCCGCGAGCCAGGCGACTTCCTTGGAATGGCTGAGGATGTTCTGGCCGTAGGAGGTCCGGTACTTCATCCGGCCCACGAGCTTCACCAGCTCGGCGTGGAGCCCGTGGATTCCCGTCTCATAGGTCGCCTGCTCGCCTGCCTCGATGATTCCGGCGTCCACCTCCGCCTGGGCCTTGCGCACGACCTCCTCGATGCGGCCGGGGTGGATGCGGCCGTCGGCGATGAGCCGCTCGAGGGCGAGGCGGGCCACTTCACGCCGCACGGGATCGAAGCAGCTGACGGCGACCGTGTCGGGCGTGTCGTCAATGACCACATCGACGCCGGTGGCCGCCTCGAACGCCCGGATATTGCGCCCTTCCCGGCCGATGATGCGCCCCTTCATGTCGTCGGTGGGCAGCGCGACGGCCGACACGGTGGACTCGGCGGTCTGGTCGGCGGCGACCCGCTGGATGGCGAGCGCGACGATCTTCTTGGCCTCGCGCTCGGCGTTGCGGCGCGCCTGCTCGCGCGTGTCGCGCAGCAGCGCGGCGGCCTCGCTCCTCGCTTCGTCCTCGAGACGGCGCATCAGCTCCTGCTTCGCGTCGGCGGCGCTGAGCCCCGCCAGCTGCTCGAGCCGCGCGCGCGCCTCCTGCTCCTGGCGATCGAGCGCCCGATCCCGCTCGCCGACCGCCGCCTCGCGGCGCCGCAGCTCCCCCTCGCGATGCTCCAGCGCCGAGAGCCGGCGCTCCGCGTCCGCGCGACGCTGCTCCAGCTCGGCGCGGCGGCGCTCCGCTTCGCGCTCAATGGTCTCGCGGGTCCGGACCAGCTCCTCGCGCGCTTCGAGGCTGAGCCGCTGCGTCGCTTCCTGGAGCTCGCGCGCGTGCCGCTCGGCCGCCTCGTGCGCCGCGGCGACAGCGGCCCGATGTGCCCGCCGGCCCGCCACCATATACGAAGCCGTTCCCGCGGCCCCGGCGCCGACGAGAACGGCAAGAATGAGCCCGATCGCCTCTGGCATGGCATCTATCTCCTGCACGCGGTCCATGAGAGCACCGCGACACCTTGTTGTGCTGTCAGCGGTCAGCCGTCAGCGATCAGCTTGCTGATGGCTGATCGCTGACGGCTGATCGCTCAGATCGCCGACAACTGCTGACTCACGGCGCGGCGTTTGCCCGGCGGCAAGAGCTTGGTCAGGTCGTCGGCCAGCGCCGCGAGCCGCGCCGCCACCTCGCGCTCACCCTTGCGGGCGCGGAACAGCTCGTCGGTGATCGCCAGCGCCGCCAGGATCGCGGCCTTGTGCGTCTCGACGATCGGCCCCTGGCTCAGCACCTGGCGCAGCTGCCGGTCGAGGTATGCCGCGACCTCCCGCGTGTACTCGGGCGGGAGGTCGGATCGCACGGTGTACTCCTCGCCGCCGATCATCACCTTCACCGCGTGCTTCTTGGTGCTCACCGCCGGACTCCGCCGCTGTCCGCCGGACCGCCGTCGCCACCCGACCCGTCGCGCACCTGCTGCTCGAGGAAGCTCAGGCGGGCCACCAAGTCGCTCACCCTGGCCCGTGCCGCGTCGACGCGCTGGCGCAGTGCCCGGTTCTCCGTCTCGTGCTCGTGGCGCGCACCGGTGCCGGCACCGGCGCTCCCGCCACCACGTCCCGACCCCGTCGCGGGGCCGCCGTCCGCCTCCGCCCTGAGGGCCCGCGAGCGCCAGGCGGCCAGCTCTTCGGCCACGCCGCGCAGGACCGCTTCCAGCTGGTCGAGCGCGCGGGAATCAGCCCGCTCTGCGTCGTACACCAAGCTCGTCCTCCAGCGCGCGCAACGCGCCTCCCAGCGCCCCATCCACTTCGTTCTCGCGCAGCGTGCGCGCGTCCTCCGGATCGCGGAACGCGCAGTGCCACGCCACGCTGCGGCTCCCCGCCGGGAGCGAGCCGCCGCGGAACTCGTCGAACGCCTCGAGCCGCTCGAGCAGGGGCCCGGCGGCCCGCCGCAGGGTCGCTTCCACGGCCGCCGCGCTCACCTCCGCCGGCAGCACCAGCGCCACGTCCCGCTCGACCGCCGGCATGACCGGCAGGGCGCGGTACCGCACTCGCTCCCGCCGCTCCGTGCTCAGCCGCACCTCGAACCCGAACAGCGGAGCGGCCCATACGGGCGCCTCGTCCCGCAACGGTCCGGCCCACCCGACGCGAGCACCGCCCGGCGCCTCCGCTTCCCACCCCGGACCGTCGGTGGCCACCTGAACCCGGGCACCGGGGAAAGCTACACCGACCGCTAACTCAAAGTGATGCTTGAGGTCCCAGATGTCCATATCAGGTACTTTCGAACCGTCCGTCCAGTGAGGGGGGCGACGGGCGCCCGTGATCACGCCGGCGACGGATATCTCCTCCTGGGGGGGGAGGAGGGGCCCCTTCCCGCTTCCCGCTCCCCCCTTCCCGGCCTTGAAAACCGTCCCCACCTCAAACAGCCGCACGTCCCGGGTGCGCTGCGCCCAGTTGTGCTGCACCCGCCGCGCCAACCCGGGCAGGAGCCGGCTCCGCAGGTGCGCGTCCTCGGCTGAGAGCGGGTTGCGCAGAGGAATCGCGTCCGGCGTGTCTGGCGGCCCGAGGGGACTGGTCCGCGCCTCGAGCAGACCGGCGCCGGCGAGGACCGCGCGCACCTCCGCCCTGATGCCCTCGATGGGCGCCGACGGGACGGTCGTGGGCCGGTAGGCGCGCAGGTCGTCGGGAAAGGCGTCGTAGCCTCGCAGCCGGGCGACTTCCTCGATCAGGTCGACCTCGCGGGTCACGTCCGGTCGCCAGCCCGGCACCTGGACGGCGAGGCGTTCACCCTTGGGCGCCGCCACGAATCCGACCGTCGCGAGGAGGCGCTCGGTGTCGGCGCGGGGGACGTCGGTGCCGAGCAGGTGCGAGACGCGCGCGGGGCGGAGGAAGACGATGCGGGGCTGCCGCGGCTCGGGCCACAGGTCGAGCGGCGGCTCACGCTGCTCACCGCCCGCCACCGCGACGATGAGCTCGACGGCGCGGCGCAGCGCGTCGGGCATGCCGAGCACGTCGATCCCCCGCTCGAACCGATAGCTCGACTCGCTGGTGAGTCCGAGGGCGCGCCGCGTGCGGCGGATCCGCGTCCCCTCGAAGCAGGCGCACTCGAGCACGACGTCCCGGGTGGTCTCGGTGACCCCCGAGTCCGCGCTGCCCATGACGCCCGCGATGATGGTCGGCCGCTCGGCGTCGGCGATCACGGTCATCTCGGGGCTCAGCGTGCGCTCCACGCCGTCGAGCGTGACGATGCGCTCGGCGGGCTGGGCACGGCGCACTACCACGGCCGGCCCGCGCAGGCGCGCGAGGTCGAAGGCGTGCAGCGGCTGGCTCAGCTCGAGCAGGATGTAGTTGGTGGCATCGACCACGTTGTTGATGGGTCGCTGCCCGACCGAGGCCAGCCGGCGCGCGAGCCAGCCGGGGCTCGGGCCGACCCGCACGCCGCGGATCACGCTCATGAGGTACCGCGGGGCGCCCTCGGGATCCTCGAGGCGCACTTCCAGCCCGTCGAGCACACCCCGGGCGGACTGGCGCACGGGCGCACGGGCGGTCAGGGAGGGTGCTCCGGGGAGGGCGGGGAGCTTCACCGTGCCCCCGAGGACGGCCGCGAGCTCGCGGGCGACGCCCTTGTGCCCGAGCAGGTCGGGGCGGTTGGCGAAGACTTCGATGTCGATGCGGTCGTCGGCGAGCGGCACGGCGTCGAGCAACCGGGTGCCGGGCGGCGCGGGCGTGTCGAGCTCGAGGATGCCTTCGTGATCGTCGCCCAGGCCGAGCTCGCGGGCGGAGCACAGCATGCCGTTGGATTCCACGCCGCGGATCGTGCGCCGCTCGAGCGTGACGCCGCCCGGGAGCGCCGTGCCCACGGGCGCGAACGCGTAGGTTCGGCCCGCCGTGACGTTCGGCGCACCGCACACGACCTCGAGCGGCCCGCCGGCGCCGCCCGCGTCCACGAGACAGAGGCTGAGGCGGTCGGCGTTGGGGTGGCGGCGGACCTCGAGCACGCGGGCCACGAGCACGTCGCCCAGGTCCTGGTGGATCGGCGTCACGCTCTCGACCGGCGCGCAGTGGCGCGTGATGCGCTCGGCCACGTCGGCCGCCGTGAGCGGGCGCCCCAGGAGGTCCTCGAGCCAGCGCCGCGACACGATCATGCGAACTGCCCCAGGAAGCGCACGTCGCCGTCGAACAGCAGCCGGATGTCCGGGATCCCGTAGCGCACCATGGCGATGCGGTGCGGCCCCATCCCGAAGGCGTAGCCCGTGTAGCGCTCGGCGTCGATGCCGCACGCCTCGAAGACGGCGGGATGCACCATGCCGCTGCCCAGGATCTCGAGCCAGCCGGTCTGCTTGCACGTGGCGCATCCCGATCCCCGGCAGATCGGGCAGCCGACGCTCACGTCCGCCGACGGCTCGGTGAACGGGAAGAACGACGGATGGAAGCGCACCGGCGTATCGGCGGCGAAGAAGCGGCGCGCGAACGTCGAGAGAGCGGCCCGGAGATCCACGAACGTGACGCCCTCGTCCACCACGAGGCCCTCGACCTGCTCGAACACGGGGGCGTGCGAGGCGTCGAACGGATCGCGCCGGTAGCACTGTCCGGGGGCGAGGACGCGGATCGGGGGCCGGAACGCTTCCATGGTGCGCACCTGCACCGGCGAGGTGTGCGTGCGCAGCAGCACCTCGGGACCCAGGTAGAACGAGTCCTGGGCGTCGAGGGCCGGGTGGTCCTTGGGGAAGTTGAGCGCGAAGAAGTTGTTGCGCTCGGTCTCGGCTTCGGGACCCACGACGCGGGTGAAGCCCAGCTCCTGGAAGATCTCGCAGATCTCGTCGACGACCTGGGTGACGAGATGGAGGCCCCCGCGCCAGCGGGCGCGTCCCGGCATGGTCGGGTCGCCGGTCGCCGGACCCCGGGCGGCCCGGCTCAGGGTGGTCTCGCGCTCGGCGACGGCGGCCTCGAACTCGCGCTTGAGGGCGTTGGCGGCGGCCCCCACGCGCTGGCGCTCGGCGGGCTCGAGCGCGGGCAGGCGCTTGAGGATCTCGGTGAGGGCGCCGGCCTTGCGGCCGAGGACCTTGGTCTTGAGGTCCTGGAGCCGACGCTCATCCGCCTGCGGAATCTCGGAGAGACGCTCCCGCAGCGCGTCGAGGGCTGCGAGGAGGTCGCGCATGGCTAGAGCGCCTTTTTCGCGACCTCCGCCAGCTGCTCGAACGCGGCGGGCTCCCGCACCGCGAGGTCGGCGAGGACCTTCCGGTTGACCTCGACGCCGGCGCGCCGCAGGCCGTTCATCATGCGGCTGTAGGTCAACTCGTGGAGCCGGGCGGCGGCGTTGATGCGCGTGATCCAGAGCCGGCGGAAGTCCCCCTTGCGACGGCGGCGGTCCCGGTAGGCGTACTTCGCGGCCCGCTCGACGCTCTCCTTGGCGGCCTTCCACAGCTTGCTGCGCCCGCCCCAGTATCCCTTGGCGAGCTTCATCACCTTGTTCTTGCGCTTGAGGCGCGCGACGTTGCTCTTGACGCGAGGCATGACGAGTGTCCTTTAGGCCAGCAGCAGGCGCTTGAGCCGCCGCTCGTCGGCGTGCGACACGAGCGTGCCCTTGCGGAGGTGGCGCAGCCGCTTGGGGTGCTTCTTGGTCAGGATGTGACTCTTGTTGGCGCGGTGGCGGCGCAGCCGGCCCGTGGCCGTGAAGCGGACCCGCTTGCGCAACGCGCGTTTCGACTTCTGCTTCGGCATGCGGCGAACTCCTCTGCTGTCAGCT
>Ga0187892_10007437_pt1 | contig 15615 bp, 7 predicted proteins | sample MA1701073metaG_FD_139345 | JGI IMG/M metagenome (GOLD analysis project Ga0187892, IMG submission 139345) | Bio-ooze microbial communities from a basaltic lava cave in the Kipuka Kanohina Cave System on the Island of Hawaii, USA - MA170107-3 metaG ... | reverse complement strand
GGGGCCCGGGGGGAGAGGGGCCCCGGCCGCCGCCCCCCCCGGGGGGGGTGGGGGGGTGAGAGAGTGGCCCCCCCCCCCCCCCCACACGGCAAGCGGTATCGGGCGGCGGCCGCTCAGGTGGAGCGCCGCTTCTACGCGCCACGGGACGCGGTGGACCGCGTCAAGGCGGCCGCGTTCGCCAAGTTCGATGAATCGGTGGATATCGCGGTCCGGCTGGGGGTGGACCCCAAGCACGCCGACCAGATCGTGCGCGGCACGGTGTCGCTCCCCAACGGGACCGGGAAGGCGGTGCGCGTGCTCGCGATCGTGGCCGGCGAAAAGGTCCAGGAAGCGGAGGCCGCGGGAGCCGACTTCGTGGGCATCGAGTACATCCAGAAGATCAAGGACGGCTGGCTCGATTGCGATGTGATCGTGGCCACTCCGGACGTCATGGGCCAATTCGGCCCGCTGGGCAAGATCCTGGGGCCGCGCGGCCTGATGCCGAACCCCAAGGCGGGGACGGTCACCACGGACGTGGGCCGGGCGGTCAAGGAGCTGAAGGCCGGGAAAATCGAGTTTCGGGTGGACAAGGGCGGCATCGTCCACGCGCCGATCGGCAAGAAGTCGTTCACGACGGACGCTCTGGAGCAGAACCTTCAGGCCTTCATGGACGCCATCGTGCGGGCTCGGCCGGCGGCGGCCAAGGGTCACTATGTCCGCTCGGTGACGGTGTCGAGCACCATGGGCCCGGGCGTGTCGCTCGATCCGGCGGGGTATCACCAATGAAAGCGACCAAGGCGCAGAAGCAGGACACGGTGGCGACGCTGACGGGTCGGCTGCAGCGGGCGCCGACGGTGTACGTGACCGATTTCACGGGTCTCAACGTCGCGAAGGTGACCGAGCTGCGGCGCCGTCTGCGCGCGGCCGGCGTGGAATACGTCGTCGTCAAGAATACGCTGGCGCGCCGGGCGCTCGACGCCGCGGCGGTTTCGGCCCTGGCCGACCACCTCGCGGGTCCCACGGCCCTGGTGCTGGCGGGGCGCGATCCGGTGGTCGCCGCGAAGGTGCTGGCGGACTTCGCCAGGGAACACGAGAAACCGGCGATCAAGGTCGGACTTGTCGAAGGCAAGGCCGTGTCGCCCGACCAGGTGAAGCGGTTGGCGACGCTGCCCCCCAAAGCGGAATTGCTCGCTCAGCTCGGCGGCGCGCTGCAGGCGCCGATGGCCGGCTGGGTCGGCGCGATGCAGGGCTTGCTCCAGATGATGGTGGGCGCGCTCGAGGCGCTCAAGACCACGCGCGCCGACGGCGCGGCGTCCTAACCGGTAGGAGACGAGACACATGGCCACGCAGACCAGTATGGACAAGGATCAGATCCTCGACGCCATCGGGAACATGACGGTGTTTGAATTGGCGGAGCTGATCGAGGCGTTCAAGACCAAGTTCGGCGTCACCATCGCGGCTCCGGTCGCGGCGGCGCCGGCGGCCGCGGCGGGTGGCGCGGCGGCGCCGGCGGCCGAAGAACAGAGCGAGTTCACGGTGATCCTGAAGAGCGGCGGCGACAAGAAGATCCAGGTGATCAAGGAAGTGCGGTCGATCACCAGCCTCGGCCTCAAGGAGGCGAAGGATCTGGTCGAAGCCGGTGGGACGGTGAAGGAAGGCGTCTCCAAACAGGAAGCGGACGAAATTAAAAAGAAGCTCGAGGCGCAGGGCGCGGTCGTCGAGCTGAAGTAGCCCGCGGTCGCCGCGCGCCATGGGGGCGGGCGGTGAGCCACGTGGACTTCTTCAGCTCAGGCGGCATGCGCGAATTCCTCTACTCCTGCTCGCTCGGTCGAGTGTATGTGCTCCGCCCCGGATCCCGCTGGATCCGGGGAAGCGGGGCCTTTTGCGCTTACGGTAAGGGGCGGACATGACGACGAAGACGGTACCGGTGGTGTCGTTCGGGAAGCTCGAGACGGGGATGCCGATGCCGCATCTCCTGGACATCCAGACGCGCGCGTTTCAGTCGCTGCTGCTGCCGGACGGCAAGGGCGCCGAGCGCGCCGACGTCGGGCTGGAGCGGGTGTTCAAGGACCTGTTCCCGATTCAGGACGTGAACGGCAATTACTCCCTCGAGTTCGTGAAGTACGCGCTCGGGGAGCCGAAGTATTCGGTGGAAGAGTGCATCGAGCGCGACATGACCTACTCGGTGCCGCTCAAGGCGACGCTGCAGCTGGTCGTGATGGAGGAAGTGGGCGAGACCACCAAGACCAAGCGGCCCAAGAACATCATCGAGAAGGAAGTCTACCTGGGCGAGCTGCCGATTCTGACGCCGCTCGGCACCTTCGTCATCAATGGCGCCGAGCGGGTCATCGTCTCGCAGCTGCACCGCTCGCCGGGAGTGGTGTTCGAGGAGAGCATCCATCCCAACGGGCAGCGGCTCTTCTCGGCGCGCATCATCCCGTTCCGCGGCTCGTGGGTCGAGTTCACGATCGACATCCACGACGTGATCTACGTCCACATCGACAAGAAGAAGAAGTTCCCGGCGACGGCGCTGTTGCGGGCCTTCGGCTACGGCACCAACGCCGAAATCCTGAAGCTGTTTTACGCCACGAAGGACATCGACATCACCGGCAAGCTCGAGGGCCGCGCCCAGAAGCGCGAGGTCCTGGGTACGCTGCTGGCGGCCGACGTCCCCGATCCGGAAAACAAAAAGGGCGAGCCGCTGTCCCGGGTAGGCGACGAGCTCACGCTCGACAAGTTCAACACGTTCCGGCGCGCCGGTATTACCAAGGTCAAGGTGTTCGCGGGGTACACGAGCTACGACCTCCGCGAAGACGCGCAGCCCACCAGCACGCGGGAGCGCACCGGCCCGCAGATCCTCGCCAACGATGTGGCCGATCCCGAAACGGGAGAGGTGCTGGCCGAGGCGGGCCGGGAGCTGTCCGACACGCTCCGGAAGAAGCTGTCCCGCGCGGACGTCCACGTCGTGGACGTGCTGCTGCCCCCGGGCCGCAGCGAATCGCCGCTCATCAAGAACACCCTGCTCAAGGATCCGACCCATTCCGAGAGCGAGGCGCTGGAGCAGATCTACACGCTGTTGCGTCCCGGTGAAGCGCCCAATCTCGAGACGGCCCGGCAGGCGCTGGAGCGGCTGTTTTTCCACCCCAAGCGCTACGACCTGGGGCGGGTGGGGCGCTACAAGATCAATCAGCGGCTGAAGCTGAACGTCCCCAGGGACCACACGGTCCTGATGGAAGAGGACTTCATCGCCATCATCCGCTACCTGATCGAGCTGCGCGAGGGCCGCGGCTACACCGACGACATCGACCATCTGGGCAACCGCCGGGTGCGCTCGGTGGGCGAGCTGATCGCCAATCAGTTCTCGGTGGGCCTGTCCCGCATGGCCCGGCTCATCAAGGAGCGGATGAGCATCAACAACGATCCGGAGCGGATCACGCTCGACGACCTGGTGAACGCGAGGACGGTGAGCGCCGTGATCCAGGCGTTCTTCGGCAGCTCGCAGCTGTCGCAGTTCATGGATCAGACCAATCCGCTGGCCGAGCTCACCCACAAGCGCCGGCTCTCGGCCCTCGGGCCGGGCGGGCTGACGCGCGAGCGCGCCGGGTTCGAGGTGCGCGACGTGCACTACTCGCAGTACGGCCGCATGTGCCCGATCGAGACGCCGGAAGGCCCGAACATCGGACTGATCACGAGCCTGTCGTGTTACGCGCGCGTCAACGAGCTGGGCTTCGTGGAAACGCCGTATCGCGTCGTGAAGGACGGCCGCGTCACCGACGAGGTGCGCTGGCTCTCGGCGTCCGAGGAGGAGGAGTACGCGGTGGCGCAGGCCAACGCGCCCCTCACCGAGGACGGGCGCTTCGCCGAAGACTTGGTGCTGTGCCGCAAGCGGGACGACTACCCCATGCTGCCGCCCTCCAAGATCGACTTCATGGACGTGGCGCCGGAGCAGCTCGTGTCGATTGCGGCCGCGCTGATCCCGTTTCTGGAGCACGACGACGCGAACCGGGCCCTGATGGGCTCCAACATGCAGCGGCAAAGCGTGCCGCTGCTGTTTCCGCAGGCGCCGCTCGTGGGCACGGGCCTCGAGGAGCGGGTGGCGCGCGACTCGGGCGCCGTGGTGATCGCGCGGCGCGCGGGCACGGTCACGCGGGTCACCGCCGACGAAATCATCATCGACACCGGCGACGAAGACCGGCGCTCGACCGACAACCCGCTGGCGCGGCTGAAGCAGCACGACCGCTTCCGCTTGAAGAAGTTCTGGCGCACCAACCAGGATACCGCGATCAACCAGCGCCCCCTGGTGCACGTGGGCCAGAAGGTGCGCGCCGGTCAGATCGTCGCCGACGGCGCGGCGACCGAGCGCGGCGAGCTCGCGCTGGGGGCCAACGTCACGGTGGCGTTCATGCCCTGGTACGGCCACAACTTCGAAGACGCCATCGTGCTGTCGGAGCGCCTGGTGAAGGACGACGTGTACTCGTCGATTCACATTCAGGAGCTGGAGCTGCACGTCCGCGACACCAAGCGCGGTCGGGAAGAGATCACGCGCGAGATCCCGAATGTCGCCGAGGAATCGCTGGTCGATCTGGATGAGCGGGGCATCGTGCGCATCGGCGCCCACGTGAAGGCCGGCGACATCCTGGTGGGGAAGATCACCCCGAAGGGCGAGACGGAGCTGTCGCCCGAGGAGAAGCTGCTCACGGCCATCTTCGGCGAGAAGGCCAAGGACGTGAAGGACTCCTCGCTCAAAGTGCCGCCGGGCATGGAGGGCGTGGTCATCGACGTGAAGATCTTCTCGCGCATCGAGGACCAGGTGGTCGAGAAGGACCGCGGCGAGCGCATCGGCGAGGTGCGCCGGCTCGAGGGCGACGAGAAGGCGCGGATCTCGGAGGCGATGACGGCCGAGCTGCGCGACCTGCTGGCCAACCAGGAGGTCGGGCTGATGCTCAAGTCCGGGACCGTGGAGGAATTCCTCCCGGCCGGCACCAAGCTGACCCGCGCCCAGCTCGCGGAGATCGATTTCGCGGATGTCGACCTCAAGACGCTCCGGGTCGCCGCGAAGCCCGTGAACGAGCGCCTGCGCCTGGCGCTGGACGCGGCGTCGGCCGAGCGCGCCAAGATCGAGGAGAAGTCGGAGGATCAGATCGACAAGATCCTCCAGCCCGACGAGCTGCCCCCCGGGGTGATTCAGCTGGTGAAGGTCTACATCGCCGAGAAGCGCAAGATCTCGGTCGGCGACAAGATGGCGGGCCGGCACGGCAACAAGGGCATCATCGCCCGCATCGTGCCGGAGGAGGACATGCCGTTCCTCCCCGACGGCACCGCGGTGGACATTGTGCTGAACCCGCTCGGCGTGCCGTCGCGCATGAACGTGGGTCAGATTCTCGAGACCCACCTCGGCTGGGCGGCCCGCCTGCTCGGCTTCGACGCCAAGACCCCCGTCTTCCAGGGCGCGGACGAGCTCGAGATCGGCGTGCTGCTGCGCCTCTCCGGGCTGACCTGGGCGGCCGAGGCGTTGCGGCTCGAAGTGCGGCCGCCGGTCATCGATGAAGACCTGGTGCGGCGCATCGTCTCCGACCTGCGGCGGCTGCCGCATGCCAACGGCGGACGGGCCGACGTCTCCACGTCGGGCATCGCCGCGCTCGGGTCGCGGGCCCTCTCGGCCGAGACCCGCGAGATCTACCACAAGCTGGTCGATTTCCTGAAGTTCGCGGCGAAGGAGCTGGCGGAGCGCGAGCTGGGCCAGCGTCGCAGCGAGCGCGAGTTTCACGAAGCGCGCGTGATGGACGAATCGCTCAGCAAGGCCGACAAGGCCGGGTTCAAGGCGGGTCTCAAGGAGACCGAGAAGCTGCTGGAGAAGGAGAAGCCGGCCGACGTGCTGGCGGGCGCCGGCCTGGCGGCGCTGGCCGCCATGCTGGGGCCCGCATCGGAAGCGGACGCGGACCAGGCCGTGAACGAGATGCTGCGCGCGGCCGGGCTGTCGCCGGCCGGCAAGGCGCGGCTGCGCGACGGCCGCTCGGGCGAGTACTTCACGTCCGACGTCACCGTCGGCTCGATCTACATGATGAAGCTGTCGCACCTGGTGGACGACAAGATTCACGCCCGCTCGATCGGGCCCTACTCGCTCGTGACGCAGCAGCCGCTGGCCGGCAAGGCGCAGTTCGGCGGGCAGCGCTTCGGCGAGATGGAGGTCTGGGCGCTCGAGGCGTACGGGGCGGCGCACACGCTGCAGGAGATCCTCACGGTCAAGTCGGACGACGTGAACGGCCGCAGCCGCGTGTACGAGGCCATCGTCAAGGGGCAGAACCTGCCGAAACCCGGCATCCCCGAATCCTTCAACGTGCTGGTGAAGGAACTGCAGGCCCTGGGTCTCCGGGTGACCCTGGGCACCACCGAAGACGTCGAAGAGTAAGGGGAAAGGGAGCACACGATGATCGATTTCCGGAGCGGTCGCGAGCCGAAAAACGCGAGCTTCGACTACATCCAGATCCGGATCGCCTCCCCCGAGGAGATCCGCGGCCCGAAGGACTCCAAGGAGCGGGAGCGGCTCGAGCTGCAAGGCCAGCGCCAGTGGTGGTCGTGGGGCGAGGTCACCAAGCCCGAGACCATCAACTACCGCTCGTTCAAGCCCGAGCGGGACGGCTTGTTCTGCGAGCGCATTTTCGGCCCGGTGAAGGACTGGGAGTGCCATTGCGGCAAGTACAAGCGCATCCGCTATCGCGGCGTGATCTGCGACCGCTGCGGCGTGGAGGTGACCCTGTCCAAGGTGCGCCGCGAGCGGATGGGGCACATCGAGCTGGCGGTGCCGGTGGCGCACATCTGGTTCTTCAAGACGCTGCCGTCGCCGATGGGCAACCTGCTCGACATGACGCTGCGGGATCTCGAGCGGGTGATCTATTACACGAACTACGTCGTGATCGAGCCCGGCGAGCAGGAGGTCGAAGAGAAGGAGCTGCTCGACGAGGACCGCTACCTCGAGCTGCGCGCCAAGGCAAAGAATGAAGGCGACGCGGCGTTCAAGGCCGAGATCGGCGCGCCGGCGGTGCGCGCGCTGCTCGAGCGCATCAACGTCGACAAGCTGTCCGACGAGCTGCGCGACGTCGTCGCTACCGAGACGAGCCAGCATCGCAAGAAGCAGATGCTCAAGCGGCTCAAGATCGTCGACGCGTTCCGCAACTCGGGGCAGGCGGGGGAAGCGCGCAACAACCCGCAATGGATGATTCTCGACGTCGTGCCGGTGATCCCGCCCGACCTGCGGCCGCTCGTGCCGCTGGACGGTGGACGCTTCGCGACGTCCGATCTCAACGATCTGTACCGGCGCGTGATCAACCGCAACAACCGGTTGCAGAAGCTCATCCTGCACCGGGCGCCGGAGGTCATCCTGCGCAACGAGAAGCGGATGCTGCAGGAGGCGGTGGACGCGCTGTTCGACAACGGCCGCCGCTCCAAGGCGATTCGCGGACGCGGCAAACGGCCGCTGAAGTCGCTGTCCGACATGCTCAAGGGCAAGCAGGGCCGGTTCCGCCAGAACCTGCTCGGCAAGCGCGTGGACTATTCGGGCCGCTCGGTGATCGTGGTCGGTCCCGAGCTGCGGCTGCATCAGTGCGGGCTGCCCAAGGCGATGGCCGTGGAGCTGTTCAAGCCGTTCATCATCCACAAGCTGGTGGAGAAGGGCATCGCCGAGACGGTGAAGCGGGCGAAGAAGATCGTCGAGAAGGAGTCGCCCGAGGTGTACGAGATCCTCGAGGAGATCATCGAGGACCATCCCGTCCTGCTGAACCGCGCGCCGACGCTGCACCGCCTCGGCATTCAGGCGTTCGAGCCGGTGCTGGTGGAAGGGAAGGCGATCCGCATCCATCCGCTGGTGTGCGCGGCGTTCAACGCCGACTTCGACGGCGACCAGATGGCCGTGCACGTGCCGCTCTCGTTCGAGAGCCAGCTCGAGGCGCGGCTCCTGATGATTTCGTCCAACAACGTGCTCAAGCCGTCCGATGGCCGGCCGGTGGCCGAGCCGAGCCAGGACATGGTGCTGGGCTGCTACTTCCTCACCAAGGAGCCGATCGACTTCGAGGCGCGCCTGGCGCGGGCGCCGCGGCTCGGATCCATGGCCGAGCTCGAGATGGGGCTGGCGCTGAAACGCTTCGTGTTCCACAGCCCGGTGCATTTCTGGTATGAGCCGCCGGCGGACGCGGGGGACGCGCAGTGGGTGAGCACCACGGCGGGGCGCGTGATCTTCAACAGCATTCTGCCCGACGTGCTGCGCCGGGACCTCGGGTTCCAGAACAAGGCCATGCGCAAGCGCGATCTCTCGGAGCTGGTGTTCGAGAGCTACCGTCGCGCCGGGCTCTCGCCCACGGTGCAGTTCCTGGACTCGCTCAAGGAGTTCGGGTTCCGCTACGCCACCATGGGCGGCGTGTCGATCGGCGTGGAAGACCTCGAGATCCCCGCGGAGAAGACGTCGCTGCTGCACGACGCGGAAGCGCGGGTGGAGCGGTTCCAGCGCGCCTATGCGACGGGGCAGATCACCTTCGGCGAGCGCTACAACAAGGTGATCGACGCCTGGACCCATGCCAACAACGACATCGCCGAGGCGATGGTCGCGACGATGCGCCGGTCCAAGGGCGGCTTCAATCCGGTCTTCATGATGTTCGATTCCGGCAGCCGCGGCAGCCGCGACCAGATCCGACAGCTGGCGGGGATGCGCGGGCTGATGGCCAAACCGCAGAAGAAGCTGACCGGCGGCATCGGCGAGATCATCGAGAGCCCGATCAAGTCGAACTTCCGAGAGGGCCTGTCGGTGCTCGAGTACTTCATCTCGACCCACGGGGCGCGCAAGGGTCTGGCCGACACGGCGCTGAAGACCGCCGACGCGGGTTATCTCACGCGCCGCCTGGTGGACGTGGCGCAGGACGTCACCGTGACCGAGGAGGATTGCGGCACGATCCTCGGGCTCGAAATGTCGGCGCTGAAAGAGGGCGAAGACATCATCGAGCCGTTGCGGGAGCGGTTGGTGGGCATGGTCGCGCTCGAAGAGGTGAGCGATCCGCACGAGCTGGACGAGCACGGCCAGGCCAAGATTCTGGTCGAGGCCGGCCGGCAGATCGATGAAGACACGTCGCAGGCGATCGAGGACGCCGGCATTGAGTCGGTGCGGATTCGCTCGGTGCTGACCTGCGAGGCGCGGCGCGGCATCTGCCGCATGTGCTACGGCCGCAACCTGGCCACCATGGACATGGTGGACCTGGGCGAGGCGGTCGGGATCCTCGCCGCGCAGTCGATCGGCGAGCCCGGGACGCAGCTCACCCTGCGCACGTTCCATATCGGCGGCACCGCGGCGCGCATCGCGGAGCAGACGGTGCGCAAGACCAAGGTCGAAGGCGTGATCGAGTACGGCGAGCGGCTCACCTTCGTCGAAACGCCCGAGAAGCAACGGGTCGTGACGAGCTACGAGGGGGAGCTGGTGCTGAAGGCGATGGCCCACGGTCCCAAAGACGGCGCCACCGGGAAGCTCTCCGTCCACTCCCGCTTCCATGTCCCGCTCGGCGCCACGCTGATGGTGACCGACGAGCAGAAAGTGGCCAAGGACGGGGTGCTCTTCACCTGGGACCCCTATACGAATCCGATCCTCACGGACGTGCCGGGCATCATCCGGTTCGTCGATATCGTCGAGGATGAGACGGTGCGCGAGGAGTTGGACGAGATCACCGGTCGCCGGCAGCGCGTGATCATCGAGGACCGCGACAAGAAGCTGCACCCGCACATCGAGGTCGTGCAGAGGAAGGGGGAGAAGGAGAAGCGGCTGCGCGACTTCGTCATTCCGGAGGGCGCGCAGCTCACGGTGGAGGACGGCCAGGAGGTGTACGCGGGCCAGGTGCTCGCCAAAGTCAGCCGCGAGGCCTACAAGACGCGCGACATCACGGGCGGTCTGCCACGTGTGGCCGAGCTGTTTGAGGCGCGGCGACCCAAGGATCCGGCCACCATTTCCGAGGTGGACGGCACCGTGCGGTTCGGCGACATCAAGCGCGGCAAGCGCGAGATCTTCGTGCACCCCGAAGAAGGTGAACCGCAGCTGTACGAAGTGCCGGCGGGCAAGCACCTCCGCGTCCACGAGGGCGACCGGGTCCGCGCCGGCGACCGCCTGACTGAGGGACCCGTGAACCCGCACGACATTCTGCGGATCAAGGGCCCGCGGGCGGTGCAGGAATACCTCCTCAACGAAGTGCAGGAGGTGTACCGGCTCCAGGGCGTGAAGATCAACGACAAGCACATCGGCGTGATCGTGCGCCAGATGCTGCAGAAGGTGAAGACGGTCGATCCAGGGGACACCGAGTTCCTGGAGGGCGAGAACGTGGACAAGCTCACGTTCCGCGAGGTCAACGACCGGATCCGGAAGAAAGACGGCAAGCCCGCGACCAGCGAGCCGTTGCTGCTCGGCATCACCAAGGCGAGCCTCACGACCCAGTCGTTCATTTCGGCGGCCTCGTTCCAGGAGACAACCCGGGTGCTGACCGATGCCGCGATCCGGGGCGCCCGGGACGACCTCCTGGGGCTGAAGGAGAACATCATCATCGGGCATCTCATCCCGGCGGGGAGCGGCATCTACCGCTACCACGACATCGAGATCGAGCCGCCCGAAGGCTTCGAGCCGCCGCAGCCTCCGGCGGAGCTGGCGCCCGGGACGGTGCCGGTGCCGGAGGAAGCGGAAGTCGAGTAGGCGAACCGGAAGGGAAAAACACAGCGCCCGGGAGCGATTCCCGGGCGCTGTTGCTTTGAGGGAATGGTGCGGCCACGTACGTACGATGTGTAATCGACCGGCAACGGTGTGAGCTGGTAGGCGTGAATACGATGATGAGGCATCGTGCATCAGTCGCCATGATGCACGATGGCAGACCCTTGCCCACCCCGTGCCAAGGACACGATCATATGGGCATGGCCGCTCCGATCTACCATAGCGCCGACATGGTGCGGGCGCTTCCAGACGACGGCAATCGTTACGAGGTCGTGCACGGGGAGCTGCTCGTGACCCCGGCGCCGCGGCCATGGCACGAGGAGCTGGTCGCTCGGCTGCTTGAGGCGCTGCGGGAGTACCTGCGGCAGGAGCCGGTCGGTCACGCCTTCGGCTCACGCTCGGACATCTCGTGGGGCCCGTACGTTCGGGTCGAGCCGGACGTCTTCGTCGTTCCGATCGAACAAGCCCGCAGCCTCGACTGGAGGCGGATGCGCGATCTGCTGCTGGTGGCGGAGGTGCTGAGCCCGTCGTCCGTCAGGGGGGATCGATTCACGAAGCGCCGCCTGTATCAGGAGCGGCGCGTCCCCGTATACTGGCTCGTGGATGGAGACGAACGTCTGGTCGAGGTGTGGACGCCCGACATCGAGCTTCCGGTGGTCGAACGGGAGCGCGTCACGTGGCACCCGGCCGGGGCCAGCCGGGCATTCGTGTTGGAGCTGAAGGAGTTGTTCCGGCCCATCTAGGCGGCTCTCGACGGTCGACACGAGCGCCCGGGAGCGATCCCGGGCGCTGTCGTTTCGCGGTCGGCTCGCCCGTCCGGGGCTGGGGCTGCGACCTCGGGGGCGCGGTGTATCTTGGCTGCGGGAGACATCCCATGGCACACGGCGTGCGCGTGTCCGATCCAGCGATGCCCGACTTCTCGCCAGTTACCCTCCCCCCGACCCTCACGGCGGGTCTGGACATCATCGCGGCGCGCGCCCTGGGCGACGCCGACGACGTCCGCGACGCCGTGCAGGAAACGCTGAGCCGGGCGGTCTCGGCCGTTCGCGAGGGCCGCCTTCCCGCCGGGGTGGCGCTCGAAGCGTTCGTGTACGGCATTGCCCGCCACGTCATCGCCGACGTGTACCGGCGCCGCGCGCGCGAAGCGGCCGCGCCGGTGGATCCCGGCACGGTGCGCGCGCCGGAGCCGTCTCCCCTGGACGTGCTGATCGCGCGCGAGGAGCGCGAGCGGATGGCGCGCGCCCTGGCGGCCCTGCCGCAGCCCGATCGCGATCTGTTGGAGCGGTGCTTCGTGCGCGGCGAGCGGGTCGCGGCGATCGCGGAGGATCTGGGTGAGCCCGCCGACCGCGTCCGCAAGCGCAAGTCCCGGGCCCTCGCGCGCCTGCGCCAGGGTCTGCGCGGCGACCGGCCCGGTCACGAAGCACCGACCCGCCCGACAGTAACCACATGAGCGAAACCTTGAGTTGCGTGATCGCCGTCGAGGGCGAGCGAATCCACCGGTACGTGGCGGGGACCCTCGAGCCGGAATCCACCGCCGAGTTCGAAGCGCATCTGTTGGGCTGCGTCGAGTGCCAGGCGGCGGTCCGGGAGGGAGCGGTGGTCGCGGCGGCGCTGCGGCGGGTGTCGGCGCCGGTGCCGGAAACGACGTGGCGCCGGCGACGCGTGTGGTGGACCGTGCCGCTCGCCGCGGCGGCCGTCGTGCTCTGGCTCGTGGTCCGTGGCGAATCACCGCTCGCGCGCCTGGGTCGCGTCGCGCACGCGCCGGTGTTCGCGGCCGTGCCGGTGCGTGGTGACGCCGACAGCGCGAGCCGGCTCGCCGACAGCGGCATGACGGCGTATGGCCTGGGACGGTACCGCGAGGCCGCTCGCGTGCTGGGGACCCTTCCGCCGTCGGATCGCACGCCGGCGGTGTCCTTCTATCGGGGGCTGGCGCTGCTGATGAGCCGCGACCCGCGGGCGGCGATCCGTGTGCTCGACGAGGTGCCGGCCGCGAGCCCGTATGCGGCTGAAGCGCAATTCTACCTGGCCAAGGCCTGGCTGCGGGCCGGCAATGGCGACTCCGCGCTGGCGCACCTGGCGCGGATTTCCGCCGGCACGCGGATCGCGGCGTCCGCGGCGGCGTTGGCCGACAGCGTGCGAGAGGTGTTGCGCTGAGGAGCGGAGTGCGACGCGCGACGCTGGCCGGGCTGGTCGCCCTGGGGACGGCGGGAGTGCTGCTGCTCCGCGATGGCGGCGCCCGAGCCGGGCGTACCGCGCGCGCGGATGAAGCGCGTCGGCTGTACTTGGCGGGAATCGCCCGTCTGGTCCTCTTCGACGATGCCGGCATGTGGCGGCACTTTCGGGCGGCCTGGATCCGCGATCCAGCGTACGCGCCGGTCATCGTGCAGGCCGTTACCCTCACGACCTTCCCGGAAACGATCGCCGACGAGCTCGATTCGCTGGCCGCCGCGGTGGCCGATGCGGAGCTCGGAGCGTGCCTGGGTCACCTGTTGGCCAGTCGCCGCGGGCTCGTTCCGCCTCCGCCGCCTCCCGCGAGCTCCTTGCGCAGCTCCGCCGCGCGCGACTGTGCTGGCGCGCAGGCGCTGATCCGGCCGCCGTCCCCGGGCCACGCGAGCGACATGGTGATCCGCCAGGCGTGGGAACGGTTCCCCGAAGGCCATTTCAGTAGCAGCCGACTGATCGGCCAGTTCGCCAGCGCCGGGCAATGGGATTCGGTAGTGGGATGGGCTCAGCGCTTCGTCGCCGATCAGCACAATCCGCTCACGCGCGTGACGGGATACGTTCTGGGTGCGTCGGCCCTGCACCGCCTCGGACGCCACGCCGAGGCGATCGGATGGGAGCGGCGCGCCGATGGCGACACGCGACGGTTCCCGGGCATGCGGCTCCGCTACCTGATGGAGATGGGCGGCGACCATGCCGTGCTGGTGCGCGACAGCCCCGGCGACTCGGTGACGCGGCGGCATGCGCTGGCGGTCCTGCTCGCGGCGGAGCGAGAGGCGCTGGAGCTTACCAGGCGCGGGGACGGACGCGCCATACTGCAGCTCGAATTCCAACTGCACCGCGCGGAGCGGCTGCTCGACAACGGAGCGCTCGCCGCCAGCCTGCATGAGTGGAATCGCCTCGTGCCGGTGATCGAAAGCGTGGGAGACGCGCGGCTGCGGGCCCGCGCGCGGGTCCGCCGCGGCCGCACGCTGGTGAAGCTGGGTCGGCCGGAAGACGGGGAAGCGGACCTGCTCGCCGGCCAAGCGCTCGCGGCCCGTGTGGGAGATCTGCAGTGGCAGTACGAAGCGGCACACAACCTCCTCCATCTCTATGAAGCCGCGGGCGCGGCGCAGCGGGCCCAACAGGCCGGGGAGGCGTTCCTGGCGCTCGCTCGGCGCGCGGGGGCCCTGCCGATCTATCAGATGGCCAACCACGATCTCGCGTGGTTTCACCAGCGGCGGGGAGAGCGCGAGCGCGCGCGGCGCTACTTCGAAACGGTGCTGGCGTACGCCGATTCGGTGGAGGGAAACGAGTACTGGGCCGGGGAGTACTTCGAGCTCACGGGCGACTTGGAGCGGGCGGACGCGGTGTTTCGTCGCACCAAACTGTACACGACCCGGGCGTATGCCGGCCTCAGCCGGATGGCCGAGGCGCGGGGCGATCTCGCACGCGCCGAATGGTTCGCTCGAGCGCACGATGAGGCGGGCGCGGCGGCGATGTACCCCGAGTTCGCGCCGCTGCTTCCGGGCGTCCTGGCCCGGCAAGGTCGCTTCGTCGCGGCGGCGGCGGCTTTGGCGCCGGCGCGGCAGCGGGCCCAGGCCGATGGCCAGGTCGCGGCGTGGGCGACGTTGTCCGCGGAGCTCGCCTTGCTCGACTTGCGGCGCGGCCGCTTGGCGGCGGCGGCCGCCCTCGCCGACAGCGCCGAATCGGCGGCCGACCGCCTCGGGCTGCGCGAAGTGCAATGGCGCGCCCACGGCATCGGCGGATTGGCCCGCGTGCGGGACGGTGGGGACGCAGCCACCCGTGGGCTGGCAGAAGTTCGCCGGGCGGCCGGCCGCGCCGCTCGCATGGGGATGCCGCGACTCCAGGGCGAGGTGCTCGCATGGTATGGCGAGGCGCTGCTGGCGAGCGGCCGCACTCTCGAATCGCTGGCGGCATTCGCCCGCGCCGCGGATGTCACGGACTCCATGGCCGCGTCATGGTCGCTGGACCCCGCCCGGGCCGGCTATCGGTCGATGCAGGTCCACGTGTCCAACGGCGCCCTCGAGGCGGTCCTGCGCCTCCCCGACAGCGCGGCGGCGCTCGCCGCACACGCCACGTGGTCGGTGCGCCGCAAGAGCCGTGGGGTGCTGGACCGGACCGGCGCTCCCGTCCTGCCGATGCTCGCTCAACTGCGGCGTTGGGTCGGTCCCGAGGACGCGATCCTCGACTACGTCGTGCTCGATTCGAGCGTCGCCGTGCTCGTCGTGACCGACCGGGGCGCGGCGGTGCAGCGGCTAGCGGCGACCCCGGATACGTTGCGGGCCAGCGTCGCCGAGCTGGTTGGTCGGTTGGTCCCGCGACTCGGCGGGATGGTCGACACGGCGCGCGCGGTGTTCGACACCGCGCTGGCCGAGCGGCTCTATGCCGAGCTGCTTGCGCCGATCGAACCGCTGCTGGAAGGGCGGTCGCGATTGTCGATCATCCCCGATGGCCCACTGCACCTGCTGCCGTTCGACGCGCTGGTGATCTCGCGCTCCCCGGTGCTCCAATTCGCCGTCGACCGCTACACCGTCAGCCTGGCCCCGTCGCTGTCCTTGGCGGACATCGGCGACCGTCCGCTCCCGCCCGGACGGACCGTCGCATTCGTGGGGGGGGGGGCCCGCCCCGCCGGGGGGGGGGCGCGTCGAGGGGGCGGACCACGGGCTGCGGGCGCGGCCCGCGGCCGC
>Ga0187892_10007436_pt1 | contig 15616 bp, 12 predicted proteins | sample MA1701073metaG_FD_139345 | JGI IMG/M metagenome (GOLD analysis project Ga0187892, IMG submission 139345) | Bio-ooze microbial communities from a basaltic lava cave in the Kipuka Kanohina Cave System on the Island of Hawaii, USA - MA170107-3 metaG ... | reverse complement strand
CTCATCCGCGCGAGGCCGACGGGGACGGCCCGGGCGTGCGGGTGGCCGTCCTGGCCCCCGGCTCCTACCTGCTCGAGGCGTTCGCGGCGGGTTTCGAGCCCCACGCAGAGACGGTGACCATCGGCGAGGCGAGTTCCGATCTCTTCGTGCGGCTGACGCGGCAGAAGTAGCGTCTCGGAAGGGGTGATCGATGCAGCGAAGGCCTGAACGAATCGCCATCGCCGTCGCGGTCGCGATCGGGATCGTGGGCCTTGCCCTCGTCCTGAACTCGGGATCCGAATCCGAACCCGCCGAGTCTGTGGTCTCCCCGGACCGAGTCGAAGTGGAAGAGGCCGGGCCGGTCCTCGCGGATGTGCCGGAAACGGGGCCTATAGCCCGCGAGCCTCTGGTGCCCGAGCGGTCGGCGCAGGCGCAGGCGAGGGCGGACCCTCCCCGATCGCCCTTGCCGACCGCGCTGGCGCCGCTTCGCGTGATCGTTCGCGACCCCTGGGAGGAACCGGTCCGAGCCGGAACCGTCATCGCACGGCTCTCCGGCACCGCCCAGGAGCCCGTCGGGCAGGCAGGGATCACCGACGGCCTGGCCGAGCTTCGGTTGCCGCTCGGGGTGGCTCACCGGATCGAGGCTCTCCCGAAGACCTTCGGCGCTCTCGAGCTCGCACCGGCTTCCCTCGATCCGGTCTTCTCGGAGTGGGGTGAGGTCACCCTTCGCGTGACGGCGACGAGCTGCCGGATCGCGGGCCGGGTGGTCGCCGCCGAATCGGGTGAGCCGCTCCCGAGTGCCCATGTCTCCCTCCAGACCCCCGAGTTCTCGAGCAGCATCGCCGGCATGCTCCCGGAGGGGAAGTTCGATCTCCACGTCGCGGCAGGACCTGTGACGCTGGCCGCATCCGCCGCCGGCCGCGCCCCGGAGACGCGATCGTTTCACCTGTCCCCGGGCGAGTGGATCCGCGACGTCGAGGTTCCTCTCGCCTTGATCGTTCACGTGTCGTTCGAGGGACGCGTCGTGAGCGAGGAGGGCATCCCACTCGAGGGCGCCGAGGTGGCGCTCGCCTTCCTCGGGCCACACAAGTTGGGAAGGAGCACGGCGGAATTCGTGAGCCGTCTCGGGGAAAAGCGTACGGATGGAACCGGGCGCTTCCGTTTCGACAGCGTTCCCATCGGAAAGAGCGCCCTCGACGTGCGGAAGGAGGGATTCGAACCGACCGGAGGGGTCGTATTCTGGGTACAGGGCGAAGGGGAGGAGATCGAGGTTCGCGTGATTCGCGCCGGGCGCCTCCGAGTTCGGGGTCTCGCTTCGAACGGCGCGCACGTCACCATCGAGAAAGTCGTTCTCGAGAGGAACGGAGTAGAGGTTCTGCGCGCAGAGCGCAACTCCGTGAGACGCAAGATTCGCCGCTTCTCGTTTCAGGGCACGGTCACGAGAGAGGGAGAGTGGGGTTTGAGGCCCGAGCGACCTGTCGTCGACGACAGCGGGTATCTCGTGATCGAGGGAGTTCCTCCGGGCCAGTATCAGGTCACCGCATCCGCGGAGGGTCGAGAAGGAGCGGCCGAGATCGTGATCGTGGCGGGAGAGTCCGTCGACAGCGAGATCCGACTCGCCGAGTCTCGGGAGTAGTCGCGGATCTCCACGAGCGAACCCGTGAATCCCGAATCCACCCATCAGCCTCTCGCGGTCGGGTCTCGGAGTCGTCAGCTCCCGGGGACGAGTTGAACCGCGATGGTCCGTTCCTTTCCCGCTCGGACCTCCACCACCTCCGATTTCGGGGCATAGCCCTCGCGGGAGATGGTCAGGGTGTGCCGGCCCTCCGGGATCCGACCGATCCGGAGACTCCCCGGGTAGGGAATGGGTGCGCCTTGGGAGACCGCTTGGGTCGTCGAGAGACCGGAGCGGACCATAAGCTCGGCTTCGACAGGCTCCCCGGCCTCGTCGCGGATCTCCACGGCGTAGCCCTGCAGGGATTCTCCGCGCGAATCGGTCACTTCGACACGGAGCCGCCCGGTCCTCGGGACGACGACCTCGAGACAGGCCGTCTCACCCGGACGGATCTCGGCGGGCGCGCGCACCTCGGCGTAGTCCCGACTCTGCGACGTGACCCGGACCCGGTAGCGACCCGGAGGGAGGCTCCCGATCTCGCGGACGCCGCTGGTCCAGTTCTCCCGACTCGAATTCGCTTCCGCGACGGGGAGCGGTCCCCGAGAGGACACCTCCCAGATGGCGAGGCACATGGCCGGGATCGGGGACCCCGTGTTGTCCTTCGCGACGACGCGGATCGCGCCGAACGAGCCGGGCTCCGATTGCCGAAGGTGGAGGGAGATCTCCGCCGGCTCGCCCGGATCCAGGACGACCGTCTCGCTCGCCGTCTCGTACCCCCGGACCTGGGCCTCGACGTCGTATGGGCCGGCTGCGAGCTCTCGGTCGAAACGGATCGGCTCCGCGTACCCATCGGGAACCCGTCGCCAGGTCTCGCGGAGCCCTGCTCGCCGACCCCGCAGTCTCACCTCCGCTCCGCCCAGCGCCGCTCCCGACGCGGCGTCGAGGACGCGGACGACGAGGACGCACGACGAGGAGAGCGTGAAGTCGACGCCGGCTTCGGGAGGGACGACGCGCCGTTCGCTCCTCTCGCCTCCGGCTTCCGGCGCGAGATGCCGCGGCCCCGCCGGCCTCACCCGGTATTCCCTGCCGGCGACGAGCCCTCGCAGGGAGTAGGCGCCCATCGCGTCCGTGAGCGCCACGACCTCGATCTTCGGGAGGAGCGTCCTGCCCGGCAGGAAGACGAGGGGGGCCTCGGCCTTCACGACCTCCGACCAGCGGATCGGTTCCGGGCCCTCCGCCGGCATGGCTCCGATCCGGACGCCGACGAGGGGACGGCCACCGAGATCCGTCACTCGGCCCGAGATCTCCGCCTCCAGCCCGAGGACCAGATCGTCGAGCTCCATCTCGGCGGTGCTGGAGAGGGAGACGTCGAGGCGGAGCACCGGCGCGTATCCGGCCTTGGCGACCCCCACGTCCGTCGTCCGATCTTCGTAGACCGGAAGCGACCAGCGTCCCTCCTCGTCCGACCGCGTCGGTGGGGGGGAGGTCCGCAGGTCGACCTCGGACCGGCTCGAATCGACGAGGTAGATGGTCGCCCCTTCGATCGGCGCGCCGTCGCGGTCGACGACCCGCCCGCTCAGCCTGCCCGACATCGGGGTCGAGACGGGATCCGTTCTCGTGAGGAGCTCTCTGGTGGCGCCTTTACGCGGTAGGGGTCCGAGGGGTCCGGGCTCGCCCGGCGAAGCGTCCTCCTGGACCGAGGTCTTCCCCGGCGTGACGGCGGCGACCGCGGAGTTCTCTTCCGGCGGTCCGGGGGGCTCCGGACGGTAGGCGAGCATGTAGGCGACGGTCGCCAGCAGAAGGGCGGCGCCCGGGACGAGGACGGTCTTCGTGGTCACGGCGATTCCTCCGAGTCTTCCGAGCGTCGAGGCGACGCCCGGCTCGACCGGGACCGAAGCCGAAACCGATTCGGCAGACCTCAGGACCGAGGCGCGCACGGCGCCGAGGCCCCGAGGAGCGAGAGCCGCGGCGGCTCCGCCTGCGAGACCGGCAGGGAGCATCTTTCGGAGCATCTCGAGGCCGCGGTGGATCTGGACGCGAACCGTCCCCGGAGCGCGTCGCGTCTCGAGAGCGATCTCCGGGGGACTCTTCCCCTCGCGCAGGTGTTTCTCGAGCACCTCCCGATAGAGAGAGGGAAGGCGAGCGAGGACCGAGTTCAGCGCTTCGCCGAACTCGCGGGACTGCGCCTCTTCCGGAGGAAGAACGTCGGGCGGGCGTGCGAGCCTCTCTCCTTCGATCGGGCGGGAGCGGCGACGATGCTCGTGGGCCGCGGTCCGGACCAGGATGCCGACCAGCCAGGGAAGGAGGTGGCGAGTCGGGTCGTAGGAGTCGCGCGACTCGATCGCCGCCAGGAAAGTCGACTGGACGAGGTCCTCCGCCTCGTGGAGATCCCGCGTGAGGTGTGCCGCGATCCGGTAGAGCTCGGATGCGGCTTCATCGAAGACTCTCCCGAGGGCCTTGACGTCGCCGCGCGCTCGGAACCGTTCGAAGAGGTGATCGAGTTCCCGCTCGCGCATGTTTCCACCCTATCTTTGCAGAACCGGGCGTTCCCGTTACGAGGTCCGCGGGTCGGGTTCGGCGGAGGAGGTTCCATGTCCGTCCGCAACCAGATTCCCGGTAAGGACCGAACCGGTTCAAGCGTGGCCAGGTGTCCGAGAAGACCGGCCGTCCTCGCAGCGCATCATCGCGATCCTTCAGTAGGAAAAACGGCGATCCGCATCCAGGTTTCCGGTCTCGCGTGTTTCGCCATCGCGCGGTGCACGTCCGAGGGCCCGATCTCTCGACACGTGCTCCGCGCGACCTCCGGGCTCTCGACCGGCCGGCCCCTCCGGACGGCGCTCAGATTGTGCAGCCAGGCCTCCGGTTCGTGCTCGACTGCGATCTGCGTCTCAATCCAGCTCGTCGCTCGGCGGACCTCCTCCTCGCTCGGGGGCTCCCGCACGAGCCGCTCGAACGCGGAGGTCGCCAGCTCGAGAAGTGGCGGTGCAGCCGCGCCGTCGCAGGGGCCTCCGAATGCGAACGCGTTCGCGAACGCGGCCGAGCGCTGGGTCTCCAGCCAGATGCGACACCCGTACGTGAGACCCCGCCGGTCGCGCGCTTCCTCGGAGAGCCTCTGGTCGAGAATGAGGGCGGCGACGGTGAGTTCGAGCGTCGTCCGCTCGTCGCGAAGACCCTCGAGTTCTATCACGGCAGCGAGCACCTCGGGAAGATCCGCGAGAAGGTCTTCGGTCTGACTTCGCAAGAGGGAAGGAGGTGGTTTGTGGAGCAACGCCAGCGGTTGAGGCGAAGTCAGGGGGAAGAGGTCGTGGCGGCGATCGAGGCCCTCGCGGCTCGTCGGCGGGGCGTGCGGAGGCTGTGCGAGAAGGAGGCTGGGTATTTCGAGCACAACCTCGAGCGCATGCGCTACCTGACGTACCGGAGGCGGGGTTGGTTGATCGGCAGCGGAGCGATCGAGGGAGGCGGCAAACACCTCGTGACGAGTCGATTCAAGGGCAACGGTCGGCGCTGGAGCGTGAAGCGGCTGCCGAACTTCCTCGCCCTGCGCGTCAACGTCCTCAACCAGCGGGAGGACTCGCAGATCGCCCTGCGGAATGCGGCCTGATGCTACCTACGTTCACGACATGCACCCCACCCGGAGAAGTTCCACAGGCTGCGGGAGGAGCCGGTCGAGATCGGCCTCGGCGTCGATTCGATGCCGGGGTACTCCACGGTCGCCACGGACTGCATGGGGGAGCTCGGCTGCTTCCTCGCACTGTCGGAGGGTCTCGAGGAGAGCGTGGCGAGGCGCGCTGCCGAGGGGTGGGGCGGGGATGTCTTCCGGGTCCTGAAGGGTCGCTCGGGCGGGCTCGCGCTGCTGTGGCACACCGAGTGGGACACCGCGAAGGAAGCGGAAGAGTTCGAGCAGAGCTGGGCGCGCAGGACTCTGGAACGGTTTCCGGGATCTCACGAGGGCCGGACCTCGGTTCCCGGACGGCGTGGGATCAGACTCTCCGAAGACAAGGTCTCGCTCATCGCGCGCACGGGGCCTCAGGTCCTGATCGCGGAGGGTTTGTCTCCGGGGTCGGCGGAGGCGGCCATTCTCGGAATGCGGGAGACGGACTCCGTCTCGATTCCGGAGCCCCGCCGCCTCCGCTCCGATTTCCGCGGCCTCGCCACTCCCCTCCGGATCCTCTTCGACGTCGAACGGTTCGACCAATCCACTCGCGTCACGGTCCTTCGAGGGCTCCTTCTGAATGCAGAGAGAGCCGAGGCCTCCTCTCGCGCCCGCATCCTCGGAGGAGCGCTCTTGGACGCTCGCTCGGCGGCCGATGGGGGGTCCTTCGGCCTGTTGGGGCACCTCCTCCAAGTCGATGCGCATCACCAGGGGAAGCTGTTCCGAATGGAGGTCTGGCCGTTCCTCACCGTAGGCGGAGCTCCCGGGACGGCGAATCTCAGTCTCGGGAGTGGACTTCTCGCGTTCGCGAGACGGCCGGGTGGATGGGTGTTGAATCTGGGAGTGGTTGGAATGGGAGGCGGGGGGACGGTTCGGGTGGACGAGAGTGGTGAAGGAGAGGATGGCGATGAGGCTTCCCGGTCCGGCTTCCTCTTGTTTGGTCTCGTCCACTTCTGAGGAGCGCGGAGGGCTCGAGATCGGACTCTCGATACGCCTGGCGGTCTGGGAACGACCTGATTAGGATGCTCCCCGCGGCACGAGGGGGTACATGCGCGAACGAATCTTCCGCGCCGTCGCTCTGATCGCGGGGATCGCCGTCGCAATCGTCGGCTGGTTGGTGTTCTCGTCGGGGCCCTCGCCTTCGGGACGGCCGGAGACGGGGGCTGCGGCGTCGCGCGGCGTCGAGGTGGCGGACATGCCGGTCGCGCCTCCGGCCCTTCCGCCCGAGCCGGCCTCGACGATCGCGGAAGAGGGACCGGGATCGAATCGTCGAGTCGTGTTCCCGGAGTCCGAGAGGAGGCGGACGTCCTTCGTTCGCGGATGGGTGGTCATGCGGAGCGACGGGAGGGCCGTGGCCGGCGCCATCGTCGCCCTACGCACGGGCCGACCCGATTTCGACTATCCCTCTCAGGTCGAGGCGCTCGGTGCAGACGGCGTCGATCGGGGCCCCCTATGGTGGCCGGCATCCCCGAGATTGTGGAAGGCGGGCTTTCGCCTCTCGCCCGAGCTGCGAGGCGTCTCCGGCGAGGACGGCGCGTTCGAGATCGCGGTTCCTCCCGAGATCCCGCCCTTCCACGCCACGGTGGAAGCCGACTTCGCGATGCTCCCGAGGAGCGAGCGGAAACACGTCCTCGACTCCCCGGAGGTCCAGGCGGGGATTCGGCTCGAGCTCCGCGCGGCCGGGAATGTGGAGGGCACTGTGGCAGGGCTCGATGGGACCGGCGCGACCGGCGCGTGGGTCGTCCTGGAATCGGAGACCCCCGTGCGCGGAGCCCCGTTTCCGTGGAGGACCGGGATCGCACCGGATGCGATGGGGCGGTTTCGTTTCCGTGGAATCCACCCCGGATCCTACACGGCCGCGGTTCTCGCCGACGGCTTCGCGGCCGGCCGCCGGGCGGGCGTCGGCGTCGAGTCCGGCGAGACGACCCGACTGGAGATCCAACTCGAGAGGGAGTCCTTCGTCTCCGGGCGGGTGGAACACGCCTCCGGCGCTCCCGTGGATGGAGGCTTCGTTCAGCTGGTCCCCGAGGACGAGACGAACTCCTGGCTGTACGTCTTGCCCGCGTTCGGGTGGGAGGAGACCTCGCAGGATGGATCGTTCCGCGTCGGCGGGCTGCCGGCCGGTCGGTACCGGCTCTCCGTCGGCGCCGACGGCATGATCTCGCCGAAGGCCGAGACGATCGAGGTTCCCGAGGGAGCGGGCGTCGCGGGGATCCGCCTCGTCCTCACTCCGGGAACCCATCGCCTGGCGGGACGGGTCGTCGACGCCGCGGGAACCCCGATCCCCGGCGCGCGAGTCCGGGCGGTGACGGAGTTCAAGTTCGACGAGGAGCCGACCTCGTTCACCCGGCGACGAGTGGAGACGCGTGAGGACGGGCGCTTCGCGATCGAGGGAATCGGCCCGGACCTCCTCCGCATCCGGGCGGAGAAGGACGGCCTCGGCTCCGTGGAGCTCCGGAATGTCCGGCCCGGATCGGCAGGACTCGAGGTCGTGCTCGGAGCGAGGACCGGGTTCGAGGGAGTGGTGCGGGACGACGCCACGGGGGCCCCCGTTCCCCGGTTCACCGTCGCGACCGAGTTCGTTCTGGAGACGGGTCCGGACGGCCGGAAGAAGACCTCGACCTCCGGTCCTCGACACGACTTCGCCTCCCCGACGGGCTCCTTCGAGGTGACCGACCTCTGGGCCGGTCGGTGGGAGATTCGCGTGACCGCCGAGGGCTTCCTCCCCGGGGAGGTGCCGGCGCGGGATCTGTCCGCGGGGGAGATGGCGCGCGGCCTCGAGGTGCGCCTGCAGCGCCCGGTGGTGCTTCGCGGATCCGTCGTCGAGGGACCCTCGGGATCCCCGATCGAGGGCGCGACGATCGTTCCGTGGGCGGGGGAGGAGGCCGGATCGCGCCGCTCCGATGCCCGGTGGCGGACGGTGAGCGGAGCGAAGGGCGAGTTCGAGGTCGCGAACATGCCCCCGGGCAAGGCTTTCCTGGAGGCCTCGCACGAACGATTCGGCGAGGTGCGGAGCGAATCGTTCGAGGCGCGCGCGGGCGAGACGCTCGAGGGGATCACCGTCGTGTTCTCGCAGCCCGGCGGCGTCGAGGGCGTCGCCGCGAACGCGCACGGCGCTCCGCGCGTAGGTTGGAGCGTCACCGCCTCGAGCACCCGGTCGACCGGTTTTCCGGAACCGAAGACGAGCGAAACCGACGCGGAGGGACGTTTTCGGATCGAGGGCCTGGTCCCCGGCGAGTACTTCGTCGTGGTCGCGGACGAGGCGGGCGGGGCGGACTCCTTCGGACCCGCAGGCCCGCCGCTCCGCGCGACGGTGGAGGTCGAAGCGGGGCGGATCGCCCGGGTCGAGTTCGCGCGACCGACGGGGTGCAGGGTCGTCGGCAGGGTGACGAGAGGAGGGACGCCCGTGAGCCGCGCGATCGTCATCCTGAATCTCGTGCGCCCGGACGAGCATCCGGGCGTCACATGGTCGCGCGCGCAGGACCCCTGGGGGTGGACGGGCGAGGACGGCGCCTACGCCATCGAGGGGGTTCCGCCCGGAGAAGCGCTGGTCGCCGTGCGCGGAGGCGAGAACTCGCACCCGAAGGCGGTCCCGACCGACGTGCCCGACGCGAGCGAATGGCGCGTCGACATCGACCTGCCCGGCGGGATCCTGGAGGGGAGAGTCGTGGATGCCGCGAGCGGCGAGCCTGTCTCCGGCGCCTTGATCGAGATCCAGCCCGCGGGCTCGAGCCTCGCTCGCGTCCGAATCTTCGGCTCGGTGGCGACGACGAGCGAGGACGGCCGGTTCCGCCTCCAGGACCTCGCGCCGGGGAGCTACTACGTGCGCGCCGGCGTCGGGGCGGGGAACCCGATCTACGAGTCTCCGTTCGCGGAGGAGCGACCGAGAGCGCGCGATGTGGCGACGGAGACGAAGGGACCCGTCGCGGTCGGGGAGGGGGGCCCGGCCGTCGTGGAGTTCCGACTCTCTCGAGCGGCGACGGCGCTCGTGACGGTCACGGGCCCCGCGGGCGAGCCGGTTCGGTTCGGCCACGTCACCCTCCATCGGGTGGGCCTCTCGGAGGACGATCGGCGCGCGTTCCAGGAGGAGGGGGGCTCCTCCTCGGACGAGGCAGGAATCGCCCGCGTGCGAGGGGTGGCTCCGGGCCTCTACTACGTCCGGGCGATTTGCGACGGATTCCCGGCCGCGTTCTCGGAGGAGAGGGAGCTTCGAGCCGGCGAGGAGGTCTCTTTCTCGGTGCGATTCCGCGTGGGCGTTCGCGTCCGAATCCGGGTCGGGGGCGACGGAGGGGAGCCGCTCTCGCGCGTCGTCTCCCGGTTCGTCGACGGCGAGGGACGAGAGTCCTACGCCTTACCCTCGCGCGCCGACGCCGAGGAGAAGGAGATGGCGGTCGCTCGCCTCGTGCCCGGAGCCTACCTTCTCGTCGTCGAAGCCGAGGGTTATCGCGAGGCGACGAGGCAGGTCCACATCGGCGCGACCTCGCCGCAGGACCTGCTCGTGCGGCTCGAACGGAACGAGTAGCGCCCCCTTCGCGATCGGGAGGACGCGGGGACCTCGGAGCCCTACTCTCGGGTCCGCGTCCACCTCGGGACCAGGCGGTCGACCCAGGGCCAGCCTGCCTCGACGCCGAATCGCCGCCGGCGGTTCGCGAAGTACTTCAGTAGGGCGAACGCCGCCAGCGCCTTCGCGGAGAAGAAGAGCACGAACCAAGCGAGCATCGGGACGAGGGGAGTCGACAGCCGCGAGGCGGATCGCCAGACGAGCTCCCCGAGATAGGTCGGCTCACCGACGATGCTCGCGGCGAGGTAGCACTGGAGGTACCAGTAGCTGGGGGGTCTTCGGGCGACGATGGCGACTGCCGCGCCGGCAAGGAGGGCCGCCGCGAGGAGCGCGCCGTCCGGAACGCGGAGGAGGAATCCGATGCCGGAGGGGGCGAGAACGATCGGCGCGGCCCAGAGGGGAGGCGGCCCCGAGAGGACGTCCGCCGGGGCGACCGCGAGAAGCGCCCCGGCGGCGAGCGCCTGCGAGGCGGCGAAGATCCAAGCCGCCCGGTTCGTTCCGGTCGAGGCCGCAATCACCGGTTTTCGTGCCGCATCCGTTTGCATGTCGCCCATCCTAGTCCTTGGAGTCCGGACGAGGACGCGGGTCACCGCCCCTCGTGAAGCGGATCCCCGGGAACGCGTCAGGGAGCGAGGATCGTGAGCCCGGCGTCCGCGAATCGGCGGAAGTCGTCGGGGTTCGCCGTCGCGAGCGCGGCGTCCCCCCGGATCGCGGTGGCGGCGATCATGCAGTCCACGAGGGAGCCACGCCGCCGCCCCGTCTCGTTGAACAGGCGGGCGGCGAGCGAGGCATCGTCCTCTTCGAAGGGGAGCCGATTCGCCACGACCCGCGCGGCGAGCTCGACGTGATCCGGATCCGCGGGCCCGCAGAGGAACTCGGTCCAGCCGATCGCGCTCATCCCGATCCCTTCGCCGGCTCGGAGCCATTCGCGGAGTCGAGCGTCGTGGGGAGACCGGGGCACGAGCGCCCGGATGAGAAACCTCGTGTCGAGGTGGATCACTCTCCGGAGCGCCCCGCGCGGCGCGGCGAAGCCGCGTCGCGTTCCGCCCTCACCCTACGCTCCCACTCTCGGGCTTGGCCGGGGCGAATCCGCAGGGCGCGCTGGAGCGCGTCCAGCGCCTTCAGGGGATCGTCCGTCCCTCGCAGATCCATTTGCGCCGCCGCTCGAATCGCCCGCCGCAACGCTTCGGACTTGGAGACTCTCCACCGCTTCGCCATCCGCTCCAGCGTCCGGACGGTTTCCGGGTCGAGGGAGTAGGTCGACTTGACCGTGATGGTGGCCATATCGACTAAGAATATGGCCATACTGAGCCCTCGTCAAGGAGGTCACACCGCCTTCGCCTTCCACCGGCCGCGGCGGAAGACGAGGAGCGCCACGACCGTGAGGATGGACTCCGCGCCCATCACGGACCAGAAGACGCCGCTCGGCCCCTGCCCGAGGGGGCCTGCGAGCGTCCACGCCATCGGGATCTGGAGCCCCCAGAAGCAGAAGAGGTTGATCCAGGTCGGCGTCATCGTGTCCCCCGCGCCGTTGAAGGCCTGCGTGAAGACGAGCCCCCAGGCGTAGAAGACGTAGCCGTAGCTGATGATGCGGAGCGCCTCCTCCGCGACGCGCGCGACGTCGGCCTCGTCCGTGAAGATCGCGACCATCTGCGGGCCGAGCGTCAGGCAGGCGACCGTCACGAGGGCGAGGAAGGTCATGTTGTAGAGCCCGGTGAGCCACACGGCGCGCTCCGCGCGCTCGGGCCGGCCCGCGCCGAGGCTCTGGCCGACGAGCGTCGCGACGGCGTTGCTCAACCCCCAGCTCGGGAGGAACGCGAAGACGAGGATCCGGATCGCGATCGTGTAGCCGGCGACCGCGACGCTCCCGTAGGGGGAGACGATGCGCATGAGCGCGACCCAGCTCGCCGTGGCGATGAGGAACTGCGCGACCCCGCCGAGGGAGACGCGCAGGAGGTGCGCGACGAGGCGCGGGCGCAGCGCCAGCGCCGCCCCGCGGAGCACGATGCGGCTCGTCCCTCGGCGAAACGCCGCGAACTGATAGAGGACGCCGATCCCGCGACCGCACGTCGTGGCGATCGCGGCCCCCGTGAGACCCAGTTCCGGGAACGGCCCGAGCCCGAAGATGAGGCAGGGGTCGAGGACGAGGTTCACCCCGTTCGCGAGCCAGAGGCTCCGCATCGCGACGACGGGGTCCCCGGCGCCGCGGAAGACGGCGTTGTTGAGGAAGAGGAGGAAGATGACGACGTTGAAGCCGAGGAGGATCGCGGGGTAGCCCGAGCCCGCCTCGACCGCCGTCTCCTCGAGCTTCATGAGACGGAGGAGGTCCGGGGCGAAGATCGCGCCGGGGATCCCGATGAGGGCCGCGACGCCGATCCCGAGGTAGATCGCCTGCATTCCGGCCGAGGCCGCGCCCTCGCGGTCGCCTTCGCCGACGCGGCGCGCGACGAGCGCGGTCGCCGCCGCGCTGACGCCGATCGCGACGGCGTAGAGCAGCGTGAGGAGAGACTCCGTGAGCCCGACGACCGCGACGGCGTCGGCGCCCAATCGCGCGACGAAGAAGATGTCGCACACGGCGAACACCGACTCCATCGCCATCTCGAGGACCATCGGGATCGCGAGCAGCGTGATCGATCGCGTCAGGCTCCCCGAGGTGTGGTCCTGGTGCGTCCCGGAGAACGCCGCGCGCACGAGGCGGAGCGCTCCGGAGAAGACATTGGAGAAGGAAGAACTCATCGACGGGTCTCGGGCGCCCTGCCGGGACGATGTCCGGGAGGGCGCCCCGAAAGGGGTAGCGAGGGAAACGGCTCCGGGCCCCGCGGGGGCCGGAAGGGAGGGACCGAGGTCGAGCGCGAGAGGATCCCCGGAAGGGGATCCGGCCCGTCAGACGACGGGTGCGAAGAGGAGGTTTGTCGTGACGCGCATCGGGGTTCCCTCGATCGCCCTCGCGCGCGACCCGTCGTGCGACGGGGGGTCGGCAAGGACGAGGCGTGACGCTATCGCTGCGCGAGGCCCCCATCAAGGGGCTATCTAGAGCCGCGGGATAGAATGGGCCTCGTGGACTCGAGCGACCGCAAGGGTTGGTCGAAACGGCAGGAGCAGTTCGCCGCCTTCCGGGCCTGGGAGGAAGCCCGGCCGCTGTCGGACGACGAGAGGGCCCGCGCATTCCAGTTCGCCTTGGACGCGGCGCGGCTCTGGCACCGACTGCACGGCGAGAGGGTCGCCGCGCCCCGATTCGACGACCCGAAGATCGAGGGGATCGCGCGCATGCATGCGGCCCTCCGCGTGCTCGGCTCCGCGTCGTGAGCCCCCTCGAGGAGGCCGTCCACGAGGTCGCGCGGCTCCTCGAATCGCGCAGGGTCCCCTACATGGTGATCGGCGGAGTCGCGAACCTCGTCTGGGGGGTTCCGCGCTCCACCGGCGACGTCGACGTCACGCTGTGGGTCGAGGAGGAGGCTCGGGAGGGATTCGTCCGCGACGTCGCGTCGGAGCTCGAGGTCCTGGTCGAGGACCCCGTCGCGTTCGTCGAACGGACCCGGGTCCTTCCGGCAAGGACCCGATCGGGATTCCGGGCCGACCTCGTCTTCGGGCTCCTCGCGTACGAGAAGGAGGCGATCGACCGGGCGCGGCCCGTCGAGTTCGCCGGCCTCCGGGTGCGGATCTGCACCGCCGAGGATCTCGTCCTCCACAAGCTCGCCTCCGAGCGCGCGCGCGACCGGGAAGACGTCCGAGGGATCCTCGAGACGCAGGGCGCGCGCCTCGACCGCGGGTATCTCGATCGCCGGGTCGAGGCGCTCTCCCGCGACCTCGATCGCCCGGACATCCTCGAGTTCTATCGGCGCGTCGTGCGCGCTCGCTCGCGCTGAGGGCGGTTTCCCCGGACGCTTCGGGCGCGCGGCTACCTCTCCTCGAGCAGCGCCCGAGCCAGGGCCTCCGCGATGCGGGCGTGCCCCGGCTCGTTCGGATGGACGGTGTCCGCGAAGAGGGGCTCGGCGGAGTCGGCGAAGAGCGAAGGGGCGTCGACGTATCGGCGCCCGAGCTCGGATCCGACGGCACGGCACGCGTCGAGGATGCGCGCGTAGAGGTCCTCGCGGAAGAGATTGCGATCGCCGATCACGATGCGGGGCCGCGCCGGGGGGAGGGGTGGCGCCACCACGAGCGCGCGGGCGCCGAAGGACTCCGCCGTCGCGCACGTCTCCTCGAGCAGGGATTCGAAGCGCTCGATCGGTACGCGCCGCCCGAATCGCGGCTCCCCGGCCTCGTCGAGATAGCGGAAGCCGCGGCGCAGGAGGTCGTCGAGGTTCCCCTGGACGAATGGCCCGCGCACTCTCGCGCGGAGCTTCATCACGGCCTGGAGGATCCTCGAGGAGGCGACCCACGGATTCCCGGGCGATCCCGTGCCGAGGATGCGGATCCATTCCTCGTCGTCGAACTTCACCGCCGGGAACTGCTCGTTGACGGCTCCGAACTGGAGGACTACTGCGTCGGGTCGCAGGTCGGGCGCGAGCTCCCGCAGCCGCTGGAGCCCTTGGGCGATCGTGTAGCCGATGATCCCTCCGTTCACGACCTCGACTCTGCGCTCCGGCAGCGCTCGGGCGAGGGCGGATTCGAGGACCCGCGAAAACGTCCGCTCGGGATCGCAGCGCAGGCCGAACGTGCTCGAGTCGCCGAGACAGAGCACCCGCAGGCCGTTCGCCGGCTTCGGATCGAGGATCGCGGGCCCCGGAAATCCCTGCGGATTGATCTCGTACACGATCCCCAACTCCTCGCGCCGCCCTCCGGGCCGCAGGGTCCAGATGCGGGGCGGATGCCGCTCGAGGATGCCGTTCGGCTCCTCGATCAGCTCGAGCAGCGCCCCTCCGATCACGAACCGGAGATCGTTCTGCGTCGGATTGAAGCGGAAGCCCGCGGCCCGCAGCGCGGCCTCGGCGAGCCCGAGGAGGAGGACGGGAGTGGCGAGCCCGAGGGCGACCCGGGATCGCATCGCGCGCGTCATCGTCGGTGTCGGCGGCCTACGGCGGCGCCGGCGCCGCCACGGGAAGGCGGAACCGCGTCGCCTCGGGCCTCGGCGGCGCGGGCCAGAAGGCGTGCGCCTCGAGCCACTCCGCGACCTCGTCCTCCGTCGCCTCGCCGGCCGCGGCGCGGCGAACGACGCGCTCGAAGTCCTCCTGCGGCGCGAGGAGGAAGGCGCCGTTGCGCAGGAGGAAATAGGCGGCGGCCGCGGCGGCGAGGCGGCGATCGCGTTCGTCGGAGCCGCGCTCGCGGCACAGGGCGAAGAAGAGGAGGGACGCGGCGCGATCCGCGAGGGCGGGAGGGGGTCCGCCCGGGGCGGGCGGCTCCCGCGGGGATTCGAGAGCGGCGGAGAGGCGGGAGGGATCGAGGACGCCGGAGTCCCCTCCCAGCGCGTCGCCGTACATGAGAGCGAATCCTCGGAGGAAGGCGGCGACCCCCCTCTCGGGATCGACTCGGGCCGCCTCGAGCCATGCGGCGATCGCGGGCTTCGCGATCTCGGAGTGGGGCTTTCCGGTCGCGGCGGCGGCGAGCGCGATGCGACGGAGGAGGGTCTCCGGCACGAGGACGGCTGCCGGCCGCTTCGTCCGGGCCTTCGCGGGCCGCGGAGGCCGACGGGCCGGCGCCGCCTTCCGGACCGCCTTCTTGCGGGCGGCCTTTTTCCGGACGGGCTTCTTGCGTCTCGCCAAGGGGAATCGGAGCCGGCGTGGCGGGGAGAGGATGCCGCAGCCCCTCGCCGTTCTCAACCGGTTCGTCGAATGCGAAGATCGTGTGACCGCCGTGGCAATTTCATGAAACG
>Ga0187892_10007435_pt1 | contig 15616 bp, 10 predicted proteins | sample MA1701073metaG_FD_139345 | JGI IMG/M metagenome (GOLD analysis project Ga0187892, IMG submission 139345) | Bio-ooze microbial communities from a basaltic lava cave in the Kipuka Kanohina Cave System on the Island of Hawaii, USA - MA170107-3 metaG ... | reverse complement strand
TCGCCGGTTCGTCTGTCCGGTGAGAACTCCAGCGAATTCAATCAACCGCGGAACAGGAAACAGAGAACCGGGGACCGAGAACAGGGAACAGCGGAGCTCCAAGTGAATTTTCGGGCAAAGGCCCGGAAGTGGCAACAAGGGAGGGAACTCGAGAAGTTCAACCGTCCGGCTCCGGCCCTCTCCCCTTGTTGCCAACTCCGGCAACGGGGGAGAGGTGGAGAGGGGGTTGAACGATCGATCTGCGCCGGACCAATCGAAGGGAGACACCACCCGTGTTCCTCGCAACATTGAGCCAGCGTCACCAACACGCTAGGTAGTGTCGCTTCGAACTATCTCGAAGGAGAGCGACACAATGGGTTTACTCGACGGAAGAGTTGCAATCATCACCGGTGCGGGTGGCGGGTTGGGGCGCGAAGAGGCTCTGGCCATGGCCAAGGAAGGCGCGCGCGTTATCGTCAACGACATCGGCACCTCCGTGACCGGCGAAGGCAAGGACAAAGGGCCGGCTGAGACCGTTGTGGGCGAGATCAAGAAAGCCGGCGGCGAAGCCGTAGCCAACACCGAGGACATTTCGTCCTGGGCCGGAGCTCAGCGCACCATCGAGCAGGCTTACGACACCTGGAAGCGACACGACATTCTGGTGAATAACGCCGGCGTGTTGCGCGACCGAATGAGCTTCAACATGGCCGAAGACGAGTTCGATCTCGTCCTGCGTGTGCATTGCAAAGGCCATTTCGCGATGACGCATCACGCCTGTCGGCGCTGGCGCGAAGCTGCCAAGGGCAGCGGAACGCTCGCGGCCCGAGTGATCAATACGTCGTCGGAAGCCGGTCTGATGGGTACAGCCGGCAACAGCAACTACGCCATGGCGAAGGCGGCGATCGCATCACTGACGATCAGCATTGCACGCGAAATGGGGAAGTACGGCGTCACCTCGAACTTCATCGCTCCGCGCGCCCGCACGCGAATGACCGACACGATGCCGAACGCTTCGATGTTCGCCAAACCGGAAAGCGGCCTCGATTCATTCGCGCCGGAGTGGCCGGCGCAACTCGTCGTCTTTCTTGCGAGCGACGAAGCCGCGGACATCAACGGCCAGGGCTTCATCGTGTGGGGCGGCGCCGTGGCGCTGGTCCAAGGCTGGCATCAGGTCGGACAGATCATGCAACCTGACCGTGGCTTCACCGCACGCGATTTCGCTGCCCGTAAGGACGACCTCTTCGGGGAACAACCGCGGCAGCCGACCTACATGTAGAAGGTGTAGGGAACGCCCTCCGTGGCGTCCGGTGCATGTGGCCGGGAGCTGGAACGGCACGGAGGCCGTTCCCCACGATTCAAATCAGTGGCCGCGGGGCCTCAAGCCTGCTTCGCGGCCTGCGCTTCCTTCACGACCTTGTCGACCAGTTGCGCCGGCAACTCTTCGTAGTGCGAAAACGCGACGGTGAACGAGCCGCGGCCGCTGGTCATCGACGTCAGGTCGGGCGCGTACTTCAAGATCTCCGACATCGGCACGTGTGCTTTGACGACCTGGCCGCCGGGCTTGGTGTCGATCGACTGCACCTTGCCGCGTCGGCTGCTCAGGTCGCCCATGACGTCGCCGACGCAATCGTCCGGAACCGCAATCTGCATCGACATGATCGGCTCGAGTAACACCGGCTTCGCTTGGCTGATGGCCGTCTTGAAACCCATCGACGCGGCGATCTTGAACGCCATTTCCGAGGAATCGACGTCGTGGTACGAGCCGTCGTACAACGTTACCTTGACGTCCACCAGCGGATAGCCGGCAAGGTGACCTTCGACCAACGCTTCGCGCACGCCTTTTTCAACTGCCGGAATGAAGTTACGCGGCACGACGCCGCCGACGACGGCGTCGACGAACTCGAACCCTTTGCCGCGCGCGAGCGGCTCGACCTTGAGCCAGCAGTCGCCGTACTGACCGCGACCGCCGGTCTGTTTCTTCAGCTTGCCCTGCGCTTCCGAGCGTCCTTTGATCGTCTCCTTGTACGGCACCTTCGGTGCCTTGAGCTCGACCTCGGCGTTGTACTTGCGCTTCATGCGCTCGATCACGACCTCGATGTGGAGCTGGCCGACGCCGGAGAGCACCAGCTCGCGGGTCTGCGGATCGCGATGCATCTCCAGCGACGGGTCCTCTTCCATCAAGCGTTGCAGCGCGAGCGCTGCTTTCTCCTCGTCACCTTTCCCCTTCGGTTCGACAGCGAACGAGATCGACGGCGGCGGCAGCTCGAATCCCGGATACTGGATCGGCGCTTTCTCATCCGCCAGCGTGTCGCCGGTTGCCGTGTCCTTCAACTTGGCGACTGCAATGACTTCGCCAGCGAGGGCTTTAGGGACTTGCGTCTGTTTCTTGCCCTCGAGCTTGAGCAAATGTCCGAGCCGCTCCTTGTTGTCTTTGTTGACGTTCAGCACCGTCGAATCGGCAGTCGCCGTACCTGAGATCACGCGGAAGAGAGAGAGCTTGCCGGCGAACGGATCCACCGTGGTTTTGAAGACGATGGCGGAAAACGGTTCACTGGGTTCGGGCTTGCGGGTGATCGGTTCCTTGATTTTCGGATCCTTGCCCTCGGCTTCCGGAAGCTCGTTCGGTGGCGGCAGATACTCGGCCAGGGCATCGAGCAATGCGGTCATTCCCATGGTCCTGGCGGCGGAGCCGAACAGCACCGGGACGATCGTTCGCGCCTTTGTTCCAATGCGGATCGCCTGGACGATCTCGGCATCGGTGAGAGTTCCTTCTTCGAGGTACTTTTCCGTGAAGCTGTCGTCGGCTTCGGCGGCGGCTTCGATCATGTGCTCGCGTGCCGCCTCGGCTTCGGCCTTGAGGTCGGCGGGTATCTCCTCTTCCTTCTCCTTGCCGTCGCCCGAGCCGATGACGGCTTTCATCTTCAGCAGGTCGACCACGCCCCGAAAGGAGTCCGCCGTGCCGATCGGAAGCTGCAGCGGCACCGGGCTCGCGCCGAGGAGTTTCTTCATGTCTTCCAAAGCGATTTCGTGATTGGCGTTCTCGCGATCCATGCGAGTGACGAAAGCGATCAGCGGCAATCCGAGCTCGGCGGCGCGTTGCCACATGCGCTCCGCTTCGACCCGGATCTCGTGCGCGGCCGGCGCGAGAACGAAGAGGATACCGGTGCAGGCGCGGGCGCTGTAGAGCGCATCCGGGAGGAAGTTCGAGTATCCAGGCATGTCGAGCAGACTGACCTCGTGCTTTTTCCAGTTGAGCGAGTGCATCGCCGTGCTCAGAGTCGTGCGGCGGCGGATTTCCTCGGGCTCGAAGTCGAATGCCGAGCTCTCCTCGTCCACCCGGCCTTGTCGATTCGTGGCCCCGGCAACGAAGATCAGGGCGTCGGCGAGCGATGTCTTGCCCACCCCGCCCTGTCCGGCAACTCCGATGCTTCGAACGAGTTTCACATCATCAGCCATAAGTCCTCCGGTCACGATTCAACATTGCGTTCGTAGATCAGACGCAGGCCGCGAAGAGTCAGAAACTCGTCGACCTCCTCGATGGTTTCTGAAGCCGGCGCCAACAGCGGCGCGAAGCCGCCGGTGGCGATGATCCGTGCCTTGACGCGGTGCTCCTTCTCGATGCGGGTTACCAATCCGTCGACCAGTGCGACGTAGCCGAAGTAAAGACCCGATTGGATGGCATGCACGGTGTTGCGGCCGATGACTTGTTTCGGCTTGATGAAATCGACGGGATATAGCTTCGCGGCGCGTTCGAATAGAGCCTCCGCCGCAATGCCCAAGCCGGGGGCGATGACACCGCCGACGTACTCCCCTTTTTGAGAAACGTAGTCGAAAGTCGTCGCCGTGCCGAAATCGACGACGATGGTTGTAGCTTTGGTCTTCTCGTACGCTGCAATCGCGTTGACAACCCGGTCGGCGCCGACTTCCTGCGGCTTGTCGTAAAGGATCGGCATGCCGGTGCGCACACCCGGGCCGACGAACAACGGGGTGACGCCGAGATACTCGCGGCACATGTTGTCGATGGTGCGGTTGATCGGTGGAACGACCGAGGAAACCGCGATCGCCGAGACCTTCGGTTCGGGGAGCGCGGCGAGCAGGTTGCGGACCATGACGCCGTACTCGTCGACCGTCCGCTCGGCGTCGGTCTGCATGCGCCAGTGACGCTCGAGCGTGTCGCCGTTGTACACACCGAGGACGATGTGAGTGTTGCCAACGTCGATGGCTAAAAACATGGGCCTGCGGGCCTGCGGCCGGGGTTCTTTGGCCTGCGGCCGGCGTCTCTTCTAAGCGACCGCTCCCCGTCGGGTCGCTGGCGCCGGCTTCGAGCGGGCGTCGGACGATGTGATCGCGACATCAATGCAATCGGGTCCTTGGTCCAACTACTCCTGCTTTGCAACCGATGAGCCATAGCCGTCTAGCACCGTTACGTCACCGGCCACAACCCGCATTTCAGTCCCTTCCTCAGACAATAGTTGCAGCGTGCCGTCGTCGCCCATTCCGATCACTTTTCCACGCTGCGTTACTCCCGCCCCACTGATCGTGACGCGGTGGCCGTTCAAGCACGAGCGCGCGTTCCAATGCTGACGCATCGCTGCAAAGCCGGAGGTGCGGAACTGGCGGTAGCGTTCCTCCAGTTTCGAGAGCAGCGTTGCCGCGAAGACGGCGCGGTCGACCGCCCTGCCGGTGGCGGCGTACACCGATGTTGCTTTGTCCCGCAGTTCGGGCGGCAGCTCGTCGAGCCCGAGATTGAGGTTGACGCCGATGCCGGCGATGACCGCCAACTGCTCGGCTTCGGTGTAGAGCTCGGTCAGGATGCCGGCGGTCTTACGGCCGTCGATGAGCACGTCGTTCGGCCACTTGATCTGAGCTTGCGGAGCCCATTCGGCCACCGCTTCGGCAGTCGCAAGGCCGGCGACCAGCGCCAGCAACGGGGCCTCTTCGGCGTCGATCGCCGGGCGCAGCAGAATCGACACATAGAGGTTGCGGTTTGGCGGAGATTCCCAACGGCGCCCGAGGCGGCCGCGTCCCTGCGTCTGTTTTTCGGCAATGACGACGACGCCCTCCGGAGCTCCGGCTTCGGCGAGCTCGCGAGCACGATCACTGGTCGACCCGAGGGTTTCAAAGTGCTCTATGGCGTGCCCGATTGCCGCTGCCGCGCGCGCCGCTCGCAGCGCCTGGATGTCGAGAGGTGCACGTAAAGCTGCAACCGTCATCGTTCCAGGTAGAGCGACATGCTCAGATCGACGGCCCGCACCGAATGCGTCAGGGCGCCGACCGAAATGATGTGGACGCCGGTTGCAGCGACGTCGCGCACGCTTTCCAACGTAATTCCACCCGACGCTTCCACCGTCGCCCGTCCGCCGACGAGTCGCACCGCGGTGCGCATGTCTTCCAGGTTCATGTTGTCGAGCAGGATCGCTTCGGCGCCGGCGGCGAGCGCCTCGCGCACGTCAGCCAGGGTAGCGCACTCGACCTCTACCTTGATTCCGTGGGGCGCGCCGGCGAGGGCGGCCATGACGGCTGCGGACACGCCGCCGGAGGCGACGATGTGGTTGTCTTTGATCAAGATGCCGTCATCCAGACGGATGCGGTGATTGAAGCCGCCGCCGCAGCGGACGGCGTACTTCTGCAAGGCGCGCATTCCGGCGATCGTTTTGCGCGTGTCGACGATGCGACACCCGAATCCGGCCACGGCGCCGACGTAGTCAGCAGTCGTCGTGGCGATCCCGCTGAGGTGCTGCAGCAGATTGAGCGCCGTGCGCTCGGCTGCCAGCAAGGTCGTAGCCGGACCCGTGAGACGTGCGACGATCATGCCCGGGGCGACAGGCGCGCCTTCGTCGACGCACTCTTCGACCGTCGCGCCCCTGCCGCACGCCTCGCAAACTCTGCGGACCAGGGGCAACCCGGCGATGATCAATTGTTCTTTGGCCATGATCTCGGCACGTGCCCGCACGCCCGGGGGAACGGTCAGGCGCGTGGTCAGATCACCAACGCCCAGATCCTCCGCGAGCGCTGTGTGGATGAGGTTTGTGACGTCAGGTAGATCGAACACGGTCATACAGTCCTCCGGACCGGCACCGGCTCACGCCTCCTGACGCAGGACGTCGAGGTGTCCTAGAAGCGTGGTGCGGCGCTCGCGCAAGGTGTCCAACTTCTCCCGTTCCTTGGCGACAATTTCCTGCGGCGCACGATCGACGAAGTCGGCGCGCGCCAGCTTCTTTTCGACGCCGACGAGATCCTTTTCGACCTTGCCGAGGTCGCGTTCGAGGCGCTTGCAGACTTCTTGCGCGTCGACGGCGCCGCGCAGCGGCACATAGATCGACCCGAGACCGGCGACGGCGGTGAACGGTTCGCCCGCCGGCTTTTCGCCCGGATTGAGCAACTCGATTTCGTCGACGCGCGCCATCGACTTGAAGTACGGTTCCAGCGCGCGAATCTGGTCGGCGGCGCCATCCAGCGGGCTGACGTGAACGGACAATGCCGTCGTCGGCGCGATGCCGAGCTCGGCGCGGATGTTGCGGACCCCCCGCACGGCTTCCGTGAGCCGGGTCATTGCCACCTCAGCCGCTGAGTCGCGCCATGCATTGTCGGCCGTCGGATACGCGGCGACCATGATGCTCTCGCTCGATTTGGCGCCCGGGAGTGCCTGCCAGATTTCTTCGGTCACGAACGGCATGAAAGGATGCAACAGCCGCATCGCTTGCTCGAGGATGTGGAGGAGCACACTCTGCACCCGTCGCTTGCTGTCGACGTCGTCACCGTAGAGAGCGCTCTTGCTGAGCTCGACGTACCAGTCGCAGTACTCATGCCAGATGAACTGATAGAGCGCCAAGGCGCCGTCGTTGAAGCGGAAGCTGTCGTAGGCCGCACGCACGTTGTCGATGACCGCCTGTAGGCGCGACAGGATCCAGCGTTCCGGCAGAGCCAACGTAGCAAGGTCGATGCGCTCGATCGGCGCGGGTGCTTCGCCGAGGTTCATCATCACAAAGCGCGCCGCATTCCAGATCTTGTTGGCGAAATGGCGTCCGAGGTCGGTTTTCTCGGTGGCGAACATGACGTCTTCGCCCGGAGGTGCAAGTGAAACGATGGTGAAGCGCAGAGCGTCGGCGCCATATTGGGCGATCGCATCGAGCGGATCCGGCGAGTTACCCAGCGACTTCGACATCTTTCGTCCCTGGAGATCGCGGACGACGCTGTTGAAGCACACCTGGCTGAACGGCCGTTCCCCCATGAATTCGTAGCCGGCCATCACCATGCGCGCGACCCAGAAGAAGATGATGTCGGCCGCCGTGACGAGCGTGTCGGTAGGGTAGAAGCGCTTGAGTGTCAGCGTTTCCTCCGGCCAGCCCATGGTCGAGAACGGCCACAGCCACGAGCTGAACCAGGTGTCGAGCACGTCTTCATCCTGACGGATCTTCTTCGAGGCGCAGTGCGAGCATTGCGTTGGGTCGGTGCGTGAGACAGTGAGCTCGCCGCAATCGTCGCAGTACCAGACTGGAATGCGGTGTCCCCACCACAGTTGCCGACTGATGCACCAGTCGCGGATGTTCTCCAGCCAGTGCAGATACACGCCGAGCCAGCGCTCGGGATAGAGTTGCAGCTTGCCGCTGCGCACGGCCTCGATGGCAGGCCGCGCCAACGGCTCCATACGGACGAACCATTGGTCGGACAGATAGGGTTCGATGACCGTCTTGCAGCGCTCGCAGCGGCGGATCGGCACCTGGTACGGCTGCGTCTTGGTCAACAACCCCTGGGCTTCGAGGTCGGCGACGACCTTCTTGCGCGCTTCGAAGCGATCGAGCCCGGCATACGCGCCGCCCGCATCGGTGATCACACCGCCGATGTCCATGATGACGATCGGTGCGAGATTGTGCCGCTGCGCCATCTCGTAGTCGTTGGCGTCATGGGCGGGAGTGACTTTGACCGCGCCGGTACCGAACTCGGGATCGACGAGGTCGTCGGCGACCACCGGAATCTCGCGATCCATCAGCGGCAGCTGCAGGTTTTTGCCGATGAGATTCCGGTACCGCTCGTCATGCGGATTTACGGCGACGCCGGTATCCCCGAGCATCGTCTCCGGCCGTGTAGTCGCGACGACTACCCCCTCGCCGCCGCCGGCAGCGGGATAGCGAATGTGCCAGAGGTTGCCCGGTTCGCCCCCTTCCGTCGTGATCGCTTCTTCGTCGGAAAGCGCCGTGTGGCAGCGCGGGCACCAGTGAATGATGCGGTGACCGCGGTAGATCAGGTCCTTCTCGAACAGGCGTACGAACACTTCGCGTACGGCGTGCGACAGCCCCGGGTCCATCGTGAAGCGTTCGCGCCGCCAGTCGCACGACGAGCCGAGCTTCTCGAGTTGGCGCAGAATGGTGCTGCCGTACTTTTCCTTCCACGCCCAGACATGTTCCTCGAACTTCTCGCGCCCGAGGTCGTGACGGCTGGTGCCTTCGGATGCGAGTTGCTTCTCGACGACGTTCTGCGTCGCAATGCCGGCGTGATCCGTTCCCGGCAGCCACAGCGTGACGTGACCGTCCATGCGCTTGAAGCGCACCAGCAGATCTTGAAGCGTGTTGTTGAGGACGTGTCCCATGGTGAGGACACCGGTGACGTTTGGCGGCGGGATGACGATCGAGAAACGCGGCCCCGATTTGGTCTCGTCGGCGAAGAAGTAGCCCTTCTCCTCCCAGAACGCGTACCACTTATCCTCGACCGTTGCCGGGTCGTAGGTCTTGTTGAGCTCGGCCATCTCGCGCGTGTTGTGATCCGTATCGGTAGTTGGCTTTTGGCTATCGGAAAGGCGCGTACGGCGCAACTTACGCAGCCCGACGCAGACCAGGGAGATAGATTGCACCGAAGGTCGCGTGGTAGGGTCGGTTCATGAAGTCGATGCGCCGTCGTGTCACCCTCTGGGATCGATTTCCGATCCGCTTCTGATGTTCCGTCCCGCTCTCGTCATCCACGGCGGCGCCGGCCGCCAGTCTTCCGAGCATGAAACCGAACGCCGCACCGGTTGCCGAGCGGCGTTGGACGCGGGTTGGCGCGTTCTCAACGCTGGCGGCAGCTCTCTCGATGCTGTTTGCGCGGCGGTGCTGGAGCTCGAAAACTGGCCCGTCTTCAATGCAGGCAGAGGCTCGGCTCTGACCGTCGCCGGCACGATCGAAATGGACGCATCGGTGATGGAGGGAACGCGGCTGCGCAGCGGGGCAGCCGCGGTTGTCAGTCGAATTCGCAATCCGATTCGGTTGGCGCGCGCGATCCTCGACGCAGACGAGGCCGTCCTTCTCGCAGCGGCCGGCGCCGAAGAGTTTGCCGGCGCGCACGGCGTCGAGATGTGCACACCCCAGGAGCTGGTCACACCGGAGCAGCTGGAACGCTGGCGACGGAATCGATCGACGGGGCACGGAACGGTCGGCGCAGTCGCCGTCGACTCGAGCGGCGGGCTTGCGGCGGCGACATCCACGGGCGGCATCGAGGGCAAGCCTCTGGGCCGGATCGGCGACAGCGCCGTTGTGGGCGCGGGAACGTATGCAGACGATGCGCTCGGTGCGGTGTCCGCTACCGGTGTCGGTGAAGCGATCATTCGCGCGACCTGGGCGAGGGACACAGCTGAACTGCTGCGTTCCGGCGCCGATCCCGCGGTGGTTGCTGCCACGGCGGTAACCCGTCTCGAACGCGCGACCGCCGGCAAAGGCGGCCTCATCATCGTCGATCCGTACGGCCGGATCGGCTTCGCCTTCAATACTCCGCACATGACCTTCGCGTGGATGCGTGGCGACGGTACGGGTCCGAACATTCGCGCCTAGGCGGCTGCGCCGCGGCTGTCGCGCTGCGGGTCCGTTCGCCGCCCGCACTCCGGAGGCCCTGCGGCGGACGTGTTGGCTCACTGGGCTGCCCTCGCTGCCGTCTCTGACAACAGGTTGTTATCTGCCGTCCGACAAGCGCCTGGCGCGGCCTTTGACTGTAGTTTGTCCCGGCAGGCAAAGTGGTGTGAGAGTTGAGCTTAGCGGAGTAACCGATGGCCGTTTTCGAGTTTCAAGAAATCTTCCCGCATGGTGAGGATACCACCCCCTATCGCCGTCTCGACGGTGACTTCGTCGCCGCCGATAGTTTCCGAGGCAAGAATATTCTGAGCGTCGACAACGCCGGTCTTACGCAGCTGGCCGCCACCGCCATTCGCGACGTATCGCATCTCTTCCGCCCCGGGCATCTGGCCCAGTTGCGCAAGATCCTCGACGACCCGGAAGCTTCAGCCAACGACCGGTTCGTCGCTCGCAACATGCTCAGGAACGCCAACATCGCCGCTGGAATGATCCTGCCGTCGTGCCAGGACACCGGCACCGCGATCGTCCTGGGCAAGAAGGGCCAGCAAGTGTGGACCGGCGGCGATGATGAAGAAGCCATCGCGCGCGGCATCTTCGATACCTACACGCAAACCAACTTGCGCTACTCGCAACTGGCGCCGCTGACGACCTACGAGGAAGTGAACACCGGTACCAATCTGCCGGCGCAGATCGAAATCTATGCGACACCCGGTGACGAGTACCGTTTTCTCTTCATCACCAAGGGCGGCGGCTCGGCGAACAAGTCGTACCTCTACCAGGAAACCAAAGCGCTGCTGAATCCGGATTCGCTCCTCAAGTTCCTCGACGAGAAGATCCGCACCCTCGGGACGGCGGCGTGTCCACCCTACCACCTGGCGATCGTCATCGGCGGCACGTCGGCCGAGATGACGCTGAAGACGGTCAAGCTCGCGAGCTGTCGCTACCTCGATGACCTGCCCACGGAGGGCAGCAAGCTCGGCCACGCGATCCGTGATCCGGAGCTCGAGGAGCGCGTTCTCAAGCTGACGCAGGAAACCCACATCGGCGCTCAGTTCGGCGGCAAGTACTTCTGTCACGATGTCCGTGTCATCCGGCTGCCGCGACACGGCGCCAGCTGTCCGGTTGGGATCGGTGTGTCGTGCAGCGCCGACCGGCAAGCAAAGGCGAAGATCACGCGCGACGGAATCTTTCTCGAGCAGCTCGAGACCAACCCGGCGCGCTTCATGCCCGAGGTGGAGGAGGCCAAGCTCGGCGACGCCGTCGTCCGCATCGACTTGCGCAAGCCGATGAACGAGATCCGCGCACTGTTGTCGCGCTATCCGATCAAGACACGCCTTGCGCTCAGCGGCCCGATGGTGGTGGCGCGTGACATCGCGCATGCCAAGTTGAAGGAGCGCATCGAGCGCGGCGAAGGCCTGCCGCAGTACGTGAAGGATCACCCGATCTACTACGCCGGCCCGGCGAAGACGCCGGCGGGCTACGCTTCAGGTTCGTTCGGACCGACGACGGCCGGCCGCATGGACTCCTATGTCGGTCTGCTGATGGAGCACGGCGGATCATTCGTCACCCTTGCCAAGGGCAACCGCTCGAGGTTGGTGACCGACGCTTGCAAGAAGTACGGCGGCTTCTATCTCGGTTCGATCGGCGGCCCGGCCGCGGTTCTGGCACAAGACAACATCAAGAAGGTCGAAGTGCTCGAATACGCCGAGCTCGGCATGGAGGCCATCTGGAAGATCGAAGTCGAAGACTTCCCGGCTTTCATCGTCGTCGACGACAAAGGCAACGACTTCTTCAACAAGCTGTGACGTTAGTTTAGACGCCAGCTTGGTTGCACCGAAAGGCAGCGTTCGGCTATCAGTTTGGCCATGCGCGGTTTCGTTCCCACCCCTCGCGAAACAGTCGATAGAATGGTGGGGCTGCTCTTTCGCCGCGGGGTCCAACGTGACGCGCGCGTCCTTGACGCTGGTTGTGGCGACGGTGCGTTCATCGATGGGATCTTGCGCTGGTGCGCAACGCATAGTGTGTGTCCACCCCAGATAGTAGGTATCGAACTGGATTTGGCCCTGGCCCAGAGCGCGCGGAGTCGGTTTTGCGGGTTCCCAAACGTCCAGATCCTTGAAGGGGACTTTCTTGCGAAGGATCCGGGTGTGTTCGACTTTGTTGTCGGGAACCCGCCTTACGTTCCGATTACCTCCCTCTCACCTTCCGAGAGGAGCATATATCGCCACTCTTTTGAGACGGCCCGTGGGCGTTTCGACTTGTTCCTTTTGTTCTTCGAGCAGGCATTGAGATCTCTCGAGCATAACGGGCGACTCGTATTCATTACTCCGGAGAAGTTCTTGTATACCGCAACAGCGGCACCTTTGCGTCGCATCCTGTCGCGGCGACATATCGAAGAAATTCGCCTGGTCGACGAAGCTACATTCGAAGGATTCGTTACCTACCCAACCATCACGACTGTTATTCAAACGTCGCGGTGCGCACCAACCGAGCTGATCGACCGAATGAGTCGCTCAAGAAAGACGATGCTTCCGGCGGATGGACGATCTTGGCAGCCTCTGTTCCATGACGAGAAACGCTGGGGATCGAACGCCAAGCTCGAGGACGTTGCGGATCGCATCAGTTGCGGAGTGGCGACCGGAGCCGACGCCGTCTTCGTCCTTCGCACCGAACAGGTCGACGAATCGTTGAAACGATTCGCACATCCGACACTCGCCGGTCGCGAACTCGATCCCGGAGGAATGAACTACGAGCTAACGCACTCGATGCTTGTCCCCTATGCGATGGATGGTGGTCTGTTACCTGAGACGATGTTAGGTGGCTTGGGAGCGTACCTTCGAGACCCCGTCCGACGTGCCCAACTGCTCAAGCGAACATGTGTCGAGCGAAAACCGTGGTATGCGTTCCATGATAATGCCCCACTTGCCGAAATTCTCCGCCCCAAGATTCTGTGCAAAGACATCGCTGCGCGTCCGTACTTCTGGCTGGACTTTGCTGGGGAGGTCCTTCCACGTCATTCAGTCTACTATATAGTCCCAAAGCGGTTGGCGGACGCGGAAGCATTGCGCGATTTTCTGAACTCGCGACAATCGTGTGACTGGCTTGCAGCACATTGTCAAAGAGCCGCCAACGGATTTCTTCGGCTCCAGAGCCACGTCTTAAAGCAGCTTCCAGTGCCACGAAAGTTTGCTCGTGGTTTAACCCGCAACGGGCGCTCACGGCGCGGAGTGCCATCTGCGCAACTTGCTTTCCCCGTCGGCACACCCAATGTCCACGCCGTTTGACGACGTAATCGTGCAGATCCGCGCCAAGGGATTCCACAATCACCGGCTCGAAGATCACTCTGACGCTGTGAGTTCGGGGATTCTTCGAGACTTGCGCGCTCGATGCGAGTCGTTGCGAATCGATCTGGAAAACGGTCGGGTTTGGGATTGGCTCAACGTTCGGGCGCCCGGGGCGCGACAGAGGAAGATAGACCTACTTGTTTCGGACCCGAACGAGGAGGGCGAGCCAGATCTCGAACGAGTCCGCATGTGCGTTGAGAATAAGTCGGTTGTTACGGCACACCGGAACCGTGATGCGCGCTTTGACGACCTCAATGAAGCCCTGCAGGTGTTGCACCGGGTTTCCCCCGAGGCGGTGCTAATTGCCACAGTTTTGGTCGGTGTTGCGCAGCGAGTTCTCAACGTTCCCGACCGAGTGAAGGCTTTTGCAAAGGGCGACGAAGGAAGGTTCGAGAATGAGATCCTACCTCGACTATCTTCTGGTGACCAGCGGCTTTGGGAAGAGTTTGAATTCGCGATTAGTGAGAACCGGCCGGACGATCCAGCAAGTACGATAGCAAGGTTTCGCCAGCTTCCCACGCGTCTCCCGGGGCGTACCCATATCTGCGGGTACGACTATGTGATGCTGGTTCCAGTTTACATCGACAACGTGAATCCACCGTACCTTCCTCGACCCAACCATCTTGGAGTCGATGTGGACTCTGAATACGAATCGATGCTCACTCAGATCTGCAAGGCATACACAGCGCGCTGGCACCTTTGATGTCCCCCGACGAGAACTGGTCTTCCCCTCGCTTAGCGGAAGCGGGGATCGAGGGGGATATCAACTAGGCTGCCGATCTCCGCAGCATGGCGACCTTCGAAACGACCTATCACCCGGGCATCGAGCGCATCGCGCGTCATCTCGAAGCTCTGCCGCCGCAGCCGCTGCGGCGCGCGGTCGTCCTGACTCCCTCCGAGCGCCACGCCCACGCGATACGCCGCCACGTCGTCGTCGACCGGAAGCGTCCCGGCGATCTCGCCGGCGTCCTTTTCATCCGTCCGCTCGAGCTCGCACGTCAGTTGCTCGTCCGCTCCGACCGCATCGTTCTCCCGGGGTGGGAAGCGATCCGCCGTCTGCGCATTCTCACGCTCCTTGAAAGCGGCGAGCTCGATTCGTCGCTCGCCTACTTCGATCCGACGCAGTTGCGTTCGGGGCAGGGCTACGCCACGGCGTTTGCGCGCACCATCGAGGAGCTCGAGGCGAGCGCCATCGGTCCGGAGATCTGCGCCTCGGTCGCGGCAGATCTCCAGCGCGATGAGGATGACCGGAGCAACAGCGAGCGCCTTCACGACGTTGGCGTCGTGTGGGCCGCCGTCGATCGCCATCGCGGCCCCCGGCTCGCGGCGCCGCAATTGCTGAGCACCGCGGCCGATCTCCTGGGAGATCGGCCGCAACTGTTGCAGCCGTACGGCCCGGTCTTCGCTCTGCTCACGCGATCGCCGTCGAGCGTGCTTGCGCGCTTCCTTTGTGCGCTCGACGATTGCCGAGTCGTCTTCCACGAAGCGCGCCCCCTGCGTACCGGGACGCAACGATGGCGCGCGGCGCTGAATCTGCCGGAAGCCGAGATCGCCGATACCGGAACGGACGAGCTGGCTCTCGTGCATCGCTATCTCTTCGAGGTGCCCGAGCAGCTCACCGATCCGCAGCGGCCGCGATCGTCGGGGCCCGACGCCAGCGTCGACCTGGAGGAGTACTCGACGATCGAGGACGAGATCGAGGCGGCAGCGATCTGGGTGAACGAGCAGGTCGAGAAGGGAACGCCGCTCGAGGGGATCGCACTGGTGACGCCGGAGGTACAGTCGTACGCGCTCTCTCTGCGCGACCGTCTGGCGCGCAGTGGCGGCGCGCAGCCGCCGATCGCGGTGCACATCGCCGGCGGCGTGTCGCTCGCCGATACCCCGGCGGGGCGTCGCTTCCAGATTCTGCTCGATGCTCTACTTCATGCCCTCGCCGCCGAATCGACCATTCGATTGATCCCGGCGCTGCGTCGAGGACCGACCGAGGCCGCCGACTCTTTGCCCCGACTGTCGCCATCGCGTGCCGCAGAGATCGTCTATGGCGCCGGCATTACCGGCGGCAGCCCGGGAGATACCAGTGGAGTTGGGGAATGGACCGAACGTCTCGCGCGCCGGCGCGACGCGCTGCGGCGACTCGCCGCCGCTGACGGCGAAGATGAGAACGGTGACGAGCCGGAGAAGCGCCAACAGTTGATCAGCCGGCACCATGCGAACCGCTGGCTGCGCGACGTCGAACCCGTCCTGCCGGCGATCGAGGCGCTGCAGAAGGTCGCCGAGAGCGTGGTCGCCGGTGTCGCGCTGCCGGCAATGTGGAGCGCGGTGCACGAGCTCGCAAAGAACTGGCTGCGTTTTCCACCTGATCCGCCGAACCTGCCGGCTTTGTTGGAGCAACGGCTGCAGCCGATTCTTGCCGATCCGGTCGCGTCGACGATCACGGGCACGGCCGCGATCCGTTTTCTGATGGATCGGTTGCGT
>Ga0187892_10007434_pt1 | contig 15618 bp, 9 predicted proteins | sample MA1701073metaG_FD_139345 | JGI IMG/M metagenome (GOLD analysis project Ga0187892, IMG submission 139345) | Bio-ooze microbial communities from a basaltic lava cave in the Kipuka Kanohina Cave System on the Island of Hawaii, USA - MA170107-3 metaG ... | reverse complement strand
CTCGACCGTTGTCTCTCCCTTCAAAACCTGATCAACGCAAGCCTCGCGCAGCGTACGCGTGCCGGCGGCGCGCGCGGCTTCTCGGATCAGCCGCGCCGGTTTGCGATCGACGATCATCTCGCGGAGCGCGTCATCGAGCGCGAGGATCTCGGCAATCGCCTTGCGACCGCGATATCCGGTGCCGCGGCAGTCGCCGCAGCCGCGCCCGTGCGCGAGCGGCGGCGCACCGCCGGCGGCATAGGCGTCGCCCAGCACGCGCCGTTCATCATCGCTCGCGGCGCGCGCCTCGAAGCAATGACGGCACACGATGCGCACCAGCCTTTGCGCCCAGATCCCGTTCAATGCCGAGGCGAACGCATACGGGTCGATCGCCATATGCGTGAAGCGGCTGAATACGTCAAACACGTTGTTCGCATGCACGGTGGTCAGCACCAGATGCCCGGTCAACGCCGCTTGCACTGCGATTTCCGCGGTCTCGCGGTCGCGGATCTCGCCGACCATGATCTTGTCGGGGTCGTGCCGCAGGATCGAGCGCAGTCCGCGCGCGAACGTGAGCCCCTTTTTGTCGTTCACCGGAATCTGCAGGATGCCCGCGATGTGATACTCGACCGGGTCTTCGATCGTGATGATCTTGTCGCGCCCGGTGTTGATTTCCGACAGCGCGGCATACAACGTCGTCGTCTTGCCGCTGCCCGTCGGGCCGGTGACGAGCAGCATGCCGTAGGGCTGCTCGAGCAAGGTGCGCACCGCCGTCAGAGAGCGCCCGTCGAATCCAAGCACATCGAGCGTCAGGCGGCCGGTCGCTTCGACCATCCGCTGCTTGTCGAGAATGCGAACGACCGCGTCTTCGCCGTGCACGCTCGGCATGACCGACACGCGCAGATCGATCTCGCGGCCGGAGGTGGCGACGCGAAAACTGCCGTCCTGCGGCACGCGCCGCTCGGCGATGTCCAGCTCGGCCAGCACTTTCAGTCGCGAGATGATCTGCTCGCCGAGTTCGGTGCCGCGAATCGCGGCCACGTCGTCGAGCATGCCGTCGACGCGATAGCGCACCATCAGCCCATCCGCGGTCGATTCCAGGTGCACGTCGCTCGCGCCGGATTTCAGCGCGTCGTACAGCGTCGAGTTAACGAGCTTGACCGCGGCGGCGGCGTCCTGCGTGACGCTGGTGAACGACAGTTCCTCGGTCGTGCCGCGGATGGCCTGGCTGCTCGCCGCGTCGCGCAGCACCGTCTGCACCGCGCGCGCGCCTGCTTCCTGTCGCGACAGATATGCCGCGATATCGGCGGGCAGCGCCAGCGCCAGTTCGAATGCGCCCGCGCCGGCGTGCGATTCGAGCCACGTGCGCAGGTCGAGGTCGAACACGTCGGGCGTCACGGCCACAAGCTTGCCGTCGGCGGGGTCGCGCAGCAGCATTGCGCCGCGCGCGATCGCGCGCGCGAGCGGCAGGCGATCGAACGCGGGCTCGCACGTGTCCATATCGACCGTCTCCAGCACGCGCAAGCCGAAGCGATCGGCGAGCGCGCGCAGCACGACGCGGCCCGGCACACCGGCGGCAGACTCGATTTCATCGGCAACGCGACGGCCACTGGCGGCGGCGCGTTCGCGCGCGGATGCAAGCAAGCTGTCTGTCACCAGCAATGCGGTCGGGCGCTGATCGGCAGTCATCTGCTCGTCGTCCCCGCGTAGGCGGGGACCCAGTGTCTTTTCATCATTGAAGACTTCCCGCAAGCTCGAAGATCGGCATGTACAGCAGCACGACGATTCCGCCAACCACGAGGCCGATGGCTGCCATCAGCGCCGGTTCTGCGGCGCGTGTGAACCGCTCGATAAAGCGCGTCACGTCCGCGTCGTAAAAGCGCGCTGCTTTGATCAGCATGTCGCCGAGATTGCCGGTTTGCTCGCCGACCCGAAACAGTCGCACCGCGACTGGACCGGCGAGATCTTCGCCCGCCATTGCGGTAGAAAAACTCTCTCCGCTGGCGATACGCGGTGCCGCCTGCCGCAGCTTCGCTCGCGTGCGCGCGCCTACGGTCGGCTCGACCATCTGCAGCGCGCGCACCAGTGGAATGCCGCCCGTCAACAACAAGCCGGCCGTTAGGTACAGCCGCGCGAGTTCGTACTGTTGGACCTGTTGCCCGATCGCCGGCAGTTGCAGCAGCACGTCGGCGATCGAATAGCGCGTTCGCAACACGCGCCATGCGAGCCACGCGCCAACCAGCAGCGCCGCGAGCGCGGCAACAATCGCGCGGGCGTGCGCGGCGACGAACTGCCCCCACGCCAGCAGCAAAGACGTGACGAACGAAAGTTCGCGGCCGGACTCTGCATACACACTGGCGAAACGCGGCACGACAAAGCCCAGCAGGAAAAGTGTCACGCCGCCACCGACCACCAGCAGGATGGTCGGATAAATCGCCGCGTTGATCGCCTTGCTGCGCACCGCGGACACGCGCGTTTCAAACTCGACGTAACGCGATAGCGCGGCGGGCAGATCCGATGTCGTCTCCGCCGCCTGCACGAGACCGACATACAACGGCGGAAAGTATTCAGGCGACTCCGCAAGCGCCTGCGAAAGCCGCTTGCCCTGACGCAGCGATTCGGCCAGCCGGCGCGCGACATCGTGCGCCGCGCCGGCCGGGCTTTTCTCGTGCAGCGACTCGAGCGCCTCAACGATCGACAGCCCGGCTTCCAGCAACGCGAGCAGTTCCTGGCTGAACAGCACCAGCGCAAAACGCGGCGCACGCCGCACGCCGGCTTCGCGCGTTGCCGGGCGCACCGACACCGCTTTCAGATCGCGTTCACCGGTCAGGCGACGCGCTGACGCTTCGTCGGGCGCGTCGAGAAAAACAGTCGACAGCCGGTTGTCGGGCGACAACGCGCGCACTTCGTACCGCATGACTATGCCTTCCCCTCTCCCCCCGTGGGAGAGGGGCAAGGGGAGAGGGGGCCGGCCGAGTGCGTCATTGATTCGACACGTCGGCGTTCTCGCCGGTGCCGCCCGGCGCGCCGTCCTTGCCGAGGCTCGTCAATTCGAAGTCCCCTTTCGCGCCGGGTGCGCGGTACACGTACGGCCGACCCCACGGATCGTTGGGCGGCGACTTCTTCAAGTACGGACCGTTCCACTTGGCCGCTTCGCCCGGACGCGTCATCAGCGCGTTCAGGCCTTCATCGGTGCTCGGGTAGCGGCCTACGTCGAGGCGAAACTGATCGAGCGCCTTTTCAAACGCCTCGACCTGCGCGCGCGCCACGCTCGTTTCGCTCTTGCCGATCTGTGAGAAGTAGCGCGGCGCGACGTAGGAGGCCAGCAGCCCCAGGATCAGGATGACAACCAGCAGTTCGAGCAGCGTGAAACCGCGCGCGCCGGTCGAGTACCGCAGAAACACCACCTTTGTCTCCTCTGTGCTCGGTCCACTATCGCACAACTCAACGCGTCTTGTTGTTGTTCAACAGCGCCAGGAATTCGCGCCGCAGTGTCGCGTCGTTCAGAAACGAGCCGCGCATCACGCTGTTGATCATCTTTGAATCCATGTCCTTCACGCCGCGCCACTGCATGCAGTAGTGATCGGCTTCCATCACGATGGCCAGGCCATCGGGGGCGAGCTTCCGGTGCAGCAGATCGGCAATATGCGTGACGGCTTCTTCCTGGATCTGCGGCCGCGTCATCAGCCATTCGACCAGCCGCGCGTACTTTGACAGGCCGATTAGGTTGGACTTCGCGCTCGGCATCACACCGACCCACACGCGTCCGATGATCGGACAGAAGTGGTGCGAGCAGGCGCTGCGCACGGTCACAGGGCCGACGATCATCAGTTCGTTCAGTTGCTCGATGTTCGGAAACTCGGTGACCTGAGGTTCGGGCACGTAGCGGCCGCGAAACACTTCCTGCACGAACATGCGCGCGATGCGCGCCGCGGTGTTGCGGGTGTTGTGGTCGCTGTCCGTGTCGATAACGAGGCTGTCGAGCACGCGCTGGAACCGTTCGGCGACTTCGGCTTCCAGCAGCTCCAGTTCGCCCTCAGCGACGAATTCGGAAATGTTGTCGTTGGCGTGGTAGCGGCTGCCCGCGGTGCGTACGCGTTCTCGGATGCGTGTCGAGACGGGCCCGCCCGCTGCCGTCTTTGCATCCCGATTCACCGCTGCGATATTGCGCTTCATGCCGTCGATCGTATCAGCGCAGTTTTTCCGCGGGATGTTGTTCGCGGTACGCACGGCGCAGCAGCTCGTGAAAGTGCCAGACGCCGCTTTCCTGCGCCGGATTCAGGCGGCCGGCCGTGTACGAGCCGCTCGCCAATCCGCGCTGCACGGCCTCGCAGATCGCAATGTCTTCGTGCTGCACCTCGTCGCTGAATTCAAGGTCGGCGGCGCGTATCGAAGCGGATGTGTCGGACCGGTAGTAGTAGTCAAAATCGATCCGACACCGATCGGCTGCCAGTGGCACTACGCGATTCGTTTGCAAGCGGCCCGGCAGCAGGTTGAGCATCGTGTTGGGCCACAACCAGTGATAAAGCGCCCGGCTCCCGGCATCCGCAGTGATCGGACTCGATTGCAGCGAAGACCAGCGCGAGAGCCTGGTGGTGTAGTTACTAGTTTCGAGCACGGTGGTCAGGCCCGGGTGCACGCGCGCAACGTGATAGCCCTCGAGGTAGTTGTCGATGTAGACCTTCCAGTTGCAGGCGGCCTCATAACTAACGCGGCGGTCGAAGGTGAAATCCGCGAAGCGCGCGCCGATGCCGGCGATGAATTCGGCGAACTCGGGCACCTCGCCAAGCGCGGCGAACACGAGTCCTTGCCATTCGACAGCGCGCGCCTGCGGCAGGCGGATGTCGCCAACCTCGAAATTGCTGACCCCGCTCATTCCAGGCGCGCCGCGCAGGCGCCCATCCAACTCGTAGGTCCAGCCGTGGTACTTGCACACGAGCGCGCGCGCGCTGCGACCATCGCACAAGGCGAGCGGACCGGCGCGGTGGCGGCACACGTTGTGCAACGCGCGCAACTGGTCGTCGTCGCCGCGCACGATCAGCAGCGGCACCCCGGCGATATCGCTCAGCGCGTGATCGCCGGGATCGCTGACTTGCGCGGCGTGCGCGACCAGTTGCCAGCTCTGTGCGAATACCGCGGCGCGGTCACGCGTGGCGGCTCGCTCACCGAGATAACAGTGCGCGGGCAGCGCATATGCCAATGTGGCGGGTTGCGGATCGAGCCAGGAAGCAGCGGCGGAGTCCATGCGCCGCGATTCTATTGACACCGCGCGTCAGCGCCGCGCGTCAAACGTCTCGTTGACGTCCTTCTTGAGCGCTGCGGCCAGTTGGCGCCGTGCGCGGATGAAGCTTGAGTTCTTGGCCTCGACGCCAAGGTAGGCGTCCAGGTCGCCGTGCTCGCGTTGCAGCCGCGGCACCAACGCCATGAAAAGGTCGGTCAGCTCGGGGTCGAAGTGCGTGCCGCGCAGGCGCGCGATTTCTCTCATCGCGTCATCGACCGGCCAGGCCTGCTTGTAGGGGCGCACATGGGTCAGCGCATCGAACACGTCCGCCAGCGCGGCGATACGGGCGGCCAGAGGGATCATCGAACCCTTGAGCCGGGCCGGATATCCGGTCCCGTCGTAGCGCTCATGATGGTGGCGGGCAATCTCTTCGGCCACGTACATCTGCGCGATATTGGACTTGGCCAGCAGGTCGGCGCCTGAGGTCGTGTGGGTTTCCATGATCGACCGCTCTTCCGGGGTCAGCTTGCCCGGCTTGAGCAGGATTGCGTCCGGGACCGTCAGCTTGCCGATGTCATGGAGCCGCGCCGCCAGGTCGATCAGGAAGCGCGTTTCGTCGTCTACCCCGTAGTCGGCGGCCAGCAGCGACGACAGGCGACCGACTCTGTAGCAGTGCTCGCCGGTGGTGTCGTCGTGGAGCTCGGCGGCGACCGATTGTTGTTCGAGTAGGGCGACGCGCGAACGGATGAGGTCGCGGTCGGTGAGCTGGTCGCGAAGGGAAGACTGGCGTTCGTTCAGCGACTCAATAGCGCGCGCGTCCAGTTGCGCATCAACGTGCTTCAGATGTTCAGAGTGATGCATCAGCACCTGCGCTTGCCGGCCATCCTGATGCAAGCGTTTAATTTCTCGGAGGTAAACTAGCGCAGCGTCTGGCTGGCCAGCAACTTCAAATCCTTTGATGAGTGCGGCGAGCGCGTCGTGCAACGTTGCGTGCATGTCGCTTCGCGCCCTTTCCAGCGCTCGCTTCAATCGGGTAAATCCGATGTCGTAGTGACCCGCATAGATCTCAGTAAGCCCTTCAGCCATCCCTGCAACCGCTTCGGCGCGCGCCGTTCCTGCCATCGCGGCGAATTCTTTCGCCAATTGCGCACGACTCCGCGCCTCGTCTATTAAACCGGCTTCGAGCAGCAAACGCGTGTAGTTACTTTCGTAGTGAACGCGGGCGATCATTTCGTCCGTGTTAGCGGGCGTCGGGCCAGTATCAATTGCTTTTCGAATTGCTTTCAGCCCACGTCCAATGTCCCCCAAGTAGAGCGCTGCAGCAGCCAGACCGCTCAGCGCTCGCTGGCGAGGCAAATGCGCGGCGGCACAGGCGTCCCCTAGCTCGATCGCCCTTTCGTAGCAGGCAATCGCGTCTGCGTATTGCCCCGAGTAGTAGTGCGCAACGCCTGTGTTCAGCCAGATGCCACTCTCCTGCCGAACGTCGCCAAGCTGTTTTGCTAGGTCGATGGCTTCCGAATAACACTCGATCGCCGCAGGCAGGTTACGCGTTTCCGCTTGCGCCAAACCGAGCAACTTCAATGCCTTACAAATCCAAAGCATGTTGCCGAGTCGGCGCGCCACCGCGACTGCATCGGTCGCCGGAGCGACGGCCGCTTCCGATCGGCCGGCGCCGTAGTAGTGCATCGTGACGCCCAACAAGCACGCCACACGACTCGAGCACACGATTGAGTCCGGAAGGTGTCGCAGTGCTGCAAAGGCAGCTTCGATCCGAAGTGGTGTTTCTAGAGAAGGTTTGGCAATCTCCGACCGCAACAGGATGTCGAGCTGATCCAAGTGCTCGACTGTGGCGCCTGAGGGGAAACCCTCTAGGAGTTCCAGCTTCGGAATAGCGCTCAGGTCCATATGCGTGTTGTCTTGCGCACGAGGCTTCCCTCAGCGGAACTCGCAGGCTAGGCTTGCGGCAACCGGTCGAGCAAGTCAATAAGGCCGGGGACGGTGGGGTTTTTCGCCGCTCAAGTAATCTCGAAGAAGGACGGGGTGAATCATGGAAGTTCTAGAGCAAGTCAAGGAAACTGAAGAGACTCAAGAGATCGTCGAACTATCACCGCTGGATCTGCAGTGGATCGGCGGCGGCAGTCAAGCGGTCGATGGTCAATACTGATTTCCCTGAACAAAAACGGGGCCCTCGGGCCCCGTTTTTTTTACCACGCTAACTTCAATCAGGCACGCTGCTCCGCAATTCATCGGCCGCGCTTCTCGGCAATGAGCTTGTCTTTTAAGGTGACCGTCGGAGTCGATACGCCGATTCGAGACGAGTTGATGTTGCGCAGATCGTCGAGCGTCAATCCGCTCGCACCGGTCGCTGACAACGGCGTCAGCGAGAATCGATCGGGAAAGTCGATCCCGAGCTCGAGCAGGCGTGTGCGCTTTACCTCCGGAACTTCCACTTCAAAAAAGAACCTCCGGCTCACCGAGGTCATGCAGTGCGATCAGGCGCTCGGCGAGACGTATGGTCTCGGCCGGCGCGCGGATGACGATCAGGTTGAGCTTTTCGTCGATAAATACTTCGCGCAGCTTCAGCATTGAGCGCAACAACGCCGCGGTCTGCTTGGCGTCCGCGCTGCCGAGGTAGAAAGCGCGGATCACGAGCTCCTGGTATTCCTTCTGTTTCAGGCGCGTTCGGATAGATCAGGACCGTCGTGACGTCGAGGACCTTCTTGGTAAGTTGGTTGGTGCTCGTCAAGAGATCGAGCGCATCCTCAGGTCGCGCGTCGCGCAGGAACACGGTGACCCGCGCGTCGCTGCGAATATCGCGATCGAGCCCGGTGCCGCGAGACACGGCATCAGCACCATCTTCACATTGGCATCGCAGCGAGGACTGGTCGCGCTTCGGCCAGCCGAGGTGCTTGCTGCTCCTCACGGGCAAGCTCGGACTCGGCGCGACGCATCAGATCGATCAACTCGATGTTGCGGGAGCGTCGCGCAATGCGGCTTCGGTCCCGCGCGCCCTTCAGCGAGATCAGCCAGAGGTAGCGGACTTTTCGGGCTGTGTATGCACAGTTGAAACGCGCTTGAAACGCACTCTCATGTTGCAGCCGTTGCTATTTCCGGAACGGTCTGCGTAAGATTCGCCCCGCCGAACGCGCGGCTGAATCGAACGACCGCATTGGCCGAATCAAAGAAGCAACAAGAGCATTGACGAGTTTGGAGGAGAGCTCACGATGGTCTGCAAGCGTCGCGGCTGGTCGCGGCTAGTCCCCATGCGCGGCCACGGCTTCCGACTCTGGGATTGGCTCAAATCAGCCACGGCAGGAAGAAACAGATTCGGCGCGTCGGGGAGGATTCCAGGCGCATGCCCCCGAGACTTGGCGTTTTGCCCCACTTGGATCCAGCTGCGTGCTGCGGCCATTGCAGGTCGACTGTGCAATTCATCGACAAACGGGCTCATTGCGTCGGCACTCATCGGGATGTTGGTCACGCCGGCAGTCCGCGCGGGCTGCTTTTTTGAGCCCGAACTGGGTCAGGTCTGCTCGCAGCCAAGCGTAACGCTGACCTCGCCGGCTAACGGTGCCGTCTACGGGGCGCCTGCCGCAATCGCGCTTTCGTCCAACCCAGCGCCGACCGCGGGCGCCACGATCGTCAGAGTCGAGTACTACAACGGTACGAGTTTGCTCGGTACCGTGACCAGCGCGCCGTGGAGCACGACTTGGAACGGCGTGGGCCAGGGTAGCTACAGCGTCAGGGCGCGCGCCTGCGACCGGAACGACCATCGTGTGCAAGGACTCGGCAGTCGCCAGCATCACAGTCGCTAATTCCCCACCTGCGGTGACGCTTACCGCGCCCGCCAGCGGCACCCTCCTCGCCGGGCCGACTAACTCGATCGTGATGAGCGCCAATGCCAGCGATCCAAACGGCTCGATCGGTCGCGTTGAGTTCTATTCGGGCAGCACGCTGTTGCACACCGACTACGCTGCTCCCTTCGACCATGCGTGGCTCAATGTCGGTGCGGGCACATACAGCATCAGTGCCAAAGCGTTCGACAATGACGGTGCGGCCACGACTTCCAACGTTGCCACAGTGCGGATTAACGCGCTGCCGAGCGTCAACATCACGTCGCCCGCCAGCGGAACGGTGGCGCTAGCCCCGGCCAGCTTCACGCTCCGTGCAAACGCGTCCGATGTCGACGGCGGAATTGCGCGAGTCGAGTTCTATTCCGGCGGCACGTTGCTGTTCACCGATACGACTGCGCCCTACGAATATGCATGGACCGGAGTCGCCGCCGGGACTTACAACAACATCACCGCCAGGGCGGTAGACAACGATGGCGGTGCGACAACGTCGGCTGCGATCAGCGTCATCGCAAACGCGCTGCCGACGGTCAGCATGACGGCGCCCGCCAACAACGCGTCGGCTCCTGCGCCCGCCACGTTCAACCTGTCCGCCACGGCCGGCGACACGGATGGCTCGATAAGCAAGGTCGAGTTCTATCGCGGCGGCGGCACGCTGATCGGGACCGTCACGCTTCCACCGTACAACCATGCATGGAGCAACGTTCCATTCGGGTCGTATCAAGTTCATGCCCGCGCGTATGACAACCACAACGCGACGACAGACTCTGCGCCGATTACGCTGTTCTCGGGCGTAGCCCCCAGCGTGTCTTTGCTCAGTCCGGCCAACAACGCGCAGTACATGAGCGGTACGAGCCCCACGCTGACTGCCACCGCCTCGCACACCGACGGTTCGGTGTCGAGCGTGCAGTTCTACGATGGCGCCGCGCTCATCGGCGCAGGCGTGCTGAGCAATGGCATCTATCAGCTCACTTGGTCGAACCCGAGCGTCGGCATGCACAGCATCACCGCCCGCGCCACGGGCAGCAACGGCTTGGTTGCTACCAGCGCCCCGGCGTCCGTGCAGATCGTCGCACCGCAGTCGATCACGCCACCGAATCTTGCTGGTCCGATCGCGGGATCGGTTGCCGGCAGCGCGGCGGTATCCAGCGGCGGCGCCGCAACCTATTCCATTCCAATCGCAGTTCCGCCAGGCACTGCCGGCATGGTCCCGACGTTGAGTTTGGAGTACTCCAGCCAGGGGAACCGCGGATTGCTGGGTATCGGATGGTCGATCAGTGGTCTGTCGTCGATCACGCGCTGCGGGAAGACGATCGCGCAGGACGGCATACGCGTACCCGTACAACTCAGCGCGCAAGATCGCTTCTGTCTCGATGGGCGGCGCCTGGTTCTTGTTGGCGGTGCGACCTATGGAGCTGCCGGCACTGAATACCGAACGGAGATCGACTCGTTCGCGCGCATCGTGGCCAATGGCGGCACGAGCGCCAACGGACCGGATTCGTGGACCGTATATGCCAAGGGCGGCCAGATTCTCACTCTTGGGGGTACGGCAGACGCGCGGATCGAGGCGCAGGGCAGTGCTGTCGTCCTCACGTGGGCAGTGAACAAGGTCGAGGATCGACGTGGCAACTACTACACGATCGTCTACGACGAGAGCAATGCCGACGGCGCGTATCGGCCCACGCTGATTCGCTATACCGGCAAAAACGGGACGAGCAACGGCGGTTACCACAAGGTCGCCTTCAACTACGTCGATCGTGAGGACCAGATCGTCCACTATGTCGCCGGCACGAAACTGAGCCTGCTCAAGCGGCTCACGTCCGTGCAGACCTTCGTCAACACGGCCGGCGATGGCACGGGCGGCACGCTGGTCAAGGATCTAAGGCTGGCCTACACGCAGAACACGACGAACGGCTTCAACCGGATTGCGTCGATCTCAGACTGCGACGGTGCCGGCCTGTGCCTACCGCCTACTTCGTTCAACTACAGCGCGCGCACTTCAGCGGACAACACACTCAACGCGGCTGGCTCCGGCGTTTGGGGCGGGCCAACAGCTGTGATCGCGACCACTTGCGCGCCGTCGCCCTGTCCCTCGCCGCCCGACCAGGTCGCGGAGCAAGTGCTCCCCGGAGATTTCGATGGCGACGGCAAGACCGACCTCGTGCACTCCTCCGGTAGCGGGACCTGGAACGTATGCCTGTCGACGGGCTCCGGTTTCAACTGTCAATCGTGGACCGGGCCCGGGATCGCTTCGAAGCACGTCGTCACCGGTGACTTCAACGGCGACGGTCGCGCCGATCTCGCGCACGGCCCGGCAGGCGCTTACCAGGTGTGCCTGTCTACCGGCGCCGGCTTCGCATGCCAGCCGTGGGGCGGTGCCGGCGCGAACCTCACACCGAAGAGAGCGATCGCCGCCGATTTCACCGGCGATGGCCGCGATGATCTGGTCGTTCACGTCCTTGGCGGCGACCAGCTGTGCCGCTCCATCGGCAACGGTTTCAGTTGCTCAGTGATACGGAGCGTCTTTGGCGACATTCTCCAGTTCTATGAGAACGAAGGTCCGCGACCGAACTGGATGCTGGCAGACATGAACGGCGACGGCCGCCAGGACCTGGTCCTGCCGGCCTGGGCGGTCTACCTCGCGAGCGACGCCGGATTCGGCGACCCCTCGCCCGGGGGCGGCTCGCGTGCGAGCTTCACCGCAGCGTCGACGGTGGGCGTTCAGCTTCAGCCCCGCGGTGGTTCAATGTTCGCGGATATCACCGGCAATCCGTACGACTCGTATTCGGACATCGGGGCAGCACGGCCCAACGGCACGATGCCCACGTTCGAAGTCTGCCGGAACACCGGCAAATCGCTGCTTTGCCAGTCGATACAGGGGACCAGTGGAGAGTATTCGCAACCTGGTACCAGTTACCTTGCCGATATCGACGGCGACGGCAAAGCGGATACGCGGGTCTTTTACTTTGAAGGACGCGTATGCCAGATCGGCACCGGCGCAGTGGCGAGTTCGGTCTGCTCGACTTGGGACAACTCCACCGAGAGCGGAATCCCTACCGCCGGGTGGAAGGGCGATTTCAATGGCGACGGTCGCCCTGACGACGCGCTGTACTTCCAGTCGACCGGACAATGGGTCGTACGCCTCGCCGGCCCCGCGCTCCGCGCGGACATGCTTGTGCGCGCGACCAACGGCCATGGTCATATCACCGAGTTCAGCTACAAGAACCTGCAAGACACCGGCGTCTACACCGCCGAAACCGCGGCGACCTACCCACAGCGCGATGTGCGCGATGGCTCGACGTGGGTCGTGTCGCAGTTTCGCGTTGACAACGCGGTCGGCGACTTCATCAGTACCGACTACAGGTACGGCGGCTTGAAGGCCGATCTCACCGGCCGCGGCTGGCTTGGCTTCCGCTGGGTCGAGGCGACCGACAATGTCACGCGCGTAACCGCGCGCACCGAATATGCCCAGCAGTGGCCGAACATCGGCATGGTCACCTACGCGAAAGCGACCCATGCAAACGGCGTCAAGCTCAGCGAGACCACCAACACGCTCGCGGTTCGCAGTACAGCGGCCTCGAACACGCTGCTGCCCTACGTGCGGACGAGCGAGCAAACGACGCGCGAGCTGAACAACGGCAACATCGTCGCGACGGTAACGACCGAGGCCGAACCCGCCGCCGTGAGCCCCAACGGCTACGACGCATTCGGCAATCTGCTCGCGTCGCGCGTCACGACCATTGCGAGCGGCGACACGTATGCCGCCACGACCGCCAGCACGTACGACAACTCGGCCTCCAACTGGTTGATCGGGCGGTTGCGAACGAGCAGAGTCACGCGGAGTGGGCCGGGTGTCGGCGGAGCGACCGAAACGGTGACCCGTACCGTGGGCATCGACTACGACCCCACCTACGCCGAAGTCACAAGAGAGACGGTCGAGCCCAGCGACGGCACGCTGCTGCTGAAGCTCGTCACAGAGTACGCGCGCGACGGCTATGGCAATGTCCAGACCAAGACGCTGAAGTGGCGCGAGCCGGCAAACTCCCCCGATCCCGCCGCCGGCACCGACCGGACGCGTGTGGTGGAAAACGCCACCGTGTTCGACGCCAGAGGTCGGTGGCCGCTGACGGTGCGGAACGCGCTCGGCCACAGCGAAACGCACGCGTACGACGACGCGTTTGGCAATCGCACCGCGCTGACCGGGCCCAACGGCATCCTCACAAGTTGGAGCTACGACACCTTCGGGCGCAAGACGCGGGAGGCGCGCGCCGACGGCACCAGCACAACCTGGGCGTATCGGCAGTGCGTGGACAGCTGCAACGGTGCTGCGATCGTTACCGTTACCCAGCACCTTGCCGGCAGCAACATGCTCGGCGTGCCGACGGAAGCCTTCGCCGACAAGCTCGGCCGCACCATCCAGTCGCGCACGTGGGGCTTTGACGGCCGGCAGATTTTCAGCCAGAGCCAGTACAACAGCTCAGGCCGACTGCAACAGTTCGCGCGCCCGTACTTCAGCGGCGCCGCCGTCGCATGGACCATCCATAGCTACGACGACGTTGGCCGCATCACGCAGGTCAGCGAGCCGCGCGACGGCAGCCCGGCGCCGTCGACCATCAGTCACAACGGGCTCACGACCGTCCATACCAATGCACGCTCGCACACCAGAACCGAGGTAAAAAATGGCCTGAGCAAACTCAAGCAGGTCATCGACGCCCACGGCCACAGCACGAGTTACGTCTACGACCCGCTCGGCAATCTGCGCCGCACGATCGACGCCAAGGGCAACACCGTCACGGTCACGTACGACCAGCTTGGGCGCAAGACACAATTGGCCGACCCCAACCTCGGCACCTGGACCTACGACGTCGATCCGCGCGGCCAGACCTACCGGCAGACCGACGCCAAGGGTCAGGTCACGAGGTTCCTGTTTGACGCGCTCGGCCGCGTCACGCAACGGCTGGCGCCGGACCAGGACGCCAACTGGATCTTCGATAGCGCCACCAAGGGCATCGGCAAACTGGCCGAGGCGTTCACCGCTGTCGGTGGCGGTGGTCCAGGTTCAGCTCCCACCAAGGACTATCAGCGCATCCACACCTATGACAGCCTGAGCCGGCCCGCGAGCACAACGCTGCGCCTGGACGGCGACTACGTCAACAGCAACGCCTACGACACATTCGGACGCCTTGCAACCACCACCCACCAGCGCAACACCCAGAGCGGCAGCGGCGGCCCGGCCACAGTGGTGGAGTACGGCTACAGCGACCGCGGCTACCTGTCGCAGATCCGCTCGAGCGCGCAGGGCGCGAGCCGCGTCGAATGGCGCGTGCTGGCGCAGGATGCCGAGCAGCGGGTCACGGCCGAAGAACTCGGCAACGGCCTGCGCACCCACCGCACGTTCAGTGCGAACACCGGGTGGCTGGGCAGCATCAGCACCGGAGCGCCGAGCGGCGGCAGCAACGATCAGAGCGTGCAGAACGACACCTACCAATACGACGCCCTCGGCAACCTCAACCTGCGCGTGCTGGCCACGGCGAGCGCAACGCTGTACAGCGAGACATTCAGCTACGACGCGCTGAACCGGGTCAGCGGCACCACGCAAGGCGCCACCAGCAAGACCTTCAGCTACGACGAGCTCGGCAACCTGACCGGCAAGACCGGGGTAGGGACCTACAGCTACCCACCGGCGGGCAGCGCCCGCCCGCACGCCCCGAGCGGCATCAGCGGCAGCCTGTACGGCGCCAGCAACCCGAGCTTCACCTACGACGCCAACGGCAACCAGACCGCACTCAGGAGCGGCGCCACCACGATCCGTGCGCAAACGTGGACGAGCTTCAACCTGCCGGCCACGATCAGCATGGGCGCAACGCAGACCGCCTTTGCCTATGGACCCGAGCGGCAACGGGTCAAGCAGACGCAAAGCGGGCCGGCGCTGACCATCTACTACGGCGGCGCGCTCGAAAAAGAAGTCACGGCGAGCACCACCACAATCAAGACCTACCTGCCGCGCGGCCTCGGCTATCTGGTAGAGGTGATCCACAGCGGCAGCGCCAGCCTGACGGCGGCGGCGCCGGCGGCGCGCATGTACTTGCACGCCGATCATCTGGGCAGCACGAGCGCGATCACCGATGAGGCGCGCAGCAAGGAAGTGCTGAGCTACGACGTCTGGGGGCGGCGGCGCAATGCCGACGGCAGCGATGGGGCCGACACGCTGAGCGCCACACGCGACCGGCACGGCTACACCGGCCACGAGCACCTGGAGGCGGTGCGCCTGATCCACATGAACGGGCGCGTGTACGACCCGCAGCTGGCGCGCTTCGTATCGGCCGACCCATTGGTGCCGGATGCGGCCGAGCCGCAGAGCTTCAACCGCTATGCCTACGTGCTGAACAACCCGCTCGCGTATGTCGATCCGAGCGGGTTTGACTTCATTGGCTTCGGCGTGATGCCGCGCACCGAGCGCGGCGGCACGGGGTATGGAAACAACACTGCGACCCTCGATCCGATAACGATCACCGACCGCCTACCGTGCGACCGCGTCTGCCTGAACCTCATTGCGATTAACAATCT
>Ga0187892_10007433_pt1 | contig 15620 bp, 13 predicted proteins | sample MA1701073metaG_FD_139345 | JGI IMG/M metagenome (GOLD analysis project Ga0187892, IMG submission 139345) | Bio-ooze microbial communities from a basaltic lava cave in the Kipuka Kanohina Cave System on the Island of Hawaii, USA - MA170107-3 metaG ... | reverse complement strand
TGCGACACCCAATCGGTCGTGTCTTCGGCAAGCCTAGTTCCATGGCCATTGTGAAGAATGATCGGCCGAGTCGCATTGGGCGCTGGTTCCTGCGCCTCCCCTTCTTTGTCTACACTTTAGGTCTTCTCGGCTACGAGCGTTTGCTCGGTCAGCAGTGGCTAGCTCTGACGACGAAAGGGCGCCGCACCGGCAAGCCGCATACCGTGCTCCTGGATGTCGTGGGTCATGACCCCACCTCTGATCGTTTCTATGTTCAACCGGGCTGGGGTGATCGCTCCGATTGGGTTCTCAACGTACGCGCCTGCCCGCACGTCACGGTCCAGGTCAATCAGAGGCATTTTCACGGCCAAGTGGTTGACGTCTCCGGTCCCGAGGGCGCAAAGGTTCTCTACGCTTTCGCAGCGAAGCACCGGTTTCAAACAATGTGGGTGACCTGGCTCAATCCGACGCTCAAACCACCATCACGCGAAGCGGCTGACGTCATTGACTGGCTTGCCACACACGTCTTAGTGCTCGCGATCGATCCAGTCGATGATGACCGCAGTGGAAATCCAGGGACGTAGGTTGCGGATGGTGCGGATCGCTGCCGGCGCAACAGGCGCAACCTACGTCCCCGTGTCAGTTTCACATTTCGCTGCTGGAGAAGGCACCGCGCTCTGCTCTTCGATTCTGATCAATCATCCGTTCGTCCACGGCTTATCGCCAAGACGCTAAGCCCACGCTGAGCGCGATGGAAACACTCGAGCAACGCATCGAGCGAGTGGTGCGGGAGGAGGTGGCGATCGCGACCTATGACCCGACGTGGCCGGAGGCCTTCCGCCAGGAGAAGGAGCACCTGCTCTCCTGCCTTCCCACGGACCTGATCCGACGTGTTGAGCACTTCGGTAGCACGGCGGTGCCAGGTCTCGCGGCCAAGCCTATCGTGGACATGCTTGTCGAGGTGGCTGATTTGGAAGCGACCAAGGTGCGGGTCGCGCCGATATTGGAGGCGAAGGAGTACGACTACTTCTGGCGCCCGACGCACGGTGACGACGGCGCGCCGTTCTACGCCTGGTTCATCAAGCGGAACCCGCGTAGTGGAGTTCGTACACACCACATACACATGGTGGAGATCCACTTCACGGAGCACTGGGATCGGCTCCTGTTCCGAGATTACCTGATCGACCACCCGAAAGTGGCCCGAGAGTACGAGGCGCTGAAGGTCCGTCTGGCGTCCGACTCTCCGCGAGACCGTGTAGCCTACACCCGGGGCAAGACTGACTTCGTCGTCAGGGTGACCGAGGAAGCGAAGCGATACTATGGCAAGGCCTGAGTTGCTGGGCGACCGGCTCCTGTGCTGAGGTAGAAGCACCACCGAACCGGCCGGTGCCGCGGTGAGCGCGCGAAGCTGGATGGAGGGACAGTCATGCAGGTCAAAGCATTAGGTCATGTCGTGCTCAAGGTCCGTGACTTGAAACGGTCCGTGCCCTTCTATGCGAACGTCTTGGGCCTCAAGGAGGTGGCACGCCTCCAGGAGAAGATGGTCTTTTTCTCCATAGCGGGTAATCATCATGATCTCGCGCTGCTGGAGACAGAGCTCGAAGCCCCCACAGCCCCGGAAAAGGCCCCTGGGCTAGCCCACGTGGCGTTGAAAATCGGGGAGAGTCTCGATGCACTGCGGGCGGCAAAAGCGTGGTTGGAGGGGCAGGGAGTGCGCGTCGAGGCGGCGGATCATCGGGTGTCGCAATCGCTGTATTTCTCCGATCCTGATGGCAATCAAATCGAAGTATTCGTCGATGGCGATCCGCGCATCTGGCGCGAAGATCCGACGGCTGTTGCCACGTTGGAACCGCTCGTCCTGTAGCCGCGGCATGAGGGGCCGGAGGGCCGGCCGATGATCGTGCTCCATCAGTTCGCCCGTGTCTGGGACATTCCGAATCTCAGTCCCTTTTGCACGAAGGTCGAGACCTACCTCAGGATGGCTGGAATCCCATACCAAGTTGCCGATGCGGTGCCACCACGGGCACCGAAAGGTAAACTGCCGTACATCACCGATGATGGACAGACGATCAGTGATTCGCGCCTCATCATCGAGTACCTGAAAGTTCGGTACCACGCCGATCTCGACCAAGGGTTGACGCCTCCGGAGTTGGCCGAGTCGATGGCATTCCAGAGACTGATCGAAGACGACCTCCACTGGGCAATGATGTGGTCGCGATGGTCTCAACCGCACAACTGGCCCGCGAACAAGGAAGCGATCTTTGGCAAATTCCCGCCCCTCTTGCGCGACGTGATCGCTTGGTGGGCGAGAAGGCAAATCCACAAAGAGATCTGGGGACAGGGCCTTGGGCGCAACACGGAGCACGAGATCTTTCATATCGGCAAGCAGGACCTTACCGCACTGTCTGCCTATGTGGCGGACAAGACATTCTTCATGGGCGATCGGCCGACGACGCTCGATGCCACCGCGTTCGGCTTGCTGAGCAACATATTGTGGTGTCCTATTGAATCGCCGCTCAAGACGCATGCCCAGAGTCTGAAAACTCTTGTCGCCTTCTGCGAGCGCGTCCGGGAGCGATACTACAAAGACTAGACGACCTACGGGATGGCGCGCAGCAAGCCGAGCTTGACGACATTGCGCAACGCCTCGCGTTTCGTCAGTGGGCTCAGCCGGTGCTTGTGGGCTTTGACGTAGCGGATGACCTCGCGCGGGTCTGTCTTGGCATACTCGCGTAGCGCCCAGCCGATCCCCTTGCGCAAGAAGAACTCGCGGCTGTCGATCGACGGCTCGATGCACTGGTACAGCAGCGCGGTGTTGGTGTGGCGTTTGAAACTCAGCTGGCACAGGATCGCGGTGCGGCGTTTCCACATGTCGCTTGAAGATGCCCACGCGCGCATCGCCTTGCGCAGCGGGTCAGGGAAATGGCGCAAGAGGGGTCCGACGCGGTGCACCGCCACGACGTCGACGTAGTCCCACCACGCGCCCGTGGTGATCAACTCTTCGTAGAGACCGAGCGTGTCCACGGTTGGAAAGAGCCGATAGGCACGCCAGCCACTGAGCTCGATGGCCGCATAGCGTTCTTCTCGATGCGTTGCGGCGCGCCATAGCTGCAGGACCGTCTCGCGCCACACATCGGCGTTCGGCAGCGTGTGCTCGGCGAACACTTGCCTGCAGACCTCGCGGAGCGCCGGAGTCTGAACGCCCAGATACGGCATCGTGGACTTCATGTAGGCCTGCATCGCGGCCGCCTTCTCTGGCTCGGCCCGCAGACGGAGCGCCGTGCGCGTCGCGCGAATCAGGGCTTGGTCCGCCACCGGTGATGCGGCACGTGCGCGAGCGCGGGGCATAACGACTCTTGCTCCGAAACTGGCGAGCGGTCTTACGACCCTCGAGTGAATCCGTCAACGCCGGCACGCGGTCCAGTGCGATGGACCAGCCGCGCCGACGTCACGCCTCGGAAATCCTGTCCGCCTAAAGGCCAAGATTCCAGAGTTGCCCCTGACAGCCCTCCGGCATTCCATACCCAGGTCAGTTCAGTTTGCGATTGAGCCTCTGCAAGAGCGCGCGCGTCCGCTCCAACGACGCGTTCCTGTCGCTTCCCACCGAAAACGGGACGGCGAGGAAGTCCGTGACGCCGAGTTGCGCCAGGGCCGACAGCTGTTCCCCAACGCTCGCCTCGTCCCCGACGACGGCCACATCGGCCGGTCCCTCGGCACCTTCGCGGTCCAGCATGGCGCGATAGGACGGGAGGAAGCCGTACACTTGGAAGGCCTGCCCGGCGACCTGGCGGGCTGCAGCGATCTCGGTAGTGACGGCGATCGGCAGACCGACGACGACACGCGGCGCCGGGCGGCCAGCGCGGTGCGCGGCTTCGCCGATGCGCGGGATGGTGTGCGCGCGCAGCGTCTTCGGGCCGGTCATCCAGGTGATCGTCCCGTCAGCGACACTCCCAGCCAGTGCGAGCATCTTGGGAGCCAATGCCGCAAGAAGCACGGGACACGGCGTGGCCCCCGCAACGGAGAGGTTGATGTTCACCTGATACTGCGCCCCGGCGTGGCTCACGCTGCCCGTCCGGATGAGCGGCACCATCACTTCAAGGTACTCCTTCATGTGCGAATAAGGCGTGGCGAACGACATGCCGTACATGCCCTCGATGACGAGCTGATGCGACAGACCAATGCCGAGGGCGAAGCGACCCCCGGCAGCAGCCTGCGTCGATAGCGCCTGTTGTGCCATGGCGCCGGGATGGCGCGGAAACGTCGGGACCACGGCGGTGCCCAGCTCGATCCGGGTGGTCGCGCGCGCACACAGCGCGACCGCGGTCATGGCGTCGAGGCCCATGATGTGAGCGAACCAGCCGGTCGCAAAGCCCTCGCGTTCCGCTCGTTGCGCCTGCGCGATCACCGCGTCGACGGTTGCCGGTTCCCCGCCGATCTCTCCGATGCCAATCCCAATGCGCATAGTCGACCCTCCGTTGCGGCGCGCACTCTCCCAGGCTTGTGGAGTTGGCGCAAGCCACCACGTCCGGTGTCCTCAAGAGGGACGAGGAGCGTTACCCACAAACGAGAGATTCGTGCTCAGCGAAAGGGCAGAACCGGGGACGTTGTAAGAACTCTTTCAAATGTCGGGAGAGTTGAAAGACTTGTTACAACGTCCCCGGCCGACTATTCGGCCACAGACGTTGGGGAGACGTATCGATAGACGTCGCCGAGCCGACGCATTGGTTGACTTCGTTTGTATAATAGAGGCAATCGCTTCGTAGAACGGACTTGCTGACGAGTGTTGTAGTTAGGCCGCATGAAACACGCAGGTGCCACTAGTCTTGCCGTGCTTGCGCCGTTGCTTGAGCGCCTGCGCGCGCTCGATGGAACCACGGAACGAAAGCTCGGTATCTACTACGTCCGTTCCAGAGCGTTTCTTCACTTCCATGAGGATCCGCAGGGCTTTTTTGCAGACGTGAGGCTTGATGAATCGGGGTTTACCCGCTTGCCCGTCAATACCCGCGCGGAGCAGGATGCACTGATCAGCCTTGCAACCAAAGTTCTTGCCCGGACAGCAAAGCCTCGGGGGCGCAAAGCATGAACAGGTCCCCCTTACCTTCTGCACCGCTTCGTAATGCGCCTGCGCGTCTGCGGCCTAACCACTCAATCCCAACTTCACCACGTCGCGCGGCGCCGACTGAAACGAGTTGACACGACGTTTCCTGCGATTTGTCTGTCGTACTCGCAGCGTGTATGGCCGAGCCCATGGGCCAGTCAAGCGGCGCACCGAACAAGGGGACGCGGCTCCTTTCGGAGACCCAGGCATGGTGGGCGGAATCGGCCGCCGGTCGCTTAGGCCGACAGGGCGCCTCCCGGAGCTGGCGGACGGTCCTCGCGGTTGCAGTGACGTCGGCTGGCGTGTTGTCGGCCTGTGCCAGTCTGCGTGCGCCGGGAGTCCGTTCCGACTCTCTGTCCAACGCGGCCGAGGAGCGCATCACCGTGGAGAAGCTGGCGGGGTACGTCGGCTTCCTCGCCGATGACTCGTTGGAGGGTCGGGGTCCCGGGACCCGGGCCGACCAGCTCACACAGCTCTATCTCGCCACCACGTTTCAGGCGCTCGGCCTCCAGCCCGGTGGTCCGAATGGACACTGGGAGCAGCCGTTCGAATTGCTCGGCGTAACCAGCGTGCCACCGCAGCACTGGCCGTTTCGAGCAGGGGCGCGGACCCTTGCGCTCGAAGACCGTGCCGATTTCGTTGCGGCTAGTGGGCTCGATCGTGCGAGTGTCGTCATCGATGATGCCGAGGTGGTGTTCGTCGGGTACGGCATGCAGGCGCCGGAATACAGCTGGGACGACTTCAAGGGCGTCGACCTACGCGGCAAGATACTCCTGATGCTCAACAACGACCCAGATTGGGATCCTAATCTGTTCGCCGGGGAACGCCGCCTGTACTACGGGCGCTGGACGTACAAGTACGAGAGCGCAGCGCGCCAGGGCGCCGTTGGTGCCATCATCATCCATACGCCCGCATCGGCCGGGTATCCCTGGCAGACCGTTGTGACCTCCTGGAGCAAGGAGAACTCACGCCTGCCCGATGCACTCGGTCCGCTCCTGCAAGTGCAGAGCTGGATTACCGACGATGCGGCTCGTCGGCTGGTGGCGTTCGCCGGGCGCGATCTGGATGCGCTGACGCAAGCGGCGCACTCGCGCGAGTTCGCGCCCGTGCCCCTCGGCGTGACTACGCACCTCGAGCTGCACAACCAAGTACGTCGCTACACGACAGCGAATATCCTGGGTGTCCTACCAGGCGCAGACGACACAGTGCGCGGCCAATTCGTTGTCTACAGCGCGCATCATGACCATCTAGGGATGGGCCGCACCGCAGATGACAAGACGGTGATCTACAACGGTGCCCTCGACAACGCGGCCGGCATCGCGCAACTGCTGGCCGTCGCGGAGGCGTTCGCGACGATCGTGCCAGCGCCGCGCCGGTCGGTTCTGTTTCTCGCGGCAGCCGCAGAGGAGCAGGGTCTCTTGGGTTCGGAGTACTTTGCGCAACACCCCACGGTCGCTGCGGCCACAATGGTTGCCAACATCAACTTTGATGGCGCCAACATCTGGGGCCGCACGCGCGATGCCGTGGCGATCGGCTTCGGCAGGTCGACTCTCGATGCCGTGGTCGAAACGGCCGCCAAACGTCAGGGGCGTGTGTACCACGATGAAGAGTTCCCTGAACGCGGCATGTTCTATCGCTCCGATCAGTTCAACTTCGCCCGTATCGGCGTGCCGGCTCTCCTCCTGCGCTCGGGCACGGACTACGTTGGGCGTCCCCCGGACTGGGGCCGCACCCAGATCGAAGCTTGGATCGCACAGCACTATCATCAGCCGAGCGACGACTTCATCCCAACGTGGGACCTCACCGGCATGGTCGACGATGCCCGCCTCGCCTTAGCGGTTGGCCTTGCCGTAGCGAACGCCGATGATACGCCGAAGTGGAACCCCGGCGACGAATTCGAAGCCGTCCGAAATCGAATGATGAATGGTGAATTGTGAATGGTGAATAGTCGCCGGCGCGTTCGATCACATTGACAATTCATAATTCAAAGGTAGCCCATCTCGCGTCCCTGCCGCTCGAGCTCGTCGCGGAATTTGGGATGCGCGATGGCGATCAAGCGCTTGGTGCGTTCGCGGATACTGCTGCCGCGCAGCTCGGCGACACCGTACTCGGTCACCACGCGGTCGACGATGTTCTTGTACGTCGTCACCGCGGCACCGGGGTGCAGCTGCGCCACGATGCGTGAGACGGACTCGTCGGCGGGTGTCGAGTGCAGCACGATGAACGACTGGCCGTGCCGTGCGAAGGTGGCACCGCGCGCAAAGTCGGTCTGACCGCCCGAGCTGGACCAGTAGCTGCTCCCCAGAGATTCGGAGGCGCACTGACCGAGAAAGTCGACCTCGAGCGTGGCATTGATGGCTACCATGTGGTCCTCGAGGGCGATGTGCCGCGGATCGTTGGTATAGCTGACGGGCCAAAATTCGATCCCAGGATTCTCATTGGCGAAGTCAAATACGCTGCTGTCCCCGAGGGCGTCACTGGCGAGGATCTTGCCGGGATGGGTGCATTTGCGTGTACCGGTGATGACGCCTTTCTCAACCAGCTCGACAAAGCTGCTGCCGAACACTTCGGTGTGCACACCGAGGTGCTTGTGGTGCGTCAGATTCTTCAGGACCTCGCCGGGCAATGCCCCGACGCCGACTTGGAGGGTCGCGCCATCGGGAATGCGCTCGGCCACCAGAGCGGCGACTCGGCTGTCGGCTGCGCTCGCAGCGTGCGGTGGCAGCTCGCTGAGTAGATAATCGGCCTCGCACCAGCCAAGCAGCTGACTCACGTGTACTTGGTTGCAGCCGAAGGTGCGCGGCATCTGGCGGTTGACCTCGACGAAGAATGGGACCCGCCCAATCATGGCGGCGGCGTAGTTGCCGTGTACGCCGAGCGAGAAGTAACCATGCCGGTCGGGCGGACTGACGGAGACCAACACGAGCGAGCACTTGGTCGAACGTTCCAGCAAACGCGGGACTTCGCTGAAGTTGTTCGGCACGAGCTCGCACGTGCCCTTGTGAAACGCCTCGCGGATCGGCGGTGACAGAAACCACGAGACGTGCCGCAGCCCCGGGACACCACCATCGATGTAGCGGCTGCAGCGCAACGGATACATCTGATGGAGACGCACGTCCCTCCACTGGCGTGGCGCGGCTTCGATCGCGTCGATGACCGTCACCGGCTCGCCGTTCATCGCGCCGACGATGAGATCGTCACCATCGCGAATGTGATTCAGTACGGCGTCGGCCGAGCAATGTTTGGCGGCGAGCGTCTCGGAGATCAGCGCTGGGCGGTCCACGGTACTTCCTTATAAACTCGACCTGCACACGCGTCGAGCGCGTTTTGCTTGCACGAAACCCGACACCAGGGGGCGTTGTAAGAACTCTTTCAAGTCTAGAGTTGAAAGAGTTCTTACAACGCCCCCGGCCTTCAGTTCCATTGCCACTGCCGCCGCCGCTGAGTAGAAGACAGCAGCGACCACGGATCGGAGGACAGGGCATGGCGAAGGGTGATGGTAAGCATCCATTGGCGGGCGCGGCAGCGCTCATCACTGGAGGGGGAAGCGGCATTGGCTTGGCCTGTGCCAGGCGACTGGCGGCAGATGGCGCCGCCGTGACCATCTGCGGGCGGACCACACCGCGACTGGAGGCAGCCGCCGCGACGCTCGCGAAGGAGTCGCCGCATACGACCGTCCAATGGGTGCGCTGCGATGTGACCCAGGAAGAGGACGTCGTCGAAGCCGTGCGCAAAGCGTCGGAGCCGACCGGCGCGTTGCAGGCCGTGATTGCATCCGCCGGCGGTACGGAGTTCCTCGGGCCGCTCGTCATGACGCCCGTCGACGTCTGGGAACGCGTCATCGCCCTCAACATCACCGGGACCTTCCTGACGCTCAAGCACAGCGCACCCCTCATGGCGCACAGCGGCGGTGGCTCGTTTGTCGGGATGTCGTCGATCGCCGGACCGCTCACGCATCGCTACTTCGGGCCCTACAGTGTCGGCAAAGCGGGCATCGAAGCGCTCGTACGGCTGGCTGCCGATGAGCTCGGACCTTCAGGCATCCGCGTCAATGCCATCCGCCCAGGACTGGTGGCGACCGACATGGTCGCACCGATCACCGCCGGCGGAGTGGTGCTCGATGACTACGTGGCGCAGACGCCGCTCGGCCGTGTGGGTACGGTCGATGACATCGCCGAGTTGGCGCGGTTCCTCGTCGGTCCCGAGTCGACGTGGCTGACCGGACAATTGATCAGCGTCGATGGCGGCCACCACCTCCGTCGTGGTCCGGACTACACGTCTTTGGTCGAGCCAATCTACGGCACGGACGCACTGCGCGGCCTGATCGGACGTTCCGCTAAGCCGTGACGGAGCCCAGCGTGCAGGTACAATGAAGTTTGGTGTCTTCTTCGAAGTGTCGGTTCCGCGACCGCTGACGCGTGTCGCCGAGCAGGACGCCTACCGGCACACGCTCGAGCAAGCGCGGCTTGCCGACCAACTCGGCTTCGATTCGGTGTGGGCTGTGGAGCACCACTTCCTCGAAGAGTATTCGCATTGCTCCGCACCAGAGGTGCTGCTCGCCGCCATCGCGGCGCAGACTTCGCGCATCCGCGTCGGCCACGGCGCCGTCGTCTGCGTGCCCGAGATGAACCATCCGATCCGCGTCGCCGAGCGCGCGGCGGTGCTGGACATCATCTCCGGGGGCCGTGTTGAGCTCGGAACGGCGCGCTCCTCGACCTGGACGGAGCTGGGCGGATTTCAAGCCGACCCCGACGCCACGAAAAAGGTATGGGACGAGTACGTGCGGGTGCTGCCGCGCCTCTGGGGTGACGATCCGGTATCCCACGAGGGTCTGTGCTTCTCCATGCCGGAGCGCTCGGTCGTCCCGAAACCGGTGCAGAAGCCCCATCCACCGTTGTGGGTGACGGTGACCAGCCCGGGCACCGAGTTGGACGCTGCCGATCGTGGTATCGGCTGTCTAGGTGTCGCTGCTGCTGGACTTGCAGAGCAGGAACGACGCACGCGGGAATACTTTCGCCGTATCGAACAGTGCGAACCGGTCAGCAGTGTCGTGAACGCGCAGGTGGCGACCCTCAATTTTTTATACTGCCACGAGGACGATGCGACCGCGGTCGGCGTCGGCTTGCCGATGCTCGGCCTGTTCGCGCTGACCAACGCCCACTTGCTCTCGGCGCGCGAGGCGTTCCCGACGCGTGCCTACCAATCGCTGGGTAACCTGGCGCCGAGCGGCAGCGTCGACCGCAGCGCGCCGGGCGATCAGCGCGGCATTCCGGAAGGCATGGCCATCGGCGATCCGCAACGCTGCACTGAAGCCATCAAGCGATGGGAAGGTGTGGGAGTCACCGGCATCAACTTCATCATCAACGCCATCGACGCCATCCCGCAAGCCGCGGTGCTGGACAGCTTGCGGCTGTTCGCCCGTGAGGTCATGCCGCATTTTCGTAAGCGCGAGCCCCACTGACCCATGCTGACTGGAAGCGCCGACCTCGACCGACTAGCCGCGCGTGCACCGACGATGCAGCGCTTCGATGCCGCGCCTGTCGTGCTGCACAATGCCACCGTCCTGCAGGCGCATTTCGAAATGCGCTACGCGTCGCGGCTCACGCTGCTCCCGCCGGCGTTGCATCCCACGTCGCCACCCACCATGGTCGTCCAGGTGTGGTCGTGTTCGGAGGGTCCGTGGGGCAGGTTCGCCATGGCACAGGTGCGCGTAGGATGCCGCACGGGGGTGCGTCAGCGCGGCTTCGTCGTGCACGCGATAACCGATTCGCAAGAGGCCCAAGCCCACCTTGCAGCCGACTGGGGATTTCCGGTGCAACTCGGTCACGTAATCCTCAAGCGACACTATGACGACATCACGGTCGACGTCGAGATTGGTGGGCGTGTGGCGATGGCGGTGCGTGCCGTCGACCCGGACCCGCTCGGCGTTGGCGATGTGCAGTACATGGTGACGATGACGCTGGCGCACACCCCGCGCGGTTTGCGGCTTGTGCAGGTTGAGCCAGAGTACACGACGCACCGTGCCGAGCGCCTCCGCCCGGAGTTGCTCCAATTCGACGCTGCGGTGTGGCAGGAACCACAGCTGACGCCGTATTTCCCGGTGTCCGCTTCTGTGGCGCTCAGCGACATCACGATTCCCGCACTGCGCTACGTGGCGCGGCCCGATGTCCACGCTTTCGAGGGGACGGAAGCGGCGCGGTGACGGGTGACTCAGACGAAACAGGAATTGGGGACCAGGGACTAAGGACCAGGGACTAAGGACCAGGGACTAGGGACCAGGGACCAGGGACTAGGAACCAGGGACTAGGGACTGGAATTCTACTCCCTCGCCATTCGCTGCTTCGCTATTCGTCACAACGGTGCGCCGAACTCATACTCGAGCTGGACGGTTGGGATGACATCGGCGCGCAGTCCTTCATCGTTGAGGGGAAGGAGCACGTTTCCGGCCACGACGAAGGATTCGTACAGCAGCAGGCGCATGCCGAGCGAGACGTCGTAAATGTCGTTGCGTTCGATCTGCACGAAGAACGGCGCAGCAATCGGGTCGGCTTGCGACTCCAGCTCGTTGCGACCGAGAAAGACGACGGCGGCGGTCAGTGGTCCGCTGACCTGCGCGGTCGCACCGGCGGCCCAACGGAAGACGCTGCGGCTGACATCGTCGCAGTTGAGGTCCATGCCGATGTTGATCAATGGCTCGAAACGGTCGCCGAAGATCCGCGACGCGATCAGCGTCGGCTGTACGCGCGTCGTGCCGCTGCCCTGGAGATCGTCGGGATCGCCCGTCGGCAGGCTCAACCCAAGGCCGAAGGCCAAGTCGACTGGATCGCGACGGTAGAAAGCATACTTGGCGCGCAACAGCAGGTCACCAACGCCGAATGCCGTGTCCGACGATGAGGTCGACAGCGTCGTCATGTTGCGATCACCCGGTTGCAGCGTGAACTGCGGCAGCCGCGGGTCCGGGACGGTACTGGTCGCATGGGCAGCCAGATAAGTGCGGATGAGCGGCAACGTCAGATTGACGTCGAGATCCGGCGTGATGCCGTAGGTGACCGCCGGAGCAAAGATCTGTGCTTCGACATTGAGCCGCGCCCGCACCTGCACCGGTAGAAAGTTGGTGAAGCGTCCGTTGGCCAGTGTCACGCCGGTTCGATTGCCAGCGGCATCGACGATTGGGAAGGACACCACGCGTCCGTCGATCTCCGCGACGTTCTCGAGATCGTCGAGATCCGTCCCGTTGATGCTGTCGAGACCGACATAGGAATAACTGACGGAGACGTCGAACTGACCCCTGCCGAGGGTCTCGGTGCGTTCTCCAAAGATCGGCCCGAGGACGCGGTCTTGTCGCTCGTACGCATCGGCAGCGGGGTTGTACTGATAGATGACACTCGAGCTGGCCGATGCCACCGGATAGGTCGCGGCAACCGTCTGGGCAAGCGCATCGCCAACTGGCTCGAGCTGCAGGTTGGCGAGCTCGGTGCGGAAGACGTCGGTCAGCTCGCGCCCCAGTGCGATCGTTGGCGGCATCAAGACACCGCAGAGTACGATCGCAACGAGACCGAGCACGATCTTCTCGATCCTTGCCGCCGCCGGTCGCTTGCGTACCCGCCTCTGGAGCGCCCCCATCCGCGGCAACCATCGCAAAACGGCACGGTATTGGTCAACTCGATTCGCGCGCCTGAGGCGCCGCCGCCGTGAAGTGATTTCAGGGCAAAGAAACGCGCGTTGCACGGCTGTGGCCCGCAACGTTGTGCCAGCCCAGGTATGGGATGCGGTGGGGGTGCGCAACGAAGCGAGTGACGCCGTTTCCGGCAGACGTCAGGAGGCCTCCCGCACCTCGCGTCGCAAGCCGTAACGTTTGATCTTGCGCTGCAGCATGACGCGGCTCAGTCCCAAGAGCCCAGCCACTTTGGACGCATTACCGCCATTTTGGCGCAAGATCTCAGCGATGTAGTTTGCCTCGAACGCATCGCGTGCCTGGCGCAAGAGGCGGGGCTTGGCGTTGCCCGTCGGCGGTTGGATGGGGTTGCGGATCTTGTCCGACAAGTGCTTTGGCTGGATGCTGTCGTCCGGTCGCGCCAAGGCGACAGCTCGTTCCAGCTCGTTCTCGAGCTCCCGAACATTCCCCGGCCAGGCGTAGCGCGACAGCGCCGCCAGCCCGGCCGGAGACAGTCCCTTGATGGACTTCTGAAACCGTGCGGCGACGCGTTCGAGGAGATGTGCCGCCAGGAGCGGTAGGTCTTCTCCGCGTTCACGGATCGGCGGAACTCGGATGGGAAAGGCATTCAGCCGATAGAACAAGTCCTCGCGGAACCGCCCGCGGTGCACCTCCGTCTCGAGGTCACGGTGCGTCGCCGAGATCAGGCGCACGTCGACGAACACCGGCGTCGACGACCCCACCGGGTACATCTCGCCCGCTTGCAACACGCGCAGCAGCTTGGCTTGCATCGGCGCAGGCGTTTCGCCGATCTCGTCCAGAAAGAGCGTGCCGCCGCTGGCGACTTCGAAGAGGCCCTTGCGGTCCTCGATAGCGCCGGTGAACGCTCCCTTGCGGTGGCCGAACAGCTCGCTCTCGAGGAGCGTCTCCGAGAGGGCGGCGCAGTTGACGCTCAGGAAGGGCCGATTTTGGCGCGGCCCGTGAAAATGAATGGCGCGCGCAATCAGCTCCTTGCCAGTGCCCGTTTCGCCTTGCAGGAGCACTGTGACCGGCGTGGTGATAGCGCTCTCCATCAGCTCGAACACCCGTCGTATGGCCGGGCTGGTCCCGATGAGGTCGGTGAAGCGATGATGGCGCGTCAGCTCGCGGTTGAGGACCACGACTTCGGCGCGCAGCGTCGCTTCCGACGCCTTAAGCTCCTGGTAGAGGCGCGCGTTTTCGACCGCGATCGCGATACTGCCGGACAGTGTGTCGAGGAACTCGAGGTCGTCGTCGGTGAACGCCGCGGTGACGTGGTTACGCAGCTCAATGACGCCGACGACGCCGCCCTTGGTGCGCAGCGGCGCGCACAATAGCGAACGAGTCGTCATGCCCGAATGGGAATCGACACCGCGATACCAGCGCTCGTCCTTAGAGACGTCGGCAATCAGCTGCGGCAACCCCTGCCGCACAACCCATCCTGCGATCCCAGCGCCGGCAGGAAAACGCACCTGCAAAAGGCGCTTCTCAACAGCCGGCGCGACGTCGGAGACGTACGGGAAGTACAGCTCGTCCCGTTGCGCATCAAGGAGCAGGATCGCGACGCTCTCGGCATGCAGCAGTTCCTTCGTCTTGGACACGATGAACGGCAGCAGCTTGTCCAGCTCGAGCTGCTCGTTGAAAGAACGGCTAACATCGTACAGTAACGCGTGGCGATTCGCGTCGCTCTGTCCGCGTCCCTGAGGACCACTGTTCGCTTTCCTCCGCACAGCCGCGCCGCCCCGATGGCTGCGCGAATCTACCCGGGTGTCTGCACGCAGGCAAACGCATCGGCGCTAGAGTTGTTCCGCGCGCGCAAACCTCACCGCATTCATGGGCTGTATACAATCTGTCTCACTTCGGGGCGAAGGTTAGCGCTTCAATAACCCGGGCCACCCCTTCCCACGTGCCTGCACGCCGTAGCGATCTCTTGGCACCACCCTTGCGTTGCGAATCAGCAAAACAGCGCAAAGGAGGCGTGATGACAAACGTGAGGAACGGAAGAGCAACAAAGTCGGAGAGTCTTTGGATACGTGCGCTCGTGATGGGTGCGCTTCTTTTGGTTGCGTGCGCACACCAGGGGCAGGCTGGAGGACCGCCCTGGCACCAGACAGAGCCGGTGTCGGCCGCAGCGCCCTGCGGCGGCGATTGTGGCCAGGACGAGGAAGTCACCGTCGATGAAATCGTCATGCTGGTGCAGATTGCCCTCGCACAGGCGCCGGTGACCGAGTGCACCGCGGGCGATGAAGATGGTGACGGCAGCATCACCATCAACGACATCGTAGTGGCCGTCGGCCATGCCCTGGAGGGCTGTGTCGACCAGCGTGCGCAGCGCGTCGATGCCATCATCGCTCCGTACGCCGACCCCAGCACACCGGCGCTGACGGTGCTCGTCAGCCAGGGCGATCGCATCCTGTACCAACAGGCCTACGGGCTCACCGATCTCGAGACGGGCGAGTCGGCGACCACGGAGCATGTCTTCCTGCTCGCCTCGGTCAGCAAATCGTTCACTGCTCTCGCCGTCCTCATGCTCGTCCAGCAGGGGCAGATCGAGCTCGACGATCCGGTGAGTCTGTATCTGCCCGAGCTGGCGCGTTTCGGCGATGCGTTGACCATCCGTCACCTGCTGCAGCACACCTCGGGGCTGCCCGAGTACTACTACGAGCCTCTCTTGAGCGCCCTGTTGGCACGCTCGCCCTTCCCGAGCAACGCCGACGTAGCGGCGGTGCTCTCGGAGCTGGGCGACCCGCAGTTCGCACCCGGTGACGGCTTCGTGTACAGCGACGGCAACTTCGAGATGCTCGCCCTCCTCGTCGAGCGCGTCTCCGGGCAGCGCTTCAGCGCCTTCCAGCAGACGCATATCTTCGACCC
>Ga0187892_10007431_pt1 | contig 15622 bp, 12 predicted proteins | sample MA1701073metaG_FD_139345 | JGI IMG/M metagenome (GOLD analysis project Ga0187892, IMG submission 139345) | Bio-ooze microbial communities from a basaltic lava cave in the Kipuka Kanohina Cave System on the Island of Hawaii, USA - MA170107-3 metaG ... | reverse complement strand
AAGGTCACCCAGGTCTGGCGCCGGCCCGAGGCGCGGCCCGCGGAAGAAAAGGCCGTCTTCACGGTCGACTCCGTCGAGGTCCAGCTCCCGGTGACGATCCCCGAAGCGCGGTTCAACGTGCCGGCGGACACCGGGCCGACCTGGACAAGCGGCGTCGTGGTCGTGTCGGAGGCGGGCCTGTTCCTCTTGAGCGAGAAGGACGGCCTGCGGCCCGACGAGGTGTCGCTCCGCGCCCCCGAGGCGCCGGGGCGGATCGCGGGGCTCTCGCTCTACCTGCCCCGGGCGATGGTCGACCGCGTAGTCCACGACCGCCTTGTCGGCTACTTCATCGAGAGCCAGGGTCAGAAAGTCCCGCTCCGGCTGGCCGCCGGGGGATGGAAAGCGCTGGACGCCGCGTGCGACCGGCTGGGGATCGCGCACCGATGAACGTCGTACAGGTCCAGGACGCCCGGCAGCTCGACGCCTTCATCCGGCTGCCGTGGCAGATCTACGCGGGGGACACGAACTGGGTCCCGCCGCTCGTCGGCTCCGAGAAGAAAATGCTCGACCCGGCGCGGAATCCGTTCTGGAAGAATGCCGAGGCGGCGCACTTCATGGCGGAGCGGGACGGGCGCCTCGTGGGACGCATCTCGGCGATCCTGAACCGCCGCCACAACGACTACCACCAGGAGAAGACCGGGTTCTGGGGGTATTTCGAGAGCGAAAACGAGCCGGAGACGGCGGGCGCCCTCTTCGGCCGGGCGGCCGCGTGGCTGAAAGAGCGCGGGATGAGCCGGATGCTGGGCCCCGCGAACCCGTCCCTCAACGACCCGTGCGGCCTGCTCGTCGACGGCTTCAAGTGGTCCCCGTTCGTCCTCATGACCTACAACCCGCTCTACTACGTCAAGCTCGTCGAGGACGCCGGCTTCAAGAAGGCGATGGACCTCTGGGCCTACATCCTCCTGCACAACGAGGTGGTCCGCGAGAAGATCGACCGCGTGGCCGACGCCGTCAAGGAACGGAGCGAGGTGACGATCCGCTTCATCCGTCTCTCCCGGCTCAACGAGGAGCTCGCGATCGTCCGGGACATCTACAACGACGCCTGGGAGAAGAACTGGGGATTCACCCCGCTGACCGACGAAGAGATCCAGTTCGTCGCCGACGACTTCAAGGCGATCCTGCTGCCCGAGTTGGCCTATATCGCCGAGATGAAGGGCAAGCCCGTCGGGTTCGCGTTCGCGCTGCCGGACATCAACCAGATCCTCCGCCGCAAGTGCCCGAAAGGCTCGCTGTGGCCTTTCGGGTGGTTCTATTTCCTCAGGTTCAACCTGCGGAAGATCCCCACCTGCCGGATCGTGGCGCTGGGCGTCCGGCGCGAGTTCCAGAACTCGGGGATCGGCACGCTCTTCTACCAGAAGTTCATGATGGAAGGCCTGAAGCGCGGCTACAAGGCCGGGGAACTGTCCTGGGTCCTCGAAGTGAACGACCTCATGAACCGCCCCATCCAGCAAATGGGCGGGAAGCCCTACAAGACCTACCGGCTCTACGAGAAACCGATCTGAACGGGGAGGGTCCGAGATGGCACTTCTGAAGCTCACCCTTCAGGGCGCGGTCGCGGCGCTGCTCGCCGCGTGCTCTTCGGCGCCGCCGACGGCGGACGGCGGTTTCGTCTCCCTCTTCAACGGCAAGGACCTCACCGGTTGGCAGGCGGACCCGGACAGCGCCTGGGTCGTCGAGGACGGCGTCATCGCGCTCCGGGGCCGCGCCGACGGGAAGGAGCACAACGGGGATTACCTCTGGACTCGGGAGACGTACGCCGACTTCGTGCTGGAGCTTGAGTTCCGGATTCCCGAGCAGGCCAACAGCGGCGTCTTCTTCCGGACGTCCGATCTCAAGGACCCGGTGTACACCGGCCTCGAAATGCAGGTCGCCAATTCCTACGGGAAGGAGGCGCTTAGCCGGGGCGGCACGGCGGGGGCCATCTATGACTGCCTCGCGCCGCGTCGCAACGCGGTCCGGAAACCCGGGGAGTGGAATCACGCGCGGATCACGTGCCGGGGCAGCCGCGTCGAGGTCGTGCTCAACAGCGAGCAAGTCATCGACATGGATCTCGACCGCTGGACGGAGCCGCAAAAGAACCCCGACGGTTCCAAGAACAAGTTCCCCCGGGCGATGAAGGACTTCGCGCGGGTCGGTTACATCGGCCTGCAGGACCACGGCCGGCCTGTCTGGTACCGGAACCTCCGGGTGAAGAAGCTGTAACGGCCGACGAGGGTTGATGGGCGATCTTCCCTGCGTGGTGCCGGATGTCGGATGTCAGATTTCCGATGTCAGATACCGGATGTCTACAGCGCTCTCGTCATTTCCGGGTCGGTGAAGGTAGACGAAGGTCTCGTATGGGGCATCGGAAACCAGACATCCGACATCGGACATCTGGCATCCGGGATCACTCCCCGAACAGCTGGAGGCCCTGGCGGCCGCTCACGTAGATCCTTCCCCGCCACGTCGCCGCGACGTCGAGGCCCTCGGCGGCGGGGAGCAGGTCGGTGTGGACCTGGTGGAGGTAGCCTTCGGCCCGCTTGTCGTAGAGGACCGCGAGAGCGCCCTCGGCGCCCTGGCCGGGCGCCGCCGCCCGGGAAGCGGTAAAGAGGACCAGGTTCTCCGGCTCCGGACGGACGGAGCACACGGCACCCATCCCCGAGCCCAGGACGGGAGCCACGGCGTCCCACGCCTCGGGCTCCGCGCCGGCGGCCGCGGCCACGCGGATCGCCGTGAGGAACGCGCGACCCGTGCCCAGCGCGCCGCTTTTCTCGCGCGGCACGTTGTAGACGTACAGCGTCCCTTCCCGGTCGAAGGCGGCGACCGGCGCGCGCGTCGGCGGCAGGGTCCGCCCTTCCCGCAGAGAGAGCGAACGGAACTCCTTGCCGTCCTTAAAGACCCACAGGCGGTGGTCGACGCCGGCCTGATGGGGCGCCACCAGGAGGACCAGCAGGTCGCGGTCCACCGCCAGCGCGCAATTGCCGTAGGGGGACGGCATGTACTTCTGCGGGTGGAGCGCCACCTCGATCGGCTTGAAGTCCTTCCGGGCCGGGTCGATCGAAAGGCTGTAGAGGAAGCGTTCCTGCTTGTTCGAGGTGAGATCCGTCGCGTAGGTGAAAACCCCCGCGTCCTCATCGACCGCCTGCGCCTGAAGCGCGCCCGGAAGCGTGCGGTGGAGCCACGGGTTTCCGTCCCGGGCCATGAGGACCCACAGGACCCAGTCCTTCGCGCCGCCGCGGTTGTTCTCCACGAGAAGGGTCGCGCTGTCCGCCAGGTACTTGCCCATGAACGTGATCTGAGGCACCTGGGCGGGGTTGGCGGCGTCGAAGTCGAACGCGCGCGCCCAGACGAGTTCGCCCGTAAAGTCGCTCAGACAGAGAAGCCGGTGGTGGGCCTCCTCCGGCCGGAAGGGCGACCGTTCCGGCGCCCCCGGCCGGTTGGCCTCGTAGAGGTAAAGCCGGCCGTCCGTGGAATGAAAGGCGCGCACGTGGAACCGGTCGCGGATCGCCCGGAAAACCCACTGGACGCGGCCCGAAGTCAGGTCCACCGACGCGACCCCGTCGTCCCAGGCCACGGCCAGCGCGTAGTCGCTCGTGAACGACGCGCCGACGACCCACGGCCGGGCTTCCGCCGGAGGAGACTCCAGCGTCACGCGGGCCTTGGACACATGCCCGTTCGCGACGAAGGCGATGTCCACCTCCGCCCCCGGCTCCAGCTCCGCCAGTAGATCCGTCAGCGTGGACGCCGTCACCGGCCGGTCGCCGACCGAAACGACGACGCTGCCCGCCTTGAGGCCCGCCCGGTGAGCGGGAGACCCTTCCTTCGATTCGGCGACCACCGCTCCGGACTGGCCGGCCGGCGGCTCCGTGAACGTCGCGCCGAGCCACGCGCCCGGGTGCGGGCGCGACCAGACGCGCCGCTTCGCTTTCACGTCCCAGAGCTCGACGGCGGAGCCGCGGACGAACAGCTCGAAGTGTCTCGCGAAATCCGGGGGCTCCACGCCGCGCGGACGCAGCGGGAAGTACCGCGCGGCCGTCGCCTTGGGGTCCGAGGGCTTGGGCGCTTCCATCTCCCCGATCCGCTTGAGCGGCGCCTGGAGGACCGGCTCGCCCGCGCGGGGTCCCGCCGCCGGCTCACGAAGCCGCCGCTCGGCGTAGTCCCTCACGGACTCTTCGCCCGCATCGGTCGCGATCGTCTCGTGGGGGAACCGCTCGGCGAACCGGCTCAGCTCGAAGCGGAACCGCGGCTGGTCCCCGAACTTCTCCAGGAGTTCGAGCAGTTCCTTGAAGGCGTCGAAGTTGAGGTCCAGCTTGAACCTGTCCTTAAGGTCGTTGTAGAGCGCCCGCAGCTTGTCGAACTTGCCTTCCTTCAGCAGGCTGTCCCGGAGCTTCTGCCACGCCTCCTTGGCCGTCTTGGAGTTCGGGAAACGGTCCATGACGTCGCGGAGCGCTTCCGCGCCGCCCTCCTGGGCCTTCTTGAGCGCCTCGGCCGCCCGCTTCTCCACGTCGGCGTAGGCGTCCCGCTGCTTGGAGACGATCGCGTCGATCTGCTTCCGGGCGTGCTGCCAGAGCTTCATGACGTCTTCGGACTCGCGGTGGTAGAGCGTCCGGCCCTTTTCGATCAGCCGCTGCCACTGGTTCACGGCTTCCTTCCAGCGCTCCAGCTTTTCGTAGGTCTCGGCGAGCTTCTGGGTCGTGTCCGCCTCGGTCTTGTCGTCGTAGGCGAACCCCTTGGCGAAGGTGTACAGCTCGAGCGCGCGCGCCGGGTCGCCCTGCCGGGTCGCCTCGTCGCCGCGCTTGATGAAGATGCCGTGCAGCTCGCCCTTCACCTGCCGGACGCGCGGCTCGTGCCGCGGGTCCCCCTCGGCCGCCTTGATGAACCCGAGGTAGGCTTCCGCGGCCTCCTCGAGCCGGTCGTTCTCGCGCATGACGTCGCCGAACTCCAGGAGCGCCTCCGCGTGCGGCGGGCTCTGGTTGAGGCGCCGGACGTACTCGTTGCGGATCGTCTCGACGTCCGTGTAGACGTGGATCTTCTGCGCGGCCACGACCAGGTAGTTCCCGGCCACGAGGAGGTTCCCGTGCTCCCCCGGCTCCTTCCAGGGGGGCTGGTCCAGGCTCTTCCACGTCCGCACGTCGTAGACCGCCAGGACTCCGGCCTGGTTGCCGCCCGGCGCGCCCGAAGCGGAAAGGTAGACGAGGTCGCCGTCGATGACGCCCCGGCCGGCCTTCGAGGTGTTGGACGAGGCCAGGGAGTACGTGTTCGACCGGGGGAGGTCGCCGGGGGCCGGGGGCGTCGGGCTGAGGAATTCCTTGAGCTTGATCACGTGACTCATGGTCCCGCCCACGACCATCCAGTCGTCGACGATGCCCAGGAGGTGGGTCATGTTCTTCCAGTCCAGGTCGCCCTCGCGGGTGCGCGGGGCGGGCAGCTCCAGCGGCTTCCCGCTGATCTTGTCGAAGGCCTGGAGCTCGTTCTTGTCCTGGGGGAGGACGAAGACGTGGCCCTTCCAGATCACGGGCCAGTTGGCCGGGCGGATGAGCGCCGGCTCGATCGTTCCCATGTTCGGCTGGTGGCGGGCGCTCGCGCGGCCGTACTTGGTGAGCCACAGCACGTTTCCCGTCACGGAGTTCAACGCCGCGACGACGCCCAGGCTGGTCTGCGCGTAGATGGCGCTCCCATGGTCCGCCAGGAGCGTCTGGTAGACCACCAGCCGGCTCGCCGACCAGCCCCACGCCGTGCCGCGCGCCCCGTTCACGGAGGCGAGGAACGTGCACCAGAGCGGCTTGCCCGTCTTCTTGTCCACGCACAGGACGCGGCTCTCCTGTTCGCCCACGGGCGAAGTGCAGATGCCGACGTAGAGGCGGTCCCCCTTGACGAGGGGTTGGGCCGAGAAGGAGAAGTTGCGGTCGAAAAAGTCCTTGCAGACCGCCTTCATGTCGTCGACCAGCGGCGCCATGTCGGTGTCCCAGACGAGCTTCCCGCTGGGAATGTGGAAGCACTTCAGGGCCGTCGTCCCCTCGAAGAAGTCGACCGCGTTGGGGTTCGGGTCGCGCGGCCGCGTCTTGAGGTCGGAGTACATGGTGACGTAGGCGAATTCGCCGTCGACGGTGACCCCGATGTACGGGCGGTTCACCGAGAGGTAGACGCCCGGGTTGGAGTTGGGGTTGGGCCGGAGGATCGCGCGGTCCGGGTACTTCCAGTAGAAGCCCGTCGTGTTCGACGTCCCCTTCACCTTGGCGGGGTCGAAGGCGATCAGGCGCGAGCCGTCGGTGACGAGGACGAATTCGCGACCGCGGAGCTTGGCGTAGGCCGGGTAGTAGGGGAACTCGCCGAACTGGGGAGGCGCGGGCATCTCCCCGCCCCGCATCATGATCGCCTTGCGCCGGGCGACCTGGTTGGGGTCGGGCTGCGCCTGCGCCTGCGGCTCGCCCCGGTCGGCCGCGAAGTCGTACGTCAAGCGCTTGATGTCGTTGCGGACGCCGAGGACGCGGCGGCGCTCGCGGTCCTCCGGGCTCAGCGCGTAGGGCACCTTGAGCGGCCGGGCCACGGCGGCGCGGACGGGCACGTCGAGCTTCGCCAGGACGGCGTCGAGCTTCTGCGGGCGTCCCCCGACGTGGACGGGGCCCTCGATCTTGTTCTGGGCCACGAACTGCTTGAGGTCCTGGAGCGCGGCTTCGTTTTCCGTCACCCGGCACGCGTGGGCGATCTTCAGGGCGGTCACGGGGCGGGGGATCCCGCTGTCGGGGTAGTAGCGGAGGAGGCGGTTCCAGTTGAAGAGGGCTTCCTCGACGCGGCCTTCGTCGAAGGCCTGGTTGGCGAGCTGGTCGAGGATCTCGTCGGTGGCGCTCGAGAAGAAGAAGTCCTCGACGGCGCGCTCGAGGTCGCGGCGGTTGGACTCGTCGCGCGCGCGGTCGAAGGCCGCCTTGGCCCGGCCGTCGTTCTCCAGCCGGTAATAGTCGTAGGCCTCCCGGGGGAGGCGGGACAGCCTCTGGGTAAGGTACTCGCTGACGCTGGTGTAGCGCTTGGGGGAGGGTCCCGAATCGACGGGGACGACCTTCTGGGCGAACTTGCGCAGCCCGTACGCATAGTGCTCGAAGAGCGCCTTCCACTCCTTGCTTTCCTCGCAGCGCTGGATCTTGTCGAGGAAGTCCTTCTTGACCTCGTCGATGTAGGTTTCTTCCTGCGTGGCCTGCTGCGACGCCCCTTCGACTCGGGCTCCTGCGGAGCCCCCGTTCAGGGCAAGGGCGGCGCTCAAGAGGGCGGCGGCCAGAAGCGGTCGGAAGGCGGTCATGGTGGCACGACCCTCAACAAACGAGGAAGCTATCGCTAGTTTACCAAAGTATTGGACGTGCGGGAAGGGCAGCCGTTGTCCCAAATCAGTTCGGAGTCTGGAGTCAGGAGTTCGGAGTGGAGAACGCGGAGCGCGGCGGGCTTCAGACTCCGAACTCCAAGCTCCGGACTCCAAACTTCTATTTGAATTGGCGCAGCAACTGCAGGAAGCTCTTGACCTCGGCGTGGACCCGCTTGGATTGGGAGATCACGAGCATTCCGTTGGCCAGGGTCATGGAAGCGTTGGGGTTCTCGTCCCAGCTCCGGTCGCCGGTGTTCGTTTTCACCATCTCGGTGATGAACTCCTCGGTGATCGTGGACTTGGGTTCTTCGAGCGTGAAGGTGGCGCCGGTGAGCGGCCCGCCGCCGCCCGCCGACGGCGACACGAGCTCGACCTTGGGACCGGAGAAATCCTGGATCTTGACGAGCAGGTCCCGCACGTCGTAGATCTGAAGCGAGACGGCCTTGTCCACCTTGCCCTTGGGCACGACCAGGATGACGCCCTCCTTGTAGGTCGCCGTCAGGTCCCGCGCGCTCAACATGAGCTTGAGCGTGGACTTGAGCAGGAGGTCCTTGACGCGGAGGGTCACTTTGAGCTGCGCCGGGTCGACTTTCTGTGAGACTTCCGCGTCGATGACGATGTTCAGGCCGCTGAAATCGCGGAGGAACCCCAGGGCCTCGTCGAGCGAGTTGTCCTTGAAGTCGACCGTGACGCGCATGGAGTTGAGCTTGTTGAGGACTTCCCGGTGCTTGGGGTCGAGGTCCAGGCCGCCCTCGACCTGGGCGAGCGCCGGGGCCGCGAGCCCCAGCAGGGTTGCCACCGCCAGCATCGTCTTCATACCGCCCTCTACAGGATTATACGGTCTTCCCCGTCCCTTCACACCATCTTAGTTGACGCCGAACCGCCGAGGTAAAACCGATTCCACCTACCGGTACCCGGCCAGCCGGCCCAGGAGCGCCTGGATTTCCCGATGGACCGCCGCGCTCTGGCTCACCACGAGCATGCCGTTCGCGAGCGAGATCGCCGTCTTGGTATTCCCCTCCCACGACCGGCCGCCGGTGTTCTCCTTGATCAGATCGACGAGCGAATCCTCGGCAATCGGGGGGTCCCTGGGCTCGATCAGGTCGACCCCGATCATAGGCCCGATAGAATTTCCGTTCGGGGTAACGAGTTCGACTTTGGGGCCCGGAAAGTCCTGAAGCTTCACCATCTGGGCCCGGACGTCATACATCCGCAGCGTGACGTCCTCCTGGAGGTCCTCCTGCGGCAGGATGACCACCGCGCCGTCCTTCCACGTCGCGCTCAGGCCGCGCGGGGAGAGGAGCAGCTTGAGGGCCGACTTGACCGTGAGGTCCCGCACCTTGAGGCGGACCTTCGCGTCCACGTCGCCGACTTTGGGCGACAGGACCAGGTTCACCCCCGTGACGTCCCGGAGGTAGTCCATCGCCTCCGAGAATTTCACGTCCTGGAAGTCCAGGGACACCTTCATGGTCTGGAGCTTGCGCAGCGCGTCTTCGCGCGTGCCGTCGCCCGCCAGGGCCGCGCCACTCATCAGGACCAGCGCCATCATCGTCTTCATCCCGTCCTCCTTTTCGACCCGTCGGAAGTAGGATGGGCGCGGCGAGCCGAGGTAAAACCAATTTGGGATAACGGAATGCGAATCTCGGATTGACGGCCGGGTCGCCAATCCGAAATCCGAAATCCGCAATCAGGGGCGGGCGGGCGCGACGGCGATCCGGACGACCGCCCCGGTGAGCGCACCCCCGGCGCCCAGCGGGAAGACGCTGGTCGTCACCTGGCGGTCACGGACCCGGACTGAGCTGGACGTCGGGGCCTTGCGCTCCAGCGCCTCGCGCACCAGTCTCGCGGTCCCGGGGTCGAACGAGCCGAAGTCCGCCGTCTCGATGGGCTGGTGAAGTGCGTCGGTGAACTTCTCCCCCAGAAGCTGCGGGGCGGTCTTGTTGAAGAGGACGATCTTGCCCTGGGCGTTCACGCCGATCATCGCGGCGGGGTCGTTCTCGAGAATCTCCTGGTAGAGGCGGAGCGTCGACATCCACAGGGCCAGCTGCTGGTTCTTCTTTTCCAGCTCCTCGACCGTCCGCTCCAGCTCCTCCGCGCGCCGCGCGATGGCTTCGTCCTTTACCTTGAGCAGCCGGACGAACGTGGTCGAGTCGTCGCTCACGGCCCGCCGCAGCCTCTCTTCCAGCTCGAAGACTTTCTGCTTGAGCCGCTGATTTTCGGAAAGGATCTGCAGGACTCTGGGTTCTTCTTCGGTCGGATCCATCGTCGCTTCTCACCCGCACCCGTAGAACGTCACCACGGTATCGCCGTAGCGCCGCTCGTCCACGACCTTGGCGCCGGCGACCTCCCCCAGCCCTTCGTCGGGCCGGTGCTCGGACAGCACCCTTCCCTCCGGAGTCAGCCCGCGCGCCACGACCGCCTCGACGAGGCGCCGCAGTTCCGGCGCCCGCTCGACGTAAAAGGCGTACGGCGGGTCCACGAAGACCAGATCCGTCGGCGGCAGGCGCTCCGCCTCCCGGAAGGCGTCGGCGCGGCGGACCTCCGCGCGGTCCGAGAACCTGAGGCGATCCAGGTTCTTCCGGATCACCTCGAGGCACCTCGCCTCCGTGTCCAGAAAGATCGCATGGGCCGCGCCCCGGGAGAGCGCCTCCAGCCCCAGGCTCCCCGTTCCCGCAAAGAGGTCCGACACGCGAGCTCCCTCCAGCCGCGGCCTCAGGATCTCGAACATCGACGTCCGCATCCGCGCCAGGGCCGGCCGGACGTCCCGTCCCGGCACGGTAAAGAGCCGCACCCCCCGGGCCGAGCCCCCCGTCAGGCGCGGGCCCTCGGCCTTCACGACGGCAGGGCCCTCGAAAGATCAGAGATCAACTTTGATCTTTGATCTGTGATCTCCGATCTTTCACTTGGGACCACGGCGCCGTACCGGGCCTTCCGGAGTTCCGGGATGAACATGACCGACAACGTGATCCCGAGTACGAAGAGCGCGAAAACGATCAAGGTCACCCACGCCAGGACGACGAACCACCGGCGGCCCTTCGGCGCGTGCCCGGCCGGGGCGGGGGCCGGCGGCGGCGCGGGCGCAGGGGCCGCGGACGCGGGCTGGCCCTGAGCGGGCTCGACGGGCCTGCCCTGAGCAGGGTCGAAGGGCTGAGCGAGGCCGCCCGAGGCGGCTGGGTCGACGGGTCTGCCCTGAGCGGAGTCGAAGGGGGTCTCGTTCATTCCATCAGCGCCTTGCCGCGAAGCAGGTGGTGGTAGTGCTGCGCGAACCGGTGCGCCTCGTCTCGCACGTACATGAGAAGGCGCAGCGCCGCCGACGATTTCTTCAGCGGGACCGGCTTGCCGTCGCGGAAGAGCGTTTCTTCCTCCTTCGCCAGGGAGACGACCGCCGGCGGGCGCGCGCCCGTCTCCGCCAGCGCCGCGCTCGCCGCGCTGAGCTGGCCCAGACCGCCGTCGATGAGAAGGACGTCCGGCAGGAGGCGCCCCTCCTCTTCCAGCCGGCGGAACCGCCGCCTCACGACCTCGCGGATCATCGCGCAGTCGTCGATCCCTGCCACCGTCCTGATTCTATACCGGCGGTATCCGCTCTTGAATGGGATTCCGTCGACGAAGCTGACGAGCGACCCGACGCTCTGCCCCCCTTGCACGTGCGCGATGTCGACGCCTTCGATCGTGCGCGGAGGCTTGGGGAGGCCCAGGACGCGCTCCAACTCCTCCAGCCCGTCCTTGGGGTCGATCGGGGTGATGTCCCCCTCGATGTAGTCGAGCTCGGTCCGCTGCGCCAGGTTCTCGAGGGACTTCACCTGGTCGCGCAGCTCGGCGGCCCGCTCGTACTCCAGGCGTCCGGCCGCCTCGGCCATCTTGCGTTTCAGGTCTGCCAGCACCTCGTCGCGCCCCCCGTGGAGGAACTTGCGCACCATCTCGACGTCCGCGGTGTAGCGCTCCTTCGAGACGCGGTCGGCGCACGGCGCCGTGCACCGGTTGATCGCGTGGAGGAGGCACGGCCTGAAGAACCTCCGCTTCGGGTCGTCGGCGCGGAGGTCGAGGCTGCAGGTGGCGAACTTGAAGATCTTCTGGAGCACCCGCACCGCGTGCCGCAGCTCCCAGGCGCTGGTGAACGGGCCGTAGAGCTCGCCATTCACGTCGTCGGTTTCCCGGACGACCCAGAGCTTCGGAAAATCGTCGTACTTGGTGATCGCGAGCATGGTGAACGACTTGTCGTCCTTCAGCCGGTCGTTGTAGCGCGGCTGGACGTCCTTGATGAGCCGCGCTTCCAGGAGCAGGGCGTCCACCTCGGAGGGCGCCTGGAGGCACTCCACGTCCTCGATCTTCTCGATCATGGCGCGGATCCGGGCATCCCCGTACGAATCGTGGAAGTAGGTCGCCACCCGGTGGCGCAGGCTCTTGGCCTTTCCGACGTAGAGGACGACCCCGCGGGCGTCCTTCATGAGGTAAACCCCGGGACATTCCGGCATCTTGCGCAAGAGGTCCTTGACCCTGTCCGGCGTCATGAAACTTTCATTATAGCAGAGCCTTCCCCTTGAAATCGCCTCGTGGTTTGGGGTTCGGGCGATTTCAAGAAGCAAAGAGGAAGACCTCAAGGAATCGTCCGAACCCCAAGCCACGAGACGATTCCTTGCCCTCCAGTAGGGTTTGACTTCCGGGGGGCCAGCTCACTAGAATACCGCGAAATGGCCGAGGCCGCCGAGACCGAAGAGAAAAAACTCACCCCCAGATTCGACGTCCAGGACGTGGGCCCCTGCAAACTCAAGATCCACGTCGAGGTGGCCGCCGACAAGGTCAAGGCCCACATCGACGAGAAATACCGCGAACTGAACGATTCCGTCGCCCTTCCCGGCTTCCGGAAGGGCCACGCCCCCCGCAACCTGCTGGAGCGCAAGTTCGGCAAGGCCATGCTCGACGACCTCAAATTCGAACTGCTCAACCACTCCTTCGAGGAAGTGAAGGAAGAGAAGAAGCTCGAGCCGGTCGGCGAGCCCGAGGTGGCCGACGTCGAGAAGCTGGCCGTCGAGGAGAACAAGCCGTTCGCCTACGACGTGACGATCGAGGTACGCCCGAACTTCGAGGTGAAGAGTTACGAGGGCATCAAGGTCAAGAAGCCGAAAGTGACCGTCGGGGACAAGGACGTCGAGGTCGTCTTCAAAGGCTTCCAGGAGTCGAAGGCCGAGCTCGTTCCGGCGGAAGACGGGGTCGCGAAGGAGGGCGACCAGGTGATCGCGGACCTGGCGCTCACGGCGGCGGGACAGGAGGTCGACAAGGGAGAGAACAACGGGTTTTTCCTGACGCCGGACATCAGCTTCTACGGCGAGGACCTCCCTGAATTCCACAAGGCCATCGTGGGGCACAAGACCGGGGACGCCGTTGAATACGCGATCAAGCTCCCCGAGAACTTCGTCCACAAGGCGCACGCCGGGAAGGACGCGGTCATCAAGGCCACGCTCAAGGGCGTCAAGCGCAAGAAGCTGCCGGCGGTGGACGTGGAGCTCGCCAAGCAGTTCGGCTGGGACACGATGGACGAGTTCACGGAGGACGTCCGGAAGAAGATTGCGCGGGAGAAGGAAGCGCGGGTGCGCGCGGCGATGGGCGAGCAGATCGTGGAGGAACTCCTGCGGTCCAACGAGTTCCCGATGCCCGAGGGGCTGATCGCCGCGGGCACCGAGGAGGCGCTCCGGCGGGTGCACCTCGAGATGGCCATGCAGGGAAAGCCCGAAGAGGAGATCCACAAGGTCCTGGACGAGGAGAAGACCAAGTCCCGCGACCAGATGGGCAAGGCCCTGCGGTCGCACTTCATCCTCGAAAACCTGGCCCAGAAGGAGAAGATCTTCGTCACGGAGGACCAGGTCGAAGAGCGGATCGGCCAGATGGCCGCGCAGGCCGGACGGTGGCCGCACGAAATGAAGGCGTACCTGGAGGAGCAGGGCCTCCTGTCCCAGCTCCGGCGGCGGATGCGCGAGGAGCTGGTGCGGGAATTCCTGCTGTCCAAGGCCGTTATCGAAGAAGAAAGTTAGGAGTTTGGAGTTTGGAGTCTGGAGTCCGGGCTGCGGACTCCAAACTCCGAACTCCGAACTAAAAATGGGTTACCTGACCCCGATCGTCATCGAGAAGACGGGCCGCGGCGAGCGCTCGTACGACATCTGGTCGCGGCTCCTCAAAGACCGCATCATCTTCATCGGCACGCCGATCGACGACTACATCGCCAACCTCGTCATCGCGCAGATGCTCTTCCTGCAGATGGAAAACAAAAGCCAGGACATCAACCTCTACATCAACACCCCCGGCGGGTACGTCATGTCCGGCCTGGCCATCTACGACACGATGCAGTTCGTCCACTGCGACGTGGCCACCTACTGCATCGGCCAGGCCTCCAGCATGGGGGCGCTCCTCCTCACCGCCGGCACGAAGGGCAAGCGGTACGCCCTGCCCAACTCGCGCGTCATGATGCACCAGCCGGCCGGCGGGGCCCAGGGGACGGCGTCGGACATCAAGATCCACGCCGAGGAGATCATCAAGCTCAAGAAGCTGATGAACAAGCTGTTCGCCAAGCACACCCACCAGCCCATGGAGCGCATCGAGAGGGACAGCGACCGCGATTTCTATATGTCGGCGGACGAGTCGAAGAAGTACGGCCTCGTGGACGAGGTCGTGGAAACCCTCAAGGAGGTGCCCAAGGGCGGCGGCGACATGGCCCGGGGGGTCGAGGCGTAGCCTTCGTTCTGGATTCTAGATTCTGGGTCTTGGTACCGTTTACCCAGCATGCCGAAGTCGCTTTCCTAAAATCAAGAATCTAAAATCCGTCCCCCGGACGATATAATAGGGCGTGGAGGGAACTGGGCAATGACGACCAAAAAGCGGGGCGGCGACGACCGTTTCTGCACCTTCTGCTCCAAGAGCCGGAGCGAAGTCCGCAACCTCATCGCCGGCCCCGGCGAGATCTGCATCTGCGACGAGTGCGTCGAGATCTGCAACCAGATCCTCAAGGTCGAAAAGAAACCCCACAAGACCCTGAAGTCCAGCCACCGCCCCTACCCCCTCAAGCGCCTCCCCGCCCCCAGCGAAATCAAGGCCGAGCTGGACAAATACGTCGTCGGCCAGGACCGCACCAAGAAGTCGCTCGCCGTCGCCGTGAACAACCACTACAAGCGCATCATGCACCCCATCGAAAACGACGTCGAGATCGAGAAGTCCAACATCCTCCTCATCGGCCCCACCGGCTGCGGGAAGACCCTCCTCGCCCGGACCCTCGCCCGGATCCTCGACGTCCCCTTCGCCATCGGCGACGCCACGACCCTCACCGAGGCGGGGTACGTCGGCGAGGACGTCGAGAACCTCCTCCTCAAGCTCCTCCACGAGACCGATTTCGACGTCGAGCGCGCCGAGCGGGGCATCATCTTCATCGACGAGATCGACAAGATCGCAAAGACGTGGAACAACCCGTCGATCACGCGCGACGTGTCGGGCGAAGGGGTCCAGCAGGCCCTCCTGAAGATGCTGGAAGGCACCCTGTCCAACGTGCCCCCCCAGGGCGGGCGCAAGCACCCCGAGCAGGAGTACATCCAGGTCGACACGACCCACATCCTCTTCATCTGCGGCGGCGCTTTCGACGGGCTGGAGAACATCATCGCCCGGCGGCGTGGAAAAAAGCAGATCGGCTTCCGCACCGACGTCCCCGCGGGCGTCGACATGAGCGAAAAAGAGCTGGGCGACGTCCTCGAGATGATCGAGCCCGAGGACCTGATCGAGTTCGGCATGATCCCCGAGTTCGTGGGCCGCCTCCCGGTCCAGTGCATCGTCCGCCCGCTCTCGGAGGACCAGCTCACGCAGGTCCTGACGGAGCCCAAGAACGCCCTCCTCCGGCAGTACAAGCGGCTCTTCGAGATGGAGAACGCGCGGCTCGATTTCACCCCCGAGTCGCTCCGCGCGATCGCCAAGAGGGCCCTCGAGAAGAAGACCGGCGCCCGCGCGCTGCGGCAGCTCGTCGAGAGCATCATGCTCGACATCATGTTCGAGCTGCCCGCGCGCAAGGACGCCCGCGAGTACGTCATCACCGACAAGAACGTCCGGGGCGAGGAGCCGGTCGTCCCCCGTCCCGTCAAGGCCTCGAAGAAAGAAGCGGCGGCCGCCGATTCCAAGAAAGAGACCGCGTAGTTTTCACCACAAAGACACCAAGGCCACAAAGAGAAGATCTTTGCGGCCTTTTTCTTTGTGCGCTTTGTGTCTTTGTGGTGATTACTTCTT
>Ga0187892_10007430_pt1 | contig 15626 bp, 23 predicted proteins | sample MA1701073metaG_FD_139345 | JGI IMG/M metagenome (GOLD analysis project Ga0187892, IMG submission 139345) | Bio-ooze microbial communities from a basaltic lava cave in the Kipuka Kanohina Cave System on the Island of Hawaii, USA - MA170107-3 metaG ... | reverse complement strand
CGCCCGCTCCGGACATGCTCTCTTCGGAACGAACGAATGGCTGTTGGGGAACGTAGCGGAAGAACTCCGGCAGCGTCGTGATGCCGAGCTCCTCGAGCTTGGCGCGGTCGAACACGATCACCGGTGACGGGCCGTCGTCCACCCCGCCGCTCTTCAGGCGCGAACCTGTGACGATGACTTCGAGTTCGACCTTCCTGTCTGAGGTCTGTGTGGAAATTTCAGAAGCCTGATTCTGTGGACTTTCAGGATTCTCCTCATCCGTTCCGCGGACATCTTCTCCACTTTGTGAAGAAGGTTCAGCCTGGGCGAGGCGAATCGGGCCTGCATCGGGACTGGGTTTCGTGACCTGCGACGATTCCGACACTGGATGGATCGTGACGGAATTCTCCCCGAGATACCGGTACGTCAACCCCGTTCCGGAGAGGAGCTGCGCCAGGGCTTCGGCCGGCGTGAACTCGCCCGTCGCGCCGCTGGTCCGGCGTGTACCGACGACTTCGGTGCGGTAAAGAATCTGGAAGTCGCACTCCTTCGCGAGCGTCTCCAGGGCCGACTCGAGCGGCTGAGGTGGAATGTTCGTAAAACGCTTGATCGCCGCATTCGCTTCACCTGCGTTCGACAGGCCGACGATCGCAAGTACAACGGTAGCCGCTACTGCTGCAGCACGCATGAATGCTCCCCCGCCTCTGAGGCTCATTGCGACCGTCATCCACACAGAGGGTGACGGTTTCATGGCCTCATAGGGTGCGGGAGCGCAAACAGTGGGTACCTCGGACAGCACTAGTCTTGTTGCGTGACGACGAAGGAGCTTTCCGTCTCCCGGACGCGGATCCCGGGCTGCCCGCGCAGGAACGTCAAGAGCAACGCCGGATCGGTGGACGAGTACACACCACTGATGCGGAAGCTCGCCAGCTCCGCATCGGCAATGACGAGCTGTCGCTTGTTGTAGCGATTGAATTCCTGCGCCACCTCCGGCAGCGACGAGGCTCTGAAAACGAGCTTCTGCTGCGTCCAGGCCGTCGCTGTATCGACGCTCGCCGGTTGCGGCTTCAATGGCTCATCGGCGTTGAACGCAACGGTGACCTGTTGACCGGCGGATAGATGGGTGCTCGAGCCAGCGCCAGGGACGACGGAGACAGATGCTGACGATCCGGTCGGCTCTACTTTAACGGCCGGAATGCGTACCGCGGAGCCCGATGACACGTTGGCAGGCAGGTCGCTGCCAACGACGACATGCCCTTCGATCACCGTAATCGTCGCGCCCGACTCCTTTCTATAGACGTCGAACTGAGTGCCGACCGCGCGCACCTTGAAATCGTCGATACGGACCGTGAACGGCCGTGACGGATCCTTCGCGACCTGGAAAAGCGCCTGCCCTTGCAGGAGGTCGATGTCGCGTCCCTGGTCCGTGAAGTGCACCCTGATGCGCGAGCGCGTGTTGAGCTTCACTGACGAGCCGTCTTCGAGACTGATCACGCGCTGCTCGCCCACGCTCGTGTAGTAGATCGGCGCCCGATAGAACTGATACCACGCGTAGAAGGCCGTCGCACAAGCGAAGAACAGCAGGGAAGCGGCGATCGCGACGCGGCGGGTCATACTCCGCGAGTTGAGCGCTTGCGCATCGGTGGCTTGTGCCGCGATTGCCCCGTTCCTCTCACCCGCGTCGCCAGTACGTACGCCCGCCGCAGCGACCTCAAAAGGGATCACATTCTCACCCTTTTCCTCAATAGCTCGCGCAACCAGGGCATTCATGTCCTGCCCGATTCCACCGAACTCCAGCTGCGAGGCGTCCTGCCAGAGCTCCGTGATCTCGAGATACGCGCGCAGGTGCTCCGGGGACTTGCGGATCCAGGCATCGAATCGCTGGCGGGCCGCGGCGTCCACATCGCGGGCGCGCATATCGACGAACCAGCTGCAGGCTTCTTCGTAGATCTGGGTATTCATGTCGTGTCCCTACTCGTCCTTTCCCAGGCGCTGGCGGCAATGGAGCAGCGCTTTCGCGAGGTATTTCTTCGCCATGTTGCGTGAGAAACCGAGTCGCGCTCCGACCTCGTCCAGGGTGAGGCCGTCGCGCCAGTGCAGGATCATCGTCGCGCGCGCTTTCGGTGAGAGCTGGCCAAGCACGCGCTCGACGCCTTCCATCCGCTGGCGCGTGTCAGACTGCGTGAGCGGGTCGTTGTCAAAGGCGGACTGTGCCTCTGTGAGCACTTCGAGCAACGCCGCGTGATCGGGCGTTCGCGAGTGTCGCAGGCGATACTGATAGAGCACGTGATTGGCCAGGGCAAACACGTACGCCTCCGGCATGCGGATCGTCTCGATGTCCGGGACGCGCAGCAGCCGCAGGTAGACCTCCTGCACCAGGTCGGACGCGTCCGCCGCACTGCGCACACGCGCGAGCAGAAATCGCCGCAGCCGCTGCCCGTGCTCGGCGGCGACAGCGTCGATGAAGACCTGCTTTTCCCGCTCAGTCACGTTTTCCCGCCGCAGTCTGATGCTCGGCTATAGGGTGCTCGCGTAGGGAAAGTGGGTACCTCGGCGGCGCGGAAGACAGTGTGTCGGAGGGACGGGCGCGGCGCTAGTTGGAGTGCGCGGCGTTACTGCGGTGCCAAGCCCAATAAGTCAGAGCGTACTCGGAGACGGGATGGGAGCGGACGGACAAGGCGCGCAAGTGTTTGATTGCTCATGCGGTACTGGTGACAGCGTACGGTGTCTATGCCGCAAAGCCGCTGTATGCGCTCAGGCGGAACTTTGGGGGACTTTGGGCTCCGTCGGGGGTCAGCGCGTAGACCGTGTCGCAGTCGAAGTCGCCCGCTGGGACCGAAACTGCGTGTCGACACCTCGAACCAGCCCACAGGCAATAGAACTGACGATGGACCCTCGCTTTCAACTCTCCACTCGCGTAGTATGTGTACACATTGTGTACACACCAGTGACCCATCCCATGCAACCAAAGGTCGTCGGCATCCGCGAGTTCCGTGAGAAGCTTGCGGAGTTCCTGCTTCACAGTGATCGCCCCATCGCCGTTACCCGTCACGGAACGACGGTGGGCTACTACATTCCCGCGCGCGCGACGCAGGCAGACGCCCAGCGCTCTGCTCTCCGGCAGGCCGCAGCACAGGTCGATCGCATGCTCGCCCGTGCCGGCTTTACCGAAGCGGATCTGGAGGAAGTCGTTCGAGAGTTTGACACCTTGCGCAAGCGGAAACGGAAGTGACTACCGAGCGCCTTCTCGTCCTCGACGCCAACATTCTGCTGCGCGCCGTGTTGGGCGTGCGCGTACGATCACTGCTGATCGACCATTCCGCTGGTGTGGCGTTCTTGACGCCGTCCTACTGCGTGGAAGAGGCTCGAAGACCGTGATTTCTTTGGGTCTGGCGTCGCAATCTGGACGACCAGGACCGTGGAGCTGTACCTGAAGGATAAGCTGCGCGAAGTGCATGACTCGCCGCGCAAGTGCGATGGGGTGCGAGTCGTAGCGCGTGGAGTATCGTCTGGTGGGGAACGCCCTTATCCGTGCGCACGGTCGGCACCACTGCGGACGCTCGACCGGCTAGCCGCGCCTTTCGACCGGAACTTCTCAGCTTCCCAGCCGGGACGCACGAATCCCTACTCTTCTTTCTCCTTTCAATCCATCAACTTGCAGCGGGCGCGAGAATACGACAACTTTCGACCTGCGACGTAGACGCCCTGAACAGGGACGCGCCCTCCCCCACTTCCTCGCATTTCTACTCGAGCTCCCGCGCATCGCTGCATAGCCAGGGATACCTCCTTCCCTGCTGACGAAGAGCACCCGGACTACCAGGTACGCGCGCATCCCTGACGATTCACGGCTCATACAGCAACAGGGATGCATGCTGCCCCACGCGAGCTGCGATCGTTTCTACTCGCGGCGTTCGCGACGAAGGTGCAACGGAACGAAGAGGGAGTTTCACGTGCGATTGAGTCTGGCGGATACGGTGAAGCGCAACGTCAGGATCAGAGACGAGTGGCAGCGCCTGCGCCCGCACAAGTCTTTCGGCGGGCTCACGCTCGAGCAGTTCAACGAAATAGTGCAGAAAGTCATGGACATCATGGCCGGGCTCGAGACGCTCGACACGCGCCGGCTCGAACAATGCGCGCTGCGCGACGAAGCACTTGCTCATTGCAACGAGGCCGCGCTGCGCGTCGTCTGGGGCGCGCGAGGCGATCCGGAAGAAGGCGACGACGGAGAGCTCTACGGCGGGTTCGGATATGTGAGGAAGAACAAGAGGAAGAGCGGGTTGACGCGGAGGAGGAAAACGTAAGGTCAGACGTCTTTTTGGGTACCGGCGAGTGGTCTAGCCGATAGGCTGTTGATGCGTTAAGACATCAGCGGCGTAATGCAACGCGGCCCTTGATGTCGCCTTTGCTGAGGTTGGGATAGGCCACAAGCAGGTCAGACTCGCTGGCACCTTCAGCAAGCTTGCGGACTAAGAGTTCCACCGTAATACGGGTCCCCTTGATGACAGGCTTTCCGAGCATGATGCCCGGGTTGCACTCAATGCGGTCATGTGCAGCGCGGTTCACAGCTGTGACTACACGCATTACGCGGCCCGCGCAACGTACGGGGCAGGCACTTCTCTGACTTCGGGTGTACTGTTAATGACCAGCAGGCCAAGGTGTTCCTGCATGGCGCGGAAATCCGCGTCGTTGTGCAGGAGGGAATACCCGCTGGCAATGCAATAGGTCCCGATGATCAGGTCGACAATCGCCACGGTGCGCCCTTTCGCAAGTAGGCGTCGGTAGTTGGCGGCTGCGAGTACGGCCAATCGAGGACTCAATATCGGCTCCACGCGAAAGGTCCGCAACGTCCTTTCTGCGCGTTGAGCGTTCTGATCCGTGCGCTCACCTCGGAGCACCTCACACATTACCAGGTCTCCAACAACGATTAGCTTCTTGTTGGAGAACGCCTTGAGCGCCAGCACCTGCGGTGTCACGGTGCCATTGAAGAAGTCGATCCATACCGAACTGTCGACAACGATCATGCCTTGCAGGCCTCGACTGTCAGCTTGTCGAAGTCTGATTCCAGGGGTGCCTTGCCGAAAGCCTCCCAGAACGACTCATGATTGCGAACTTCAATCAGGAGCTTCAGGCCTTCCTCCACTGTTTCGCGTTCGCCGGCGCCACTCAGCTTGAGCGCCCGTTCCCACAGCGCATCATCGATCTCGATGTACCGTTTCATGACTCAACCCCCTGTTTCGACGTTGCGCGGCCGGTCCTGGCCTCAGGATCGCCCACCACTAAGACGAACGACGGGCAGAAAACGGCAAACATTTTTGAGGAATTGTCTAAGGAACTGTAGCCCGTGCGATCACCGACCATATCGGCCGAGCGGTGGGACCCTAGTCGGGACCAGGCGTCGTGACCGGCACTTCACTCCCGAGGCCACAGGCGCGCGCGATGGCCCTTAGCGCAGCCGCAATCATGTCTGGAGTGCCGTCCTCCAGTGCCGCCTCCAGATAGCAGACCATGTCTTCCTTGGTCTTGAGGTGCTCCACCGCGTCAAACGGCCGAAGTTCGATCTTGGGCACACCTCCGTCGTCTACATTCATGATGCTCTCCTCGCTTGATCACGGACCATGTCGCCATCGCGCTCCCGCTTGGCACGACGCAGGCGTTCCTCGATAACCAGCGTGGCGCGCACCATTTCGGACTCGATCTGCTTCAAGTCCGGCAGCATTGTGGTATAGGACGCTGCCATCATCCTGTTGGTGATACCGGCAAACGCATACTCAGCGACTGCCGAGCTTCCCTTCGCGCAAAGGATCAAGCCCAGGGGCGGACCCTCGTCCTCGCGAGTCCAGTGCTTCTTTGCATAGTTGACGTAGAGATTCATCCGACCGACGTGCTCGGCAGAGAAGTCACCGGTTTTGAGGTCGATGAGTACGAGGGCTCGCAGGCGACGATGAAAGAAGATCAGGTCAACCCGATACCACTGATTGTCGATACGCAGCCGCCGCTGGCGGCCAACAAAGGCGAAGTCGTCGCCAAGTTCGAGCAGGAAGGACTGCATGCGGTCGATCAGTGCTTCCTCCAACTCGCTTTCGGAGTACTCGTCCTTCGGACCGGCAAACTCGAGAACGTAGGAATCTCGGATCTCCTCCTCGGGCGTCGCGAGCGGGCGGGCTGCTCAAGGACGACAGCACTTCTGTCAGCACCATCTCGCTCGTCTCGGCTTACCGTAGATGTACTCGTCCAGGCGTTCGGAGAGGTCGGACGGAACGTTGTCCCACGTACCTGGTGGCGCTTGGTCGCCCATTTCGGCAATCACCTCCCATATCGGCCGGGCAGTGGCGTCGTACTCCGGATCAGTCATGGCCGCACAAAGCTCCCCCTCGCTGTCGACATTCGGGCTCATCGAAGAAGCGATCAAGTACCCATCAAGTACCGACTCTTGTCATAAACTCTTGATTGCATTGCACGTCTACGCCAAAACACCCTGACGGATGACGCGCCAATCAAGTACCCATCATGTAGGGCAGTTGCGATTTGCTCCTCCAGGCGCAGCCCAGGAAGGCACGTAGCGCATCATTTTTGGTGCTGCATCCGCCTCAGCCGGAACAATCACGCCCGCATCGAGTGCTTCCCTGATGAGACGCGAGATAACGGCACGGTTGTGCTCCTCCACTCCAAAGCGCACACGAAGCGACGTGTTAGTCATCTCCGCCCGCATCACGTAACGCAGGCAGGCGTGCAGGTAGCACGCACGCACGCGCTCCGCCTTGTCCATTGCAGTGAGCGGCTTGTGTGAGAACAGCACCACGCGGGTGAAGCCCTCCGGCCTTTCGAATAGCGGCGCGGGAAGCTGGAACAGTTCCACCTGAGAGATGACCTTGTCAATCCCGCTGCCGCGCTCCTCGCAGATGCGGAATCTACGCAGCAGTGAAGCCATGATCTCGTTGCGTGATCGAGGCGGCGCGTCGACGAAGCGCTGTGTATCTACGAGCGGTTCGCCGGGATTGGTCACTTCGACGCGGTCGTCGAAAATCTCGACCATCGGGCCGGCGCCGGTGACGAAGAAATCCTGATGGATGAGTGCGTTCGCCACCAGTTCGCGCACGGCCAGCTCGGGATACATCGGCACACTCTTGCGCAACGCATCCCGGATGACTTCGTTAGCCGGCAAGAGGCTGCTGATGTATCCGATGAGCCCCTCGAAGCCGCAGGCGTAGCCCCTGTCGGCGACTTGCTCCCTCAGAGTCTCCGTACGACCCGCGCCGCGATAATGAATGACGCGCATCGCCTTGCGACGCAAGCCATGGAAGGCATCCAGCCGCTTGGCGAAAAGAATCGCGCCCAGGTTCGTCACGTCCCAACCACCTGCGACGTTGTGTCGAACCAGGCGATCATCGACCATGGCGGTCAGAATACCGTCGCGATCCGCCGGCAGTGGCCGTTCGAGCAGATCGAAGTACGCCGGGTAGTCCAGCAGACGTACGACGTCATCAGCGCTCAGCCGTTCGCTAGCGGTACCGTCCTCGAATGGTGTGCGGTCGAAGATGCGCCACAGCGCTCGCTCCTTTTCCGGGAACTCCTTGAGCGGTTTCTTGTATGTCCCGACCCGAATGAACTCCCTTCCCTGAAAAGCCACCGGGTAACGTGCCGCGCGATGTATCTCGAGCAACACTACCCGCTGCTCGTCCACGATGACGTAGAAGAAGCGAAAATCTATCTTGGGGTCCAGTAGACGCAGCAACCAGCTCTCCAGCTGCTCGTTGCCCACGCGAGCCGCCCATGGATCGAAGCTCGTGCCCAAGACCGCATGGTCCGCGTCGCGAACACCCCAGACGAGATAGGCGAAGGCCTTGCCCACGAGTGCCGCCGCGTTTGCGAGCGCCGAAATGTATTCGCCGATTGACTTCGGTTCGGCGTCGTCGACCTTGAATTCGACACAATCCGTCTCGCCGGGCAGGGCGCGAAGCTCGTTTACGAGGCTGACGAGATACCTGGCATGGCGCTCGCCAGTCAGGGCTCCGCTTCCTATGGCGTGCTGATAGGCGTCCGCGGCGCTTGCTTCCACTCCTACGGTCATTCCGTTAGCTCCGTCGGATGACCGGGGTTCCTGTTTGCCTGGAGTGCGTTGGAAGAGAACATTCCGCTAAGACGAAGACGCTCGTCAAAACGGCAAAAGAAGCTCAAACAGCGTCTGCCTGAATGAAAACCGGCGCGCCACGGGCACGCGCCGGCGTTCTCTTCGAGTGCGACGGACTTCGCGCCTGTCACGCCGCTGCCGTCTCGCCCTCCTCGCAATGCTCCGTCGCGTCGCCGTACTCCAGCGCGAGCGCCACCAGCTCGAGCCGCTCGGTCGCTTCGAACAGCTTGTCGCCTACCGAGTGCCGGAGCACGAGCGCAATGTCCGCGTCCATGTCCGCGTTCTGCTGCAGCAGAGCGTTGACGCAAACGCTGATCGCACCATTGACGAACTGCAGTGTTTCGATGTGCTCCGCAAGGCGTGTACGGATGTCCTGCACAGCGTCCTCGCGAACGCCCCTCCCGCCTTCGTGAGCGCGCGGGCCGCGCACGCCGTCGCTCAGCGTCGCGCCATCCTCTTCATCTACAGCCTTGCGAACAGTGATACCCCGGGTGATATCGTCCTTGGTAGCCATATGCTGATCTCCTTCGGATCGGCAGTGGTCAGGCGTCCGTCGGTGTTTACCTCACCGGCGGACGCCGCTTGCCACTACGTATCAAACACGCGAGGCGCGAAATCTCCGCTTCAAGTTTCTGCGGGAGCGCGCGTCGCTCCTTATGGATGAATCCATGTGCGAAGGTTAGCGGAGGAAGTCAAGGAGATCGAACAATCAGGTTGGTGAGTTTGCACATATTCGCGCAGCCATGCGGCACGCGCCCGTGCTGTGTCTTCTCGCGCGACACTCGCTCGGGCTTCTCCTGCGCGTCGCGAGCGTCGCCCGTCATCGGGTCCGGATATCACTGTGGCGGCGGTGTCTCCGTCGTCGGCTTCGGGCTGCACACGCACATCGCCGAGCTTGCTTCTCCGCAGTGGCCAGCAACCGTCTCGCAGGTGCCGTGACCGGTGTCGCACACGTCGTCGCAATTGTGAACCTTGAAGTGATTGGCATCGTTGGGCTCGTGGCATTCCTGGTTGTAGTGCTCCGACAATTTCTTGGTGCTCAGGCACTGATCGCCATAAGGAGTGCCGTTCGGCACGCGAGGACAGAAGTTGCGATCGTATTCCTCGGCGCAGCCGGGGTTCAGCGGATCGTCGCCATTCTGGCCGGCATCAACGGTGTCGCGATAGCGGACGCGCGAGATCCCCGCAGTCCCATCCGGCGCCGCCGCTTCAGGCCCGGAACCCTGCTGTGGTGCTTCCCTTCCGCATCCGACTGTTATCAGCGCGATGATCACGATCAGTATGGTGCGCATGGTCGCCTCCCATCGTTTGGTTCTTGTCGTGATGATGTGGCAGCGCCCGCGAGCGCGGGCGACGTGCCGAGTCTTGACGATCATCCATGTCCGGCTTTGCCGCCGGTTAGTTCTTATGCGAGGAGCGTACGCCGCGTTGCAAGCGCTGTCATGCTGCGCTGCGCGTCCGTCGAGCCTCGTACAGACGCGGGATGCATCTTCCCGCGAGAGCCGCGAGCATCCGTCGTGTCAACGGGCGTTCAGATTACCCAGTCGTGGGCGTTGAAATTCAGGCGATAGGAGTTGCCACGGACGTTGCTGGTGATGAAAGCGGTGTTGTCGTTTAATACTTAGCAGCGCGTCGCCAAACGCGGGCGTTAGACAGAAAAAGAGGCACCATTCCTCATGCCAAAGCAGAAACCCTTCGTTGCCGTGATCGGCGGTCGAAATTCCGGAAAGTCCACGGTAATTCGCTCCCTGACCGGTGCGCGGTCGGGGCAGTTCCGCGGAATGGTCCACGATCGGGCCACGCAGGAGACGATAAGCGTCATTGGTAGCTCTCCCCAGGAGCAAGCGTTGACCCTGCAGCAACTGCGCTCCACGCTGCGAACCGCCATGAACAACTCGAGATGTCGCGGCATCGTTTGTGCACTACAGCCGTCCTTCCCGACCAAACGGCTGTCTCTGGAACAAGTGCTCCAAGAGGCCCGTGCTTTGCGATTCCGAATTCGCGTGTTTGTCTTGGACCCCGGTTACAAGGGAGCGCGGGGGCACTTAGAAGCTGTCGCCGCGAGAGTCAGAAACGTCGGCTTCGGTTCCAAAGCGCTGGACGGTAGACGCTTTGCTCAGGTCAATGCAGGCACTATCAATCGGCGAACCAGGATTGCGGCCTAACAAATCACCGGAGCGCTCGCGCGAACGACAAGGCGCCAAGCCCCGGCCTCCGCGGCTGCGTCGCTCAGCTCAACCCGTAAGCAGGACCAGCCACCGGTACGCGCCAGGCTCATGTCCTTAACCTCGCGAACCACGTGGCCGCTCCAGCTCGTTCGCTAGCAAGAGCGCACGGCGTCGAGAGTTGCCTCGTAGCGGTCGTAGATCACCTGCATGTTTTTTTCGCCGAACCTTAGTTCGACCAACGCCAGCAGCCTTTTGAGAGCGTTCGCCGCGACAGGGTCGTCGGGGCGGCACAGGACTTCCTGCATGCGTTTCATGCGTTCGCGATACGACGCCCTGATTTTCCCGTTTAGAAGCTGAAGGGCCTTGTCTTCTTCGTCCAAGTCCCGGTCGGTACTGATACCGACGTCGCGAAACAGGCTCCACAATGGGTGCAAGCGGTTCTTGAGATACTGCAGCCTGCGAATCGCGTGATACTCCGTGGCGATATCCACAAGGTCGCCTAGCGCCGCGTCGAAGTCCTGATTGACGTTTCCAACAAGCCTCACCTGACTGGATGCCGCGGCTTTCCACAGTTCGTACTCTGGCAAGAGCAGGTCGGACACTGTCGGCACGTGTCCGAGGATGAGCGCGAACACGACACCAAAGGTCGCAGGCGCAATCACATGCCAACCGAACCTACGCAACCTTCGCCAACGTCGACCGCCTCCCTTATCCGTGCGTGATGGACCCGCAAGTGGGCTCCGCGGCGGAGCCCCCGAGGCGGTTGCAGGCGGGGACGACGCGGACGTTGCCCGTGCCTCATCCGGTCCTGGCATCTCGGCAGTCATATTCTTGTTCTGTGTGCGCAGCGACGTCCGCAGAAGTGTACGCTCGCCACGAGTGGCTAGCCACCATCGTTGGCGGTCGGCAACGCCTTATCGCATTGCGCGGAGCAACCATCAGCGGGCATGGTCGCCGTGGTGCGGATTCACGATCAGGATGGCTCGTCCCTTTGCCTGGACGACGGAGTCGAGCGCGCGACCGAGTCCGCTCAGGGACTCCTTAACCGGCTCGATGATGGGACGAAACCCCGCTTGTTTCATCAGCGGAGCCATCTCACGGATCGTAATCAGCTCGAACTGCTTACCGCGAAGATAAGGATGGTACATACCTCATGCCCAAGCCATGGCATCCCTTAGAGGTGTATCCACTGCATTGATCAGCCGCGCGTGATCGGACTTGCGCAATGGAATCAGCAAAGCCGCGGTCTGCAAAGAGACAGGCAGCTCATCGACGAGCTCGGACAGTGGGCGCAGATCACGCGTTCTCTTCAACACGCTGACCATCGAATCGTGAGCCTCGATCGGCGTGAGTTCGCCGAACAGTTGCCGGAGAACGGAATAAAGCTCCGTGTTGGGCACCGACGGAACCCGAATCCCTCGCGACTCGAGGATCAACTTCGCCTCGCGCGTGCGCAGTGATTCGAAAATGGCGCGTGGCGATGTCCGCTCCGGCCGTTTCTCCGCTTCACGCACGGTTGAAACGTAGTTGCGGCGATCGAGCTGCAGCACGCCAACGTCGTCGGGCACAACGCTGAGAATGTCAGGTACGTGATTCTCTGCCGCAATCGCATACACCTTCGCAAACACTGTGCGATAAGCCGTAATCTGTCGCTCCAGTCTCGTCAGCGAATCTCGCTCAGACTTGACTTCGTAGACGGAGGAAGTGCCATTCAGAATTGCGAGGTCAGCCTTGCAGTCGCCAATGCGAAACTCGCTGAGCATCGACGCGGTGTGAAGCGAGTGCTTACCCAGGAGAATTCGCTGAGTGAGAGCCGCCTTGTACACATACTCATCGCGCTGCCCGCTCCTGCTCAAGAGTGCGAAAGCAGCGTCGAAGACATCGCGTACTGAAACGAAAGAAGAACGCAGATCGAGCCAGCGCACAGCGCTGCCCAGCCGCGTAAACAGCGGGGATCTTCCCTTTCGACCCATCTCCCTGATCACGCGAGATGAGAAAAGGCGTGAAGCCGCGACGAGCCGGACGCCTTGCGAGTCCGTCGCGTTTGTTACTGCTGATCCGTCACGTCCGCGCATGATCAACTGTAGCCCATCTAATCCTCAGGTCCTCAGTTGCTAGATAGACAGCCCCGTCCGCTATAGAGCGAGCGATCCCTGAGTTGCCCGCTCGATCTCCCGGAGAGTCTTCGAGAACGCGATCTTCTTCTCGATATCGGTCTTCGCGTGTGTGTCCGCGATCTGCAGCAGACGAAACGCGTCCGTGATCCCGTTGACTGCGATGAAATCTCGTGTGGCAGCGACATAGACAAGCGTCTTCTTGCGCCTTCTCAACATCTCGATGACGTTGGGCATGGTGCCGGCGCTTTTCCCGTCCCACAGCAGCAGGCCATAGTCCGCGTCCTCTGCCATCTTGCGGTCCTTGTAGGCGAAAAAGGCACGGCCCACAGCCTTTGCCGCGGCTGGCCCGGAATGAGCGGCGACGAGCGGCAGGCCCAGCACGTTCTGGGTGCTCCAATCCCCCAGATTGTTTCGGCAAGTGTCGCCAGAGCAGTAGATCGTCACCCGGCGATAGTTGCGGTTGGCCAGGTACTTCTGAAAAGCCTTGTCGGCGCCGTTCGCATCCCCTATGACGATTGCCAGACCCTTCTCGACCACGTTGTCCAAGCGCTCCTTCACCATTTCATCCAGGTGAGTGAGGCTACGCGATCCCGCGAGAAAGACTGTGGTCACCGCTTGCTCCGCGTTTTCGTCATGGTTAATGAAAAAGGCGCCCGCCATAGCGCTGAGCGGCCAACTCGACGTCGTGCCGAGCCGTGCGTCTCGTGCTGTTGGAGAAGGCATGCAGAACGTAGACGGCTCCGCAACGTCCGCGCCCGTCGCGCCACAGCCATCAAAGCTTAAGCGTACCCAGCCGGTCGTGTTTCAGGAGCTCGAAGGTTGTCACGTCGGTGATTGTGGACACCCGAGGGCCGCGCTGCAGAATTCCAGCGATCACCACGGCATGGCCCGTCATATGCGCATGCCCTGCCAGGTCGTATTGATCAGCGTTGAGCTGCGTCCGGGCTTTCACGACTTCGTCCTCATGATAGATCGTCAGTCGCACGTCACCCTGACGGCGTCCATCCGGGTCCATCGTTCCGCGCAACTCATCCACGTGTGCAAAGAAGGGCGCAGCCTGAGGCGGCGCGGGCCCACGTAGTCTCTGGCTCAGCCCGCTGATGACTGGGAAGTGTTCATTCCGCAGGACGACCTGTTGCGTACCCACTCTCGCCGGCTGCGCTGCCGCCCAACTAAAAGACACTGCGATCGCCGATTGGTCGGCTTCCGGCTGCATCTTGATCAGCGCGTCGCATAGATTGGCGCTGACCTGCACGTGGTCTCGACCCGGCTGCAGCAGACTATCGACCTGATCATGATCAATGGCGTCGGCGATATGAGCAAGCGAGGCCGCCAGAACTTCCGTTGCCTTGCGGGCGAATGGTGGATCCCTTGTCGCATCCGCAGCAGCGGATAAGTCCGATGAATACACCGGACACCTGAGTGCGACCGTGTAACTCCCCTTCTCCGTCTGCCCAAGCTCACATGCCTGGACAAACTCTTCCGCTTCGCCGCGACTCATTCGCGGATGATAGGTGTTCCCAGGAGCAAGCACCGTGCATGCGGCAGCAAGTAGTGACCGTCTTGCCCCATCGAGAAGTGCAAGGCCCTGCTCGAGCGGCAAAGTGCCGTTCTGCGTAACAGGCGACCTGACGCTGAAGCGCACAGTATCGACATCGAATGAGAGAAGGTCTTCCAGCACGTTTGCCGCGGCACGTGCCTCCGCTCGCGCGAGCCGCACGACGACTTCGTTCATCTGTTCCGCGAAGTCGTCGAAATCGGGATTCGCGGGAACCAGAAGCTGATCGAGCGAGCCCGGGCCGCGATCGAAGATGGCCAGCACGTCCCGAAACATGTCTTTTCGTTGCCAACCGCGCCGCTCTGCGTACGCGCGGATATGGTGGAGGCGAAGCTTCTGCAACCTGGCGTCTGTTGCCGTCTCATTCGCCATGATTGATGACCTCGCCCGTGGAAATGCGCCTGACAAGCTCTCTGAGGGCTGCGGGCGTCAACAGATTGGCTGTCGGCAGTGTAACCCTGACCGTAGCCGTATGATCCGTTTCGGGTGCGCCTCTAAGGCTAACCCATCGCGCGCATCTTCGCGAAATCAATTGCTCAGCATCGACCGTCAGCCAGTTTGCATCGTCCTTTGGTAGCGCAAGCACGGCCAGAAATCTCGGAATGTAGACCTTTATACTCCGCAACTTGTCGTAGTGCGCCACGCGAACGTCAAAGTGACAACCGCTCTCGACCTCGGATGCCGATGAAGTGGCCTTCAACTGGAAGTGCATCGAGAACTCCGTGACGCGGGAGTTCGGAAAGCACTCCTTGATGTCGATCTGAGCATCAACTCCCGCGCCATCCAAGTGACGATTCGCCACGGAACAGGCGACTCCCGCACGAGCTGTGACGGCATGCAGATAGGCGTAGCTCAGTTCGGCTTTGATATCGTTCTCGCTGAGCATCTTTCCTCCTTGCGATGACGGCGCGAGAGAACAGACGATCTCGTTTCAGCGAACACGAGGGTCATTTTGGCTTTCCTGGCCTGCCGTAAATGTATTCGTCCAAGCGTTTGGAGAGATCCGGCGGAACGTTGTCCCACATGCCCGGCGGCGCCTGATCACCCATTTCGGCGATCACTTCCCATATCGGCCGCGCGGTGGCGTCGTACTCCGGAGCATGGCTTTTCACGATGGTCATTTCATCCACTCGAGCGACACGATGTAGGGATCAGCTCGACTTCGCGCTTGTGGCTCGCGAACCGACCGCCTTCGAAGCGCACAACCGCAAGTTCTTCGTACCGCTCGCCCATTTCACTTACCCCTTCCGGGCGCCGCATTGTCGCGCACTTCGGGCCCGCAAGCAGCATGCATTCAGTGAGGGCCAATGCGTTATTGATCGACATATTCGGCCTCTTTTCCATTCCTGATGTAAGACCGGCGCGCCATGAGCACGCGCCGGTATTTCTGGGTCGCGACTGACGTGCGCTCTTGTCACGCCGCTGCCGTCTCGCCCTCCTCGCAATGCTCCGTCGCGTCGCCGTACTCCAGCGCGAGCGCCACCAGCTCGAGCCGCTCGGTCGCTTCGAACAGCTTGTCGCCTGCCGTGTGCCGGAGCACGAGCGCGATGTCGGCGTCCAGGTCCGCGTTCTGCTGCAGCAGAGCGTTGACGCAAACGCCGATCGCGCCATTGACGAACTGCAGTGCTTCGATGTGCTCCGCAAGGCGTGTACGGATGTCCTGCACAGCGTCCTCG
>Ga0187892_10007429_pt1 | contig 15627 bp, 13 predicted proteins | sample MA1701073metaG_FD_139345 | JGI IMG/M metagenome (GOLD analysis project Ga0187892, IMG submission 139345) | Bio-ooze microbial communities from a basaltic lava cave in the Kipuka Kanohina Cave System on the Island of Hawaii, USA - MA170107-3 metaG ... | reverse complement strand
GTCGGGCTTTCCCAGAACTGCGTCGCGAAGCCCGAGAAGTAGCGGAAATTGGGCGGTGTCGTGACGAGAAGCGCGTCGAGCCTCTGCGCGTCCATCAGGCCCTGGGCCCTTGCCAAACGCGCTTCGAACTCCGCCGTCGGAAATCCGTGCGGCGGGCATGCCGGCGATGTCATGGGAAACCCCCGATCTGGCTTCGGTGAAGCTTGGCCGGGTACGAGCCCGCGTTCAAGCGTCGGCGACACGCGCGCGGCCGATCGACGGCAGATACCAGCGGCCGCGCGGACGCCTCAGCCCTGCTTCAGGCGGCGGGCGATCTCGAGCGCGGCATAGGTCAGCACGCCGTCGGCGCCGGCGCGCTTGAAGCCGATCAGGCTTTCCAGCAGCACCTTGTCGCGGTCGAGCCAGCCATTCCGGGCGGCGGCCAGCAGCATCGCGTACTCGCCGCTCACCTGATAGGCGAAGGTCGGCAGTCCGAAGGCCTGCTTCACGCGCCACAACACGTCGAGATAGGGCATGCCGGGCTTCACCATCAGCATGTCGGCGCCCTCGGCGACATCGAGCGCGCATTCGCGCAGCGCCTCGTCGGTATTGGCGGGATCCATCTGATAGGTGCGCTTGTCGCCGCCCCCGAGCGCGCCCTTGGAGCCGACGGCGTCGCGGAACGGTCCATAGAAGGCGGATGCGTACTTGGCCGCGTAGGAAAGAATCTTCACGTCCTGGAAGCCGTTCGCATCGAGTACGGCGCGGATGCGGCCGACGCGCCCGTCCATCATGTCGGAGGGCGCGATCACGTCGACGCCCGCGGTCGCTTCGGCGAGCGCCTGCCGTTCGAGCACCGCGAGCGTTTCGTCGTTGAGGATACGACCTTCGTGCAGCAGCCCGTCGTGGCCGTGGCTGGTATAGGGGTCGAGCGCGACGTCGCAGACGATGCCGATCGCCGGCACGGCCTGCTTGACGGCGCGAATGGCCCGATTGGCAAGGTTGTCGGGCCGGCAGGCCTCTTCGCCGTCGGCCGACTTCCTTTCCTTCGGCACGACCGGGAAGATCGCGATCGCCGGTATGCCAAGCGATGCCGCTTCGCCGGCGGCATCGACGAGCGCCGGGATGGACAGGCGCTCGACGCCAGGCATCGATGGCACGGCCTCGCGCCCGAGCGGGCCTTCCTGGACGAAGACCGGCCAGATCAGGTCGTCGGCCGAAAGCCGGCTCTCCGCCGTGAGCCGGCGCACCCAGTCGTCCGTGCGGTTCCGGCGCAGCCGGACCTGCGGGAACTGACCCGGCGCACCCGTCGCCCCGATCGGGTCGGATGGGGCGGGCGCCTCGGGTTTCAGGAACGGATTGCTGCGGGACCGGGTCATGGCGGCAGGCTTCGGCGGTGGCAGGGGCTTGCTCGGGCCCGGAGTCTAGGGAGTGCCCGCCGGCCGGTCCAGCGGGCCGGCGGACGCCAGCCGCATCTACACCTGCGGCCGCGCGCCGCATCGCGGAGCTCGCGATACGGAACGCAGCACGTCGCAGCGATCGTTCGGGATCAGTCGATCAGATCGGTCGTCCAGTTGCTTTCTTCGCCGACATCGACTTCGAAGAAACCGAGTTCGTAGTAGCCGCGGCTCTTGCAGTTCGTGTCCCCCGTAATCGAGAAGGCCTCGTCGTCCGCGCAGAACGGATAGTCCCCTTCCCAGTAGTAATCCTCGTCGTGGGATTCGGCGTACACGTAGTATTTCTGGTTCAACAACCGCCCACTATAGACCTCGGCACATTCGCCCGGCCCGAGATCCCACCAGCCTTGCGAAATCCAGGCATTGCCGTCGTGATAGCCGAATGCCGTGTACACGTAGTATGAGCTCTTGTTGCAAATTTCATACCAAGCCTTCGCCGGCTGTGCCAAAAACACCATGGCACCCGCGACCAGTATGGCGACCGCCAATGTGCGCGCCGTAACCGATGCCTTCATCTTGCCCTCCCGATTTGGCATGTCGGACGCCGTATTCTAGCCAAGACGCGCAGCGAACCAAGCGGCATGATGGGGTCTCCATCCTCCGCCCGCGATACCCTGCCGGCGCCGTTCCGCGCGCATCTGGATGGCTTGCCCGCCGGCCTTGCGGTCGCGTTGCACCGGCGGCAGATTCGACGGCGACACCTGCCAATGGCATTGGCTAAGGTGCGGCTCGGGTCGTCCGCCTCCCAGGATTCCTTCATGAGTATTGCCGCCTTCTCCTTTGCGCCGTCGCCGCGAATCGCATTCGGCGAGAACAGCGTCGACGAACTTGCGCGCCATGCCGGCGGGCTGATCGGACGGAAGGGAGCCGTTCTGCTGGTGTCCGATCCGGGCGTCCCTGCGCTCGCCGATCGCGCCGCGAAGGCGCTCGAGCAGGCCGGCGCCAATGTTGCGCGCTACGACGATATCCGCAGCGATCCGATGGCGCGCCAAGTCGACGGCGCGGCGGAGGCGGCGCGTCGCCACAAGGCGACCTGCGTCGTCGGCATCGGCGGCGGCTCGGCGCTCGATACGACGAAATTCGCGGCCGCCATGGCACCGGCGTCCGAACCGGCGGAGCACTATGCGCTGGCCGTCAACCCGTTCCCGGCGCAACCGCTCGCCAAAATCTGCATTCCGACGACGGCAGGGACCGGCTCGGAAGCAACGCGCGTCTCCGTGTTCAGCACGCGCGAGGGTGTCAAGGTCTGGGCCTGGGGCGAGGCGCTCCGTCCCGACCTTGCTTTGCTCGACCCGACCCTGACCGTCGGCCTGCCGCCGCACCTGACCGCCGCGACCGGCATCGATGCGCTGGTGCATGCCATCGAAGCCTGCACGATCCGGCGCTCCAACCCGCTCAACGACGGCATCTGCCATCAGGCGATTCGCCTGATCGCGCGCAACCTCAAGCGTGCAATCGAGCAACCGACCGATCTCACGGCGCGCGGCAATGTCCAGATTGCGGCGACCGCCGCCGGTATCGGTATCGACAATTCCGGGACCGGGATCGCGCATGCGATCGGGCACGCGCTTGGCACGGTCGGTCGTGTCCATCACGGCCGCGCCGTCGGGCTCGCGCTGCGTGCGGCTCTCGCCTGGAATGCCGAAGGGGCGCCCGCGAAACATGCGGCGATTGCCGGTGCGCTGGGCGTCCCGACATTGCAGCGACGGACAACCGAAGTGGCGGCAGAGCTCGCCGGCAGCTACGACCGGTTCGTGCGCGACGTCGGGCTCGAAATCTCGCTGAAGAAGGACGGGCTGGGCGCCACCGATATCGATCGGCTGGTCGAGACCACGCAGGCGCCCGAGAACAAGCCGATGCGCGACGCCAATTGCCGGACATCCACGGTCGAGGATCTGCGCCGCATCTGCACCGAGATCCTGACTGCCGCCTGATCCGCCCGTGACGAGCAAGCATTGGACGACGGCCTTCGGGGCCCTTGCCTGGCATGCCGGTCGCCGGCCCGACGCACCGGGCCTGCGCTTTCCGCTGAGCGACGATGCGCGCAGCTACGGCGAGTGGCATCGCGAAGCGCTGCATCTCGCGCAGGGGCTGCTCGCGCTCGGGTTAAGACCCGGCGATCACATTGCGCTGCTCGCCGAGGCGCGCATCGAATGGCCGATCGTCGAGACCGCCATCTCGGCAATGGGCGGCGTGATGGTGCCGCTCAACACGCACTATCGCGCGGAGGAGATCCGCTACGCGCTCGACCAGTCGCGCAGCCGCGCCCTGTTCGTGTCGCCATCCTTTCGATCGAATCCGTATCTCGAAATGGTGGAGAGCGTGCGCGGCGACCTGCCGGGCCTGCGGCTTGTCATCGCGTTCGGCAGCGGCGGCGATCTGGAATACGGGCAGCTCCTGAAGCGGGGTGAGGGCGCCAGCGCCACCCTGCCGGCGCCCGGGCCCCGCGATCCGGCGGCATTACTCTATACGTCCGGCACGACCGGCTTCCCGAAAGGCGCGCTGCTGACCCATCACGGCATGCTGACCAACAGCCGGTCGATTTTCGAGCGGCTGCGAATCGGGCCGGACGATCGTTACACGACGATGATCCCGCTCTTCCATTGCGCCGGCTGCTGCATGGTCGTGCTCGGCATCCTCCAGAGCGGAGCCTGCTATGTCGGCGTGCCTTCCTTCGATCCGGAAACGATGTTCCGGATCATCGAGACCGAAGACATCACCGCCATGAGCGCGGTGCCGACAGCCTATCTCGCGATGCTCCGAAGCGAGGCGCGCGCAAGGTGCGATCTGTCGACGCTGCGGGCCGGCACCTGCGGCGGTGCGGATGCGGACGCGCAGATGTTGGAAGCGTGCGCACGCGACTTTCCGTTTCCGCGGCTCGCGAACGTCTACGGCCAGACCGAGACGAACACGCTGATCGCCTGTCCCGAATACGACGACGACGATCGCTGGGCGACAGTCGGCCGGCCGCTGCCCGGTTTCGAGGTGCGCATCACCGATCCGGCGGACCGCAGAATTCTTCCGGCGGGCGAGATCGGCGAGATCGAGGCGCGCAGCGACCAGAACATGCTCGGCTATTTCGACCGGCCGAAGGAGACCGCCGAGACCATTGGATCCGACGGCTGGCTCAAAACCGGCGATCTCGGAATGCTGACGCCGGAGGGCCGTGTGGTCATCGCCGGCGGGCGCATCCGCGACATGATCATCCGCGGCGGCGAGAATGTTTACCCGGCCGAGGTCGAAAAGGTGCTGAACGAGTGTCCGGCGATTGTTGAAGCCGTCGTGTTCGGTATCGCCGACGAATATTACGGCGAGATTGTCGCGGCGGCGGTGCGGCTCGACGGGCCGGCGACGGCCGCCGATATTGCAGCTTATTGCGGCCCCCGCATGGCGCGCTTCAAGATTCCGGCGAAATTCTTCGCCGTGACCTCGTTCCCGATGACGGCGAGCGGCAAAATCCGCCGCAAGCAACTGCGCGAGATGGCAGCCGAAGGCCGGCTCACGCCGATCGACTGACTATCGTCCGAAAGCAAGCGGCCGCGCGTCACCACGACGACCAGGGAATGTCGCGGCCGGGAAACGCGATACGGTCGAAGGGAAAAATGCCGACGAGATGGCGGAACGTATCGCCGAGCACCGAATCGAATCCGTTACAGAACTCGGCTTCGCGCGCCCAGTAATAGGCCATGGCGTCGTAGCCCGGCCGATCGCTCGGATAGATATAGCAGCAGCCGATGCAGCGGCTCTCGTCGTCGTTCATGACGGTATAGGCGAAGGAATGGCGCAACGTGAACTCGCGCTGGTGCCAACCGAGATCGATCAGGTTTTCCTGGATCGTGAGGCCGCGCGGCCAGTCCTCGTGCGGATCCAAGAAATGGACGAGCCGCGCCTCGCTTTCCATAACCGCCGCATAGTCCTTCACCACGTCGTGAACGCTCAGCATCCGCAGGTGAAAGCTGCGCCCGTCCACGCGATCGGGCACACGAAACGAACTGGGAACGAGCGGACGGCTGTACATGACTTCTCCCTCGGTTGGCGGATTCTTACGGTTCGACCGTGCAGTCAGCGCGGGGCGGGCGGCGTTGCGGTCGACAGGTCGCGTCGGATGTAGCGGCGCAGCAACGGCGAGCGATCCTCGAGCTGCGGGCGCCAGGGCGCATGGGTCGGCTCGAGCAGCGCCGCGACGGCGGTGCGTTCCTCTGCCGACGCCAGATTGACGAACAGCGATTTTATCGTCGGAACAATGGCTGCAAACCCGCTGACCACCGGCACGCTGCGCCCGGCCACATCGAGTGTCATGATGTCGATCTCCGGTATGCCGGCCTCTTGCAGTTTTGCGACGATCGTGTCCACGAGCGCGCGGTTCGCGGCGCCGTTTGTCGTAAGGGGCTCGCCGAAGACGCGGCAATTGCCGAGCGCCGCGGCATTCGCCGTGAGAAGTCGCAGTCGCTCGGCATCGTCGTCGCAACAGAGAATCGTCGCATCCGGAAAGGATGGCCGGAAGAACGAGGCGGCCAGCGTGGCGTCCGCGCCGATGTGCACGATGAACCGGATCGGACGAACGCTCGGGTACGGCGAATACGGGCGTTCGCCGAAGATGCGCTTCAGCGCGTCCGAGGTTTCGCGCGAGCGCGGCGTGACAAGATTGAGCGGACCCTGCGGGCCGCTGAGCGAAATGACCGCATGCAGCGCCGTCGAGCCTGCTGCTCCGACGGCCGGGGCCTTGTAACGTTGCAGTGCCTCCGCGTTGAGCGCGCGGGCAACGCCCGGCAAATCGGCGAGCGGCGCGACGGTGCCGGCTGTGAGCGCCGGTGCGACGGTATCGACCGGTCTGTCCGCCAGCCAGAGATCCCAGTCTGCCGACGAGTCGGGCCGTTCCGAAACCGTGTAGCGATTGGTGTAGCCGTAGCTGTCCAGCATCGCTCGAACGTCTCGGCGATCCCTGGCGACGACGAGCCGCAGGCGCGGCAGGTCGGTCATGTCGAGCGCCGAAACGGCGGGACAGCCGGGGCCGACGAGCACGCGCGGATTTTCGCGCTCGACGTGAAGCAGCTGCGCAATCTGGTAGATCGCGAGCCGATCGTCGATCGATCCGGATACCGAACGCAGGATGCGGCTGCGGGGATCCTTGCCGGTCTCGAACGGTGCCGGACCGTCGCCCAGCGCCCAGGCGGCAATCGCCGCCGCCTGCCGGTCGCCGCTCATTAAGGCCGCAACGCGATTGCGGCCGCGCTCGGCGATGGCGGCGACCTCCTTCGGATGGCGCAGGTAATGATCGCAAAGATCGACCAACTCCGACGACGTGTCGTAGACCGCGCATTCGACGCCCGGCTCGAACAGCCGGTCGAAGCCGCTCGGCGCGCAGAGCCGGTCCGTGATCAGGAGCGACGCGGCGCTGCTCGCTTCGAAGAGCCGGAGATTGAGATCGCCGTTGATGCTGCAGTTGAAGGTAATCGGCGAGGCGCGGAGCACATGCTCGAGATCGGGTCGCGGCACCTCGAAATGGAAGGCCGGCAAACCGGCACTGCGCAGGGCCGCGAACAGCCGCGCTCGACGCGGGAAGACAGGTCCGGACTGGCCGACGAACGACACCATGGCAGGGCGGGGCACAAGTTCTGCCGGGCTGCAGAGATGCGCGGACAATCCCGGCGCCCAGGCGATGCGTTCGAAGCCGGCCGCGCGGAACCAGTGCGCGTGTTGTAGCGCGAATTGGATCGCGATGGCGTCGAACTTCTCGCTCCGGGCGTAGTTCAGGATCGTTTCGAGCGGACGCGGTCCGTGGTGCGTGTCGCCGACCAGCAGCAGCTTGGGGCACGCGAATGCCTCGAGCCCGCGCATCCGGTTCTTTTTGTAAACGTCGGTCGCAACGACGATCAGGTCGGGTGTGTCCGGTCGACCCGCCGCTCGCAACGCCTCGCCAAGATCGACAGCGGGGCCGCGCGTCCAACCGTGGACGACATGCCGTTCGGTTTCGTAACGCGGGCCCTTGCCCGGCTCGCCCGGGCAGAACGTCGTCTGGTTCGGCGAAAATCGCGGCGGCGGGATATAGCCGGGATGATTGCCCCAGCTCAGCACGACATGCGGCGCAGACCTGTCGTCGAAGTTCGAAGCTCCGGCCATGACGGGATTTGGCCGACTGGCGCCGATGCTGGCAAGCGTTCCGAAAGAAAAGAGCCGGCGATGCGGAGATCGCCGGCCCCCGTGGTGCGGTGGTTTTGTCTACCGGAGTGCGAGCAAGGCTGCCGGCTTGGTGTAGGGCAGCTTCAGCGATTTGCCGACCGGCTTCGAGGTCAGAATGCCTTCGTGAACGTTCAGGCCATTGAGCAGGTGCGGATCGTCGGCAACGGCCGCACGGAACCCCTGATCGGCAAGCGCCAGCACGAACGGCAGCGTTGCGTTGTTAAGTGCGAAGGTCGATGTACGCGCCACGGCGCCGGGCATATTGGCGACGCAATAGTGCACGATGCCGTCGACCACAAAAGTCGGCTTCGAATGCGTGGTCGGATGCGAGGTTTCGAAGCAACCGCCCTGATCGATCGAGATGTCGACCAGCACCGAGCCCGGTCGCATCGTCTTGAGATGCTTGCGGGTCACCAGCTTTGGCGCCGCGGCGCCCGGCTTCAGCACCGCGCCGACCACGAGATCGGAATCCGCGACGAGCTTGTCGATCGCATCGACCGTCGAAAAGACGTTGCGCGTCCGGCCCATGAAAATGTCGTCGAGTTCGCGCAGGCGCGACGGCGAGCGGTCGAGCACCGTCACGTCGGCGCCGAGACCGACCGCCATCTTGGCCGCGTGCGTACCGGAAACGCCGCCGCCGAGGATCAGAACCTTGCCCGGCGCAACACCCGGCACGCCGCCGAGCAGCACGCCGGAACCGCCCGACTCCTTCTGGAGATAGAACGCACCGACCTGGACGCTCATGCGGCCGGCAACCTCGCTCATCGGCGCCAGCAGCGGCAGGCCGCCATTCCTGTCGGTGACGGTCTCGTAGGCGATCGCGGTGACGCCGGACTTGAGCAGGCCCTTGGTCTGCTTCGGATCCGGCGCGAGATGCAGGTAAGTGAACAGCACCTGGCCCTTGCGGAGCTGCACGTACTCGGAGGCCTGCGGCTCCTTGACCTTCACGATCATGTCGGCCCTTGCGAACACTTCCTTGGCCGACTTTGCAATCGATGCCCCGGCCGCCTTGTAGTCCTGATCCGAAAAGCCGATACCGCTGCCGGCATTGGTTTCCACAAGCACCTGATGGCCGTGATGGATGAGTTCTCGCACGCTGCCGGGTACCAGTCCGACCCGGTACTCCTGCATCTTTATTTCTTTCGGCACCCCGACAAGCATTTCAAGTTTCTCCCCGAAATCCGGTTCCGGTGCGCCGATCGGCGCACCGGAACCGTTCGTTGTTTTGGATCTTCGGCCGTCAGGCCACTTTCTTCAGCACGTCCGAGATCGTTCCGACGATCTGGTCGATCTGCTTCTTTTCGACGATCAGCGGCGGCGACAGCGCGATGATATCGCCGGTCGTGCGGATCAGCACGCCCCGATCGTAGCACTGCAGGAACGTCTCGAAGGCGCGTGCCGTTGGTTTGCCCGCGATCGGTTCGAGCTCGATGCCGGCGAGCAGGCCGAGATTGCGCAGGTCGATGACATGGCGCGTGCCCTTCAGCGAATGAACCGCGTCCTGCCAGTAGGGCGCCAGCTCGTGCGCGCGCTCGAACAGACCCTCTTCCTTGTAGATGTCCATCACCGCGAGGCCGGCGGCGCAGGCAACGGGATGAGCCGAATAGGTATAGCCGTGGAACAGCTCGATCATGTTCTCCGATCCGCCGGCATCCATGAACTGCTGGTAGATGTGCTTGCGCACGAACACCGCGCCCATTGGCACCGCACCGTTGGTGAGACCCTTGGCGGTCGTGATCATGTCGGGCAGCACATCGAAATACTCGGTGGCGAAGCTCTTGCCGAGACGACCGAAGCCGGTAATGACCTCATCGAAGATCAGCAGGATGCCGTGCCGGTCGCAGATTTCTCGCAGGCGCTTGAGATAACCTTTCGGCGGCAGCAGTACGCCGGTCGAGCAGGCGACCGGCTCGACGATGACGGCTGCGATGGTCGAGGCATCGTGCAGCGCGACGATGCGCTCGAGGTCCTCCGCCAGTTCGACGCCATGTTCAGGAAGGCCCTTCGAATAGGCGTTCTTATCGATCATGTGCGTATGGCGCATGTGATCGACGCCGTTCAGCAGGCTGCCGAACACCTTGCGATTGGCGACGATGCCGCCGACCGAGATGCCGCCGAAACCGACGCCGTGATAGCCGCGCTCGCGGCCGATCAGGCGCTGGCGCGCGCCCTGGCCCTTCGAACGATGATAGGCGATCGCGATCTTGAGGGCGGTGTCGACCGATTCGGAGCCGGAATTGGTGAAAAACACATGGTCGAGATCGCCGGGCAGGATCGCCGCCAGACGGGCCGCAAGCTGGAACGACAGCGGGTGGCCCATCTGGAAGGCCGGCGCATAGTCCATGCGGCCGATCTGGGCCGCGACCGCCTCGGTGATTTGCTTGCGGCCATGGCCGGCGTTCACGCACCAGAGGCCGGCGGTGCCGTCGAGGATCTGGCGGCCGTCATGGCTGGTGTAGTGCATGTCCTTGGCGGCCACGAGCAGGCGCGGCTTGCTCTTGAACTGCCGGTTAGCCGTGAAGGGCATCCAGAAGGCTTCGAGATTGTTCGGCGAGGCGTCGAAATCGGCCCCGAGCGGGTTGCCGGCCATGAAATCCTCACTTTGCTGAGAAACGGTCGCGCGGAGCCTATCATGGTAAAGAAAATAAACAAGCTGTGCGGCTGTCGCGGGCACGCAAGCCTTGTATTGCTCGCAGATGCGAAATACGATCGGCTGGCTTGTTAACAATTTTGAACGGACTGGCCCATGCCCGACGATCCTCATGGCGGTTTGGACCGCGATTTCGATGTCGGCGCCCGGCTCCGCCAGCTCCGGCAGGGTGCCGGCCTGTCGCAGCGCGAGCTCGCCAAGCGCGCCGGGGTCTCGAACGCCATCATCTCGCTGATCGAGCAGAACCGCTCGAGCCCGTCGGTCGGACTGTTGAAGAAGGTTCTCGACGGCTTGCCGCTGGCGCTCGGCGAGTTTTTCGCGGCCCCGCCGCAGGGCAGGCCGCAAGTGTTCTTCGGTGGCGAGGAGCTGGTCGAGCTTGGCGGTGGCGGCATCTCGTATCGCCAGGTCGGGCGCGACATGGCCGGGCGCGCCATCCAGATCCTGCACGAACGCTATGCCGCGGGTGCCGATACCGGTTCGGCCATGCTGCAGCACGATTCGGAAGAGGGCGGCGTGATCCTGCGGGGCAATCTCGAGGTCACGGTCGGCGACCAGCGCCGGGTGCTCGGACCGGGCGACGCCTATTACTTCGACAGCCGTACGCCGCACCGGTTCCGCAATCTCGGCGACGAGGAATGCGAAGTCGTCTCGGCCTGCACGCCGCCGAGCTTCTGAGCGGGCGGCCGTTGGCTTGAGGGGGGCCTATGCCCGGCGCAAGGAAGTAACGCCAAACGGGCTGCTCGCGGCAAGGGCAGCATGACCAGCGACGCATAAGAATAGCTCTTTATTCTCGGTGGCATAAAACACTGAAATTGAAACTCATTGCTCTAGTAAAAGATGCAACGTAGAGTTAGCAAAAGCGGCGGCCAATAGCTCGGATTCCATCCGGGGTAGCTTGCAGTTTCGGTTTTGGAAACATCGCGATGCTTCAACGGATCATATGCGCACTGATAATTGCAGCAGTAAACGCTACGACGGGATACTCAATGGGAAATTCCATTTTGACCGATGCTTACGCCACAGATGACCAAGTGCTGCAAGAGGTGAGGCGCATTTACGATCTGGATGTGAACAACGATCTGGAATCGTTGATAACAACGGTAGAGGGCGCTGGTTACTCCTGTAAGGCAACGCGAGATGAACCAGGGTACGAGCTTTTTTGCGAGTGGAAGACGATCATAGAACGGACGGGCGAGAATGGGGAGTTTTCAATCGCGCTGCGTCGAGTAATTTTGCTGGGTGGAGAAACGGCGCGACTAAATGTTCTGGTTCGCACGGGCTTGACGGCACCCTAGCAAGTCATAAAGGAGCCCGGTCTTGGAAAAGATCGAAATTGTTGCAACCTATGCAATCAGCCCAATCACTGGATACAAGCACTTGTTCGTTCTCTACACGAACGATTTAGGGCAACAGTTCTATATCCGTGGTGGGCCCAACAACTTATTTCTTGACTACATAGACGTCCAATACGGCGCCTATACGCCAAGTTCTCCAGATTGGATCGAGCCTGGAGAAATGTTCAATTTTCCCTCGGTTGTTGTAGCGGAGGGTACGGACCTATCTGGGTTGTATGATGAAATGGTAGTTGTGTCAGAGGAAATTGATGCGGCCAGGATCCCATACAGGGGATACGAAACGAATAGTAACTCTGTCGTTTTTGAAGTTGTCGATCGTGTGGGGCTTGAACCGCGTCTTCCGCCCGGCGTTCACAATTCCGACGATGGCGATGCAGGCAACGATGACGCTCCAGCGGCAGATGCGACAGCACTGGACGACGATCTTGCAGCTTCTCAAAAAGAGAAAAGTGAAACCGTCGATAATCCCTCCCAACCCGGTCTCTGCTTTGCCGCCGGCACGCCGGTTCGGATGGCGGATGGAACAGAGAAGCCAATCGAGCAAGTGAAAATTGGCGAGTGGGTGATGGCATTCGATCCGAACGCGAAGAGCGGCCGCGGCAAACTCGTGCCGTCTCAGGTCACGCGGACGATGGTCAATCACGGGCAGCTTCTTCTCGACTTCCACGGCACGAAGGTGACGCCCGGTCATGTCTTCCTCACTGGCGAGGAGGACGCCAGCGGCAAGGGTGTCTTCAAGCGTTTGATCGACATTCTGGTCGAGGACGGGACCGTCGTGAACGCCGATGGCACGGTGCTGCGCGCCGCGACCAACTTCCCGGTCGGCTCGCCGGAGGACAAGTTCATCGAGTTGGCCGAAATCTGGCCGGAGAACGGTTCGATCGGGTCGCGCCTTGCGCGCGTGCGTGCGGGCACCCGGCTCATTCGAAAAGACGGCACGGCGACGACGCTGCTCGACAGCATGACGCGCGAGGGGTTCGACCTGCTGCCAGATGGGCGGGTCAGCCATCGTGGCGGCCCGCCGGAACGGTTCCTGATGCAGGCGCTGGTGCCACGCCCCGAGACCTACGTGCTGAAGCGCAGCGGCCTTACACTGGAGCAAATCTATGCGCATGGCAGCCTGCGCGACGTGGCGCCGGCCGCGATGGCGGCGCGGGCGATGCGGCGGTCGTCGGGCGAATCCATGCCGGTGGCTGGCGATATGCAGTTCGCGCCCGCGGCCCCCCGCGGTGGATGGCCGCAGGGCTGGACACCGTCAGTGCATAACGCCGATTCGCTGCCGAAACGGGGAAACGCTCCGACAGGCAATCGCGCATCGCGCCGGCGGGCCGAGGCAGAAGCACGGAAGCAGGCCAAGCGCAAACTGCATTAGTTGAGGCCCGGTTCCGCCAGCTCCGGCAGGGCGCCGGCCTGTCGCAGCGCGAGCTCGCCAAACGCGCCGGGGTCTCGAACGCCATCATCTCGCTGATCGAGCAGAACCGCTCGAGCCCCTCGGTCGGACTGTTAAAAAAGGTGCTCGACGGGCTGCCGCTGGCGCTGGGCGAGTTCTTCGCGGCCCCGTCGCAGGGCAGGCCGCAAGTGTTCTTCGGTGGCGACGAGCTGGTCGAACTCGGCGGCGCCGGGATCTCCTACCGCCAGGTCGGGCGCGATATGGCGGGTCGCGCCATCCAGATCCTGCACGAACGTTATGCCGCGGGTGCCGATACCGGTTCGGCCATGCTGCAGCACGATTCCGAGGAGGGCGGCGTGATCCTGCGGGGCAATCTCGAGGTCACGGTCGGCGACCAGCGCCGGGTGCTCGGACCGGGCGACGCCTATTACTTCGACAGCCGTACGCCGCACCGGTTCCGCAATTTCGGCGACGAGGAATGCGAAGTCGTTTCGGCCTGCACGCCGCCGAGTTTCTGAGCGCTATTCGGGTGTCACGACGGCCCGCGTAAATTCGGTGCGGCGGATGTAGCCGTCACTGTCGGCATCGAGCAGCTTCATCACCGCCGACCCGAAGCCGATATATTCGACCACGTCGACGGTGCCATTGCCGTCGCGATCCATCAGCGCGAAACGCTTCTCGCGCCGCTCGATCAGTTCGGATTCGCCGTTCGACAAATCCTGCATGAACTCGGCCGGCGTGAGCGCGCGATCGCGATCGAGGTCGATCTGGACGAACCGGCGCGTGCGCATGTCGTCGAGCTCGGAACCGGAGATCGCATCGTCGCCATCGGTGTCGATCTGCTGAAACCAGATCAGCGCCAGCGGCTGGCTGTCCTGGGCGCGGGCGGCGGGCATGGCCAAAACCAGCGCAGCCATCGCGATGGCCGAGTACTTGAATATCCAGTTATGTTTCATCCTGTACGTTCCGCCACTCGATCCACGGCACGGTCCTTGTCCCGTCTGCCCGATCGATCCTAACGGCTCGGCCGGCCGCGTCTATCCCGACACCACGAAACGCCGCAAACGCTACGATCTGCGCCGCACAACCTCGTAGAGTGCAATCGCCGCGGCGTTCGAGACGTTGAGCTGATCGATCGGACCGCCGGTCGGCAGGCGCACCAATCGGTCGCAACGTTCGCGGGTCAGCCGTCGCAGGCCGCTGCCTTCGGCGCCGAGCAGCAGCACGAGCCGTTCCGGCAGTTCGACACGGTCGAGCCGGTCCTCGCCTTCGCCGGCAAGGCCGAAGATCCAGAAGCCCGCCTCCTTCAGATCGTCGAGCGCCTTGGCGAAATTGCCGACGCGCACCAGCGGCGTGACGTCGAGCGCGCCCGAGGCGGCGCGAGCCAGCGCGCCGCTTTCCGGTGCGGCGTGTCTTTCGGTGAGGATCAGGCCGGCCGCGCCAAAGGCGGCCGTCGAGCGCAGAACGGCGCCGACATTTTGCGGGTCGGTCACCCGGTCGAGCCCGACCAGGAGGGCCGGCGACGCCGGATCGAACTCCGCCAGGAGGTCCGGCAGGGCGCGTTCGGGCAGCGGCTCGCACTGGGTGGCGAGGCCTTGGTGGACCGCACCGTCCGGGAGCCGGGCTTCGAGGTCGGTCCGGGCGACGATCTCCGATTCCGGCAGCGTCCGACCGGCGCGCAGGCGCATGCCGGACAGGGTTTCGGCGGCCTCGGCCGTGCAGATCAGGGCGACGACGCGCCGGTCGGGGTTGTTCAGGGCCGCATCGACCGCGTGGCGGCCATAGAGCCAGAACCGGCCCGGGCCACCGCGGCCGTGGTGGACGCCATGCGGAGAGGGTTCGGGCCGGCGATCGCGGGGGGCCCGGAGATCCTGCCGATCCTGGCTCGCAGCGCGGGATTCCGCCGATCGACCGCCGGTCCCGCCGGAGCGATCCCTGCCACCGGAGCGACGCCGGTTTGCACTACCCGATCCGCCCCGATGCTTGCGCCGTGCCATGACTGAGCCTACTATCACGCTTGCGGTTAATCGTCATCGCGACCCGACCTGTCCCAAGCGCAGGCGGCGGGGCGCTTTTTTGCGCGTTTGGCAATTGACAAACAACTGAAAACACTCATATTCGCGGCCTCGCCGCTCGGGGGTCCTTCGGGACGTCCGCGGGGCACCGGAGGCGACGCGGGAGGGGTGCCCGAGTGGCTAAAGGGGACGGGCTGTAAACCCGTTGGCGTCAGCCTACGTAGGTTCGAATCCTACCCCCTCCACCATCCGCCGGCTCGGGCTTGACGGGAGCGCAGGTCGAAGAACGGAGCGCGAAGTCGAGGAAGCGAACTGCGGGTGTAGCTCAATGGTAGAGCGCCAGCCTTCCAAGCTGGTTACGCGGGTTCGATTCCCGTCACCCGCTCCAGGTCGATGGGCGCCGCACCGCGGCGACGCGACAGCGGACGAAGCGATCGAAGGATCGTCAGGTTTGGCGTAGAGGGCTGAAGGACGAGCGACAATGTCGAAGGCGAAATTCGAACGGACGAAGCCGCACTGCAACGTGGGGACGATTGGGCACGTTGACCATGGGAAGACGTCGCTGACGGCGGCGATCACGAAGATTCTGGCGGAGACGGGC
>Ga0187892_10007428_pt1 | contig 15628 bp, 12 predicted proteins | sample MA1701073metaG_FD_139345 | JGI IMG/M metagenome (GOLD analysis project Ga0187892, IMG submission 139345) | Bio-ooze microbial communities from a basaltic lava cave in the Kipuka Kanohina Cave System on the Island of Hawaii, USA - MA170107-3 metaG ... | reverse complement strand
GTCGCAGGCCTCGCGCTGGCGGGTCGAGCCGTACTGGTACGCGGTCGCGCTGTTCGGGCCGGTGCTCCTGTGGTGGATCGCGTTCGCCTACATCGCCGCGGTCCAGCCCTACTCGCCGGTCTCGACGGGCGAGTTCCTGACCTTCTTCCCGCTCTTCGCGCTGCAGCTCCTGTTCGGCGCCGGGCTGGGCGAGGAGCTCGGCTGGCGCGGCTTCCTGCAGTCCACGCTCGAGCGCAACCACGGCGTCGTCCTGGCGAGCCTCGCGGTCGGCGCGATCTGGGCGCTCTGGAGCGCGCCGGCGTGGCTGCTGCCGCGCGCCGGGCAGGCGGTCAGCCTCGCGCCGTTTCTCGCCTTCGCCGCGCTGTGCCTCGGCTACTCGCTGATCTTCGCGCGCGTCCTGCACGGAGCGAACGGCAGCGTGTGGATCGTCGCGCTGCTGCACGCCTCGGAGAGCGCGGCCGAGCCCACCTGGCGGAGCGCCGTGCCCTCGCTCGGCGCGAACCCGCTCGTGCCGCTGGTGCACGCGGCCTACGTCGCGTTCTTCGCGCTGGTCGCGGTCTTCCTGCCGATCGGCGCGGCGGCGCGGCGCAGCTCAGCCTGAGACGCCGGGACACACCTGTGCGACGCCCGGCGCGAGCGGCGCCGGCCCGAGCGCGCGGCGCAGCACCACGGCGTCGCGCACGTCGCAGGGGCGCTGCGGCGCGATCACCGTGCAGCGCGCGAGCGCCTCGGCGCCCAGCGAGCCGCCCGCGAGGTGGCCGCGCAGGAGCGCGACGTCGGGCGCGGCGAGCGCCTCGTCCAGATCGAGATCGCCGCAGAACGCGCCGGCGCGCTCGACCAGGAAGCCCTCGCGGATCGGCCACAGCGCCACGCGCCGCTGCCACGGATCGCCCGCGCCCGGGTTCAGGCCGACCTCGACCTCGGAGAGTCCGAGCGGCAGCGTCGGCGTGTCGGCCGGCCACTGCCGCGCCTCGAGGTGCAGGTGCGGCCAGGTGTTCGAGCCCGAGTGTCCCACCTCGCCGAGCGACGCGCCGGCCGCGACCGACTGCGCCGGACTCACCGGCACGGTGTTCTGCCGCATGTGGCTGAACAAGAGCGCCACGCTCGAGCCCACGTCCATGAACACGAAGTTCGGCGGCGGGAACGGATCGAACGTGCGCGGCGGCTGATCGGCCTCGGTCGCCGCGCGCGAGATCACCGTGCCGGCGAGCGGCGCCGTGAGCGGCTCGCCGAAGGAGAGATAGTCCGCCAGGTTCGCGCTCGGCGACGGATCGTCGGGATCGAGCGTGGCCGTCACCTGGTTCAGGTCGTAGGCCCAGGTGCTCGCGTGACTGGTCAGCCCGAACGCGCCCTGCCCGACGTACTGCTGCGCCGCGAGCGGGAACGGCAGCGCGAAGGGCGTGTCACCGCCGGGCGGGAGCGGCGGATCGAGCGCGTACGGCGTCGGCACCAGCCGGAACGACGCGACGGCCGCGGCGCGATCGACCACGTCGAAGTGCGTGGTGAACGCCCACACGCGCACGAAGCTGCGCGCACCGGGCCCCGTGAGCGCCGCGGCCATCGCCGGCGGCAGCGCGGCGCCGAGCAGCGCGTACGGGATGCGCGCCTCGACCACGCCACCGATCGCGAGCTCGCTGACGTTCGCGAACTGGAAGGTCGGTGCGCCGCCCTCGGGGTAGGTCCAGACGATGTCGTCGAAGCCCGGGTAGAGGCCGATCTCCACGTCGAGCCGCTCGTGCGCCATGAAGTCGAAGTAGAGCCAGAACGCGAGCTCGCCGCTGAAAGGAGCGCCCGCGGTCGCGATCCGCACCAGCAGCGCGTCCGCGAGCGGCGCGATCGACACCGACGTGATGTCGCGCGACGGGTCGCCGCCCGCGTCGCCCGCGGGATCGGCGAAGGCTGGAATCCCGCTCCAGTCACCTCCGTCGCCGTCGATCACCACGTCCTCGGCGATTGCGCGCGCGGCGTCGATGCGCGCGAAGATCGGGCCGTCGCCGTAGGGCGGGCCGGCCTGCGCGTCGGGAGTGAGTAGGAGCCCGATCAGCAGCAGCAGCGAGACAGGCACGCGGCGAGCGTAGCACCGCGGTGGCGAGAAGTGGCGCGAGCGAACACAGTGCGGACTCGTCCATCGGGTGGAGAGGAGTCCGTCCCCATGCAGCTCTACTGCTTCGCATTCGCCGTCGCATTCCTGATCAGCGCCGCTCCCGCACTCGCGCAGCAGCAGAGCGCCCCCGTCGGCTCGCCCGCGGCATCGCGCCCGCTCGACGGCAAGCAGCTGCCCCCGCCCGATCCGAAGTGGGGCGGCGTGATCAAGAACGACGCGCTGCAGTCGAAGCCGTGGTGGCCGCCGCGCGTGGTGCCCCCCAGCGGCGCGCCGAACGTGCTCTTGATCATCACCGACGACGCCGGCTTCGGCGTGCCGAGCACGTTCGGCGGCGTGATCCCGACGCCGGCGATGGACCGCGTCGCGAACAGCGGCCTGCGCTACAACCGCGTCTTCTCCACCGCGCTCTGCTCGCCGACGCGCGCCGCGCTGATCACCGGCCGCAACCACCACTCCGCGGGCTTCGGCGTGATCGCCGAGCAGTCCACCGGCTTTCCCGGCTACAACAGCGTGATCGATCGCGACAAGGCGACGATCGGCCGGATCCTGCTCGACAACGGCTACGCGACCTCGTGGTTCGGCAAGGACCACAACACGCCCGTGTACCAGGCCAGCCAGGTCGGCCCGTTCGACCAGTGGCCCACCGGGATGGGCTTCGAGTACTTCTACGGCTTCGTCGGCGGCGACTCGAACCAGTGGCAGCCGAACCTGTTCCGCAACACCACCCAGATCTTCCCGTTCGAGGGCAAGCCGGGCTGGAACCTGGTCACCGGGATGGCGGACGACGCGATCGACTACGTCTCGCGCATGCACCAGATCGACCCGTCGAAGCCGCTCTTCATCAAGTACGCGCCGGGCGCCACGCACGCGCCGCACCACCCGACCAAGGAGTGGGTCGAGAAGATCCGGGCGCTGAAGCTGTTCGACGACGGCTACGAGAAGCTGCGCGAGCGCATCTTCGCGAACCAGAAGCGGCTCGGCGTGATCCCGCAGGACGCCGTGCTCGCGCCCTGGCCCAAGGAGATGCTCAAGCCCTGGGACGAGCTCACGCCGGAGACCAAGAAGCTCTTCATCCGCCAGGTGGAGATCTTCGCCGCGTACGCCGCCTACAGCGACCACGAGATCGGGCGCGTGATCCAGGCCTTCGAGGACCTCGGGCGGCTCGACAACACGCTCGTGATCTACATCAACGGCGACAACGGCACGAGCGCCGAGGGCGGGCCGTTGGGAACGCCGAACGAGGTGGCCTTCTTCAACGGCCTGAACGAGCTGCCCGTCCAGGTGCAGATGAAGTTCTACGACGTGTGGGGCACGGAGGAGACCTACAACCACATGTCGGCCGGCTGGTCGTGGGCGTTCGATACGCCGTTCGACTGGTTCAAGCAGAACGCGTCGCGGCTCGGCGGCATCAACCAGAACATGGCGGTGTCGTGGCCGGCGCGGATCAAGGACAAGGGCGGCCTGCGCGAGCAGTTCGTGCACGTGATCGACGTGGTGCCGACCATCCTCGAGGCCGCCGGGATCCGCGCGCCCGAGCTGGTCGACGGCATCCGCCAGAAGCCGATCGAGGGCACGAGCTTCGCGTACACCTTCGACGCGAAGAACGCGAAGACGCCCTCGCGCCACAAGACGCAGTACTTCGAGATGATGGGCCAGTGGGCGCTCTACGACGAAGGCTGGTTCCTGAGCACCAAGGTGAACCGCGCGCCGTGGCAGGCGTTCGGCGCGGCCAACCCGGATCCGCTGAACAACCAGGTGTTCCAGCTCTACGACCTGAAGACGGACTGGACCCAGTCCACCGACGTCGCCGCCAAGCACCCGCAGAAGGTGGCCGAGATGCGGAAGGCCTTCCTCGCCGAGGCGAAGAAGTACCAGGTGCTCCCGCTCGACGCGTCGGTCGCCGCGCGCATCGTCGCGCCGCGCCCGAACATCACCGCGGGCCGCACGGAGTTCGTCTACACGCGGCCGATGACCGGCCTGCCGCAGGGCGACTCGCCCCTTCTGCTCAACACCTCGTACACGATCACGGCCGACGTCGAGGTGCCGGAGGGCGGCGGCGAAGGGATGATCCTGACCTCGGGCGGGCGCTTCGCCGGCTACGGCTTCTACCTGGTGAAGGGCAAGCCCACGTTCCTCTGGAACCTGGTCGATCTCGAGCGCGTGAAATGGCAGGCCAAGGACCCGCTCGCTCCGGGCCGGCACACGGTCGAGTTCGACTTCAAGTACGACGGGCTCGGCGTCGGCACGCTCGCGTTCAACAACATGAGCGGGCTCGGCCGGCCCGGCACCGGCACGCTGCGGGTCGACGGCGTGGACGTACAGACGATCGAGATGAAGCGCACCCTACCCATGATCCTGCAGTGGGACGAGAGCTTCGACATCGGCTCCGACACGCTGACCGGCGTGAACGACGCCGACTACCAGCCGCCCTTCGAGTTCTCGGGCACCCTGCACAAGCTCACGATCAAGGTCGATCGGCCGCAGCTCTCACCGGAGGACGTGAAGGAGCTCCAGGCCGCGCAGCGCAACAACCAGTCGAGCGAGTGAGCGGAGCTAGCCGCGCGGCGCGGGCGGCAGGGCGTCGAGCAGCGCCTTCGCCCGCGCCTGGATGGCCTGCTCCATGATCCGGTCGGTGTGGATGTAGAGCGCGTTCTCGCGCACGCCGCGCAGCACCATCTCGCCCACGGCGTCCGGCGACACGCCGGCGCCCAGGAACGCGTCGACCGTCTTCACCAGCTGGGCGTCGAGCTTCGGCGCGGAGTCGGGCTGGGTGCGGATCGTGTTGTGCATGATGCGGGTCGCGACCGGCCCCGGGCACAGCACCGACACGCCGATGCCCGCGCCGGCAAGCTCGAAGCGCAGCGACTCGGAGAGCCCGACCACCGCGAACTTCGCCGTGTGGTAGAGGAACCCGCTGCCCGGCGCGGCGAGCCCCGCGCCCGACGCGGTGTTCACGACGTGCGCGCCGCCGAGCTCTGCGCCGCGCGCGAGCATGCGCGGCACGAAGGTCTGGAGGCCGTTCACGACGCCGTCGAGGTTCACGCCCAGCGCGAAGTCCCAGGTCTCGTAGCTCATCTGCTGGGCGGGAATCGCGAGCGCCACGCCCGCGTTGTTGAAGAGCAGCGACACGGGCCCGAGCCGCGCCTCGGTCTGGTCGGCGGCCCGCGCGTACGCCTCGCGGTCGCGCACGTCGAGCACGAAGGTCTCGACCTCGGTCTCCTTCGCGAGCTCCGCCCTGGCGGCGCCGAGCGCGGCCGCGTCGACGTCGGCCAGCGCGAGCTTCGCGCCCGCCCGCGCGAACGCGCGCGCGATTCCGAGCCCGATCCCGTTCGCGCCCCCGGTGATGAACGCCGTGCGGCCGCCGATCTCCTGCACTTCCCTGCCCTCGCTCTCCGTCGAGGCGCCAGTGTGCCAGAAGCGCGGCTCAGGCGGCGGCGAGCAGCCCGTAGTGGCGCAGCAGCGGCTCGGTGCGCGGCTCGCGGCCGCGGAAGCCCTGGAAGACCTCCATGGCGGGGAGGCTGCCGCCGAGCGCGAGCACCGTCTCGCGGTAACGCCGTCCGGTGTCGCGCAGGCCCGCGTCGTTCTCGAGCCCCGCCTCCTCGAAGGCGGCGAAGGCGTCGGCCGAGAGCACCTCCGCCCACTTGTACGAGTAGTAGCCGGCCGCGTAGCCGCCCGCGAAGATGTGCGAGAAGCTGCACAGGAAGCGGTCCTCGGGCAGGCGCGGCAGCACGGCGGTCTTCTCGCCCACGCGCTTCTCGACGTCGAAGGGCGTCTCGCGCCCATCGGGGGTGAAGCGGTGGTGGAGCTCGAGGTCCACGACCCCGAAGAACAGCTGGCGCAGCATCATCGAGCCGGCGCGGTAGGTGCGCGCGGCCGAGAGCTTCGCGAACAGCGCGTCGGGCAGCGGCTTGCCGGTCTCGAAGTGGCGCGCGAAGCCGAGCAGCGTCGCGCGGTGGTAGCACCAGTTCTCCATGAACTGGCTGGGCAGCTCGACCGCGTCCCACTCGACGTTGCGGATGCCCGAGGCGAGCCCGTACTCGACCCGCGTCAGCATGTGCTGCAGGCCGTGGCCGAATTCGTGGAAGAGCGTCTCGACCTCGTCGAACGACATCAGCGAGGGCTTCTTGCCGACCGGCGGCGTCTGGTTGCAGACCAGGTACGCGACGGGCAGGCGCGCGCGGCCGTCGCTGCTGCGGAACAGGCGGCTCTTGCCGACGCACTCGTCCATCCACGCGCCGCCGCGCTTCTCGGCGGGGCGCGAGTAGGGATCGAGGTAGAACGCGGCGAGCGGCTCGCCCGCCTCGTCGTCGACCCGGAAGAAGCGCACGTCCGGGTGCCAGACCGGCGCCTCGCCGTCGGCCGCGCGGATGCGCACGCCGAACAGCCGCTGCGCGAGCGCGAACAGTCCCTCGAGCACGCCGGGCAGCGGGAAGTATGGGCGCAGCTCCTCCTCGCTGTAGGCGAAGCGCTGCTCGCGCATGCGCTCCGCCCAGAAGGCGATGTCCCAGTGCGCGAGCGGCTCGGTCTGGCCGTGCGCGCGCGCGAACGCGCGCAGCTCCTCGAGCTCGCGCAGCGCGGCCGCGTGCGAGACGCGCCGCAGCTCCTCGTGCAGCTTCTCCACCGCCGCGACGTCGGGCGCCATCTTGGTGGCGAGCGAGAGTTCGGCGAAGCTCGCGAAGCCGAGCAGCCGCGCCTCCTCGGCGCGCAAGGCGAGGATGCGCGCGATCAGCGGCGCGTTGTCGGTCGCGCCCGAGCTCGCGCGCGTGACGTTCGCGCGGTACACGCGCTCGCGCAGCGCGCGGCTGCGCAGGTGCGTGAGCGCCGGCACGAGCGACGGCTGGTCGAGCGTCAGGCGCCAGGGGCCGAGCGTTGCGGTCGCGTCCGCCTCGCCCGCAGCACGCGCGGACTGCGCGGCCAGCTCGAGCGCGCTCTCGGGCAGGCCGTCGAGCTCGTGGCGGTGGCGCAGCACGAGCGACCAGGCCTTGGTCGCGTCGAGCACGTTGTTCGAGAACGTGGTCTGTAGCTCCGCGAGCTCGGTCAGGATCGCGTTGAAGCGCTCCTTCGCCGCGCCCTCCAGGCCGACACCGGCGAGCACCGCGTCGCGCACCAGCACGTCGACGATGCGGCGCTGCGCGGGCTCGAGCGCGGCGGCTGCCTCGCCCTTTTGCAGCGCGACGAACGCGTCGTAGAGCGGGCGGCTCTGCGCGACGCGGATGCCGAACATCACCACCTCGGGCTGCACGGCCTCGTGCGCGCTGCGCAACGCGGGGTCGTTCTTCACGCCGAGCAGGTGGCCGACGATGCCCCAGCGCGTGGCGAGCCGGTCGCCGATCCGCTCCAGCGGCTCGATCGCGCCCTGCCAGGTCGGCTCGACGCTGCGCTCCAGCGCGTCGAGCTCGCGCGCGAGCTCGGCCAGCAGCGCCCGCATGCCGGGCTCGACGTGTCGGGTCTCGATCTCGGCGAAGCGCGGCAGGCCGCGCTCGTCGAGCAACGGATTCTCGGAAGTCGTGTCTTCGCTCATCAGAAACGAAGGGTGTACGAGACTTCCGTGCCCGGGTCGAGCGGGCGTGCGACCAGCTCGACGAAGGAGTGGTCGACCGAGAGCCGGAGCAGCGCCCGGCGCGCGAACATGCGCGGCGCCTCGATGCGCGGCCGGTCCGAGCCGTCGGGCACGTAGATGCGCGCGGTCACGCCGCGGGCCGGGGTCGAGCCGCGGTTGGTGAAGACCACGCGCACGCTGTCGGGCGAGACCGGCTCGAGCCGGGCTTCGACCTGCTCGCGCGCGAGCCACCAGTCGGCGAGCTGATCCGGGCGCGCGAACCAGGCCCGGCGCGCGCCGAGCTCGTGGCGGACGCTCGCGAACAGCGCCTCGCGCCCTTCCGCGGCGCGCCAGCCCGCCTCGGTGCGCAGCGAGAAGATCGTGCCCATGCGTTCCGCCGACTCGTAGCCCGAGAGCAGCTCGCGCAGGAGCGCCGCGCCGAGCGCGTCGTGGCGCGGGCGCGGCTCGGGGATCGCGACGATCGTGCCCGCGGGCCGCTCGAGCACGGCGGGCAGCACGCGCGCGCCCGCCGCGGTGGTGGCGAAGCGGCAGCCGCCGCGCACCAGCGCATCGATCGCCGCCTCTCCGGGATCGGCGCTGTCCGCGCGGCACAGCTCGTCGGCCGAGTCGACTTCGCGCCCGCCGTTGACCAGCACCGCGCACGGCCGGCCGTCGGGCCAAGGCCGCAGGTCGAGCAGCGGCTCGCGCGCCGCGAAGTGCAGGGCGTTGGTCGCCAGGCGCGCGGCGTCGTCGGCGCTCTCGAGCCGCGCGATCGAGAAGCCGAGCCAGGCGACCGGTGCGCCGCGGTGTAGGCCCGGAAGGGCGGCGGCGCCCGCCTCCGAGCCGCTCCAGTCGAGCGCGCCGGGATTCGCGGTGGCGATCGAGCCCTTCGCCTTCGCGAGCTCGAGCTCTTCGCCCGCGGCGAAGCCGGCGACCAGCGCGGAGCGGCCGACCACGCGCAGTCCGCGCGCCGCGCCGGTCGCGCCGACGAAGCGCTCGCCGGGGAACAGGCGCTCGAGCGCCGAGGGCTCGCTCTCGTCCTCGCCGAGCAGCCCCGTGGCGCCCGTCAGCACCGCCCCGCCGTCGCGCGCGAGGAAGGAGTCGAGCGCCTCCCAGTCGTAGTAGGACAGGCGATCCTGCGCCGGCAGCACCCAGACCGCGTAGCGCGCGGGGTCGACGTCGATCAGGCTCTCGCCCTCGAAGACCTCGACCTCGCGCCCGACCGCGCTCGCGGCCGCGCGCCAGGTCTCGAGCTCCGCGAGCGGCTTGCCCCCGCGCGCCTCCCGGTTCGCGGCCAGGTCGACGAGCAGGAGCGGACGCAGCGGCTGCGCCGCGACCTTCGCGCGCGCGCTGCGGCCGGACTCGAGGTGCACGAGCCCGAGCGACAGGAGCGCCAGCCCGAGCAGCGCGCCCGCCCAGACAGCCGCCGCGGGTCTCGACCGCACTCTGTAGCTGCGCACCAGCATCGCCTGCGAACCGCCCTCGGCGGCTCTTCGGCGACGAGCAAGATCGGCTGTAGGTCCGCGCCAGCGTGCCGGCCGTTGCTAGAGCGCAAGGGAGGCGCGAAGCGCCGACCACGCAGCGAGGCGCAGCCGAGCGAAGTGCGGGCGGCGCGCGGCCGTCCGCGCGCCGGGCCCCGCTAACGACGGAGCGAGCGGAACGACTCCTTCAGACCGAACAGCGGGCGGAAGCCGGTCTCGCGCGCGAAGCGCTCGCCGGCGATCGTGCAGGGGTACTTGATGTAGTCGATCGCGCCGGGCGGGATGCGCACCAGCCCCAGCCGGAACAGCCGCCCCATCAGCGGGCGCGCGATCGGCTCGGGCAGCGCGAGCGCGCGGCCGCCCGTCTCCTCGATCGCCACGCGCAGGGGGACCTCCCCCGGGCCGGTCACGTTGTACACGCCGCGCAGGCCGCGCTCGAGCGCGAGCGCGGTCGCCTCGACCAGATCCTCCTCGTGCATGAACTGGAGCATCGGGTTGAAGCCCATCATCACCACCACGCGCGGCTGGCGCAGGTAGTTCACGATCGAGTTGTCGCTGTAGTAGCCGAGCGTCGGCACCGGGCGCAGGATCGAGGTGCGGATGTCGGGGTGCTGCCACATGAACGACGTGGTCAGCGCATCGACCTCGACCAGGTCGCGGATCTCGGGGTAGTTGCGGCCCGCGAGCAGCGGGTGGTCCTCGGCCATGAAGCTCGGGCTCTCGGGCAGCGCCCCGTACACGTAGCTGGTCGACATGACCACGAGCTTCTTCACGCCGTAGGTGCGGCAGTGGTCGACGAGCTTGCGCGTGCCGCGCACGTTGACGTCGAAGCGCGCCGTGTCCGGGCCGCGGAAGTGGCGCACGAAGCCGAGGTGCACCACCGCGTCGGGCTGCTCCTTGCGCATCACCTCTTCGAAGGCGCGCGTGCGCAAGTCGAGCTTGTAGAAGGGCGCGCCCGCTGGCCGGCGCTCCCAGTCCTCGCTGTCCACGCCGACCACGCGCTGGTCGCGAGACAGTCGGCGCGCCAGGAGGCGCCCCTGCCCACGTGCAACTCCGACGATCAGGACCTTGTCCACGTCGATGACCTCGGCGGCGGGAACTGGCCCGTATGGTATAAAAAGGCGCGAATGGAAACGAACGTGAAGTTCGAGACCATCCGCGTCCCCGCGATGCCGGATGTCACCGTGAGCGGCATCGTGGCAACCCCGAAGTGGTGGCCGAGCGGGCAGCGCATCGGGCTGGTGATCGGGCACGACCTGTCGGGCGGCATGGACGAGGCGTCGCTGGTCGGCCTGCAGGCGGCGCTGGCCGCGGCGGGCCACCTGGTGCTGCGCTTCAACTTCCCGTTCGCGGAGCAGAAGAAGAAGCGCCCCGACCCATCCGCGACTCTGGACCGGGCGTTCAAGACGGCCGTGGCGGCCGTGCTCGCCGACCCCGAGAACGCGCCGGTGCGTATCCTGGTGGGCGGGATCGGGCTCGGCGCGCGCGTCGCGACGCGCGCGGTGGCCCAGGGGCTCAAGGTCGACGCCGCCTTCTCGCTCGGCTTCCCGCTGCACCCGTCGGGCAAGCCCGGGCACCAGGACGTCGACTACATGTTCCGGATCATCTGCCCGGTTCTGTTCGTGCAAGGCGCGCGCGATCCGCACTGCCGCACCGACAAGCTCGAGGAGCTGCTGCGCCGGATCGGCGCGCCGACCCGCCTGCACGTGGTCACGGACGCGGGCGCCGGGCTCGAGCCGATCAAGCGCACGGGCAAGACCGCGGAGAAGATCCGCGAGGAAGTGATCGGCCAGCTCGACCTGTTCATCCAAGAGGTCATCCGCCGCGGCTGAGGCTTCGCTACGTTTCGCGCGTGGCTTCACCGGACGAGCCCGAACGAGAGAGCGCGCTGGGCGGGCTGTTCCGCGCCGACCGCCGCCTCGCCGAGAGACTGCACGGCGTGATTCGCTTCGATCCCGCGATCTACCGCGAGATCCAGGCCGACCCGCACGCGATCCCGCAGGCGGTCGCGGTGGTGGTCGCGACCTCGCTCCTGATCGGCCTGGGCCGCAACCGCCTGCCGATCGTGTTCCTGTGGACCGCGCTCGCGATGCTGAACTGGGTCGCGATCACGGCGCTGATCTGGGCGGTCGGAAGGCTCGCGGTCGAACGCGCCGAGTACGCGCAGCTCCTGCGCTGCACGGGCTTCGCGTACGCGTGGTTCGCGCTGCTCGTCGGCGCGAGCCTGCCGCTGATCGGGCCGCTCTTCGCCTGGGGCGGCGTGCTGCTCTCGTTCGCCTCGCTCGTGGTCGCCACGCGCGAGGTGCTCGCGACCGACGGCCCGCGCGCGTTCGCGATCTGCGCGCTCGCGCTGGGGCTGCCGCTGCTGTCGCTGCTTTGGCTACCGGGTTAGGGGGCTAGCCGGGCTCGAATACGTTTGGTTCCTTGCCCTTGCCCGGGGTGACGCGGCCGCGCACGCCGACGCCCTCGACCTCGAGCAGCTGGCGGAACAGCGCGTCGCTCTTCGCGCCGTTGGCGACGCTGCGCCGGCCGTCGCGCAGGCGCAGGTAGAGCATGCTCTTCTCGGGCCGGTTGTCGCGATCGAAGGTGACGGTGTAGCTCTCGATCTCGGCCGCACCGTCGGGCGCGTCGACGAGCTCGGGCCCGCGGTACTGCGCGTCGGGCAGCGTGAGCTTCGTCGCGCGGCCGTCGGACGCGGCGACGCGCCGCGCGTCGGTCGAGAGCGCGGCCATCGCGTGCTTGGTCGCGCTCATGCCGAGGCCGGACACCCAGCCGACCTTGCCTCGGCCTTCGCGCAGACGCAGTACGGTGTTGGCGAGACCGTGCATCGCGTAGTTGTTGCCGGGTCCGCCGGCGTGCGCGAGCCCGCCGGTCTGCGTGGGCGGGCGCGGGTCGTCGGCGGCGATCCCGAGCGCGTCGAGCGCGAACTCGACCGCGCACGGGAAGCAGCTGTACAGGTCGAACAGGTCGACGTCGGCGACGGAGAGCCCCGCGTGCGCCTGCACCTGCTTCGCGATCGCGGCCATCGCCGGGCTCGACGCGAGATCCACGCGCTCCGCGGCGCTCCAGCCGTCCTGCGCCGACGCGCCGCCCAGGAAGTGCACGCGCTTCTCGGGCGCGATGCCGAGCCGATCCGCGGCGGACTCCGACATGACGATCGCGGCCGCGCCCTGGTCGACCTCCATGATCGCGTTCATGAGCTTCGGATAGGGGAAGCCGATCCAGCGGTTGCGCTCGTCGACGCGCGCGATCTCTTCGGCCGTGCGCGGCTCGGGGAACCAGGAGTACGGGTTGCCCGGCGCCACTTCCGAGTAGCGCGCGAGCAGGCGGGCGACGTGGCGCTGGTGCACGTCGATCGAGCGGCCCGCGCGCGCGCGGAGCGCGTTCTCGTACACGGGATACATGTCGACCGGGTTGCGCACGCCGTGGCGCTGCTCGAGCGCGTTCGCGAACGGCTTCATCTTCAGGAGGAAGCCGGGCAGGCGATCGCCGCCCGCGGTCCAGCCCGACAGCGCGACGCCGTCCGCGCGCGCCTTGCGCCGGCTGTACACCGCCTCGGCGCCGCACAGGAGCGCGATCTCGAGCTCGCCGTCGGCGATCCGGTTCGCGAGCTGGTTCAAGAGCAGGATCGGACCCTCGCCGCCGCCGGGCAGCTCCTCGGTCTCGCGCGGCTTGGCGCCGCACAGCTCGGCCACGCGCGCGGGCAGGTCGTCGTAGGCCCAGGCCATGGGCGGGATCGCGCCCAGGAAGCCGGCCTGCGCGAGCAGCGCAGGCGCGCCGGCGTCGGCGGCCGCGCGCTCGAGCGCGATCGCCATCAGCTTCGCCGGCTCGAGCGGGTTCCACTCCTTGCTGTCGAGGCCCGGGCGGTTCCGCACCTGCCCGACCCCGACGATCACCACGCGTTCGTTTGACATGACCCCATCCCGGGTCGCAGCTTACGACACATGAACGACGAGCTGTTCCTGGAGCAGATCGAGTGCGGGCCGATGCAGAACTTCGTCTACGCGATCGGCTCGCGCGAAACCCACGAGGTCGTGCTCGTCGATCCCGCCTGGGCGATCGAGCCGCTCGTCGCGCACGTGCGCGAGCAGGGCTTCGAGCCCGTCGCCGCGCTGGTCACGCACTACCACCCGGACCACGTCGGCGGCTCGTTCTCGGGCCACAAGATCGAGGGCCTGCGCGAGCTGCTCGACCTGAAGGGCATGAAGGTCTACGCGAACAAGCACGAGGCCCAGGGCCTGCAGCGCGTGACCGGCATCTCGGACTCGGACATCGTGAAGGTCGATAGCGGCGACGCGCTCAAGGTCGGGAACGTCGAGATCGAGTTCCTGCACACGCCCGGCCACACGCCGGGCTCCCAGTGCTTCCTGGTGCGAAACGCCCTGGTGTCGGGCGACACGCTGTTCATCCAGGGCTGCGGGCGCGTCGACCTGCCCGGCTCGGACCCCGACGCCATGTACGAAAGTCTGCAGAAGCTCGCCTCGCTGCCCGACACCACCGTGCTCTACCCCGGCCACGACTACGGCGGGGGTCCGCACCGCACCATGGCCGAGACGAAACGGGTCAACACCTACCTGCGCATCCCGAACCTGGAGATGTGGCGGGAGCTGATGGGGACAGGCTGAAACATCCCGCTGCACCCGGTTGAAACGCCTATCCTCGTAACGTAGAGTCCGCCCCGAATCCCCCGCGCGTGCGCAACCGCACGCCAATGCACGGAGATCCGCCCGCATGAAGATCCTCGTCTGCTTGAAGCAGGTGCCCCACAAGGACGCGCGGCTCGAGCTCGCCTCCGATGGGAGCTGGATCCAGGACGCGAACATCAAGTTCGAGATCAACGACTACGACAACTACGCCCTCGAGGAAGCGCTGCGCGCCAAGGACAAGGACGCGGCCACGGAGGTCGTGGTGCTCTCGATCGGCCCCGACCGCGTGCAGCAGTCGCTGCGCACGGCGCTGGGCATGGGCGCGGACCGCGCCATCCAGATCTGGGACGACGGCCTCGCGCAGGCCGACTCGCTCGCGATCGCGAAGACGATCGCGGCCGTAGCCAAGGCCGAGAAGTGCGACCTGGTGCTGATGGGCCTGATGTCCGACGACACGAACTTCGCGGTCACGGGCCCGATGCTCGCCGAGCTGCTCGGCGTGCCGCACGCGACCGGCATCGTCTCGGCCAAGCTCGACGGCGGCCAGGTCGAGGTCGAGCGCGAGCTCGAGGGCGGCGCGCTCGAAGTCGTGAAGATCCCCCTGCCCTGTCTGCTCACCGCGCAGACCGGCATGAACGAGGTCCGCTACGCGTCGCTCAAGGGCATCATGCAGGCCAAGAAGAAGCCGCTCGACAAGAAGTCGCTCGGCGACGTCGGCCTGTCGGCGGGTGCGGTCGCGGCGAAGGTGAAGGTCGAGAAGATCTACTCGCCGCCCAAGGGCAAGGGCGCGGAGATCCTGTCGGGCTCGAAGGACGAGATCGCGACCAAGTTCGTCGGCAAGGTCAAGGAGCTGGGGCTTCTCTAATGGCAAAGACACTGATCGTCGGTGAGATCCAGAAGGGCGGCCTGCGCGAGTCCACGCTCGAGCTGGTCGCGATCGCACGCAAGCTGGGCGGCGAGATCACCTCGCTCCTGATCGGCAGCGGCATCGGCGCCGCGGCCGACAACCTGGCGAAGAAGGGCGGCGGGCGCGTGCTCGTCGCCGACGACGCGTCGCTCGCGAACTACACCGCGGACGGCCACGCGCGCGCGATCCGGCTCGCGATCGACGCCGAGAAGCCGGAGCTGGTGCTGATCGCGAACACGCCGATCGGCTGGGACGTCGCGGGCAAGCTCGCGGCCGCGCTCGACTGCGGCATCGCGACCGACGTGATCAAGATCGAGCAGGACGGCTCGGACCTGGTGTTCGTGCGCCGCATGTTCAACGCCAAGTTCGACGCGCGCCTGCGGGTGAGCGGATCGCCGCGCATCGCGACCGTGCAGCCCGGCGCGGCCGAGGCGTACAGCGGCAGCGAGGCCGGCAGCGTCGCGAAGCTCGACGGCGTGGGCGGCGACTCGCGCACGAAGTTCGTCGAGGTGCGCACGGCGGCCGCGGGCGGACACGACCTGACCAAGGCCGAGATCATCGTCTCCGGCGGCCGCGGCCTGCAGAAGCCCGAGAACTTCGACGCGGTGCTCAAGCCCCTGGTCGAGGCGCTCGGCGCGCAGATGGGCGCGTCGCGCCCGGTCGTCGACGCGGGCTGGCTGCCGCACGAGTACCAGGTCGGCAGCTCGGGCCAGATCGTCTCGCCCAAGCTCTACGTCGCGGTCGGCATCTCGGGCGCGATCCAGCACCTGGTCGGCATGAAGAGCTCGAACTTCATCGTCGCGATCAACAAGGATCCCGACGCCCCGATCTTCGAGGTCGCGGACGTCGGCATCGTCGGCGACCTGTTCGAGGTCGTGCCGGCGCTCGCCGCCGCCGTGAAGACCGCCAAGGGCGGCTGAAAGAGAACGGCGCCGATCAGACGCGCAGGGT
>Ga0187892_10007427_pt1 | contig 15628 bp, 30 predicted proteins | sample MA1701073metaG_FD_139345 | JGI IMG/M metagenome (GOLD analysis project Ga0187892, IMG submission 139345) | Bio-ooze microbial communities from a basaltic lava cave in the Kipuka Kanohina Cave System on the Island of Hawaii, USA - MA170107-3 metaG ... | reverse complement strand
CAATCAATTCCTCTGGCTCAAACGGATCGAATGGCACCGGCGGCACAAGCGCGCATGGTGGTGGTGGTGGTGGTGGTGGCGCAGGGAACATGGTCGCCGAGGTCGGATCAATAACCGCTGACTCCGGAACCTATACGATGACGGGCGGAACTGGAGGCACAGGAGCCAATGGATCATCCTCTGCTTCTGGAAACGGCGGGGGGCAAGGCGGCGCTGGGTTTTACAACAGCGGCAAGGGTGGCGACGGCCATTCCTCTGCTGGTACGGGTGCCGGCACGACCGCGGGTGGCGCGGGCGGGGCTCGTGGTAGTGCGGGGGCGGCCGGCGCTGACGGCGCGGCCGCCGGTGAACCCGGAGCCGGTGGTGGTGGTGGTGGTGGCGAAAAGCTGGTCGAAGTAAATATCGAGTTCGTCTAAAAATCTATGACCCCCATCAAGACCAAGGAAAATGGAGAACGCTACATCGAGATCGCCTGCCGCTTTTGTGGTGCGGTTTCCGGTGAGCAAACCATATCCCCGAACATGCACATCGCCGATGACCTCGATCCAATGGAAGCGCTCGGGATCGAGGAGAGCCGTTGCGATGACTGCGTCAAAGAGCACGGAACACTCCAAGAGATGCAGGCCGTGCATCGCACTATCTACGGACAGAATCATGACGCCAAGGCGTTCTCCGGGCTCGTGGAAAAAGCGGGTGGAGATGCAAAAAAGTTTGCACAACTCCTCGCATCACAGGTTGCGGGAGATAAGACCCTCGCGGAGATCGCATGGGTAGTGGAGGCCTTCGAGAAAGGGACGTGGCATCCGACCAAAACCGCCGCCGAACTCGATGCCGAGAAAAAGTAACGCCGCGCTATGCGGAAGACGTTCACGGTCAAAATCTATGCGCTGGATGGCACCTACCTAAAAACGCTCGCCTCCGGTGAGCGTGGTGTCGTGATGAACAACGACCTTGCGTGGACGTGCAAGATCAATGGCGGACAGGGCGAGCTCGTCCTCGATCTGAACTACCCCCTCGATGACTTCGATGAAGGGGTCACCGTCGATCACATGAACGTGGTCAAAGTATACGAGGCCGATGAGGTGAACGCCCCGACCGGCCGGCTGGTCTATGCCGGTTTCGTCTCACAATACGCGCCTTATGTACGCGGATCACGCGAGGGTGTGAAACTCACCTGCCTCGGTCTTGTCTCCCTCCTCGCACTCTCAAAGTACAAGAACGGGTCGAATTACTCTGTCGTCAAAACGACCGTCGACCCTTCCGCAATAGCCACGGCGATCATTGACCACTTCAACACGATCTATACGGCCGGCTGGCTCGGGTATGCAGGAGGGCATGCCACCACGGTTGGCACGAACATCTCTTACACCTTTGTGGATATGAACTGGATCGACGCGATGCAGGAGTGCCTCGACCTCTCCGGTGGCGGGCGCTACTGGTATATCGGAGCAGATGGCGACCTGTTTTTCACCATCAAACCAACTTCTGCCACACACCACTTCACCCTCGGGAAAAACGTGGACATGGTGGAGATCGTGAAGTCGACCGAGAAAGTCGTGAACCAGTTCCAGTTCCGGGTGACGGGGAGCACCGGCGACTACTCGGACGCCACATCACAAACCGCCTACGGCGTCCGTGATGCGGTGGAGTCGGACACGAACGTCTCCGATGCCACCACGCGCACCCAGCATGGCAATAAAGTGATCGCTGACTCCAAAGACCCGAAAATACGGGCGCGCGTTCGCGTGAACGCCAACTACGACATCGAAAGCATAAAGCCCGGTGACACCATCACGGTCTCCAACTTCAAGCTGGGGTCGAGCCCATTCCCAACCAACTTACAGATCACCGCACTCGCATACAGCCCAGATGGGGTTGACCTCGAACTCGAGGAGGTAAACGCGACGCTCGCCGCGCAGATCAAAGAGACCATCCAGAAACTCGCATAATTCTATGGGTACAGAAATCACCACAGCAGTACAGTATGGAGCGGTCGGCCTCTGCGCTCTCCTCATCGGTGCGCTCATTTACGTCATCAAGATAGGCGCCAAGCTCCTTGAGGCGAACAGCGCCGCCCTCTCGGGTGTGGCCGAGGCCATCAAGAACAACACGGTGGTACTCCAAAAGGCGACTGACCAAGTCGAGGCGCAGGGTGACCGTACATCGGAAAAACTGGATGATCTGAAAAGTCAGTGCAAAGAGGCAAAGCCGTCACCATCTCACTCATAACTACATGCCTATGTTCACATTTTTTTCAAAACCAAAGCCGCAACGTGGTGGTGGACTCGCAGACCCGATCATTCCGGGCGTGCCATGTGAAGACCGGATCGCGGGAGGTGATCCGACCAATCGTCCGTCGCGCTTTTCCCTTCGTGAGAAGATGCCCAAGCCCGGCGTGCAGATGAACTGGGACTGTGTCGGTTGGGCAGGTGCATACCTCAAGGAGTTCCTCGAGCGAGAGGAGACCGGCACTACCCCTGACCTCTCGGGGCTCTTTATCTATGCCCGCGCGAAACAGAATGATGGGTATCCTCTGCGTGGAACACTCATCTCGCATGCGACCTACATTCCCGAGAAGTTCGGCGTGGCGCTTGAGATCGACTATCCGGAAGTGAACCTACCATCCGACCCGGGTGGCATGCCGGTCATCTCTGACGAGCTTGCGACGTTGGCACTGAAATACAAGAGCAAGAGTTCGGTGATGGTAGAGCGAGGAGATCAGCAGACGTTCGAGGGCATAAAGCAAGCTCTCTGGAAGTGGAAACGGCCGATCATTGTGGGCGCGGACTGGTACGAGAACAGCACGCCGGATCGGAATGGGGTATTGCCATCGATCAAAGGCAAGGTCATCTATGGCCACTGCACTGCGGTCTGCGGTTACGACGACGGGATCGGCATTGAGTTCATCAACAGCTACGGCGAATACTGGGGAGATCATGGCTTCGGCTGGTATCCCCATGGCTTCCCGGTCTACGCGACCGCATGGACGGCGATTGACCTACCGAATGACTGGCAAAAGCCGGTGCTCCCCGAGACCGCGCCCACAACCACGGTGAACCCAGAGCCGCGTCGCCGAGACCTCCTCTCCGAACAGCGCAACGCCTTGAAACTCCAGCAGGCGATCTATGCCGCCTTCTCACCGCAGGACGTCGCGCGTCCCTACGCAGGGAGGAACTGGGCGATGCTGGTCGAAGCCGTGACCTACTTCGGCTACTCAACCACCGACCTCGTGAACTGGCTCTACGCCTTCACTCACAAACGGCAGACGCTCTGGGACTTGTCAAAGCCGCGCCCGAAGTAGAGCGGATCAGTTTCTCAAAAATCTAAATCCCAAACCACCCAATTCTATGAACAGGATAAAAGCCATCTGGCTCAAAATCCCCGAAAAGTGGCAACTGGAGATCAAAAGTGCGTGGCACACGTTTCTCTCCGCCTTCATCGTTTCGGTTTTGATCGAGCTCGGTGCTCATCAAAACGAATCCATCACCATGAACCTTGCAATCGGCATCGGTTCGGCCGCAGTGCGTGGTGGTGTGAAGGCCGGCGGCATCGCGCTCTGGAACTGGGTCACCACCCAGATCGAGGTGTGGAAGGCGACCCGCAACCAATAAAGCACGACAGCCCCCGGGGAATGGAAGCGGCGGCACGGCACGGGCGTTAGAGTGATGCCCACCTGCCAGCACACCAGTCCCGGGGTGCTTTTTTTGTAAATAGAAAATCGCGGCTGGCGCGTTGCTCCCTAAAACCGCGAACACCCCAGCCATAGCCAGAGTGCCGACGATCGGGCGCGCCACGAGGCGGCCTTTGTCAGTACCGCACCGCGATGAGTTCAAGTGTACCATGCCGTTGCAGTTATCCACCGTATTGAGTCGTTGCTCGGTTTGCTCGCATCTGCTACGATATGACCATCACTCTTTTTATCCACATGCCTATGCTGAAAGGCATCTATCGTTTCCGGGACGGGCGGATCGCGTGGCATCGCCCTGTCCCGAAAAACCCCCTCCGCGGGGCTAAACGCCTCGCCGTTCTCGGGGCAATCCTTGCCACAGTCGCGCTCATTTTATCGATATATACCGTCTCCGAGGCCATAGGAGGCCGCCAGAGCGTTCCGGTTGGCCGGGAGGCCATAACTCCCCAAGAGGAGCCAGAAGCCCAGCCAGCGATAAAGCAGGAGGCCAAAATGACCCCCTCCAGACCGGCCGTCGTTCGGGAAATCACCGCCTATACCGCCAGTCCTTCCGAAACCGACTCGACTCCGTGCATATCGGCAGACGGCACGGACATCTGCCAAGCCGTTCAATCGTTCGAGTATTGCGCCGCAAACTTCGTTCCTCTGGGCACCGAGCTCCTCATCGGCGGGGACATCATGGCAACCTGTCGGGTCGTCGATCGGATGAACTCTCGATACAAAAACCGCGTCGACGTTCTGTTCACCAACCTCATCGAAGCGCGCGCGTTCGGTCTGCACCGAGCGCCCGTCTCTATCCTCGAATAACTACTCATTTTCAAAACCATGACTGCACAAAAAACGAAGGAGATCACCTCATCCGATGACCGATCCGCAATCGTCCGTCGCCAGTTCGTCAACGCCGAAGCATGGACGCAGATTGAGGGTATGTCCGCAAAACTTATCCAGTCGAAAGCTCTGCCCGTTACTATCACGAACGCCGCACAACTCATGATGGTGTTTCTCGCGGGATACGAGTATGGCATGAGCGCCATGGAGTCCCTGAACGCTTTTTATATCGTCGATGGCAAGATCACCATCTACGGTTCCGCCGTGGTCGCACAGCTCAAGAGGAACGGGTTCAAGGTGAAATGGGGGGCATGCGATGACAACGAAGCGAACGTCGTCATTATCGACCCGGACGGTGAGGAGCATGGCGAGAAGTACACCTACGCCGAGGCGATGAAGTCCGGACTCGGTACAAAAAGGAACTGGGTCAGCTACAGGAAGAACATGCTCCGCTGGAAGGCGGTATCAAACGCCGTTCGCTTCTTTTGCCCGGAGGTGCTCTCCGGCTTTTATCTCAAGGAGGAAATCGAGGCAGAAGAAGATGCACCGAAACCGGTGATCGAGACCGGCACGACACTGGCGCTGGGGGCGAGCGATACTGGAAAGACGGGGGAGTCCACGATCAAGGTGGATACCATCCCAAGCCCAGAACCGGAGACCAAAAAAACATACGAGGAGGAAGCCCCACAACTGCTCGCCACGATCAACAAAAAAATACATGCCAACTGGAACGAGCTCGCGGCGCTTCAAGGGTGGGATGCAAAAAAGGCGGCTGATACCCGACATGCGACCATAGCAAAGCACTACGGAGGCAAGACCTCGAACAAGGAGCTCACGATGGCGGAGGCAACTGACTTCACTGACCGCATCCGGAAATCCGTCAAAACACGAAAGGCGGAGATGGCCGCCGCATCAGACAAAAAAGCGGAGGACGTGCCGATGCCGGCTGACGCGGCGGCGGGGGGTGTGCCTTGTCCGGGGTGCGGCAAGGTCTATCCACCCGATGACACTGGAAACGTCTCGTCGATCAAGCTCGTCGGCTTCTGTGAAGCATGTGCCGCGAAGATATAATCCGCAGAGGGTTTGTTCATTACTTATCCACATGGATGCGAGCAAATCGAGCAGAGAAGGAGTATACTGAAATCCATAAAACATAACTGCACACACATGCGTTTTTCATTACCAGAAATCGTCTCACTCATCCCGGTCGACCACCTTTCCTACTCCGCCGTCCGCGACTTTCTCGAGGATCGTCGCAGGTTCAAAAAGAAGTGGATAGACCTGATCTGGGATGAAAAAAAGTCACTCCCATTGATTGAGGGCATCGCCTACCACGCCGGCGTTGCGGCGTACTGGGAGGCGCGCAAAAGCGGAGAAACGAGCCCGGAGCTTCTACTCGCCGCCGCGATGGGAGAGGTCGACTTCGCCATCGATCGTGACAAGGCGCATGTCGACTGGAAACCGAAAAAGATAGCGCAGAAGGACGTTGAAGCATGGAGGTCGCTCGGATGCGAAATCATCGACGGCGCTGACAGTTCCGGGAGGAAAGCCGTCTACGCCGTGCCGAACGCGGCCTATGTCCAGCAGGACGTGCGAACGATCATCACGCAATACATCGCCGACCCGCCTGACTATGCGCCGGTGGGCACCGAGCTGGCTCACACGGCGTTTCCTTTCGACGTCGAGACCAAGAGCCAACACATCGTCCCGCTCAAGGCGAAGATAGACCTCGTGAGCGTGAAGGATGGGGTCGTGACCGTGGTCGATCACAAACTGAACGCCGGTGACCCAGACCGCGATGAGGAAACCGGAGAACTCGTGATCGCGGCTCCGGCGCGGCTACAGGCCGCGGCGTATGACTCGATCATCCGAGACCTCCTCGCGGCGCTCAAAATCGAGGTCAAGGAGGTGCGGTTCGTTTTCTCTGTCATGAACAAGAAGACGACAAAGCGCACCGAGGTGCCGGTGGAGATCACTGACCGCGATCGTCTCGCATGGAGCCGTCTGTACCATGGTGCCATCATCCAGATGGCGCTCGCTTCCGCGGTGGATGACTGGCGTCTGGCGTTTCTCCCGAACCCGTTTGTCCAGTTCGGGAACGACGGGTGGGATGCTTTCCTTGCAGACCTCGATGAGGTAGAGCCGGGCAAAATGAAGAAGCCAGCCGCCGATGCGGCCGAACCGTTTGACCTATGATCCACGCAGGAAACACAACACCAAAGGAAGGCACCACGCACCGCGTCGTTGTCACCAACGAGGTGACGGGGGAGGTCGAGATCGAGATGACCAACGTCAATGGCGGCCTGCTGATCGCGCATGCGGCGGATGACGGCATGATCGGAACCCATCAAGCGGGGTTTGGGACTACGGCGTCGATCGTTCTCTGTGCGCTGAAAATGCGGCCGGTGGTAAAGCAGATGATGAAACAAGACCCGACGCTCGCGGAGGCGATTGAGCTTGGTACGCGGCTTGCAAAAGAGGCGGGCTTTGAGACGACGTTATGATCTACCCGCTCCCCATCATCCTGCTCTGGCACGACAAGGAGATCGATATGCGGGGAGAGTGGCTTCTTGAGGTGCCGGTCATCTATATACGCCGCGGGAGGACACTCACGGTCAAGAACGCCTCGAGCGCGATGCCGTTTCGACTCTTTGTCTCCGGGACGCTCACCAACGACGGCAATCTGCATATAACCCGAGAGGGTGAAACAACGGTCACCTCAACGGAGGTTCGTGTGCACAAGCTGAACCTGCCACGGCAGAGCTGGGTGCAACGGTATGCCTTCCTCGGGGTCGTCGGCTTTCTCATCGCGCGGGTATCAGACGGAGTCGGTGACTGGCGTTTCTGGGCGCTCATTATCGGCATCACCGCACTCCATGGTATGCACGACAGGCAGGTGGTGATCGAGGTGAAGCGGAAACTCGCCATCGACGAGGAATACAAGAAAATTACTCACTGACGCCACCTATGAACAAACCACGAGAGATCAAGCCGCGCATCCTCATCCGACGAGCTTTCATGGTGAGCGTCGATCCCGGCACCAACGTCCGCATCCATGACCAAGGCATGCTCGAGCTCGATGAGATGCCGTGCGCTCACCCTGACAACTTTCAGATCGGGGGAGAGTGTCAATACTGCGGCATGGTCTGGAACTAAATCTCTATGATGACCATCGACGTCAAGGTGAACGGGAAAATCGTGGGCGCATACACGGTGACCGATACGGGTATACATCAAGGGAATGAGCGGTGTGGCTCGGACAAAGGGTGCGTGCGCGCTCACTACTATGAGGTCGATGCGCTGGTCGGAGGGAAGAAGGCGACCGCCGTCGTCCAACACACGCCGACCGGAAGCCCGGCCTCATCACTCGCCGCAAAAGCGCTCATGCTCACCTACCCTAAACTATGAGAAAACAGGAATACCGCCCCAAGGTTTGTGGCCACTGCGGGCAAACCGAGACCTATCTGATCGCACTCACGCGCGGGGTCGCGGATATAGTGCGCGCGGTTGCAGTGGCGATCGGCATCAAGGGTGTGAACATCATCCACCCGTGGAAAGAGATGGCCGTTGACCGCAAAGAGTGGACGCGCGCACGCATGATCCGGGAGGGTGTACTCACCCCTCAACAGCTCAACAACCTCTCGCATGCTCGCGTCCACGGCCTTATCGCGCAGGTGCGTGACGAACACGGAAACTACTGCCTCACACGAAAGGGCGCAGAGTTCCTTCGTGATGTGTGTGTCCCACGCTATGCTATCGTTTCAAAGGTTGAGGGTCGTCAGATCGGTTACTGGAGCGGGGATACCACCGAGCTTGATCCGGGCTATGTCGAATACACCGTGAGGATCAGCCAGCTCACCGACGCGACCGAATACTGGAACGATGCGAAGGTGGGATACGAGATCGTGGAGGGGCGCATCATCCAACCACTGCTCGAACTCTAACGGGTATGTGCCTGTGTTCTCCTCACCTCGAAAACGGTCTCTGGTGTGGTGTTGGGACATGCGTCGCGCCATCGGTTCATGTCACGCCGGCATACCCTTCGGAAGATCAGATGCGTCCGATCTGTCCGTACTGTAACGAGCCGGTGAACCGGTTCCACTGGCGATCGTTCGGGCAGGTCACTTTCATCTTCTGCGGTGCCTGTAAAAAAATCCTCGGAACCCAGCTCAATCCGACATTTTGAAAAGCCCCTATGAGTCAAAAATCGACACTCTATTCGCTCACCGAGATCGTCCGGCGCAAACTCCTGCCGGTCTCTATCTACACCCTGCGCCGCCTGATCCGCGCCGGCCGACTGAACTCCGTGAACCTCGGCGGAGGGAAGGTGCCTCGATACTCTGTCACCCACGCAGAAGTCCACAGGTTTTTGAAGCGTTCCCGAACAAAGACGGCAGGGTAAAAAGTTATCCACATACTTGTACACACCTGTGGACGCAAAACGCCTCGACAATAAAGCCGGGGCGTTTTACGATCAAGATGCAAATCGATTGACGAGCCCAGTTTAGCAGATTGTCTGCCGGGACGCAATTGATAGCGCCCGGTTTTTTTGTTGAAAGCCGGATACCTCGATCCCCGTGAAGGCATGCACGGGTTATCTGAACGATCGAGGAACGGGTGGGTGGCATGCTCCGCTTCACAACTCCATCGGCTCCATACGGCAGAAAAGTAGAAACCGCTCTCAAAAAAAAACGAGACGGCCTCTACTGCCGGAGGAGGGATGAGCAGGAGTGCGGCGCCAAAGGTGGAACGCGGTCAACCGATGAAGAAAACCAACCTCTATGCCGCAGGCATTATGGGGTAGGGGGGTCTATAGCGAAAAAGAGAGAGGGGGCTTTTTTGTTTTCTCCGGTCTCGTTCATGTGGACAAGTCCGCACGGCCTCATGTAAGGAAACGTGCTAAAATCGTGCATAGTGACCTCTCGTCTCGAACGCAAGGTCGCCTCCGATGGGATGAGATGATCGAATGAGCCCCTCCTCTCGCTCGCTCGTCTCCCCCTCGGAGGTGATCATGCTAAAGCTCCTTGAACGCAAGGCCGACATCTGGCACTTCTTCACACACATCGACGTGGAGACGATACGCACGCTCGTGAACATCAAAGACATGCTTCACGGGCGGCATGTCGGTCTCTACTGCATCCGATGCAAGATGTACGTTCCGTTCGATGACCTCGACCCCGTTACGGCCGAGCCGGTCGACGAGGCCGTCATCACTGAAACTATCCATGACCGTGAGACACACAAGGTCGGTGGCACGATCGCCGACGCGCTCACGCACGGCCTCCTCCGGGAGAGCACGAAAAAAACATGACTGCACCACAACCACGAATACGCGCCCCATCAACACTCGGATGAACCGAGTGCACTCGTGGGCGCACTGGGGCGGCGCTACCGAGCGCCCCCCTATTTTTTACCCGCCCCCAATACCATGAACCAACCACACCGAACACCGTTTGACGTCTGTCGTTGTGACGAGGAGAAATCGTTCAATGAGCCGGAGGTGAACATGCCAAAGTTCTGCTGGGTCTGCGGTGACCGTACAGAAAAACAAAAGAGCCAGATCGTCACCTTCTGTCATGAGTGCGGAGCTGGGTGGAGTGAGACGACGGTCATCTGTGCCGCGAAGCCGGAGAGCCAATCATCCCCTGCCCACGCCCGCGCGCATTACGGATATGAGCAGGTGACTGCGCCCAAAGTATGAAGAAGTTCCGGAACGCTCCCTCCGGCGGGAACTATATCTCCAAAACGAAAGCCGGCATCTGCAAGAACAACGAACCAAAGCCATGCGTAAACCGACGACGGCACGGGTCAGCGTATTGCGAGGACTGCGCCGTCGCACATGAAAAAATCAAAGCATAGAAAACGCAGTAGGGTTTTCGGCCTCTGGGGGTCGCGGTGCGCGTTTTGCGGCCGGAAGGCGCAAGAGATCGACCACCTCGTTGCGCGCTCGCGTGGGGGCACGAAAGGGCTCGCAAACCTCATTCCGTCGTGCACCCGGTGCAATCGCAAGAAGGGCAACTCTGCACCGAATGACCCCCGCTGGGTCGCCATACTTATCCACAGGAGGAAAACGAGACGGGAGAACGATGCGCGCAGGTCATCTTCAAACAGCCAATGATCTATGGAACCAAAACATCTCGATCAAAAACCTAAAACCTTCACCGCGGCACAACTGCGCAAACGTATACGGAAGTTCGCAAGCTGGAGCAAAGCGTTGATCCGCAAGATGAAATCATCTGACACCAAGCCGGTCTACGCGCGATACCAGCACTTTGCGTTCGAGTCGGTTGCGTCGGGGACTCGCGCATGTCACCGCCTCCGAAATATGCCGGTCGACCCGAGCGGTATCGAGAACAAGGAGTATGCGGATGCGATGGAGGCAGAGTTCGCCATGTACTACTCCGAAATCGAGACAGACATCTTTTCACACGCGAGGAAGGAGACGCCTTGATATGGATGAGCCACGCTTCCGAAAAGAACGGATAGTCCTCTCACGCATCGTCGAAACGCTCCTCGGGCATGTACAAGGCAAGACCACGCCATCGAAACGCGACATGACCGGGATGCTCCTCGACTTCGCCGCAATCGTTCACCACCTGCTCCAACTTTACGAACATGAAGAAGAAAATCCGAAAACCAAGCCCGTCGATACGCGGTAGACGATCCACCCCAGAACCGGAGCGTCCCTATCGGGAGCGACGGTTGAAGTTTTTCTTCTGTCGAGCCGCACACTGCACCACGCGGATCGCGCAATCGTTCAAGAAGAAGAACGCGATGATCGGTCTCTGTCGGAAACACCGTAAAGGGGTGAACGTCGACTCACGCCAGCGCGCTCTGTTCCCGATGGACATCTGCCCGGTGCATGACTCAAAAATGGAGGTTGCAACCGATACCAGTGAGGGAAAGCGCGGGGCGACATCGTTCTTTTTCTGCCGCACTTGCGACGAGATAAAAATGGCGAACGAGAGAGAACCTAAATCACCTACCCCAAAAACATGAGCAAGGAACGCTACGTCATCAGACTCGTTTTTACATCGGCCTATCTCGGCGTGATCTTTGGAGGCCTCATCAATTCGAATCGGGGATGCCGGCTCCTGTAACAGCATGATCGTTGCTTTCGACTGCGACGGAACGCTCATCGACCTCCGTGGGCGCGTGCTCTGGGAGACGGTGGCCATGCTCCGCACGCTCTCGAAGATGGGCAACCGGATCATCGTCTGGTCGGGTGGGGGAAAAGCGTATGCCGAGCACATCGTCCGAGAGCTCAAGATCGAACCCTATGTCGCATACTGCCTTCACAAGAACCAAGAAAACGGGAGGGAGCATGCGGTCGACCTCTGTTTCGACGATGAGTTCGTCGAGATCGCCCGGATCAGCGCAAAAGTATGATGGTGCGGTTTGCTATAAAATCCACCCCGCTATTCCCCCAGCCGCTTCCCAAGCTCCGGATGACCGGACGGCAAAGCTGGAAGCCGCAGGCACAGCGCTACGCCCTCTACAAGGGGTTTGTCGTGGCTTGCTTCATGGATGCGCTCCCCGACCGTTCGCGGTCGCAGGCCTATCGCACCCTGCTCGCATGCAAGAAGCCGATCCGGCTCCCGAAGGATGCCCGTGCCCGCATGGACATCTCGATCGTCTGGACGAGTGACCGGCGCGCTGACTCCGAGAACGTCTTCGGAGCACTCGCCGACGCGCTCTTTGAAAACGACAAGAACCTCGCGGGATCGTTCGACTTCGCCTTCGGAGCGAAGGATGCCGGAGGGGTGTGGATAACTCTTGAGCTCCCGGACGATACGCTATGAAAAAGCTCTCCGAGACGGAACGCAGGGCACGGAACGCCTACATGCGGGACTACTACCACCGCCGGCGCGCACTCGAGCTCGCGGCAGACGGGCTCCTGATCCCGGAGAGCGAAAAGGCAGACCCGCTCTTTTCCGACAAAGATCGCTACGTCCCCGAGACCGCTCCGGCGATAGCCATGGGCTTTGCCAAGGCCTATTCTTGCCGAGCATGCGCGCGCACGTTCCACTCAACCCGTGACGATCCGGAGGAGATGGAGTGTCCGTACTGCCTTGCAAAAGCGGTGAACCTAAAAAAATAACCCAACCACATCGATTCTATGGACAATATACTCTCCGACAAGACACTCACCTGCATCGACTGCGGCGCGAGCTTTCCATTCACCGCCGGTGAGCAGAGCTTTTACATCGGCAAAAAGCTCTCCGACCCCAAGCGGTGCAAAGGATGCCGAACCAAGAAGCGCGCTCTCCGCGACAGCGCGGCGATCATGCCTATGCCTCCCGAAGAAGACATGGGTGGCGGGCGTGACTACGGGGACAACCGGCCACGCATCCGTTACGAGACGAAGAAAAAACGCTGGTAACCTCACCCACTGCACCTATGAGCGACAACGAAACAGGGATCATCATCACCCTGATCCTGTCGGCCGCGATCTTCGCGGTTGTATCCGTCTCCTTGAACTACCAGCAGGCGCGCAACCGGTATTTTATTGATCACGGTTTCACCGTCTGCCAGATCGCGCCACAGGTAGAGCGTGCACCGTCACCGACATGGACAAAGCCGGAGAATTGCACCAAGTAGGCACCGTCCCGTCGATTGATCTGTGCCATCTCCTGCATGTGCAGGAAAAGGTAGGGAAAACGTAATAAAATCAACGAAAAAGCGACCCTCTCTCCGAGAGGGGAGTGCCGGGGGAGTGGTAAAAATGAACGGAACGGAACAAAGCCAAAATATCACACTCCCCTCCCCTCTTTGATTGAAAAATCGAAAGGATCACGCACAAAACGTCGGAACAGGTGGACACCCGCGGGAGTGGGGGAGTGTCCACGGATAAATCTCTAAACTCATGCGGTTCCACGCGGAACCACACCAAGGAAATCCTATGACCAATACTGAACGAAAACTCTTGAACAAGGTGCACCAAGCATTGACGACCCACGGGGCGGACGCGATCGAACAGGCGAAAGCGCTCCTTGAGGTCGTTCTCGAAGAAGGCGGCGATGGAGGAGAGGCGAAACCATTGAAGCAAAACAAGGCCGAGAACGCGTCGAGAGGTTGAGCGCACCGAGCGCGCCGGCGAAAATCCGGGAAAAGCGTTATACTGCAACAAAGAGGCCAAAAGTATATAGCGGACAAAGTCCAGTTTTTCGCTCTCCTTCGTTACGTCTATGAAGTTTCGCTGGACACCGGGCGGGAAGACCAGACGCCACCACAACAACGACGGGCGCCGGCAGATACAGAACGGCAAGACGCGCCAGTGGGTTGAGCGTATACGTCGGCTCTGGAACCTGCCGCCTTCACCATCGTTTCCAAAAGACCATGAGCGAGACACCTGACACGATCAAAACGGGAGAGATCATGAGCGCCCCCACTGCGGCGGAGCTCTTGTCGGACATCGGTCTCCCCCCCGCCGAGATCGTCGACATGATGAAGCAATCCGACTCGCGGACGCTCCCCATCATCCCGAGGAACGTGCGTGGACAGCCGATGGTGATGACCACCCACGTCCTGCTTCTGCTCGAGCAGGCGTTCCGGGTCGGGTGCACCGTCCGGGAGGCGTGCATCCATGCAGGTATAGCTGGCTCAACCTTCCGGCTCTATGCCTCCAAGTTCCCCGCGTTCCGGGAGTGGTCTGACGATCTACGCGAACGCCCTGTCATTATCGCCCGGCAGACGATCAATAAGGCGCTCTCCACCTCTGTCGAGGCCGCATATCTCTACCTGCGCGCCAAGCGAAAAGACGAGTTTGCCGAAAAGAGCATCGTCGATCACGGGCGCGCCATGACGGTCGAGGAGCTCGAGGAGATAGCCAAGGGTGAGGTTGAGATCAAAAACATGGTCATCGATGGGGAGGTGAAGGCAGACACGTCCGCAGAGGCGCCTGCCGCGCCCGTGGGAGTGCCGAACACCCCAACCACTCCTCCGGGAGCCACTGACACCGCTACACCCCAGCCAAGCCCTACTGCATCGCAAGAAGGCGCGGCGTAGTATGGCCATCATCCACCCCAAGGATGCGATGACAATCTGGAACAAACGATGGCGGCTCTCGCGTCTTTATTCGATCCGCACCGAAGACCGCGCCATTCGGCGGCTTTCGCTCACACCCTCGCAGGACAAGCTCATGTCGCTTTCCGAGGCATTCGGGCATCGTGGTCTTCGCCTCATCAACCTCAAGGGTCGCAAAGAGGGACTCACGACGTTTTGGTGTTTGTTCAATCTCGATGACTGTCTTTTCACACCGAATACGGTCACCCAGATCATTGCGCACAAAATCCACTCCGTTCAAACCATTTTCAAAATCGTGAAGCTGGCCTATAAAACCGCGCCTGCGGCCATAGACCTCAATTCCGGGAGGACGTGGTACAAGCCGGAGGCGAATTACGACAACAAAAACGAGCTCACTTTTGACAAGATCAACTCATCAATCCGAGTCGGCATCGAGTCCCGCGGTGACACCATCAACAACCTGCATATCTCCGAGGCCGCGCAGATACCCAACGCGGACGAACGTCTCGTGGCCGCGACGCTCCCGGCAGTACCGAACCGCGCGACCGGATCGAACATCATGATCGAGTCCACCGCGAACGGCTTCGGTGGCTGGTATCACGACACATGGCAGGAGGCGCTCTCCGGGGAGAACGAGTTCAACTCCTGTTTTTTTCCGTGGTGGGGGAACCCAAAGAACCGCATCACTCCCCCGTCTGACTTTGTTCCCGACGAGCTCGATCGCGCCATGATCGCGCGCGTTGCAGAATACTATGGCACCACGCTCACCCCGGAGCAGGTCTTTTGGTGGCGCATGAAGCGGAAGTCCCAGAAGAAGAAGATGGATCAAGAGTATCCGTCCACCCCCGACGATGCCTTCATGACCTCGGACATGATGGTGTTCGATGGTGCGGTGCTCCGCCAAGTCAGTACACCCCCCGCCGCGCGCATCTGGCGGAAGGTGCACATCTGGAGGGAGCCGGTGCCGGGTCGAACCTACATAGTCGGCGCAGACCCCGCCGAAGGCGTTGGTGGCGATCGCTCCACCATCGAGGTTGTCGACGCCGAGACGCTCGAGCAGGTCGCCGAATATGCCTCATCTACAAT
>Ga0187892_10007425_pt1 | contig 15630 bp, 13 predicted proteins | sample MA1701073metaG_FD_139345 | JGI IMG/M metagenome (GOLD analysis project Ga0187892, IMG submission 139345) | Bio-ooze microbial communities from a basaltic lava cave in the Kipuka Kanohina Cave System on the Island of Hawaii, USA - MA170107-3 metaG ... | reverse complement strand
GTGCCGCCGAACCAGGGGGGCGCGTTCTCGGGACGCATGAAGGGCGCGGCGCACCGGAAGGCCGAGACGTCGGTGGTGAGCGGGACCCAGTGGAGCACCGAGTTGCCGAAGAAGGTCAGGCCGAAGGCGTCCCCCTCGCGGTAGTCCAGGAAGCGGTCCAGGGCCTTCATCGCGCCGTCGTAGCGCGAGCCGTCGCCGAACGGCGCGGTCATGCTGCCCGAGACGTCCAGGCAGACCTCGATGTTCGTGAGCGCGCGGCGGGCCTTGGGCACCGCGAGGCGCTGCGGCCCCGCGAGGAGCGCCACCGCGACGGCGAGCAGGAGGACCGGCAACGATTCGCCGGCGTGGAGGAGCGCGCGCAGCACCCGACCCGTGCCCGGCCGGCCGTGGTCGAAGGGGAGCACGATCCGGCGGCCCTTCCGCGTCCAGACCCAGACGAGGAGCAGCGCCGGCACGACCACGAGGAGCAGCACCCAGGGACGGCCGAAGGTCATGCGCGCGCCTCCGCCTCTTCGGGCGCCGCCGAGCGGTAGGGCTCGAGCAGCGCGGCGAGGTCGATCTCCTCGCGCGCGGCGGGGGGGCGGTGGAGCCACGCCTCGAGCCGGCGGAGCAGCGCGCCCGCCTCGGCGTGGCCGCGCATCCGGGCGAGCGCCTCCACGGCCGGGAGCCCGTCCAGGTTCAGGCGCCGGCGCCAGAACGCGAGGAGCAGGCGCTCGAGCCGGGCCTTGCCGGCCTCGTCCAGCGACCCGCGCGCGGCCGACTCCACCATGGGACGGAGAAGGTCGGCGAGCGTCGCGGGCGCCGCAGGGCCCGGCGCGGCGGCGCGGCTCCGGCGGCCCACGCGGAGGATCGCGACGAGGCCCGCCACCCAGAGGACGGCCGCCGCGATCACCCAGCGCGAGTAGCGGCCGAGCGAGGGGGGATCGCGGGTCGCCAGCTCGTGGGGCTCGACCTGCCCGGGCGGGAGCAGCGCGCGGATCTCGACCGCGAGCTCCGGAAGGCCCGCGGCCGGCGAGCCGTCGGCGCGGACGAGCCAGGCGGCCAGGTCGTGGCGGCCCGGCTCGAGCCCGCAGTACTCGAGGTCGTAGCGGAAGTCCGTGCCGTGCGGCCAGGTCCCGAGCACGCGGAGCACGATCGGCGCGCCGCGCGGGGTCGGCCTCGCGCTCAGCTCGGGTCCCGGAAGCACGAGCTGCTCGATCCGCGCGCGCATGCCCACCGTCGATTCGCGCTCGTTGCGCGCCTGGCCGCGCGCCGCCCCGGCGGCGGCCGCGCAGAGCGCCAGCGCGCCGGCCCGCGCGAGCGGCGTCACCGGCCCCGCCCTCCGAGGATGCCGCGCATGCGGAAGAAGTGGCGGAGGCGGTGCGCGAACGGTCGGTCGGTCGGGATCAGCAGGTGGTCGATCCCGCTCCGGCGGAGGTCGTGCGCCGTCGCCTCCGGATCGACCCAGCGGCGGCGCCCGTGGGTGACGAAGGCCTTGCCGGTCTCGGCCTCCTGCGCGCGCAGGAAGCCGCTCCCGCGGAGCAGCACCTCGGCGGGGTCCTGGAGCTGGAGGGCCACGCAGTCGTGCTCCTGCGCGAGCAGGCGGAGCGCGGGCAGCGCGGTCTCGTCGTGGAGGTCGCTGAGCACGATCACCAGCGCGCGGCTCTTGAGGCTCGGGCTCAGCTCGCCCACGCGGCGTCCGAGCGAAGTCCCCTCGTCGTACCGGAACCGGCGGAGCCGGAGCAGCCACTGGAGCACTTGGTCCTTCGAGAGGCTGGGTCGCACGCGGAAGTCGCCGGTCCCGACGCCGATCACGCCGACCGGGCTCACGCGGTCCAGGCAGGCGAAGGCGATCCCGCCGGCGAGGTGGATCGCCAGCTCGTACTTGCTGCGCGCGATCGAGCTGACCGTCATCGAGGCGGACGTGTCGATCAGGAGCCAGCAGGGGATCCGCTTGGGCGCCTCGTGCTCCTTCACGTGGACCCGGGCCGTGCGGGCGGTCACGCGCCAGTCGATCGCGCGGACCGGGTCGCCCCAGCGGTACGGGCGCGACTGGACGTACTCGATCCCCGAGCCGAGGAAGCGCGAGCTGTCGGTCCCGTAGCTGAGGTCGTCGGCGATGCGGCGGACGGCGATCCAGAAGCGCCGCGCGTCCATCGGGACGACGGGCGCGAGCCTCCCTTCCATCGATGTCACGCCGCGCCGGGCTCGCCGAGCAGCTCGTGCAGGATCGCGGCGGAGGTGCGGCCGTCGGCCAGCGCCTCGTAGCTGAGCCGCATGCGGTGCAGCATCACGTCCTCGGCCAGCGCGAACAGGTCCTCGGGGAGCACGTAGTCCCGGTCGTGGATGAGCGCGCGGGCGCGGGCGGCCTTGACCAGCGAGATGCCCGCTCGCGGGCTGCACCCGAGCTCGAGCGACGGGTGCCGGCGCGTGCGGCCGACGATCTCGACCACGTGCTCGAGGTAGGTCTCGCTCACGTGCACCTCCTGCACGTCCTCCATCGCGCGCGCCAGGTCCGCGGGCCCGCCGACCGGCTCGCGCGCGAGCACGTCGAACTCCGTGCGGGCGACCGCGCCCTTCCCCTCGCGGCGCACGCCGAGCGCGGAGTTGCGGCGGAGGACCTCCTTCTCCTCCTCGGGCTTCAGGTAGCCGAGGCGGTGGACCAGCATGAAGCGGTCGAGCTGCGCCTCGGGCAGCTCGAAGGTCCCGCTCTGCTCGATCGGGTTCTGGGTGGCGATCACCAGGAAGGGCGCGGGGAGCGGGAAGGTCTGGTTGCCGATCGTGACCCGGCGCTCCTGCATGGCCTCGAGGAGCGCGCTCTGCACCTTGGGCGCGGCGCGGTTGATCTCGTCGGCGAGCAGCAGGTTCGTGAAGATCGGCCCCTTGTGCGTGCGGAACTCGTGGGTCGCCTGGTTGAGGATCTCGGAGCCCACGATGTCCGAGGGGAGGAGGTCGATCGTGAACTGGATGCGCGCGAAATCCAGGTCCACGGTCTTGGAGAGGGCCGCGACGAGCAGCGTCTTGGCGACGCCCGGCACGCCCTGGAGCAGGAGGTGGCCGCTGGTGAAGAGCGCGATCAGCACGCGCTCGACCACGACGTCCTGCCCGACGACCACCTGGCCGATGCGGCCGCGGATCGCCCGGATGAAGTCGCGGGTCTCCTGGAAGCGGGTGGGTCCGGTCGTCGCGCTCGCCGTGGTCGTCATGCGGGCGATTGTTCTACGAAGGAGCCGCGAGCGTCAACGGTGCGTCCCCGGGGGAGACCCGCTCAGTTCGTGCTGAAGGCCCAGGTGTTGGCCGTCTCCAGGCCGAGCGGAAGCGCCGGGTTCACCGCGATGGCGCTGGCGAAGAACCGGGTGCCCACCGGCAGGTTGGGCAGCACGAGGACCGTGCCGGCGGCCCGGCCCGCCGCATCCAGCACGCCGGCGAACCCCGTCGTGATCCCCGGCAGGCCGCCGAGCGAGAGGAGAAAGAGCGGACTGGTGAAGTCCAGGTTGATCACCCGGCCGTCGGCGAGCGCGATCCCGGGTCGGAGGCCGGTCGACAGGGCCGCGGCGTAGTTCGCGCCCGGAGAGCTCGGGAAGGCGAAGTCGAGCGTGTACAGGCTCCCCCCCGTGGCGGGCCCGGACCCCGAGACCTTGCGGGAGCCGTAGAGCTCGACGCCGTTCATCCGGTACGTGGAGGGCAGGGCATAGGACGTGACCAGGGCGCCGCCCGCGGTCACCTGGCCGACCTGGGCGGAGCTCACGACCACCAGGTCCCCGGTCACGTCATCCACCACGATCCCCTGTCCCGACGAGGGGAACGTGGCGTGCACGGTCGTGACGATGCCGGCGCGGCTCACCCGACGGATGCCGTTCCCCGCGGGGGTGCAGACGAGGCTTCCCGTCCGCGGCTCGAAGTCGATCCCGCGCGCCAGGAGCTGGGTGAGCGTCGTGACGATGCCCGAGACCCGGGCCACCCGGAGGAGATCGGAGTTCGCGGAGATCAGGAGGTCGCCCGTGTCCTGGTCCACGCGCACGTCGTAGAAAGCGAGGCCGTTGACCCGCTGCAGGAGCGTCACGCTGCCGTTCGCGGGATCGATCCGGTAGATCTCGCCGGAGCCGCCGCACCCGGCGAAGGTCCCATCCTGGTCGAGGTCGTGTCCGAACACCTGCCCCGGGAGGTTGACGGTGGTCAGGATCGTGCCGGAGGGGGAGACGATCTGGAACTGGCTCGGGTTCCCGACCAAGTCGATCGCCGAGGCCAGATCGACGTTGTTCGGCGCCATCACGACGTCGAGGCGCTGGGCGGTCCCCATGACGTACGGGGTCTCGATGATCGTCGAGACGGCCCCGGTGGCGGGGATCACCCGCTGGAGCCAGGCGCGGCTGGGCTGGTTGTTCGGGGGCGGCGGCGGGCGGTCGTAGCCGTCCACGATCCAGTCCCCCGGGAGCGGCTGGCCGAAAGCGGAAGCGGCGAGGAGTACGGGCGCCAGGAGAAGCGGGATGCCACGCAGCATGAGAGGTTCTCCTTTTCGGCCGGGTGCCCACCACCACCGCCCGGCGCGGCCGACGCTATCCGCCTCCCCCCTCCGCGGTCAACCGCTTCTACCGCACCGTCACCGCCGGGCTGGTCGCGACCAGCGTGAAACCATCGTTCGCATAGAGCCGGAACGTGTAGGTGCCGGGCGCCGGCGGCATCGTGAAGGTGAGCGTCGCGGCAGGGAGGCCGGACGCCGGGTAGCTCCGCGAGTTGCTCAGGTACTTCCAGTCCAGGTAGGACGTCCCTCCCGAAGCGTAGAGCCCCACCCAGTCCCCGCGGTTCCCGGGTCCGCCCGACACGGTCACGACCACGGTCTGCGCCGGGCCCACGGTCGTCGGGTTGACCGCGACGACCGGCTGCGCCCCGGACACGGTCACCGGCGGGCTGGTCGCCCGCCGGTTGAAGCCGTTGTCGTCAAAGAGGCGGAACTCGTAGGTCCCCGCCGTCCCCGGCAGTGCGAAGGTGATCGTCGCGTTCGCCAGGCCCGCGCCCGGGGCCGTCCGGAAACCGTTCAGGTACTTCCAGTCCAGGTAGGCCGTGTCCGCGGCCCCCGCCGCGAAGAGGCCCACCCAGTCCATCCGGTTCGCCGGACCGCCCGAGACGGTCACGGTCGCGGGCTGGCCCGGGACTCCGGTCGACGGGCTCGCCGCCAGGCTGGTGACCAACGTGACGATGAGCGGCGGGCTGGTCGCGAGGCGCGTGTAGGCGTCGCTCGCGTAGAAGCGGAGCTCGAAGGTCCCGGCGGCGGCCGGCATCGTGAACGCGAACGTCGCTTCCGTGAGCCCCGACGCGGGCGCGGTCCGCGAGCCGTTCAGGTACTTCCAGTCGAGGTAGCTGCGGTCCGCCGCCCCCGGCGTGAAGAGGCCGACCCAGTCCGTCCGCGCGGCCGGCCCGTTGAAGACCGATACCGTGACGGGCTGGCCGGTGCCGGGGTTGGAAGGAGTCACCGCGAGCCGCGGGAGCTCGACCACGTTCACCGTGACCTCGTCGCTCGAGGTGAGTCCGCCGTCGCTGGCGGTCAGCCGCAGCCCGTAGGCGCCCGGCGCGGAGAACGTCACGGTCGTGGAGGGCGCGGCGGGGTTGGCGAAGAGCGCGGTCCCCGTCCCGCCCACCTGGGTCCAGGCGGTCGTCAGCGCCGCGGGCCTCGGATAGCCGTCGTCGTGGACGATCCCGGCTAGGGAGGCGGCCGCCCCGAAGGGCGAGGTCTGGTCCGGACCCGCGCTCACGAACGGCGGGACGTTGTAGGAGCCCTTCACGATCGTGAACCGGTCGTCGATCGCTCCCGTCTCGCGCAGGAAGCGGGCGTCCAGGCGGTCGCCGTCCACGTCCAGCACCATCGAGCCGAGCTGGTTGAGCACGGTGTACATCGCGGGGTGGCTGAGCTGGATCCCCTCCAGCCCGCCCGAGGAGCCGACGATCGCGTAGACCGTGCCCTCGTGCGCGGCGCGCCCCGGCGTGAGCTTCCGGTAGGGGCCGGTCCCGTCCACGCGGCCGTCTCCCCCGTCCTTCTTCATCGCCTGGGTGAACGTGGTCGAGAGCCCGTAGTGCCCGTCGAGGAGGAACGAGCGCTGGTAGCTGTGGCTGTGCCCGCAGAGCACGAGGTCGGCGCCGTAGGTCTCGAGGATGGGAAGCGCGCTCTGACGCATGTCCACCGGCTCCGGATCGATGTCCGAGTTGGTGCCCCCCTTGCTATAGGGCGGGTGGTGCCAGAAGGCGATGACCCACCTCTGGGTGGTGGCGGCCAGGTCCGCGCGGAGCCAGGTGAGCATCGCCCCCGCGGTGGAGCGGCTCGAGACCATCGAGTCCAGGCAGACGAAGTGGACGTTGGCATAGTCGAACGACCAGTAGTTCTCGGTGCCCGAGGGGAGGCCGCCCGCTTCGCCGCCCGCGGGGAGCGTGAAGATGTTGAAGTAGGGCACGGTTCCCGGGAGCGGGTTCGAGTTGTTGGCCGTGTCGTGGTTCCCGAGCGTGGGCCACAGCGGCGACTGCCGCAGCAGGCGCGGGTACACATCGAAGACGCCGCGCTGGTACTCGGAGTCGGTGCCGTTGACGTACGCGTTGTCGCCCATCATCAGCCACAGGTCGGTGTATTGGCTGCCCGCAAAGTTCGCATAGGCGTCGCGGACCGCCGCCTGGGTCGAGTTCCCGAACCCGGCGTCGCCGATGACCCACGCGCGGAACGGCCGCGGCGTGTTCGCGGGCGGGCTGGTCCGGAAGAAGTAGTCGCTCCCCGACGCGAGCGTGGTCGTCGTCGTGCCCACCGAGTAGTAGTAGACGGTCGCGGGCTGGAGCCCCGCGAGGCGGATCTCGTGCTCGGTCCCGGTCGCGACGCCGTCCGCGACCCCCGTCAGCGCGGCCGGCGACGTCCCGTAGCGGACGCGCCCGAGGGCGGCGACGTCGGTCCGGAAGCGCACGATCATGCTGGTGGGCGTGCCGAGCTGGAGGTAGGGCCCGCGCGTGACCACCACGGCGGACGCGCTGCCGGTCAGGAGCCCGGAGGCGAGGATGGCGAGGAGCGGGAGGAATCGAAGACTGGCTGCGCGACGGATGGCTGGTCCCCCAAAAAAGCGCCAAAGACGGGCGCAATCTTAAGGGGCCGGCCAAGTTAGTCCTAGCCCGGCCGATGGTTCAACTTGAGATGCAATCCGCCGGGGATCCCGCGGGAAGGCGGCCGGTCAGCGGCCGAGGGCGGCGGGCGCCGGTTCCAGGGTGGAGGCCGTGGCGGTGGAACCGGCCTCGAGGGCCGGCGCCGCAACCACGCCGGTCAGCTCGTTCGCGAAGACCGGAGCGAGGAAGCGCAGCCGTCCAAGCCAGGCGTCCAGGCGGTCGGAAAGGCGGGGCGCGAGGCGGCTCAGCACCGGGACGCGGTGGTAGACGCCCCGGATCGTGCGGACCGCGAAGCCCTCCGAGAGCCAGTCCCGGAACTCGCGCCGCTCGAAGTTCACGTAGTGGACGCTGCCTCCCGAGTGGAAGCCCTCCTTCAGGTTGGCCTCCCGGGCGCCGAGCGCGGCCTTGAGCCGCTTCATCCACGAGTAGTGGTAGACGTTGATCGCGGCCACTCCCCCCGGGACCAGCACGCGCCGGAACTGCCGGAGCGCCTCGCGGCGTGAGGCCTCCTGCGGGACGCAGCACAGGACTCCCGAGCTGAGGAGGCGGTCGAAGGTCCGGTCCCGGAGCGGCAGGTGGCAGAGGTCCGCCTGCGCCAGGTGGACGCGCGGCCGCTGGTCCGGTCGGAGCCGTCTCTGGAAGGTGCGCAGCGATTCCCCGGAGAAGTCCACGCCGACGGTCTCGCGGCAGCGGGGGAGGTAGTCCTTGGTCAGCCGGCCCGTCCCGCACCCGGCATCGAGGAGCCGGTCCTCGGCGCCCACCGGGAAGAGCGCGTCGTAGTTCCGCCGCTCGGTCCGGTTCAGCTCGTCGGGGTAGAGCACGTCGTAGAGCTCCGACTCCTCGTCGCGCAGTCGGATCTCGCGGAGCTTTTCCTCGATCTCCGTCCCGCTCGCGCGCCGCTCGGTGAACGGGGTGCGGACGCCGCCGGGGAGTTGCGCGCGCCAGCGACGGAGGAGCTCCGTGTCCTCCCAGCCGCCCCTCAGCTCGTCGGGGAAGAGCGCCGGGATCGCCCGCGTGATCGGGAACCAGCGCCGGCAGTCGGGGCAGGTCAGGCAGCCCTCCAGGACCTCGCCGGCCGCAGACTCCTCGAAGCAGGCGAGCCGGAGCGGGAAGGCGCCGTCCAGCGGACACGCCAGCAGCTCGAGCGTCGCCCGGATCATGGCTTCAACGGACCCCCATCGGTTCGGGTCCCCGGGCGTTCCGCACCTCCACCTCGAGGAGCAGCAGGCTTCCTTCCCGGTCCAGGACGGTCGCGCCCAGATCCGGGGGGAACAGCCCCTCGAGCCGGGGCCGGGCCGGCTCCCGGACGAAGCAGAGGCGCTTCCCCCGCGACCGGACGGACGCGGCGAAGGTCCGGATCGTCGGCACGTCCTGCGCACGCGCCACCCGCCGCCCGTTGTAGAAGAGGAGCGCGTTCTCGTGCACCTCGAAGGCGAAGACGGTGTCCTCCCGGCCCACCCGGGACCGGGTCCGCTCCGCCAGCGCCCGGATCTCCGGCTCGAAGTCCATGCTCAGGAAGTTCTTTCGGACGAAGAGGGCGGTGCCGCAGAGCTGCATCGCAACGCATCCGGCGAAGAGCAGCGCCGCGGTCCGCGGGCGCAGGCCGGGGAAGCGGCGGTGGAGGAACCAGCCGGTGGCCAGCGAGACCGCGGGGGCCGCCGGAAGCACGTACCAGAGCGCCTGGCTCTGCGCCGCCATGTACGCCCCGAAGATCGTGAGCGCCCAGGTCAGGAGCAGCAGGAGCCCCTGGTCCATCTGGCGGAGCAGCGCCCGCGCGAGTGCGGCGAGCGCGATCAGGCCGAGCGGCCCCCAAACGCCGCTCCGGAGCGCGAACTCCAGGGGGTAGTAGCCGATCCAGTGCTCATGTCCCTCGACCACCTCCGTCGCGCGCTTCACGACGTCGTAGCGCCACCGCTCGACCACGACCCCGCCGTAGAGGCCGTACTGGAGGAGCACCCAGGAGCCGCCCACGGCCACCGCGGCCGCGATCGGGATCCAGAAGGCCTTTCGCCGGAGGAGGCCCGGCTCGCGGCCGAGGAGCGCGTGGACCACCAGCACGGCGGTGAACGCGAAGCCCGCGACGCTCTTGAGGAGGAGCGCCGCGGCCAGCACGACCCCGAGCCACGGCGTGAGCCGCGGCGTCTCCCGGGCGCGCCAGTAGAGGCACAGCCCGAGCGTGGTCAGGAACGTGAGCGGCCCGTCGAGCTGGCCCAGCCGCGCGTACTTGAGGAAGAAGGTCGAGGTGCAGAGGACCAGCGCGCCATAGAGCGCGGCCCTGGGTCCGACCAGCCTCCGGCCGAGCCACCAGGTGAGAAGGACGGTCGCGAGGCCGCACGTGGCCGAGAAGAGCCGCACGGTCAGCTCGTGGACTCCGAAGACCTTGAAGAGGAGCGCCGTGACCCAGGCGTTGAGCGGGGGCTTGGCGAGGTAGCGGGTGTGGTTCCAGTGCAGCGTATGGACGACCCCGGTCTCGAACACCTCGCGCGCCACCTCCCCGTGGCGCGCCTCGTCGAAGGTCTTCAGGCTCCCCGCGCCGAGCCAGGCGAAGAGGCAGAAGCCCGCGATGGGGACCAGGACCAGGAGGTCCCGTCGTGCGTGGGAGTCGGTCGATTCCATCTGGTTGCACCGGGGGCACCGCCGCGGTCCGCCGCCCGGTCCTTATCGGCACGGCCCACCGGCGGTCTCAAGCGGAGCGCCTGCCGACCCGATGCTTGAAGGGTGACCGATCCCACAATCGAAGCGACCGCCCGTCCCCCGGGCGTCCCCGCGCTCACGGTCGTGATCCCGACCATGAACCGGAAGGACGTCCTGCTCCGGACGCTCGAGGCGCTCGAGCACCAGACGCTCGAGCGCGCGCACTTCGAGGTGATCGTGGTGGACGACGGATCGAGCGACGGGACCGCGGACTCGGTTGCCGCGCGACGCTTCGACCTCCCCCTCCGCGTCCTCCGCATCCCGAACTCCGGCCTCGCGGCCGCGCGGAACCGCGGGTGGCGCGCCGGGCGCGGCGCGGTGGTCCTCTTCCTGGACGACGACGTGATCCCCGCGCCCGACCTCCTGCGCCAGCACCTCCTCGTGCACGGCGGGCGCGACGACGCGGTCGCGATCGGGTCGCTCCCGTTCCACGAGGACGTGGCCCGGGAGCCGCTGGTCCGGTACCTGGACCGGGTGACCTTCTTCGACCTCTACCGCAACCCGCGCAAGTACCCCGGCGGCGTCCCGCCGCTCCCGCCGCTCAACGGCAACTCCTCCGTGCGTCGCGCGCACCTCGAGCGCGTGGGGGGGTACGACGAGACCTTCCGCGCCTACGGAGGGGAGGACCTGGACCTCGGCTGGCGGCTGCAGCGGTCGGGCCTGACCTTCGTCTACAACGCCGATGCGGTCGGATTCCACCGTCACGCTAAAGGATTCGAGGCCTTCTGCCGAGACCAGGAGCAGGCCGGACAGGCGGTGGCCCGGCTGGCGGAGCTCCATCCCGAGGTCCGGTCCGCCAAAAAGGTGGACCTCGTGTCGGACCCCTGGACGCGCCTCCGCGGGCGGAAGCTCTGCGCCCGGATCGCGCTGGAACTGCTCTTCCTCTGTCCGGTCCCGGTCCGGCTCGCGCGGCGCGCGGTCCGGCGGCTGGAGCGGCGGCGCGCGTCCGGGTGGCTCCTCTTCCGGCTCTACCGGCTGTGCTCGCACTACCACTATGCCAGGGGCATCCGTCGCTACGCGCGGGAGCGTGGTCCGGGTCCGGCTCCCGGTGCTCATGTACCACTGGTTCGCCCCGCCGGGCCCGTCCGCGAGCGCGTCCCCCCAGCTCGAGATCGCGCCGGAGCTGTTTGAGGCGCACGTCGCCTCGCTCGCCGCCGCCGGCTGGCGCACGGTCCCGCTCGAGCGGCTCTACGACTGCGTGGACCGGGGGGAGGCGCTCCCGGAGCGCTCGCTCGCGATCACCTTCGACGACGGCTGCCGCGACTTCGCGGAGCACGCCTGGCCGGCGCTCCGGCGCCACGGTTTCGGCGCGACGCTCTTCGTGGTCGCCGGCGAGGTCGGCGGCACCAACCGCTGGGATCAGGCGCTGGGCGAGCCGGTGCGGAGACTCCTCGGCTGGGACGAGCTGCGGGCGCTGGCACGCGAGGGCCTCGAGGTCGGCTCGCACTCGCTGACCCACGCCGATCTGGGCGCCGCCGCGCCCGCGGCGGCCGAGCGCGAGCTCCGGGTCTCGCGGGAGCTGCTCGAAGACCGGCTCGAACGCCCGGTCCGGCTCCTGGCCTGGCCCTTCGGGCGGTTCTCCCCGCACGCGCTCCGCCTCGCCGGGGCCGCCGGCTACCGCGGGGCGTGCGCCGTGCTGCTCCGCCGCGGCGACCTCTTCCGGAGCGACCGCTACCGGCTGCGCCGCCTCACGGTCAAGCGCCAGGACCGCGGCCTCCGCTTCCGGCTGCGTTTCGCGATGGCGGAGCGGATGACGCACGGCTTGCGGCCGGCGCCGGACGGGGCCGGTGCCGCGTGATCCGCCACCGCCTCCTGACCGAGGGCACGGAGGTCGAGGGGCTGGCCTCCGCGTGGAACCCGCTGCTCGAGCGCATCGCGCACCCGACGCCCTTCCTCTCCCATGAATGGCTCACCACCTGGTGGCGCCACCTCGGGGCCGGCCGCGAGCTCCGGGTCGTCGTCGCCTTCGAGGACGACCGGCTCGCCGCGGCGGCGCCGCTCGTCCTCTCGCGCCGCGGCGTGCTCGCGCTCCGCGTGCTCGAGCTCCTGGGCACGAGCGGGGTCGAGGGACGCGGGATGGGCCTCTCGGACCGCTCCGGGCTCCTCGTCCCGGCGGACCGCCCGGACCTCGCGCGGGGGCTCGTGGACTTCCTGGCGTCGCGTCCCGACTGGGACCTCCTTCACCTGAAGGCCGTCCCCGCGGGGGGCGTCGAGACCAGGCTCGAGCCCACGGGCCGGCTCCGGGTCCGCGAGCTGCCCCACGACCGCTCCCCCTACGTCCCGTGCGAGGGGACGTGGGAGCAGTACCTCGCGACCCGTTCGAAGTCCTTCCGGAAGTCGCTCCGCCTCACCCGCAACCGGCTGCAACGCGAGGGCTGCCGGGTCGGGCGGCACGAGGGGGAGGCGTGCGTGCGGGCGCTTCCGGCCGCGTTCGCGCTGAACCGGCGGAGCTGGAAGGGGGAGGCCGGGTCGGCGCTGTTCGAGTCGGCTGCGCTCCGGGACTTCGTGCTCGACCTGGCCGGCGCGCTTGCGCCGCGGAAGGGGCTGGTCCTCTACACGCTCGCGCGCGGCGACGAGCTGGTCGCTTACGAGCTCTGCCTCCGCGGCCCGGCCTCGCTCGTCGCGTGGGACGCCGCCTACGACCCGGCGCACGCCCGCTGGTCCCCCGGGATCGCGCTCTCCGGCTTCATCCTGGAGGGCGCCTTTTCCGATGGTCTAGGCGAGTACGACCAGTCTCGGGGCGGCCACGCCTACAAGTGGGAGTGGACCCGGCGGTTTCGCGAGGAGCGCCAGCTCGTGCTCGTGCGGTCCGGACTCCGGCGCTGGGCGGGATACCTCGGCGAGGTCCGCCTGCGCGGGCTCGCGAAGCGCATCCCCGGAGCGGCGGCGCTCCACGACCGGCTGGTCCGGGAGAGGGCGGCGAAGTGAGGATGCTCCAGGGAACGAAGCGGGCGCTGCGCCGCTGGATCGAGGCCGGCTTCGAGGTCCGCGGAGAGTGCAACTTCTGCGGCGACTGCTGCCACACGATCTGGATGTGCCAGGGGATGAAGACGGTGAACGAGCCGCTGGACCTCCCCTGTCACCAGTGCGGCGAGGGATTCCACCAGCAGAGCCATCGCGTGACCTGTCCGTACCTCTCGACGGATCGGGTCTGCTCGCTCTACAGCCCCGAGGCGGGGCTTCCCTACAACTGCTGCCGGAACTTCCCCCAGGTGAAGGACCTTCTCTGGCATCCGGACTTCTACGCCGAGCTGCCCGACTGCGAGTTCCACCTGGGGCGGAAGCGGCTGCCGCTCGCGCGGCGCTGGCTCCACCACCTGCTGCTCCCGTTCCTCTGGTCCTATCGGCTGAAGTGGCGGCTCGCGGGCCGCCGCAAGGAGCCCATCGGCGCGCTGGCGGAACTCAACCGCGTCGCGCCCGCCGACCCGCGGCGTCCCCTCCGGCGCGTCGCCCGCGTGGAGGCGTGATGGGGACGACCGGCATCGACCCGCAGCCGGCCGCGCTCCTCAACCTCGCCGGCGCCGCGCCCGGGGCGGCGGACGACGTGGAGGTCTGGGCCGGCGCACGCGCGCGGGGCGAGGGCGCCTGGGCCGCGGTCGAGCGCGTCGCGCGGTCGGTCCGTCCGGGCGGCCGGCTCTTCTTCCCGATGCGGAACCGGCTCTGGTCCCTGTGCGGGCCGCTCTCTCGGGCGATGGCGCGGCTCGCCTTGGCGGCCGGCGCCCGCTCGCCGCTCCGCGATTGGGACGCCGATGCGCGCGCGCTTCCCGCGGGGACGTGGCGCGGCTGCCGGGCGCGGCTCCGGGCGCTGGGCTTCGAGGAGCCCTCATTCCTCCAGCTCTTCCCGAACCGCCGCGAGACGCACCTCACGGTGCCGCTCGAGCACCGGGGCGTCGTGGATTACTTCCTGTCACATCTCCTGCCGAGGAAGACCGGCGTCCAGGCGCTCCTGGCCGGAGCGGCCCGCTGGGCCAACCGGCTCGGACCGTATGGGGCGCTGCTCCCGGTGGTGGGGGTGCTGGTCCGGCGGAAGGACGATGGCGATGCCGGCGCCGGCTCGTAACGGTCGGTTTCCGCCGGCGATCCTCAAGTCGGGGGGGCCGGGGCGTTCGACCGCGCTCGTGTTCGCGGAGGGCCGCGCGCGCGTGCCGTCGCTCGTGGTCAAGGCGTCGCGCGCGCCCGCGGCGGACGCATCCGTCGTCCGCGAGCACGGGAACCTGCTCCAGGTCCGCTCGCGCGACTCGGCGTTCCTGCGCGCCGGGACGCCCGAGCCGGTCGCCCTGGAGTGGGACGCGGGCCGGCCGTCGCTCACGCTCGCCGCCCGGGGCTCCGCGGTCCGGCTCAAGGATCGTCCCCTCCGCGAGTACCTGGCGCCGGTGCGCGCGGAGGGAACGCTGCTCCGCGCGACGGCGTGGCTGACCCGCTTCGCGCGCGAGTTCGGCTTCGGCGCCGTGACGCTCGACGACGGCGAGCTCGAACGGCGGTTCGCCGCGCCGATCGACCGCTACCTCCGGGAGCTCCGCCCGGGCGGGCGGGAGGAGCGCGCGCTCCGCGAGTGGGCCGGGCGGGCCGGCGCCCTGCGCGGGCTCGAGCTGCCGCTCCCGCCGGCGCACGGCGACTTCTGCCCCGCGAACGTCCTCGACGACGGAGGGGAGTGGCTGGTCATCGACTGGGAGACCTTCCAGCCGGCGGCGCTCCCCCTCTCGGACCTCTTCCACTTCCTGGCGTCGCTCGACTGGGTCCGCGCGTCCGGAGAGCTGCGCGGCAACCGGGGACGGAACTTCTCGGTGGCCTTCCTGAGCGACGGCCCGTACCGCGGGGCCATCGACCGCTGCCTGCGCCGGGCCTGCGCGGACCTCGCGGTCCCGCCGGCGGCCCTCGACCTCTTGTTCCTCGTCCATTGGGTCGAGGCGGCGCTCCGGAAGCTCGAGCACCTTCGCGAGCAGGGGCTCGACCCGCTGGCTCCCGGCGCGGGGGACTTCGACGACGCGGTCCCCGTGGTCCGCTTCCGGTCCGGGAGCTGCGAGAACGTGCGCGACAGCCTCGAGCGGGGGCAGCGGCTCCCCTGGCGCGCCTGGGACGGGGCGCATGTCGGCTGATGCGGCCGCGCGCGGCCGGCCGGCCCAGTGGATCGTCGCGCAGCGGGACTGGGTGCTCTACCGGAACGAGACCTCGCTCGGTTTCCCGGAGGGCGCGGCGCAGCCGACGGTCGTCGCCAAGCGTGGCCAGGGTGCGTGGGCGCGCGCCTCGCTCCGCCGCGAGTGGGAGAACCTGCGCGCGCTCGGAGCCGGGGCGGACCCCGTGCTCCGCCGCTCGCTGCCGGAAGTTCTCGGATTCCAGGAGAACGGCGAGAGCGCCCTCCTCATCCAGAGCGCGCTGTCCGGCCGCCCGCTGACCACGCTGCTCCACCGACTGCGGCGCGAGAGGCGCTTCTTCCGGAAGACCATCCGCGGTCTCGTCGAGTGGCTGCTCCGGCTCCACCGGATGACGGGCGTCCGGACCGCGGAGGCGCCTGAGCTCGCCGCGCGCTTCGGCGCGCTGCTCGACCGCTTCCACGCGCGGCTCGAGGCCTCCCCGCGGGCGCGGTCCTGGCTGGCGCGCGTGGAGGCGGTCCTCGCGGACCCCTCGGTCGGCCCCGTGCCGCTGGTCCGGGCGCACGGGGACCTCTGTCCCGCGAACGTGCTCGTGGACGGAGGCGAAGTGAGGGTCATCGACTGGGAGTGTGTGGTCGAGGAGGAGCTCCCGCTGGCGGACCTCCTCCAGTTCTTCCACGGCTACTGCCACGAGACCTCGAGGAGCCAGGAGGTCTACCTGACCCGGCTCGGGGAG
>Ga0187892_10007424_pt1 | contig 15631 bp, 9 predicted proteins | sample MA1701073metaG_FD_139345 | JGI IMG/M metagenome (GOLD analysis project Ga0187892, IMG submission 139345) | Bio-ooze microbial communities from a basaltic lava cave in the Kipuka Kanohina Cave System on the Island of Hawaii, USA - MA170107-3 metaG ... | reverse complement strand
GCCCTCGCCCGCGAGCACCGCCCGCGCGTGATCATCGGCGGCTCGTCGGCCTATCCGTGGGACTTCGACTGGCCGCGCCTCCGGAAGATCGCCGACGCCGCGGGCTCGTATCTGCTGGCCGACATCGCCCACCTCGCGGGCATGGTCGTCGCCGGCGTGCTCTCGAACCCGCTCCCCCACGCCGACGTGGTCACGTTCACCACGCACAAGGCGCTCGCCGGCCCGCGCGGCGCCGTGATCCTCTCGCGCCGCAAGGAGCTGATGGACAAGATCAACCTCGCGGTCTTCCCCGGCCTCCAGGGCGGCCCCCACATGAACTCGATCGCCGCCATCGGGCGCCTCTTCGAGCTCATCGTCGAGAACCGCGAGGGCTACGTCGCCTACCAGCGCGGCGTGATCGAGAACACCGCCCACCTCGCGCGCGCGCTCGAAAAGCGCGGCTTCGTGCTCGAGTACGGCGGCACCGACACGCACCTCCTCCTCATCGACCTCAAGCGCTGGAAGCCGCCGGGCGCCGAGAAGCTCCCGATCGACGGCGAGATCGCCTCGCGCCTCCTCGAGCTCGCCGGCATCGTCGTGAACAAGAACACGATCCCCGGCGACGAGGGCGCCGGCCAGTCGAGCGCGGTCCGCCTCGGCATGCCCTGGCTCACCCAGCGCGGCATCACGTCCGCCCAGATCGACCGGCTCGCCGAGGCCGTCCACGTCGTGCTCTCCCAGGTCCACACCACCCGCGTCTGGGTCCCGGGCAACACCCAGCGCTGCCGCGCTCGCGTCCCGTTCGACGTGCTCGAGCGTGCGCGCGCGATCACGCTCGAGATCGCCGAGGGCCTCCGCTTCCCGGCGCGCCCGCCCGAGCCCGCCGCCGCGCGCCCCGCGCCGGGCAAGGCCGCCCACGTCGCCTTCCGCCTCCGCGGCGAGAAGACCGAGGCCGCCCTCCAGGAGATGCTCACCTGCGACCTCACCGGGCTCGCGACCGGTGACGCGCGCGCCGGGCTCTTCCTCCGCTCGGACGGCACCGTGCTCGAGAAGGCCGCGGTGATCGCCGAGGGACGTCACGGGCGCGACGAACGGTTCGTCCTCGTGGTCCCCGCCGCCGGCGCCCCCGAGGTGCGCGCCTGGCTCGAGGGGCTCTCGGACGGCTACCTGCTCTTCGACCCCCAGGACCTCTACGCGAAGATCGACGGCCCGACGGTCGTCGAGGACGTCGAGGACGCGGGCGCGCTCGCCCAGCGCGCGGCTCCGCTCCTCGACGCGCTCCCGGCCTTCACGGGGAAGCGCGCCGATGCGCGCGCGCTCGTCCGCTCGCACCCTAAGCTCTTCGAGCTGACCAAGACGTACTTCATCGGGCAGAAGGCCGTCTACGCCGCCGCGCCGCCGCCGGCCAAGGAGACGTATCGGTACGTCCCGCCCACGCTGCCGGTCCGGAAGACCGTGCTGAACGCGCTCCACCGCCAGCTCGGCGCGAAGATGGTCGAGTTCGCCGGCTGGGACATGCCGCTCCAGTACCCCGCCGGCATCTTCCGCGAGCACCGCGCCGTGCGCACCGCCGCCGGCCTCTTCGACGTCTCCCACATGGGGGTCTTCGAGATCAAGGGACGCGGCGCGACCTCGTTCCTCGAGACCGCGCTCGCGAACTCGGTCCGGCGCATGGGCCCCGGGCAGGCGTCCTACAACTACCTCCTCTATCCGGACGGCATCGCCGCCGACGACACCTACCTCTACCGCCTCGCAATCGACCGGTACCTCCTGGTCGTGAACGCCGCCAACGCCGAGCGCGACTGGGACTGGCTCCAGGCCGTGAACTCGCGCCGCTTCGTGATCGACCCCGCGATGCCCGGGAAGTCGATCGAGGAGCCGGTCGAGCTCCGCAACCTCCGCGATGCCGGCGCCGACAGCCTCGTGGACCTCGCGCTCCAGGGCCCGCTCAGCCAGCGCCTGCTGGCGAAGCTCGCCGCGACGCCCGAGGACCGCGCGCGCATCGAGCGCTGCATCATGAACGAGGTCGTCCACGTGCGGCTCGGCGGCGTGCCGGTCATCGCCGCGCGCACCGGCTACACGGGCGAGCGGATCGGCTTCGAGCTGTTCCCGCACCCGGACCGGGCCGTCGAGCTGTTCCAGGCGCTCCTCGACACGGGCGCCGCGGACGGCGTGCTCCCGACCGGGCTCGGCGCGCGCGACGCCGCGCGCACCGAGGCGGGCTTCCCGCTCTTCGGCCACGAGCTCGAGGGCGACCAGCGCGGCACGCTCACCGAGGCGGGCTACGGGTTCGTGCCCCGCTTCCACGTCCCGTTCTTCATCGGCCGCGACGCCTACATCGCGCGCGTGACCCCGCAGAAGCGGAAGCTCGTCCGCGTCCGCGGGCAGGGGAAGAAGTCCGTGCGGCCCGGCCACCTGATCCTCAACGACGCCCGCGAGCCGGCCGGCGTGGTCACGTCCTTCGCCTACCTCGACGAGGAGCTGAACTTCGTCGCGCTCGCGTTCGTGGACGTCGGGCTCCCGGCGGAGTCGGGACGGAAGCTCGTCGGCATCCGCGAGAAGGAGTATCCCGGCAAGGAGGCGCTCGACGCCGAGCGGCTGGTCGAGCTGACCGCGCTGCCGCGCTTCCCGAACGAATCGGAGCGCGAGGCGTGGCTCGCGCGCTACCGGCGGGCCGGCGCGCCCGCCGCGCCCGCGGCCGCGGCCACCGCCGCGGCGCGATGACGCTCGCCGCCGCGGCCGGCGGGCTCACCGAGCACGCGATCGCGCTCTTCTTCGTCCAGCTCGCGCTCCTCTACCTCGCCGCGCGGCTCGTCGGCGGCGCCTTCAAGCTCCTCGGCCAGCCCGCGATCGTGGGCGAGCTGCTCGGCGGGCTCCTGCTCGGCCCCACCTGCCTCGGCCGGCTCGCGCCCGATCTCTTCGCGCGCCTCTTCCCGCCCGAGCCGGTCACGCGCGGCCTCCTCGAGAGCCAGGTCTGGCTCTCGGCCTCGTTCCTCCTCCTCCTCGCCGGGATGGAGGTGGACCTGGGCGCGATGCGGCGGCTTCGGGGCGCGGCGCTCCGGACCTCGCTGCTCAGCCTCGTGCTCCCGCTCGTCGCAGGCGTGGCGCTCGGCCTCGCCCTGCCCCACGAGCACGCCCCGCGGGGCGGGGCCACGCAGCTCGCGCTCTACCTCGGGCTCGCCTTCGCGATCTCGGCGATCCCGGTGATCTCGCGCATCCTGCTCGACCTCGGGCTCATGCGGACCACGGCCGGGACCGTGATCCTCGCCGCCGGCTTCCTGGACGACTTCGTCGCGCTGATCGGGCTTTCGCTGCTCCTCCACGCGGGCCCCGCGGGCGCGGCGTTCCCCTGGGCCGCGCTCCAGGGCCCGCTGCTCGCCGCGCTCTTCTACGCGGCCGCGCTCCTCGTGGGCCGGCCGCTGATCCAGGCCTTCCTCCGCCGCTCGGACCGCTGGATCGAGTGGCCGGGGACGTTCGTCTCGTTCGCGTTCCTGCTCGCGATGGCGTTCGCGGCGGTGATGGGGCTCCTCGGCGTCCACGTGATCTTCGGCGCGTTCCTGGCCGGGGTCTGCCTGAGCGGGCACCGCCGGCTCCAGGCCGAGGCGCAGCCGATGCTCGAGCCGTTCGTGCTCGCGGTCTTCGGCCCGCTCTTCTTCGGGTCGCTCGGCCTCCGCACCGACCTCGGCGCGGGCTTCGACCTCGGGCTCGTGCTGCTGGTGCTGGGCGTCGCCTGTGCCTCGAAGTTCGCGGGCGCGTGGCTGGGCGCGCGCTGGGGCGGGCTCCCGCGCCGCGAGGCGGCCATGATCGGGGTCGGGCTCAACGCGCGCGGGATGGTCGGGCTCGTGGTCGCGTTGATCGGCCGCCAGGCGGGCGTGCTGTCCGAGGGCCTCTACGGCGCGCTCCTGCTCCTCGCCTTCCTCACGTCCGCGGCGGCGGGCCCGCTGCTCCGCCTCGCGACGGGCCAGGAAACCGGTGAACCAGCCGGGTGATAGACTCCTGCCAACCATCGCCAGGGAGGACCATCCAACGGGCCCGGAACTCACCACAGACCGTGCGGGCAACTCACGACGGAAGTCCTTCGCCATCGCACTGCTGGCGGCGACGGTGCTGGGCCTGGCCGGCTGCGGGAGCATCGGCCCGGGCACGGTCGCCCGCGACCGCTACGACTACAGCAGCTCCATCTCGGAATCCTGGAAGCGACAGACGCTGCTCAACATCGTCAAGCTGCGCTATCTCGACCCGCCCATCTTCGTGGACGTCGGCCAGATCGTGGCCGGCTACTCGTTGGAGACCGGTCTGACCGCCGGCGCGAGCTTTCCGGAAACATCGACCTTCGGCGGCGACACGGCCACCGTGGGCGGTTCGGTGCGTTTCACGGACCGGCCCACCGTGACCTACGTGCCGCTCACGGGCAACCAGTTCGTCAAGGCGCTGATGACGCCCCTGCCGCCCGAGTCGGTGTTCTTCATGATCCAATCCGGCTGGCCGGCGGACGGCGTGTTGCTGGCGGCCGCGGCGTCCCTCAACGGGTTGAAGAACCAGGAAACGAGCATCTCCGGGGTCGTGCCTCCCGATCCCCAGTTCATGAGGGCGCTGGAGCTCTTGCGCAACATCCAGCGCTCCGGCGCGATCAGCCTGCGGGTCAAACAGGACGCCAACAGACAGCAGACCAGCCTCTTGACCCTCCGCGGCCAGAACGTGGGCGAAACGACGCTGGAAGAAGCCCGTGAGCTGCGCCGGCTGCTGCGGCTGGACCCGGAGGCAGCGGAGTTCACCCTGGTCTTCGGCGGCACGGCGGCCCATGACAAGGAGCTGGCCGTGCTCACGCGTTCCATTCTGCAGATCATGACCACCATGGCCGGTCAGGCCGAGGTGCCGGCCGAGGACGTCGCCGAGGGGCGCGCCACGCCCGGTCTGAGCAGCGCGGACAGCGCGGCCAAGCCGCGCGTCCTGTTGCGCATCCAGAGCTCCAGGAGCAAACCAGCGGACGCCTCGGTGGCCGTCCGCTACCGCAACAACTGGTTCTGGATCGATGACCGTGATCTGCCCAGCAAACGGGCGTTCGCCCTCATGCTGATGTTGTTCACGCTCGCTGACACCGGCAGCAAGGAGCCGCTGCCTCTGAGCACCATCCCCGCCCAGTGAAGCCCGCGAGACAACCATGCTCGGGGTCGGGCTGAACGCGCCCGGACGGGCCCGCCATGAAGCTCCTCCTCAAGAACCTTCTCTTCACCCTGATCGTTCCGGGGACGGTCGCAGTCTATCTGCCCCTCCGGATCGCCGGCGACCGGTCGATCGCCGGCGGAGCGATCCTCTTCGCCGGGCTCGCCGTCCTCGGGGCGGGGGCTTCCGTCTACGCCTGGTGCATCTGGGACTTCGCCGCCTTCGGCCGGGGGACGCCGCTTCCTCTCGACCCGCCCGGGAGGCTCGTCGTCCGGGGCCTCTACCGCCACACGAGGAACCCGATGTACGTGGGGGTGCTCACCGCGATCCTCGGCTGGGCGATCCTCTTCCGGTCGGCGGTCCTCCTCGTCTACGCCGTGGCCGTGGGGACCTGTTTCCAGCTCTTCATCGTCTTCTACGAGGAGCCCCATCTCCGCCGCGCCTTCGGCCGGGAGTATGAGGACTACACCGCCCGCGTGTCCCGGTGGCTCCCCGCGCCCGGCCGGAAGCTCTGACGGCAGGCTCGTGGTACGCTTTCTGCCATGCGAACTGCCATTGACCGTGCCGGACGCGTGGTGATCCCCAAGGAGATCCGCCGGGACGCGGGCCTCGCTCCAGGCGCCGAGCTGGAGGTCCGCCTGGTCGAGGGACGCGTCGAGTTGGAGCCCGCGCGGGAGCCGGTCCGGCTGGTCCGGCGAGGCAGGCGCCTCGTCGCCGTCCCGGCGGGCGGAGGACGGCGGCCTCCCCTGACCCGCGCGGAGGTCCGGAGGCTCCTTTCGGAGATCCGGGTGCAGCGAGGACGCCGCCTCTCCTGACCATGGCGCGATACCTGCTCGATTCGAGCTGTCTGTTCGCGGCCGCCTGCACGTGGCACGACGCGCCCCCGCTCCTCGCCTTCCTGACGTCCGCGGCGGCGGGCCCGCTGGTCCGGCTCGCGTCCGGCGGCGGAATCGGCGCGCCGGGTGAGGATGGCGGAGCACGCATGCCAGGTCGGCCCCCGTCCTGAAGCGGCAGGACTACTTCCGGCCCCGCGGCCGTGAAGGCTTGCGAACCGGACGTTTGCGTCCTCGGCCCCGGAGCTTCGGGGCGGCCCCTCCCCCCCTCTGGTACTCGACGATCACGGCCTGGCCCACGACGTCATGCGTGGGGATGGACGCGATGGTGCTGACGGTCCCGCCCCGGGCCCGACGCTGGCTCCGGATCGGCGCCTCTACGGCGCGCTCCTGCTCCTCGCCTTCCTCACGTCCGCGGCCGCGGGCCCGCTGGTCCGGCTCGCGTCCGGCGGCGGGCCGCCCTCGGGAGGCTCCTCGACCTCCTTGCCCTCGTAGATGTGGTGCACGACCCGCTGGGGGAACGGGATCTCGATCCCCTCCTGGTCGAAGCGCGTCTTGATCCGCTTGCGCAGCTCGCGCCCCACCTCCCACTGCGCGCCCGGGCGGGTCTTGACCAGGCCGCGCACGGTGACGGCGCTCTCCCCGAGGCTCTCGACGCCCGACACCACGGGGTCGTCCAGGAGGCGCAGGCGCCAAGCCGGGTCGTCACGGAACTTCCGGAGGGCGTCTTCGAAGACCTTCAGCACGCGGTCGAGGTCCGAGCCGTAGCTCACCCCCACCTCCAGCACCACCCGCGACCACCCCTGGGTCATGTTCGAGACCCGGCTCAGCATGCCGTTGGGCACGAAGTGCACGACGCCCTGGAGGTCGCGCAGCACGGTCACCCGGAGCGTGATCTGCTCCACCGCCCCCGAGACGCCGCCGAGATCGACCACGTCCCCGACCCGGTACTGGTTCTCGAGCAGGATGAAGAACCCGGACAGGAAGTCCTTGATCAGCGTCTGCGCCCCGAAGGCCACCGCGAGACCGACCACGCCCGCCGAGGCGATGATCGGCGTGACGTCGATGCCGAGGCGCCGGAGCACGTACACGGAAGCGATGGCCCAGACGACCGCCGAAAACGCGGCCCCGCAGACCGCCGCGAGCGTCTTGAGCCGCTGCCGGCGGTCCATGTCCTCCAGCCCCTGGGACGGCTCGGCGGCCCGCCGCTCGATCCGGCGGATCACGCGCCGCGATAGACGCAGCAGCAGCCAGGCCAGGGTGGGGATCAGCAGCACCTCGATCGCCGCGGTGGCGGCGTCGGTCCGGACGCGCCGCGCGTAGTCGGAGCGGAGCCGCGCGATTTCCGTGTCCAGCTGCGTCTGGCGCGTCACCTCGCCGGACTGGTCGGCCTCGAGGCGCGCGAGCTGCGTGCGGTAGCGTCCGATCTCGGCCTCAATGCCGACCTTCGAGAGCTGGGTGCGCACGTCGGCCAGCCACCGCCGCTGGCCCCACAGGCGCGCCTCGGCGGCCAGGAGCTGGTTGGCGGCCCGCTCCACCGTCCATTCCTTCAGGTCCTCGGGGCCCGGCAGCTCGCGCCCGTGATCCTTGCGGAACTGGTTCTGGAGCTCGGTGAGCCGGTCGGGCGCCGCCGCGACCGCCGCCAGATGGCGCGCCTGCCGGTAGTCCGCGAGCCGGACCGCCTCCGCCGCCTCCAAGGCCTCGGGAGCGGCGGCCAGCTCGCGGGTCTGCTCGCCCGCGAGCCGGGCCAGCTCCTGGTACTTGTCCTTCGCCTTCAGCCCCTCCAGGATCACGCGCTCGCTCTCCGCGCGGTTGAGGTAGAAGGCGCGGAGCGGCTCCTCGAAGCGCTCGCGGTCCTCCTGGCGGGAGAGCCGGGAGAAGAAGCGGTCCGGCCACCGGTCCTCCCGGGCCATCTGCGCCTGCGCGCGATACTCGAGCCCCTTGCGCTCCACCTCGGGGAGCTCGACGAAAGGCGTGCGCGCCGCCTTCACGAAGCCGGCGATCTGGCGGAAGAGCGCCGCCTTCTGGTCCGCCACGGCGGCGCGGCGGGCGGCCAACGGGCGGAGCGAAGCCAGCGTGCGGAGCCGCTCCTGCTCCGCGCGCCGGCGCGCGCGCACCTCGTCCTGGCGGCGCAGGAGCTCGTCGCGCGTCTGGCGCGCCTCGGTGACCGGCTCGCGGGTGACCGCGCGCAGGAGGTCCTCGGGAGCCCGGGAGCGCGGGAGGGCGCCGGCCGCGACCCGACGCTGCAGCTCGCGCGCGCATGCGTAGCGCCGCTTGCGCTCGTTGATGAGCGCCGAGAGGGCGTCGGCGTAGCGCTTCACGGCCGCGTCCACCTCCTCCATGGCCTGGCCGAAGGCCTGGAGCGTCCGATCGAGGTCCTCGAAGAAGCGGACCAGCTCGCGCGCGAAGGCCTGCGCCACCTCGGTCTCCGCCTGCTCGGCGGCCACGCCGCCGCCATCTCCGGAGGCGGCGGGCGGGGAGGCGCTCTCGACGGGCGCGGACTTCGCGTCCGAGGTCTCGAGCGGACGCGTGCTCCGGTCCGCGGGCAGTGCGCCGTCCTTCAGCCCACCGAGCTCCTGCAGGAGCTCGCGGGCCCGGCCGCCGTGGAGCCGGAGTCCCTTCAACGTGTACGGGCTCTCGAGGCCGGCGATGCCCTGGCCGAGCCCGCGCAGCCGCGCCCGCGCCTCGGCCAGTCCCTGAGCCGCCCCGGTCGCGGCCTTCTCGGCGCTCTCGAGCCGCCGGGTGATCTCGCCCTGGGGAGCGAGGAGCGCCAGCAGCTCGTCCTCGGAGCGGCGCGCCATCTCCTCCACGAACGCCGCGTAGGTCAACTCCTCCTCGAGCGCGGCCTGGAGCCGGCGGTTCCGCTCCTCCTCGGCCAGCGCGTCCGCCTGGATCTTCTCCAGGAGCGACGCGTCGGCGAGCCGCTGCTCGAGGGCCGCGCGGCGGGTCCTGCGGCCCGCCTCGGCCAGCGCGAGCACGCGCACCTCCCGCCACAGGGCGTCGGGGTCGCCCCCCTCGATCGGGGCGGGAACCGCGATCTTCCCGTCGCGGTGGAGCGCGTCCGCGACGGCGACCGCCGCGCTGAGCCGCACGATCAGGCGGAGCGCCTCCTCGGCCTTCTGGCTGGCGGCGGCGGAGGCGTCCTTGAGGTCCAGGGCGACCGCGCGCGCCTGCTCGAGGAGTGCCAGCCGCCGCCGGTGGACCTCGAGCAGCTTCTCCGAGAGCCCCAGCTCGCGCCGTGCCGCCCTCAGCTCGGCGTGCCCTTCCCCTTCCGGGATCGCGCCCGGGTCCGGGGGCGCGATCCCCGCCCGCTCGCGGTCCAGCGCCTCGAGGCGGGCGCGCAGCTCGTCGGCGCGCGCGGCCGCCGCGGCGGATTCCTCGCGCGCGCGACGCGCGTCCTCCGCGATCCGGCCGAGCGAGGTCGAGAGCTCGTCCGGTGCGAGCCGGCGGAGCTCCTCCGTTTCGGTCGCCTCGAGCCGCTCGGAACGCAGCAAGAGCGCCACGGCCTCGGCTCCCGTCCGGAGCCGTTCGTCCATGGCCGGGTCGAGCGCCTCGGCCGGCCGGCGCCGTTCCGCCTCGAGACGCTCGAGCTCGGCCTGGTACTCGGCGCGGGCCGCGGTCGCCTGGCGGGTCGTCTCGTCGATCCGCCGGAGCCACGGTTCGGGATCCCCGCCCTTTTCTCCCAGGTTCACGCGATCGGCCGCCAGGCTCCCGGAGGCGATCCGGCGGGACAGCTCGATCAGCGTCGGCCGGAGCGCCGCGGATGCCTGCTCCAGCGGAGCCAGTTTCTCGGATGCGCCCGCGAGCAGTTTCCGCCGCCCCTCCCGGGCGGCCTGCACCGCCTCCAGGCTCCGTTGCCTGGCGAGCCACGCCTCGCGGTACGCGCGGTACGCCTGCGACTCGCGCTCCAGCTCCTCCTCGGTCCGCGCCTCCACCCGGTCGGCGGGCGTGGGCTCGCCCGGGAGGGGCGCGGCCAGGGCATCCTGGGCGCGCTTCAGGTCCTCGGCGCTCCGCTGGAGCGCCTTGCGCTCGGCCTGGTGCGCCTCGTCCGCCTGGAGGAAGGCCTGCGCCTGGGCCGCCGCGCGCTGGAGGAGCGCGTCGTCGCCGAGCGCCTGCACCTCCTGCGCACCCGCAACGGCCGCGAAGAGCGGGAGAAGGAGGAGCGCGCGGATCATCGTCCCGGCCGGGCGGACCGGACGTACTCGCGGAAGGCGGCCGCGTGGGCTTCCATGGTCTTCCGGGGTCCGACGCAGCGCACGAACCAGTTCCCCGAGGGCGCCTCGATGATCGCGCCGAGCAGGCGCCAGTCGGGCTTCTTGCCGGAGCCGGCCATCGCCGCGTCAAGATCGAAGGTTCCCGAGACGTCGAGGAACGTGACGGGCATTCCGTTCACGGTGACCTTCTCGGTCTTCGCCGACGACCGCCCGCCCTCCACGAAGCCGGTCCAGCGGTCGAGGTTCGCCTGGACCCCGCCCCCCTCGCCTCCGAAGTAGAACACGACCACGCTGCCGTCCTCGGCGTCCCCTTCCGCGCGGGGGAGGACGAACTGGGCCTTGCGCATGGCCGAGCGGGGCGTCTCCTCGCGCCAGGCCGGCGGGTTGGTGAACTCGAGCGGCCCCGATCCGCCACCGGCGGCAGGAGCCGCCGGTGGCTGCTTGAGCCGCACGCTCTCCACGTACGAGCGCACCTCCGCTTCGCGCGCGGCCAGGGTCTTTTCCGGGCCGACCGCCTTGATGAAGTAGGGACCGTTCGAGGTCTCCAGGACCGCGGCGATCATGCGGCTCCCGGGGCGCGGCTCGCCGCCGCCCATGCCGCCGGCGTCGTAGGTCCCGGTCGCGTGCACCCAGGTCACCGGGAACCCGCCGGCCTTGCCCTGCTCCTCGCGCGGCTTGTCCGTCGGGTCCTTCATCTGGCCGATCCAGCGGTCGAGGTTCTCGCGGATTCCGCCCGCGCCGCCGGGCCCGAAATAGTAGACGATCAGCTCGGCGTCGGAGGGGTCGCCGTCCGCCCGGGGGAGCGTGTACTGCTCGACCCGCATGGCGGAGGTCGTGGTCCCCTTGCGCCAGTCGGGCGGCGCCTGGAAGGCGATCTGGCCGGCGGCCTCGGAGCCGGGCGCGGGGCGGCTCTCGGGCCCGGAGCGGGCGGGCGCCGGCCGCCGCGCGGCCTCCTCCGGCGTCTCGGTGTTCTGGCTGCACGCGGCGACGAAGAGGCCGAGAAGGAGCAACGTCTGTCTCATGATGCGGGGATTGTAGCCACCGGTCTCGCGTCCTCCCTCTATTGAAAAAAAGGGGGTCAGGCCCCATTTTTCGCCTCGTGCGGACCCTGACCGTGGTGCTCCTGCTCGCGGCGGCGACGGCCCAGGCGCTCCTCTTCGCCGGTCTCCAGGTCGCCTTCTGGAGGTCCGTGCGCGCCGATCCGCGCACGCTGGTGCACGCTTCCAACGAGCTCAGCGCCTGGCCGGGATGGACGGCGGCCGCTCGTCGCGCGGCCGCCTCGGCGCCGGGCGGGGCGACGGTCCTCTTCGTCGCGCCCGAGCCGGAGACGGAGGAGATCTCGTTCGCCTATCTGACCGCGGTCTACGCGCTCTTCCCGCGGCCGATCGTGAGGGTCCCGGTCGGTGAGCTGCGTCCGGCCGGGCTTGCGGCGCTCGAGGCGGAGACGCCGGCGATCCTGTTCCGTCTCCCCGATCCGGCGCTCCCGGGTCTGGAGCGGCATCCGAGCGACGGCGACTACCGGGTGCTGACGGTCGGCGAGCTGCGCGCGCTCCCATGGCGGTGATCGCGGCGCTCCTGGCCGTGGTGGCGCTGGGCGCCGGGGTGGTCCGCCTCGTGCTCCGCGATCCGCTGCCGGCCGCGGCGCTCTGGGGGCTCTCGGGCCTCGTGGGGTTCGCAGCCTGGGGGTGGCTGGCGCACGTGAGCCTGGCGCTCTTCGACCGCGTTGTGCCGGCGGTCTGGCTGGCGGCGGTGCCGCTCGCGCTCCTCGGCGTGGTCGTGCTGGCGCGCGCGCGCCCCCGGCTCGCGCGCCCGGGGCTCGCGGCGGTGCCGGCGCTCGTGCTCATCGCCTGGGAGCTGCTCTATCTGGTCGGTGCGGCGGCCTCGACCCGCCTCGGGTGGGACGGGCTCTTCATCTGGGCGCTGAAGGCCAAGGCGCTCCATCTCGACGTCACGACCCAGCCGGGCGCGTACGTGCGTCATCTCGCCGGACCGTGGGCGGTGCCGCACGCCGAGTATCCGGTGGCGCTCCCCGCGCTCGAGGCGTGGCTCCACCTGGTCGGGGGGGGCGTGAACGAGACCGCGCTGAAGGCGCTCGGGCCCGCCTTCCTGCTCGCGCTGCTGGCGGTCCTGGGAGCGGCGCTCCGGCGCCGGCCGGGACCCGCCGAGACACCGACGCTGCTAGCGCTCCTGGTGACGATGCCGGCGCTGGTCTACGTCGCGACCACCGGCTACGCGGACCTGCCCCTGGCGGCGCTCTTCACCGCGGCGGCGCTGCTGGCGGTGGAGGCGCTGGAGGGAGGGAGCCGGAGGAGCGAGACGCTCGTGGCGGCGCTCGCGGCCGCGCTGGCGCTCGTGAAGCGGGAGGGCGCGCTCCTGGGGGGCGAGCTGGTGCTGCTCCTGGCGGTCGGGCTCGGCCTCCGGCACGGCACGGCGCGCGCGGCGGGGTTCCTGGCGCGCGCGCTCCCGGTGGCGCTCGTGGTGGCGGGCCCGTGGTTCCTGTTCGCGACGCGGCACGACCTCGGGGGGAAGGACTTCCTGCCGGTGAGCGTGGCGACGTTCCGGACGAACGTCGATCGCCTGCCGGCGCTGGCGGTGATGCTCGCGGACGTTCTGGTGAGGCCCCGTCTCTTCGGCTTCCTCTGGCCGGCGCTGGCGCTCACGGCCGCGCTCCGCTGGCGGAGCTGGCGGCGGCCGGGCGCCCGCTTCCTGGCCGCGCTGATCCTGGGCGCGCTCGCGCTGGACGCGGGCGTGTTCGTGTTCTCGGGCGTGCACCCCTGGACGGTCCACGTGATTTCCGCGCTCGACCGCCTCGTGCTCCACGTCGCGCCGCTCGCGGTGGCGCTCGCGGGCCTGTTGCTGGGGGAGGAGGGGGCCCCATGATCCCCGCACGCCAGGCGCTCGAGCGCCTCCGGGAGGGGAACGCCCGCTTCGTCTCGGACAGGGGGAGCCGCGACCGGCTTCCGAGCCCGATGAAGAGCGGCGAGCTCCCGGCGGATCAGGAGCCGTTCGCCATCGTTCTCGGATGCTCCGACTCCCGCGTGCCCGTCGAGATCGTCTTCGACCAGGGCTTCGGCGACCTGTTCGTCATCCGAGTCGCCGGCAACATCGTCGCCTCCTCGCAGATCGGCAGCGTCGAGTTCGCCGCGGCGCGGTTCCGGACCCGGCTGGTCGTCGTCCTGGGACATTCCAGGTGCGGAGCCGTACTGGCGACCATCGAGGAGCTGGGGCAGCCGGCGCACAGCCAGTCCGAGAACCTGCGCTCGATCGTCGATCGGGTCCGGCCCTCCGTGGAGCCGCTGCTGACGACCGGGCTCCGGCACGATCCGGAGGCCCTCGTGCGGCACGCCGTCCGCGCCAACATCCGCGCCTCCGCGAACCATCTGCGCTACGGATCGGCGGTCCTCGCGCGGCTGATCCAGGAGGACGGTCTCCTGGTCGTCGGAGGCGAATACTCGCTGGAGACCGGTGTCGTCGAGTTCTTCGACGGCGTGCCGGGCCCCGGCTGACTGGCGGAGCCGATGCTCCCGGCTATCATGCCTCCACCTCGGGCATAGAAAGGAGCCGAACCCATGCGCATCGTGATCCTGCTCGCCGGGCTCGCCGCGGCCCAGAATCACACCGTCTATCCGATCGACGTCCTCCCCGGCGACTCGAGCCAGGTGATCCCGCTCGGCGCCTTCAACAGCAGCAGCAACTTCGACGAGACCCGCAGCCACTTCCTGATCCCCGCCGCCTACCTCCCCCCGACCGGCGGCCTCCTCACCGCCCTGCAGGTGGCGCCGCTCATCACCCAGACCGGGACGCTCGTCTACCAGAACCTGACGATCCGGATGGAGAACTCCACGATCCCGACCCTGAGCACGACGTTCGCGAACAACCTGTCCAGCCCGACCATCGTGCTCGCGGCGTCCAACCTGACCATCAGCTACTCCAGCCACCTCGCCTGGACCTCGATCCCGCTCACGACCCCCTTCCTGCACGACGGGCAAAGCAACCTCGTGATCGAGATCCAGAAGATCATCGACCGGGCGGGGAACCCGCCCGCCGTGACGGCCTCCGCCATCCTCGTGAACCATCCGCTCCGGCCAGACCTCCCGCGGCCGGTTTGGACCTTCGGCACCCCTGGCAGCGGGGCCTGGCAGCGGCCGGTCGGCGCGGATGCCGGAAACCAGCACCTCATGATGCGGTTCCAGTGGCGGGACCAGCGCACCCTCATCATCCGGAGCACGCGCCAGGGGAATCTGAACTTCTTCCACCTCGGCGCAACCGTGACGTTGGACGTCCGCGGGCAGAACGGCGAGCTGTTCGTGAACACGCTGGACGTGAACCTCCAGCCATCGCCGGTTCCGACGCCGCCGGTGCTGGGTTTCTATTGGCTCCCGACCCTCTTCAACGTCTTCTTCCAAGGCGTGATCGACCCCATGGGGACGGGAACCATGAGCCTGATCGTGCCTGTCAACCAGGCGCTGATCGGGATACACGTCTACTTCCAGAGCCTCACGGCCGGCGCAGACTTCCGCTGGACGAACGTGGTGGACGGGATCATCGCCGCTGGCCCTTGATCGACTGACGGCGGCCGGGGTCGCGGCGCTGGCGCTCGCGCTCTACGTCGCGACCCTCTGCCCGACCGTCTACGTCGGGGACGCGCCCGAGATCGCGCTCGCGGCCGCGGTCTGGGGCGTCCCGCACCCGCCGGGCTATCCGCTCCACACCGCGCTCTCCGCCCTCTTCGTGCGCGCGCTCCCGATCGGGTCGCTCGCGTGGCGCGCAAACCTCGCCTCGGCGGCCGCGGCGGCCGGCGCCATCGGCCTCCTCTTCCTGGTCGCGCGCCGCCTGGGCGCGGAGCGCGTCCCCGCCGCCGCGGCGGTGCTCGCGCTCGCCGCGGCGGGCACCTTCTGGTCGCAGGCCGTGACGGCCGAGGTCTACGCCTTCGACGCGCTCCTCCTCCAGTTCGCGCTCCTTGCCTCGCTCGGCGCCCGCTCGCGGCGCGGCTTCGTCCTGGCCGGGCTCGCGGCCGGCGCGCTCGTCGGACACCGGCCCGTGAACGTGCTCGTGGCGCCGGTTCTCGCGCTCCTCCTCGAAGGCGCCCGGCGGCGCTCGCGGCTCCCGCTCCGGGCCTGGGCGGCGGCGGCGCTGGCCGCGGCGGCGACCGGCCTCGTCTACGTCCTCCTGCCGATCGTGAGCCGCCGCGAGCCGGCGCTCGACATCGGGGACCCGGAGACCTGGAGCCGCTTCTGGACCGTGGTGAGCGCCGAGACCTATCGCCGGCACCTCGGATCGGGGACCGCCGCGCTCGAGGCGGCGCGGCTCGGTCGCTTCCTGCTCGGGCTCGCCCCGGAGCTCGGGGTCGCCGCGCTGGCGGGCGTGGCCGGCCTCTGGGCGCTCCACCGGCGCGGGGAACGCCTCATCGCGTGGGCGCTCGCCGGCGTGATCGCGGTCACG
>Ga0187892_10007422_pt1 | contig 15633 bp, 14 predicted proteins | sample MA1701073metaG_FD_139345 | JGI IMG/M metagenome (GOLD analysis project Ga0187892, IMG submission 139345) | Bio-ooze microbial communities from a basaltic lava cave in the Kipuka Kanohina Cave System on the Island of Hawaii, USA - MA170107-3 metaG ... | reverse complement strand
ATGAACGACAGCCCCGCGACCGAGAGGATCGCCGCGCCCACGTCGAAGGTCGCCCGCACCGCGACCGGCGGGAGCAGGTGCGGGAGCACGTGCCGGAGCGCCACCCGGAGCGGGGACGCGCCCGCCGCGCGCGCCGCCCGCACGAAGTCGGACTCGCGGAGCGCCAGCGTCTCGGCGCGCACCAGCCGCGCCACTCCCGGCCACGTGACCGCGGCCACCGCGGCGCCGGCGTGGAGGAGCCCCGGCCCGAGCGCCCCCGCGATCGCCATCGCCAGGATCAGCGCGGGCACCGCGAGGAACACGTCGGTCACCGCCATCAGCGCGCCGCCGGCCCGCCCGCCCAGGAGGCCCGCCGCGAGCCCCACCGCGGTCCCCGCCGCGGCCGCCGCCGCCGCGACCGCGAGTCCGAGCGCGAGCGAGAGCCGCGCGCCGTACAGGAGACGGCTGAGCACGTCGCGGCCGAGCTGGTCGCAGCCGAGCGGGTGGGCCGCGTCCGGCGAGGCCAGCCGCCGGGACAGGTCCGGCTCCAGCGGATCGGCCGACGCGAGCACGGGGGCCAGCAGAGCGAGCAGGGCGACCGCGACGAGGCCGGCGCCTCCGGCGAGCAAGAGGCCGTTCCGCCGTGGGCTCATCCCCGCCTCCGGAGGCGCGGGTCGAGCCAGGCCTGCACGAGGTCCACGAGCGCGTTCACCATCGGGTAGACCGTGCCCGCGACCAGCGTCACCCCCATCACGGCCGGGAAGTCGAGCGCCAGCGCCGAGGCCGTGGCGTACCGGCCGAGCCCCGGCCAGTCGAAGATGGTCTCGGTCAGGACCGCGCCCGAGAGCAGCCCGCCGAACGAGAGCCCGATCACGGTGAGCGTCGGGAGCAGCGCGGGCCTGAGCGCATGGCGGAGCACGACGCGCCATCCCGGCACGCCGCGCGCCCGCGCCGCGCGCACCGACTCGCGCCCGAGCGCCTCGACCACGGCCGCCCGCGTGAGCCGCGCGGTCAGCGCGGTCGAGAAGCACGCGAGGACCAGCGCGGGGAGCGCAAGGTGCGCGAGCGCGCTCCCGAGAGTGGCGAGGTCTCCGGCCAGGAGCGCGTCCACCGTGTAGAGGCCGGTGACGCGCGGCGGGCCCGGCAGCGTGACCGCGATCCGCCCGCCGCCCGGCGCGATCCGCCATCGGTGATAGAAGAGGCCGAGCGCCATCAGGCCGAGCCAGAAGACCGGGAGCGACGCGCCGCCCACGGCGACCACGCGGAGCAGTTGGTCGGGGAGCCGCCCGCGCCGCACGGCCGCCCAGGTGCCGAACGCGATGCCCGCGAGCGTCGCGAGCACGGTGGCCGCGAGCGCCAGCTCCAGCGTGGCGGGGAAGCGCTCGATCAGGTCGCGCGCCACCGGGCGGCGGGTGCGGATCGAGCGACCGAGGTCGCCGCGGGCGAGCGCCTTCAGGTATTCCCAGTACTGCGCCGGGAGCGGCCGGTCGAGGCCGGCGCGCGTGCGCCAGGCGCGGATCTGCTCCTCGCGCGCGTTGGCCCCGAGCGCGGCCGCGGCGGGATCGCCCGGGAGCGCGCGCGAGATCGCGAACGTCAGGACCGAGACGCCGAGGAAGACGGCCGCGAGAGCGAGGAGCCGGCGCGCCACGACCCGGAGGAAGCTCACGGGCGGGCTTTCCGCAGGCGCTCGAGCGGCAGCAGGCCGACCGGGCTGAAGAGCAGGCCCTCGACCTCGCGGCGCCGGGCCAGCGGCGCGATTCCCTGGTAGAGCGTGGCGATCGGGCCGCGTTCGATCAGCGCCGCCTCGATCCGGCGGTAGCGCTCCGCGCGCGCGGCGGGGTCGGGCTCGGCAGCCGCGGCGCGCGCGTCCGCGGCGAGTGCGGCGTCGGCGAAGTGGAGCCGCCAGGCCACGGAGCGGAGCGCCTCGTCCGTGAACGGGCCCACGTTCCCGTCGGGGTCGGGGAAGTCCGGCACCCACTCGACCAGCACCAGCTCGGCGCGCCGCGCGCGGTAGATCGAGAGCATTTCGGACGAGGCCACCACGCGGAGCCGGACATCGAACCCGATGCGGTCCAGGTCGCTCTTCACCTTCGCCGCGAGGTCCGCGCACGGGACGCCGCCGGGCGCGATCCCGTTCCCGGCGAGCAGCGTGCACGGGATCGGCGGGCGGAGACCGGCCTCCGCGAGCAGCGCGCGGGCGCGCGCGGGGTCGTACGGGAGCGCGAGGTCGGGGGCCGCGCCGGGGAGCCCGCGTGGGATCAGCGTCGAGAGCGCCTCGCCGTTCCCGCGGAGCAGCGAGCGCGTGATCCCGTCGCGGTCGAGCGCGTGGCGCACCGCGCGACGCGCGCGCGGGTCGGAGAAGGCGGGCGCCGCGCAGTTCAGGCCGAGGTAGTAGATCATGAGCGTCCGGAAGCGGTGCACCGCGACGGCGGGGTCGCGCTCGAGGTCGGCGAGCTGCTCGGGGTTCAGGTTGCGGGCCACGTCCAGGTCCCCGACCCGGAGGCGGAAGCGCTGGTTCTCGGATTCCGCGACGTGCTTCACGATCACGCGCGCGGTGGGCGCGGGCCCGGCCCAGTGGCCCTCATGGCGCTCGAGCACGAGCCGCGCGTCCATCTCCCAGGCCCGGAGCACGTAGCGGCCCGCGCCCGCCGAGTGGTCCCGGAGCCAGCCGCTGCCGCGGTCGCCGTCCGCCTCGTGCGTGAGCGCCTCGGTCCGGTCCACGATGCCGCCGACGGAGCCTGCGAGCACCGCGAGCAGCGCGCGCGCGGTGCGGCCCGGCGGGAGGCGCACGACGAGCACGCGCGGACCCTCGGCCTCGAAGTCGTCGGCGCGGAGCCCGAGGACGCTGGAGAGGAGGAAGGCCGGGCCCTGGTTCAGCTCGAGCACGCGGCGGAGCGAGAAGACGGCGTCCGCGGCGGTGACGGGGCGGCCCGTGGAGAAGCGGGCGTCGCGGAGGTGGAAGCGGACCTCGAGGCGGTCGCCGGCGGCGCGGGTCTCCCAGCGCTCGGCCAGGCGCGGGCGGGGCTCCGTGAGGTCCTCGCCCTCGAAGCCGACGAGCGATTCGTAGAGGTTCGGGACCAGGGCGGCGCCGGTGATCTCGTAGGACGTGGCCGGGTCGAGGCTCATGAGGTCGCCCGTGTCCCAGCCCAGCACGACCGCGTCCCCGGTTCCGGACGGCGCGCAGGCGGCGAGGAGGAGGGGGACGAGGAGGAGCGGTCGCGCCGCCGGCGGCGTTCTCAACGACGGCCGGGACGGCGCCATGCTTCGGCCAGCGGGACCACGAGGCCGGGGAAAGCGGCCGATTCGATCAGGGTCCGGCCGCGGTGGAGCGCGATCGGCGAGAGCCGCGTGCCCGCCCGGGCGTACTGGCGGAGCGTCCGGCGCACGGGATCGACGATCCAGAGCTCCCGCACGCCGCGCCGCTCGTAGAGCGCGCGCTTGCGCACGGTGTCGTGGCGGATCGAGCCGGGGCTCAACACCTCGATCGCGAGGTCTGGCGCGCCGAAGACCCCGCGCTCCTCCAGCAGTTTCTCGTTGCTGCGGCTCACCGCCAGCACGTCGGGCTGCACGACGTCGAAGCGGCCGAGCACTACGTCGAACGGGGCCACGAAGGCCTCGCCGGCACCGGTCTTCTGGAAGTGGTCGTCCAGGAACTTCCAGAGGCGGGTGACGACTCTCTGGTGACGGCGCAGGGGCGAGGGGCTCACGAAGACCTCGCCGTCCAGGATCTCGTAGCGCTTCCCGTCGTCGGGCCAGGAGGCGTACTCGCGGTAGGTGACTCTGTGGTTGCGCGTGGACACCATGGCTCTTCTCGCGCCGGCATGATACCGCCCTCCCTCCGGCCGCGCGGCGGACCGGAAGAAGAGACGGATTCCCCCGCCGGAAGTTGCGCGACGCGGAGAGAAAAGGGGTCAGGACCCTTTTCTCTCCGGCTACCATCTCGGGCCCATGAAGCGCTGGCTCCGACGCGGCGTCGTCGTCCTCCTCCTCGCGGGCGCCGCTCTCGCGCTCGAGCGCTGGGTCTTCCGTCCCGCGCCCGTCCCCGTGACCGTCTTCCGCGCGGCCCGCGGGCGCGTCGAGGAGACCGTCACCAACAGCAAGGCCGGCACCGTCCGCACCCGCCGCCGCGCCACGCTCTCGACCGAGGTCGGCGGCCGCGTCGCCGAGCTCTCCGCCCGGAAGGGCGACCGCGTCAAGCAGGGCCAGCCCCTGCTCCGCATCGCCGACGACGACTACCGGGCGCAGGTCGACCTCCGCGAGCGCGCGCTCGAGGCCGCCCGCTCGGTCCACCGCGAGGAGTGCCTGGCCTTCCAGCAGGCCGACCGCGAGACCCGCCGCTGGGAGGCCCTCCCCAAGGACCAGATCGTCACCGAGGAGCGGCTCGCCCAGGTCCGCGACAAGCGCGACCTCGCGCGCGCCGCCTGCGACTCGGGCGAGGCGCGCGTCCGCGAGGCCGAGGCCGCCCTGGTCCTCGCCCGCGCGCAGCTCGCGAAGACCTCGCTCCACGCGCCCTTCGACGGCGTGATCGCCGACCTGAAGACCGAGGTCGGCGAGTACATCACCCCCTCCCCGCCCGGGCTCCCGATCCCGCCCGTCCTCGACCTCATCGACCCCGACGCGATCTACGTGAGCGCGCCGCTCGACGAGGTCGACGTGGGCAAGGTGCGCGTCGGCCTCCCGGTCCGGATCGCGATGGACTCGTTCCCGGACCGCCCGCTCCCCGGCAAGGTCACGCGCATCGCGCCCTACGTGCAGGACGTCGAGGCGCAGAACCGCACCTTCGAGGTCGAGGCCGAGTTCGAGGACGCCGCCTTCGCCCGCACCCTGCTCCCCGGCATCTCCGCCGACGTTGAGGTGATCCTCCAGTCCCGTGACGGCGTCCTCCGGGTGCCGAGCTACGCGCTCCTCGAGGGCGGCCGCGTCTTCGTCGTGCGGGACGACGCGATCGTCGCGGTGCCGGTGGAGACCGGGCTCCGGAACTGGGACTTCGCCGAGGTCACGCGCGGAGTCTCGGACGGCGAGGCGGTGGTGGTCTCGCTGGACCGCGCGGAGGTGAAGGAGGGCGCGCGGGTCCGGATCGCGGGCGAGTCGCTGAAGTGATCGACCTCCGCGGGATCACGCGCGAGTTCGTGGTCGGCGGCCGCATCGTTCACGCCCTCCGGGGGATCGACCTCGCCGTCGCGGCCGGCGACTACGTGTCGATCATGGGACCGTCCGGCTCGGGGAAGTCCACGCTGCTCCACATCCTCGGCTGCCTCGACCGCCCCACCGACGGCTCCTACCGGCTCGACGGCGAGGAAGTCGCCCGGCTCGACGAGGCCGCGCTCTCCCGCGTCCGCCGCCACAAGATCGGCTTCGTGTTCCAGTCCTATCACCTCGTGCCGCGCCTGAGCGCGGCCGCGAACGTGGAGCTGCCGATGGTGTTCGCGGGGCTCGAGCCGCGCGAGCGCGCCGCGCGGGCGGCCCGCCTGCTCGATGCGGTCGGCCTGGGCGGGCGCGCCGAGCACCGACCCGACCAGCTCTCGGGCGGCGAGCGCCAGCGGGTCGCGATCGCGCGCGCGGCCGCGATGGGCCCCTCGATCCTGCTCGCCGACGAGCCGACCGGGAACCTCGACAGCGTCTCGGGCGGCGAGGTGGTCGCGCTGCTCGAGCGGATGAACGGGGAGGGGCTCACGCTGGTGGTCGTGACGCACGACCCCGCGCTGGGCCGGCGCGCGCGACGGCACGTGCGGCTCGCCGACGGGCGCGTGGTGGACGGGGAGGTGCGGGCGTGAACGCGCGCGACGTGCTGGCGTTCTCCGCGGGCGCGCTCCGCGGCCATCGCCTCCGCACCGCGCTCTCGTGCGTGGGCGTGGCGATCGGCGTCGCCTCGGTGGTGCTGCTCACGGGGCTCGGGGAAGGCGCCCGCCTCTACGTGACCGGCGAGTTCGCCACGCTCGGGAGCAACCTGATCATCGTGCTGCCGGGCCGGGTCGAGACCACCGGCGGCGCGCCCCCGATCATCGGGGTGGCGCCCCACGACCTCACGCTCGGCGACGCCGAAGCCGCGCGGCGCCGCCTACGGCGCGTGCGGAGGGTGGCGCCGCTCGTGATCGGGACCGCGCTCGGCAAGGCCGGCGAGCGCACGCGCGACGTCTCGGTCTTCGGCGGCACGGCCGAGGTGCAGGACGTCTGGCGGCTCAAGGTCCGCACGGGCCGGTTCCTCCCGCCCGGTGACGCGGAGCGCGGCGCGCGCGTCTGCGTGATCGGCTCGCTGGTGCAGCAGGAGCTGTTCCCCGGGCGGAACCCGCTGGGCGAGACGCTCCGGCTCGGCGACGAGCGCTTCCGGGTCATCGGCGTGCTCGAGCCGCGCGGCGTGGCGCTCGGCTTCGACATGAACGAGATGGTGGTCGTGCCGGTCTCGATCGGGCTCCGGATGTTCAACCGCACGGGCCTCTTCCGGATCTTCGTCGAGATGGACGGCCACGCCGACGTCGAGGCCGGGCGCGAGGCGCTCCGCGCGCTCCTGACCCAGCGTCACGACGGCGAGGAGGACTTCACCGTGCTCACCCACGACGCGGTGCTCTCGACCTTCAACCGCCTCCTGGGCATGCTCACCGCCGCGCTCGTGGGGATCGCGGCGATCTCGCTCGGGGTGGCAGGCGTCGGGATCATGAACGTGATGCTGGTCTCGGTCGCCGAGCGGACCCGCGAGATCGGCCTCCTCAAGGCGCTCGGGGTCACGCGCCCGCAGGTGGTGACCGTGTTCCTCGCCGAGTCGGCGCTGATCTCCACGCTGGGCGGCCTCCTCGGGCTCCTCCTGAGCGGCGTGCTCCTCCGGGTCGGGGCGGAACTCCTCCCCGCGTTCCCGCTCCACGCGCCGGGCTGGGCCGTGGTCGCGGCGCTCGTGGTCTCGCTCACGGTCGGGCTGGCCTTCGGCGCGCTCCCGGCGCGGCGCGCGGCGCGGCTCGACCCCGTGCAGGCGCTGGCCCGGCGATGACCGCGCGCGACCTGGTCCAGCTCTCCGGCGGCGCGGTCCGCTCGCACCGGATCCGCTCGGGCCTGACCATGCTCGGGATCGTGATCGGGATCTCGTCGGTGATCCTGCTCACGTCGATCGGCGAGGGGGTGCGCCGCTACGTGCTCCGGGAGTTCACGCAGTTCGGCACGAACCTGCTCGGGGTGCACCCCGGCAAGACGCGGACGGGCGGAGTGCCGGGCGCGCTCACCGCCACGGTGCGCAAGCTCACGATCGCGGACGCGCTCGCGCTCCAGCGCGTGCGCGGCGTGGAGCGGGTGATGCCGCTCGCGGTGGGCGCCGGGCGCGTCGAGGGGGGCGGGCGCGGGCGGAGCGTCTACGTCTACGGCGCGACCTCGGACCTGCCCGAGGTCTGGCGGTTCGGCGTGCGACAGGGGCGGTTCCTGCCGCCGGGCGACCCGCGGCGCGGCGCGGCGGTCGTGGTGCTCGGGCCGCGGCTCAAGCGCGAGCTGTTCGGGGAGGCGAACGCGCTGGGCGAGCACGTGCGGATCGGCGGCACGCGGTTCCTCGTGATCGGCGTCATGGCGCCGAAGGGGCAGTTCCTCGGCATCGACCTGGACGACTCGGCCTACGTGCCGGTGTCGCGGGCTCTGACGCTCTTCAATCGTGACGAGCTGCACGAGATCGACGTGCTGTTCTCGAGCGAGTCCGTGACGGAGAGCGTGGTCGCCGGCATCCGGAAGACGATGATGGACCGGCACGACGGCGAGGAGGACTTCTCGATCATCACGCAGTCCGGGATGCTCGACGTGCTCGACCGGGTGCTCCGGATGGTGAGCATCGCGGTGTCGGGGATCGCGGCGATCTCGCTGCTCGTCGGCGCGATCGGCATCCTGACCATGATGTGGATCAGCGTGAACGAGCGGACCTCCGAGATCGGGCTGCTCAAGGCGCTGGGCGCAACGCCGCGGCAGATCCTGGCCCTCTACCTCGCGGAGGCGGGCGTGCTCTCGCTGCTCGGGGGCGCGATCGGGGTCGGCCTCGGGCTCGGGATCGCGCGGGCGCTCCACTGGGCCCTGCCGGGGCTCCCGGTCCACACCCCGATGCCCTTCGTGCTGGCGGCGCTGGGGGTGAGCCTCGCGGTCGGGCTCCTGAGCGGGGTGCTCCCGGCGCGGCGCGCGGCGGCGCTCGACCCGCTGGAGGCGTTGCGGGCGGAGTAGGGGCGGGCCTGGGGGCGGCCGCTTCCCGCGCCCACGAAGCGGGGTAGGATTCCTCCGACCACGCATGGAAGAGCTGGACGAGATCCGCCAGAAGTACGAGGCGGGGCACCTCGAGCCCATCCGGCGGGACCTGGAGCGTTTCCTTCAGGTCCACCGGACCGACATCGCGCGATTCCGGGAGGAAGAGGGCCTCGCGGACGACGCCGCGATCACGGCCTACATCCTCGAGCTGCGCTCGATCAACCACGAGGCGGAGGTGCGGGAGCAGGTCGAGGAGATCCTGAAGGAGAAGTGGATCCGGGGCATCCAGCAGGGGCGTCCGCCGGACGAGCTGGAGGTCGTGCTGGACTGGGCCCGCCAGCACGGCGCCGGCTGGCGCACCCACCGCGTGACCACGATCCTCTACGTGTTCGAGCGCGAGAAGGACCGCTACCTCTCGATCTTCCGCGACGGGGGATGAAACCTGCGAAGGCGCCTCTTGACAGGAACGTCGGGGGGGGGGGATACGCTCTTCATCGGTTCAGCCACGGGCAAACGACCATGATGGGACCAAGCCTTACGGGACCAACCCGGCGAACGGGCAGAAAGCCCGGCCTCAGCCACCTCCAAGGAGTCCCTTCCATGTGAAAGGAGAGGCGCCATGTACGAGGTTCTCTCCACTAAGGCTTTCGTGAACACCACCAGCGGAGACTTCTCGCGGGCGGTCCGGATGGAAGGGGCCAATTCGGTCCAGGTGGAGTTCACGGTCTACTCCGTGTCGGGCACGCCGACGACCACGACGCTTGAGGTGCAGGAGAGCAACGACCTCGAGAACTGGACGACCTATCCCTCCACCTCATACTCGGGAACCAACACCGTTTCCACGTCGGTAGGCTGCACCTCCTTCCGCGCGAGCAGCATCTCCTCCCAGTACGTGCGCCTCAGATGGAAGGTGAGCGCCAATACCGCGGTCGTGGGGGCCGGCATCAACACGGCGCTTCTCTGATCCCGCGTCAAAGGAGTCGGATCATGTACGTTCCCTGTGGCGACAAGGCGGTGGTCGGGGAGGACGGGAACACGACGACCTACTCCGAGGCGGTCACGCTGAACGAAGCCAACGCCGCCCAGGTGGAATACACGATCTTCAATCTTTCCGGGACCAGCCTCCAGGTCACGCTGCAGGAGAGCAACGATGGAGAGAACTGGTCCGACCGCTCAGCCGACACGGCCCGCACGGCGATGGGATACTGGACCTTCCAGGTCTCGAGCCTGGGCTGCAAGTACGCGCGGCTGAAGTACGTGGTGAGCGGCGGTTCCTTGAAAGCCGTGATCTCCGCGGGCATCAACGCGGCGCATCTCTGACCAGACGACATCATGCTCCACAAGCTGGCGACCAAGCTCTACTTGAATGACACGGTCACCGGGGTCGCCTACAGCGCTCCGGTCGAAGTCCGGCCCGAGGATGCCTTGGACGTCCAAGCAACCGTCGTCTGGCTGGAAGCGGCCGTCCTTCAAGTCCGCCTGGAGGCTTCGAATGACGGGCAGAACTGGACGGAGCCGGACTCGGCCACCTACGTCAGCATCAATGCCGTGGGGTATGGCAGGACCCGGATCGCAGGCGTTGGCGCCCGCCTCGCTCGCCTCAGGTTCGAGGTACTCCCAACAGGCAACAACGCTGCCATCGTCGTGTGCTCGGGGGGCATCGTGACCGAGGACCAGCCGGCGGCTTCGTTCCCACGGTCGCTCGCGGAGGAGTATAGCGGCTTCTTCCCACCGGCCACGAATGCGCTCCGGGAACCCCCCGTGCCCCTGGACGAGGTCCCGCGGAGCCCCCCCTTCCGTGAGCGATCATGAGGCGCCAACCGGTCCCGTCCACGATTCCGGCGACTCCGCCTCGTTCACCGATCTTGCCCCCACCTCCTCCCCAGCTCGAGTCGGTATCGATCTACCGCGACCGGCTGGGCGTTCCCCATGTCTATGCGGACACGGATGAAGCGGTCGTCTACGGCATCGGGCGCATCCAGGCCCGGGACCGACCGCTTGAGATCTGCCATGCTCTCGCCGCCCAGGCCGGAAAGCTCTCGGAGACGCTGGGCCGATTCCCGTTTCAATCCACGGTTCCTTCGAGTTTTCCGGACCTTCACCTGATACAGGATCGAGCCGTCCTGTCCATGTATGTGCCCGACCGTTCCCGCTCGCTCTATCAGTCGTATCGGCGGGCGTCCATCGGAAGCGAGGAGCAGGTGCTCTGCCGCCTGCTTCACGCCTTCCTGTTGGGCGTCCGCGACGAGTTGAGCGTTCCCGGGCGCATCAGCCATCTGGTCGCCTTCTATTCCAGGCATCAGCAGTGGATTCACCCCGAACGGAGGCTAACCCCTCAGCAGTACCGATGGCTGTTCGAGCGCATACCAGAGCCCTGGGAACCACTCGCGATCCTGCTCCAGGCCCTGGGAGGAGCATTGTTGGGTGAGTTCATCAAGCTTGATGATGTTCTCCCGATGGATCGTCAGTTCACGCGCACCCCGCCCTTGGGATCGAACAGCTATGGGTTTCATTCGATCGCCACCGACGATGACCGCGTCTACGTCATCGGTGACGAACACCAGCCCAAAGCCCTGTACCATGTGGCGCGCTTCAAGGCGCGGCGCGGAACGCTGGACGGAGCTGGTGCCTTTCAAGTCGGAGGTCCGTTCCCCTTCTTCAATGTAGCGAAGAACGTCGCCTGGGCACCAACCTTCGGCCAGACCGATACTGTTGATGAGTTGATCTATGAATGTGACTGGAGTCGAAAACGCTACCTGGACGAGCGACGTAGATCGCGAGATCTCCGCCTCCAGTGGTTCGAACTTCGCGTGCGAACGGGCCAACAAACATGGCAGTCAGTCTGGTTTCCCGAGTACTACTTGCAGGCTGACTCTTCGGCACCAGGGAATGCCCCCCTCAAGGTAATGAAAGTCCTCGAGCTACCTCGAGCACATGCACCCGCCTCGCAGTGGCCTGATCACCTCTACACGAAACGAATATGGGGGCTGGAAGACGGCAACCCAGCGGGCGGGGACCCCCGATTCGAACCTCTCAAGCTCCTCTATCGCCTCCATCAGGCCCAAGATGCGGAGGAGGCCCTCGGACGAGCTTTTGGCCTGCTCTCGACTCGTCACCTGAATTTCATCATCGGCTCAGGAATCGCTGCGCCTGGCTCAGGCCGGCCAGACGCCCAAGTCATCGCTCTCCCTAGTGGTCGATGCGCCTATCGCTTTCCAGAGTCACCCCTCGACAGCTCCTTCGTTGGTCCAGTCCTCATGTCGGGGCATCCGGAAAAGATGTGGGGAGTGCACGATCCCAATCTGCCTTACCTGCCGCACGCCGGAGCGGTTTTTCATCCGATCTCCCACTTTCCGACACTCAGGTTGCACGAGCGGTATCTCTTGCCAGGCCTTGAAGTCCGTGGTCCTCAGGGAGGTCCCGGCAGGGCCTCGCGGGAGACGAACTCAAAGTGGGTCGTCAACAACAATGTAGCTCCGCAGTGGTACTTTGGACGTCTCCATCCGTTCCCAAGCATCGGTCCTTTCGAGGAACGTTGGCGTTGGTTACGACTCCGCCGACCTCTGGTTGCACTTCCAGCCTCTACGGTGTCAACTCAAGTGCCCTATCAGAAACTGCCTTGGTTCACGACACAACCCTCACTAGAGGGATCATTCCCCTCACTCTACAGGTTCTTCACGCAATACCCGTCTCGGCTCATTGGGACGTACGATAGCGGCTACGGTCATCCATTCTTTCCGTTCATCGGCGGCGCTATCGATCTTCGGCAAGAGTGGCTGATAAGGCTCGTCCGTCGCGCGTACGAGTCCGCGATCTATCCAGGGATTTCCGAGGCCGATCTCCGCACGATTCTCACGGATTGTAGAGACCCAACAGCCTACTTCGTTCACAATCTCCACAATTACGACACACCAGACCCTCAGACAATTCCTCCTCCGAGGCGCCTGACATGGCTCGAAGATCTCCAAAACCAACTTCCCGGGCGGAGCACTGTTGCTCTTGTCCAGGAATTCCGTGACTGGATAGCCATGACCGAAGGCGACACTGCTACTGCCGACCCCCGTTTCAGCCAGACTCCGGCCAAGTGGATCTGCTTCTGGTACGTCTTCACGGTTCAATTCGCCCCATATCTGGGGCGTGAAGGAATCAATGCCTTTGCGTTCCAGGCCCCATTTCGGGAGATGTTTCTCTTTCCTTCCGAGCACGTCAGAGTCAGAGAGTCCGCCCGACAGGCTGCTGTACAGACGCTCCTCGTCTTCTCCGCATATCCTCAGACGCTCGGTCAAATGCAGCGCGCACATGTCAATTTCACAGGTCATGACTTTCCGGCTCTCGGCGCAGGAAGCGGGGGGCACTCAGTAGGATTCGCCTGGATCGTTGATCCAATCGGAACTCGGGGCATCGGCTCGCTGCCTACGTCTCGACCAAGGTCCATCGTGATCACAGGGTCTCGATTGCCGGCGATTATTGGCCTTCGGAAGCGGGGGGACAACTCCCACCGCGTCTTCTGGATGAATCAGGCGCAGCTTGCCGACGACTACACCATGCCAGAATGGGCAGGGCAGCCTGGTCTCTTTGAAGCGTCAGTCCGCCGCTGGGCTGCTCGCGAAATGTATGAACTGCCAATGATCGAGATGCATCAGGATCTTCAGGGATTCGTCTACAAGAGCAACTATGACTTCAGGTTGCTTGGGTGCTAGAGCGTAGCCATTGAGGATACGACCATGAGCAGAGTTGTGCATCTCCTTGCTTGGCTAGTCGTGGGTCAACCGCTGCATTGGAGGAAGGCCGATCCGCCGCAAGCACCTCTTCCGGCCGTGCGCTTCAGCATGGCTCCCATGCCTAGCCGTGGCAATGTAGTTGCCATCGGACATGGTGGAGAGATGCTTCTATGGGACGGTTCTGCCTGGAATCCACATTCCCCAGCCGGCGGGACGCTTGGTTGGGGACGAATGGCGTACGACTCCGCGCGCGACTGTATAGTCAAGGTCGGATGGAACGGCGAAACCAGCGAATGGGACGGAGTGCGGTGGACACAACGAGCTATTGGCCCAGGAGCCTCGTCGATCCATTTTGATGTTGCGTATCATGATGGGATCGCACGCACAGTCTGGTGTGGCTATAGACCACCTGTTTTTTGCGGTCCCTGCGAGACGTTTCTGTGGGACGGGACGGCTTGGACCCAACATCTCGGGCAAGCACAGCCCTCCGGTTGGCAAGACATGGCCTATGATCGGCGGCGCGGATCGCTTCTCATGTACGGCGCCTCCAGCAAGAGCCCCGGTGGATGCGTGTTCCGTGAAGAGACCTGGGCATTCAATGGATACCAATGGACTGGGGCATTCACGCCGGGACTAGGCTCCAGGAGGTTTCCTTGCCTGGGATACGACGCCAGCCTCGATGCCGTGATTCTGTTCGGGGGATATGTTGGTCTGTCTGGACTTCGGGATACTTGGATGTGGACCGGCAATTCCTGGCAGCAGCTTGTTGTTGAAGGAAGCCCGTCCGCTCGTTGGGACGCAGACCTCGTCTATGACCAGGCACGGCTGCGTTTGATCGCCTTCGGTGGAGACTACCACACATGGGGTCCGCCGAATCTGGAAACGTGGCTTCTCTTCCCCCGACTTGTTTCGGCCACGCCCGCGACGGCTCCACCAGGACAGAATGTTGCGATCGCCTGGAATGCGCCTGGAGAGGCGAACAGAGTGTTCGCCATGGCCGCGTCGCTCGGCATTGTCCCTGGCATCCCCCTTCCGGACCGACGGGTCATTCCCCTGAACGTCGACGGCTTGTTCGCTTGGAGCTTCCTCTCCCAATCGCCACCCTTCGTCGGCTTCTTCGGACGTCTGGATTCCTCAGGAAGGGCGACGGCGAACGTCCTGATCCCGGCGGACGGTCGGTTGTCGGGCGTTCCTTTCTTCGTGGGAGGCGTGACGGTCTCGGGTGGCAGCATCGCCCGCATCAGCAACGAGGAGCGTATCACGATCCAATAGCCTGATGGCTGAGGGATGGCATGTGGAGGGCGGAGACCAGCCGGGGGCATGAGGCCTCGAAAGTCCGTTGGTTTGCGATCCCCTATCTCCGGGGGCGCGGTATCGACGTCGGCTGTGGAAACGACAAGGTCCTGCCTTCCGCCATCGGAGTCGACCCGGTCGTGGGCATTGACGGTCGAAAGATCGCCGATGTCCAGGCCGATGGCCGTCGCCTGGATCTCTTCGCCGATGCTTCCCTCGACTACGTCTTCAGCTCCCACTTCCTCGAACACGTGGAGGAATGGCGGGGCGCCCTCGCAGAGTGGTGGCGCGTGCTCCGCCCGGGGGGACACCTGATCCTGTATCTCCCGCACGCGCACCACTACCCGCGTCGAGGCACCCCAGGCGCTAGTCTCGATCACAAGCACGACTTCGTCCCCGAGGACGTTCTCGAGGCCATGAAACAGGTCATGGCCGCGTCGGGAGGGGACGTCCTGGAAGACGAGGAGCGCTGCGAAGGGAACGAGTACAGCTTCTTCCAGGTCTATCGCAAGGGTTCCGGTGGCCCGGTCTCGGTCACGCCCTGGAGGCGGCACCCACGCTCCTGTCTCGTGATCCGCTTCGGAGGCTACGGCGACGCGCTGATGGCCTCCTCGATCCTGCCCCATCTCAAGCGTGAGGGGTGGTGGGTCGCCTTCCACACCGAGGACACGGGCGCCGAAGCGCTCCGTCACGACCCTCACGTGGACGAGTTCGTGGTCGCGCCTCCGGCCACGCTGGCCCTCGAACAGCTCGGCATCTACTGGAGAGCCCTGGCCACCCGTTACGACCGGGTGATCAATCTCTGCGAAGCGATCGAAGGCGTGCTCCTCAAGGTGCCCAACCAGGCCGAGTACTACTGGCCGGACGAGGTCCGGCGGAGGCTCTGCGCGTTCAACTACTGCGAGCTCCTCCATGCAATCGCTCAAGTCCCCTATGGCTTCGAGCAGCGTTTCCACCCGTCCCCTGAGGAGAGGCAGTGGGTCCTGGAGATGGCCGGACGGGAACGCACCGTGGCGTGGGCGCTTTCAGGTTCGGCGCATCACAAGGTCTGGCCCTGGGTCGGACCGGCCCTCGTGCAGCTTCTCGAACGACACCCGGACTGTCGTGTGTTCCTGCTGGGAGGGCCCCAGGATCGCGAGAAGGGAGAGACCCTCCTGGAATGCCTGCGAGCCTGTCAGGGCAGGCTCTCGGGCCGGGTCACCAGTCTCGTGGACCGTTGCACGATGCGGCAGGCCATGGCCCTCGCGCAACTCGCGCACGTCGTCGTCGGACCAGAGACGGCCCTGCTCAACGCCGTCGCGCTGGAGTCCAACCGGAAGGTGGGAATGGCAAGACGAAAATGACCCCCTGTGGCACTCTGAAAATGACCCCCCGGGATTGATGGGGAGTCGGGGAGGAGGAGGACCCCCGGGGGTCCTCCTCCTCCCCGAGCAGTTTCGGT
>Ga0187892_10007421_pt1 | contig 15635 bp, 14 predicted proteins | sample MA1701073metaG_FD_139345 | JGI IMG/M metagenome (GOLD analysis project Ga0187892, IMG submission 139345) | Bio-ooze microbial communities from a basaltic lava cave in the Kipuka Kanohina Cave System on the Island of Hawaii, USA - MA170107-3 metaG ... | reverse complement strand
GTTGAACCACCTCTCAGTCCGGAACCCGGCCGCTTGTGCCATCTGAATCCAATCTGTCGTTGTGTACTTCCATTCTTTGGACTTGTAATTCCTTGCGGGGCTACGATTGATCAAACTTTTTAGAAGACAGATCAGGCTGGAGTCTCCGATCGGCTCTGAGAGAACCAGGTCTCCCCCTTGCTTCAATATCTCGAATAGACCCCTGAGCGCAGCGTGGACGTCAGGGAGGCGATGAAGCACCCCCCGAGTAACCACATGGTCAAGCGACTGGGGCATTAGCGGAAGTCTCGCGATGTCCCCCGCGACAAGGCTGGCTCGACGAACTAAGACGCGCGCTTCCAAGAGGTGATCGATTGAGAGGTCGAGTCCGATAATTCTCCGATAGCATTGTTCCAGCGAGGGAAGCAGAATCCCTGTACCGCATCCGCAATCGAGCACAGTGAGAGCGGGTCTCGGCGCGAGCAACCCGAGGATCAACGCATTGTACCATTCATGGTAGTACTGGGCGAAGTCAAGGCTGTATCGGAGTATCCTCCTTCCAAGGAGTCCTCGCTGGAGTTCGATCTCTTCCCGGGCATCCGACATCAGGAGACGTCCTCACGGGCAGTGATGTGTAAGGGATCACCCGCGGCCTCAGGAGGCGATCAGGTTCTGTCGACCTAACGTCGCTCCCGGCAAGACCCGCAGCACTGGGTGAACCGAGATCTTGGCCAGCACAGGGAGTGCTCTCGATCGCCCTAACGTGTTTCCACCAATGGTCAGGCTAGAATGCCAGCCCAGGGGGACTGCCGAGGTGTTGCGGAGAAACACTATGTGACGCCCAGCGCGTGATGAGGGCAAGCAACAAGGGGAGCATGGAGAGCTCAATCTCTCCACTGGCCCTTGAGCCAATCGTATCCCTCCCGACCAGCCAGGAAGATCCCGACGGAGAAGACGCCCCAACTCACGAGCGACGCGGCGATGGTCACAGCGATCCTCATCTCACCCGAGACCGGCAAGGCGAGGAGGATGGGATAGGCCGGGTAGACGGCAAAACTGACGACTATCAACGCGATGCCCGCGACGAACCGCACGCGCCCTGCGCCAGAGGGACGGGGACGACCTATGTCACGGAGTGCGATCATCAAGGAGCCGCCTTTCGCATGACCGCCGGCGCTGTGCCGCGCCGCGCAAGCCAACAACGATCATGTGGCTGTGGGTACGAGGGCCAGCCCGCTCTCAACGGAGCAGGCCGCACTGGGAAAGCACCTAACCTCGGATAGGCGACGTTCCGGGTAACACACGAGATGTGCAGAAGCCGATTGGAGAACTCAATGAGGCGCGATCAGCTATCGTTCGCGGCGATCCGAATGATTTGCCCCGGTAGCAACTTCGCTTGATGGCGGAGATCGTTCCATTTCTTCAGGTCCGCGACGGTGACTCCGTGCGCCGCCGCGATGTTCGATAGCGTGTCCCCACGCTTCACCCGGTACCGCACCGTCGTTGATCCCGGCACGACCCCGCCGTCTGCTTGGCGCCCCGCTTTAGCCGAAGACCCGGCGATCCTGAGCGACTGTCCGGGGTGGATTTTCGCCCGGCCTCCCAGATCATTCCACCGGCGGAGGTCTTCGGGCGTGACGGCATAGGCCTTTGCGATACCCCAGATCGTATCCCCCCGTCTCACGATGTAGACCGGGGAGCGGGCCGAAGGGATCGCCCGCGCCGCCGACGAGGCCCCCGCCGACCCCGAGTTCGAAGACATTGCGGGGGCCGCGACTACCTTCGTGGCTCGCCTTTTCTGTGGCAGCCGAAGCACCGTCCCGACTTTGGGGGCACCGCTGTTGCTAATCCCGTTGAGTTCAGCGAGGACCGCTGGGGTGGTGTGGTGGCGCGAGGCGATCTTTTCGAGCGTATCTCCACGCCTCACCCGGTACCGCGGCCCGGGGACGGAAGCCACTTGATATCTCGGAAGCCGATGTAAGTTAGCTAACAGGAGTTCCCTGGTCCCGGGCGTGAGTTTGATCTCGTGCTTTGACCTGTCTACAGGCGTGACCCCGCGAAGCAGGGCGGGGTTCAAGTCCCGGACAAGATCCGGGTCCGCCCCGATCGACCGGGCGATGGCTCGAAGTTCGACGGCTCCGGGCACGACCACGCGTTCGGTCTCCCACGCCTCCTCGACAGGCTGAGCGAAACCGTAACGCTGCGGATTCTTTGAAATGATCGTGATCGCCATGAAGGCCGGGACAAAGAGCTGCGTCTCCTTGGGGAGCTTCAGCGCCCAGAAGTCGGTCGTTCCCTGCCGATCGATGGCTCGCTGGACCTTGTTCTCTCCCGCGTTGTACGCGGCCAGCGCGAGAGGCCAGGACTGGAACATCGCGTACAGATCCTTGAGATAGGCGGCGGCGGCACGCGTCGCCTTCTCCGGATCCCGACGCTCATCCAGCCAATACCCAACTCTCATGCCGTAGCGGGTCGCGGTTCCCTTGATGAACTGCCAGATACCCGCTGCCTTGGCCCTGGAATAGGCCCGATAGTTGAACGCGCTCTCGATGTGGGCCAGATTGATCAGATCGAGCGGCAGCCCCTGTTCCTTGAAGATCTCCCGCATCATTGGGAGATACCGACCCGACCGCTGAAATCCCCGATTGATGACCTCCCACTTGCGGGTCTGGAAGAACTCCAGATAGGCGCGCACCTTGTCATTGGTCACGATCGGCACGTCGAATTCCCCGAGGTCCGACTCCGACGGCGGACGGAATCCGATCGCCGGTAACTCAATCTCCGGCGCTTCTGCAGGGTCCACCAAGCCGGGGGTATCCTCGGTCTCGCCGTCGTCCTCCTCGTCCGTGAGGCTCTCCCCGCCGGCCGGGACGGTGGACAGAGCCGCCCTTAGGGCAGCCGTCTCTTCGACTAACTTGAGCCCCGGACCACTCAACGTGCCCACCAGTGGGATCTTGGAAAGGAGCTGGAGCGACGCCTCCAACTCTCGCTCGGCCTTCGCTCGGTCACCAGCGCCTACCGCTCGAAGCCCCTCAGCGGAGTGAGCCAGTCCCTTCCGAAGCATCTGCTCCTGCTCGTGTTGTGTTGCCAGCTCCGTGGAATCGGTGTTTGGCTGTGGATTCTGGGCGAGGGCACCCTGGTGGGCCGACTCCTCGAAAGGAAGGGCATGGGCGACCGCAACCAGGAGAGACAAGATGGCGACGGTGACCACCGCCGTCCTCAGGGGTCTTCGAAGGGATCGAAAATCCAACCTGGCCTCCCGTGAGGGTTTCAAGATGCGACGCCGGCGAGAATCACGACGCCGTGAGCAGCCGTTCTCTTCGAAGTGCCCCCTTAATGGCAGGCAGCGATAATCGGGTAGCCTTATACCCTTCTTCGATGAGTTTGTCAAGCCTTTCGAACGCCAAGATGCTCTCCGCCTCGATCCCGGACGATGTGATCACGATGACCGACGCGCCTCTCCGGCGACATCGGTCCGCCTCCCGGCGCATCTGGGCCTTGCCGATCCAGTCGATAACGCGCCATGGCATGAGCCGCCTGAAGTCTTGTCTGCGCTTAAAGAGGAATCCGAGGTTGATCGCGACGATGACCCGGGCGCCCTGCTCCAGGGCGCTGCGGGTCGGCAGATTCCCAGACAGCGCGCCATCCACGAAAAACGTCCCGCCGTAACGAATCGGGAAGCGGGAGGGGAGAGCTGAGGTCGCCATCAACGGCTCGATCACGGCCTCGGCGGGATTCAGGCCAAAGACAGCCCGCCGAAAAGGCACAAGGCTTGTCGCAGCGACCAGAAGCGGCGGGCGCAACGATCCGAAACTCAATCCCTTCAGATCGAGTCGATCCTCCAGCCACCGGCGCCGTTGACGGCGGCCAAAGAGACGAAGAACCTCGCAGGCCTTCACCAGAAGGGGCAGATCCCGGAAGTGCGACTGAAGGGCAGCCGCCGCCTCTCGCAGCCGATCGAGGCCCCGCACCGGGTCCTGCTCCGACCCGAAGCCGGCGCCCACGATCGCCCCGATGCTGACCCCCACAATAAGGTCGGGCCACAGACCCTCCTCCAACAGTGCCTGCAGCGCGCCGATGTGTGCGGCTCCGCGCGCGGCCCCTCCGCCGAGGACGAGCGCGAACAGCGGCGGCCGTCCCTGAGCCGAGGACGAGACCGTCATTCAACCGACTCATCGAGCCAGGCCAGGTAGTCTGTCGAGCCCGCCAGGATCGGGATGGCGATCACCTCGGGTACCGTATAGGAGTGGACCTGTTTGACCGCCTCTATGATGGAGGGGAGGAGCTCGGCCCGGCTCTTGACGACCATGAGCGCCTCCTCCTGATCCTCGATCTCCCCCCGCCACCGGAAGAGGGAGCGCACGCCCGGCGCGATATTCACGCAGGCGGCAAGCCGCCTTTCGACTAGCGTTTTTCCAATCGCCCGAGCCTCGTCCGAGGAGCTTGCTGTAATCAGCACGACCATATGAGCCGGTTTCTGTTCCATCAGCATGACCTCCCTTCGGCTACATGTCTATAACTGCTTGAAAAATAGAGGTCCTTTCCGCGATCCTCGATGGTCTAGCACTCGACCCTCTCGGAACTCAGACGATAATGACCGGCTCACGGCGAGGTCATTCTGGCCTTCAAAATAGAGCCTTGCCTGACCAGTTAGTAAGACAGAAGATTCAATAGTTTATTGCAAAAGTAGCCGACTTGCTCCTAGAAGTCAAGAGTATTTGCGCACGAGATGAGGCCGAGGGTTCTCATATAATCTTAACTTTTTTTATTAGATATACTTGACAAGTTACCACTCAAGTATTATGCTCCCTACTGAAAGCGGACTTCGCTGAAGCATTACACAGCAACGACCAATAAGGAGGAGAGGACGTGGCGAAAGTCATCGGCATTGACCTCGGGACAACCAACTCCGTTGTAGCCATCATGGAAGCAGGCGACCCGGTCGTGGTCCCCAACGCGGAAGGGGGTCGATTGACACCATCCGTCGTGGCATTCACCAAAGAGGGGGAACGACTGGTCGGTCAGGTCGCGAAGCGCCAAGCTACCACGAATCCGGAGAACACCGTGTTTTCCATCAAGCGCTTCATGGGTCGCCGCTTTGAGGAGGTCGCTCAGGAAATCAAGCTGGTCCCATATAAGGTCATTCGGGCGAGCAACGGGGACGCCTGGGTCGAGTTGAAGGGGAAACGCTACTCGCCACCGGAGATCTCCGCCATGATCCTCCAGAAACTCAAGGCGGATACCGAGGCCTATCTCGGCGAGCCGGTCACGCAGGCGGTGATCACCGTGCCCGCCTATTTCAACGACTCTCAGCGTCAGGCCACCAAGGACGCCGGGAAGATCGCCGGCCTCGAGGTGCTCCGGATCGTCAACGAGCCGACTGCCGCGTCCCTGGCGTACGGGCTCGAGAAGAAAAAGGACGAGAAGATCGCTGTCTTCGACCTGGGGGGCGGCACCTTCGACATCTCGATCCTGGAACTGGGCGAGGGGGTGTTCGAAGTGAAATCCACGAACGGCGACACCCACCTCGGCGGCGACGACTTCGACGAGCGGGTCATCAACTGGCTGGTGGATGAGTTCAAGAAGGACCAGGGGATCGACCTCCGCAAGGACAGGATGGCGCTCCAGCGGCTGAAGGAGGCGGCGGAGAAGGCCAAGTGCGAGCTCAGCACGACGATGGAGACCGAGGTGAACCTCCCGTTCATCACGGCCGATGCGTCCGGACCGAAGCACCTGAGCATGAAACTCACGCGATCCAAGCTTGAGCAGCTGACCGACGAACTGATCCAACGAACCATCGAGCCGTGTCGGCAAGCGCTCCGGGATGCCGCACTCGACCCCAAAGACATCGACGAGGTGGTGCTCGTGGGCGGCCAGACCAGGATGCCCAAGGTCCAGCAGATCGTCCGGGAGTTTTTCGGAAAGGAGCCGCATAAGGGGGTGAACCCCGACGAAGTGGTGGCGATCGGCGCGGCGATCCAGGCCGGCGTGTTGGTCGGCGACGTGAAGGACGTCGTCCTCCTGGACGTGACGCCTCTGTCGCTGGGGATCGAAACCCTGGGTGGGGTGATGACCCGATTGATCGAGCGAAATACGACCATCCCGACGCGCAAGAGCGAGATCTTCACGACCGCGGCCGACAATCAGACCAGCGTGGAGGTTCATGTCTTGCAGGGCGAGCGGCAGATGGCGAGGGATAGCCGGACCTTGGGCCGTTTTCACCTGGTCGGGATCCCAGCGGCGCCCCGAGGCGTGCCGCAGATCGAGGTCACCTTCGACATCGACGCCAACGGCATCCTCAACGTCGCGGCCAAGGATCTCGGCACGGGCAAGGAGCAGAAGATCACGATCACGGCCAGTTCGGGCCTGACGAAAGACGAGGTCGAGCGAATGGTCAAGGAGGCTGATCGACACGCCGACGAGGACAAGAAACGGCGAGAGGAGATCGAGGTCCGCAACCAGCTCGACAGCCTCTGCTACCAGACCGAGAAGATGCTGAATGAAAACAAGGAGAAGCTCCCGATCGCCGAGCTTGGCAACCTGGAGGCGGCTATCGCGGCAGGCAAGGAGGCCCTGAAGGGCGAAGAGCTTGGCAAGCAGCGGGAGGCGCTGGACCAGCTCACCAAGGCCTCTCACAAGCTCGCTGAGCTGCTCTACCAGCAGGCTCAGGCCAAGCAGGCTGCCTCGGAAGGAGCGAGCCCTGGCGGCGGCCAGGCGCAAGGTCAGGCATCGCCCGGCGGACCCGAGGGCGATGTGGTTGACGCCGAGTTCGAAGATCTCGGCGGGAAAGGCAACAAGAAATAAAGGGGAAAGGAGGTGAAGACAATGGCGATCGTTCGATGGGATCCATTCCGCGACCTGATGAACCTGCAGGACCGAATGAACCGGCTCTTCGATCAGACCCTCTCCAGGACGCGGTCCGACGAAGACGAGGGACTGACGGCCTCCACATGGGCTCCGGCCGTCGATATCTATGAGACGGCAGACAGCATCGTTCTCATGGCGGAGCTGCCTGGGGTGAGCCGGGAGAACATCGACATTCAGGTCCGGAACAACACCCTGACGCTGAAAGGCGAGCGCAAGTTCGAGCGAGAGGTCAAGGATGAGAACTATCTCCGGATCGAGCGCTCGTACGGCGCCTTCCAGCGGGTCTTCAGCCTGCCTGGGGTCGTCCAGCGTGACAAGATCAAAGCGGTCTTCAAGGACGGCGTCCTGGAGCTGACGTTGCCCAAGGCCGAGGAGGCCAAACCGAAGCAGGTGAAGATCGACGTGAAGTAAGCCTTGACGCTCAAAGCGCTGCCTCCGCGCCAAGGCGGCGCGCGCAGCGAGCCAGGAAGCGTAGACTGAAGGAGGGGATGATCTATGTGGGTACCGATACTCAGAAGCCACTGGGGCCCATTTGCCGATGTCCAGGGGCTTCAGCGGGAAATGAACAGGCTCTACACTGCGTTGTCCGGACGATCGGATCGCACGGCGACGCTGCCGGAAGTCGCATGGACGCCTTCCACCGATATCTACGAAACGAAGGATGAAATCGTCGCGGTGCTCGAGCTGCCCGGGGTTGACCAGAGCGAGATTGACATCTCGCTGGTCGAGAACACCCTAACCGTTCGAGGCAGGCGACCCAGAAGCGAAACGGTCGAGGGCGAGAGCTGCCACCGGGGCGAGCGACACTTCGGGCCATTCGTCCGAACGTTCGTCTTGCCGTCGGTGGTGGATGCCGATCGCATCAAGGCCGCCTATAAGGACGGCCTCCTGGAGATCCAGCTTCCCAAGCGCGAGGAGGCAAAGCCTCGGCCGATCCCGATCGAAGTGGCGTGAACGCGCTCTGGATCTAGGATCGATGGGGCGCGGGGGTTCAGGAACGGGGCGAGCGCTCCGGCTGAACCCCCGTACCCCTTTTGCCACGCCACATCGGAGGCAATAGTACTCCCCGGTACAAAGGATGAACAAGCGCGACTACTACGAGGTTCTGGGCGTCGCCAGAGGCGCCGCAGAGAAGGAGATCAAGCGCGCCTACCGGCGACTGGCGCGAAAATACCACCCCGATGTGAACCCCAATGACAAGGCCGCGGAGGCGAAATTCAAAGAGGTTACCGAGGCGTACGAGATCCTCAGTGACTCTGCCAAGCGGCTGCGTTACGATCAGTTCGGTCATCAGACGTTCGGCGCAGCCCACGAAGGCGCTGAGCGACCGGGCGGCGGGACCGGCGGTTTCGATTTCAGCAACTTTGACTTCGGTAGCGCCGGCGGAGTCGAAGACCTGTTCTCGGACCTTTTCGGCGGGCGCGGACGCGCCACGCAGACCGGGGTCTCGAGAGGCGAAGACCTCCACTATTCCATCGACCTCGATTTCGACGCTACCGTGCGAGGCCTTTCGACCGAGCTCAGCATTCAACGGTATGACACCTGCCCCACATGCCAGGGCAGCGGGGTCGGCGCCGGGGGTCGCTTGCAGGCATGCAATGTCTGCAAGGGGAGCGGTCGAGCGAGGGGCAGGGGGGGACTGTTCGGCGGGCAGCAGCCCTGCCCCAGGTGCGGGGGCACCGGAAAGCTCCCTTCGACGCCATGCGCGTCGTGCAGAGGGAGCGGGCTTGCTTTGAAGACCGAACGGATTTCGGTGAAGATCCCGCCCGGCGTAGACAATGGCTCCAACGTCCGGATCCAGGGCAAAGGTCATGTGGGGCGGTCGGGCCGACCGCCCGGCGACCTGTATATCGTGACCCGGATCCGCGCCCATCCTCTGTTCGAGCGAAAAGGGGACAACCTGTACTGCGAGGTGCCGATCACGGTGACCGAGGCGGCACTAGGGGCGAAGATCGAGGTTCCCACAGTGGACGGCAAGGCCTCGATGCGCGTCCCCCAGGGGACCAACAGCGGCCAGGCGTTCCGACTCCGAGGAATGGGGGTGCCCCACCTCAAGGGGCCGGGCCGAGGCGATCAGGTCGTGACGGTGAAGATCGTCGTCCCTCAGAACCTCGACCAACGATCGCAGGAGCTACTACGAGAGCTGGCACGTCTTCGGCCGGAGGACCCTCGGCGCGGGATCTGGCCAGGGTCCTCGCCTCGGTGACCTCGTGGGAAGTCAGAAAGGTTGAACGATGACGAAGCGACGGCGGAGATACTCGATCAGCATCGTAGCGGACATGTTCGACGTCCACCCCCAGACCCTGCGGACCTATGAGCGCGAGGGGCTGATCCGGCCCGCCCGGACCGATGGGAACACTCGGGTCTACTCGCAGGACGATGTGGAACGGATCGAGCTGATCCTTCGCCTGACCAAGGAGCTGGGTGTGAACCTGGCGGGGGTGGAGGTTGTTCTGAACATGCGGGATCGGATGGAGGAGATGCAGCGTCAGGTGAGCGGCCTGCTGCGCGCGATGGCGGAACGGTTCGATATCGAGATTCAGCAGCGGGGCGAACACGAAGAGGAAGGCCTCGTTCTCGTCGGCAGGCGTGGCCTGCTCCGGCGGCGACGCATGTGACGGTGATGGTTGTCGGGGCTGTCAGCGTGACGTCGCCCGCTTGACAGCGTGAGGTCCTTACACTAAGCTCCGTGTGGGACGCGAGGGGCACGCCGTGAGTGCCAGTCACACGGTCAAGGAGGATGGCTGAATGAATAACACGTTGAAAACGACGGCCCTGTTGGGTCTGCTGACGGGCCTGCTGATCCTGATCGGAGGGTACTTCGGCGGGACCCAGGGAATGTGGATCGCCTTCGTCCTGGCGTTCCTGATGAACTTCGGCGCCTACTGGTTCTCCGATCGGATCGTCCTGGCCATGTACGGTGCCCGCGCGGTCGGCGAGGCCGACGCGCCTGAGCTCTACAGGATCGTCAGGGGATTGGCCCAGCGGGCCCGCATGCCGATGCCCCGGCTCTACATCATTCCCACCGACACCCCGAATGCGTTCGCGACCGGACGGAATCCGGAGCATGCCGCCGTTGCCGCCACCGAGGGGATCCTGCACATCCTCAACGAGGAGGAGTTGGAAGGGGTGCTCGCGCACGAGCTGTCACACGTGAGCAATCGGGACACGCTGATCAGCACGGTCGCCGCGACGCTCGCCGGCGTCGTGGTGATGCTGGCCCGGATGGCCATGTGGATGCCGTTCTTCGGAGGGGGCGGCCGGGACGACGACGATCGGGGCGGGGGTGGCGCGCTCGGATTCCTGTTCCTGGCGATCCTGGCGCCGATTGCGGCAACGCTTATCCAACTCGCGATCTCGCGGTCGCGAGAGTTCCAGGCCGACGAGACGGGCGCCCGCCTGACACACAAGCCGTATGCGCTGGCCTCGGCACTCCAGAAACTGGAGGTGGGCGCTCAGCGCCTGCCGATGAACGCCAACCCCGCCACGTCGCACCTGTTCATCGTGAACCCCCTCAGGGGGGACGTGCTCTTCAAGCTGTTCTCCACCCACCCACCGATCGCAGAACGGATCGCGCGCCTTCGGGCCCTTCGGGTGTAAGGAGGTTGCCCGGAGCGTCTCCCACCGTGCGACGGTCGATTTCGAGCGGGCCTCTGGCCCGCTTTTTTTCTGTCCTGACGGTCGCCACTCTCGTCGGGTGCGCCTCAGGCCCGAGCGGTGAAGCGCGCCTACGCCCCGGCCCTCAGCGTCTGCCTCACCTGCGAGCTCAGGGTGACCTGATCATTGCCACCCTCGAGGGAGTGGCCATCACGGTTCAAGCTCTCACCCCGACCGATCTGGACGCCTACTATTCGAGACGCCCGGCCCTTGCAAATCCGTTCAAGGGCGTGGGCACCGCCACCGCAGGGCCTCTCGCCTTCGTCATCCGAATCCAGAATCAGGGCCGGGAACGGATTACCTTTGATCCCAGTCAGTCACAGTTGGTGGATCAGCGGGATCACAGAGTCAACGCCATCACCTACGATGAGCTGCATGGGGTGTTCTCGGAAGGCGATCAGTCGGCCAAGGCCCTGCAGTCGCTGCAAGAGACGGTCCTGACCAACTTCCTCGTTGTCCCCCCCAGACTCGATCGGGAAGGGCTGCTCCTGTTCCCGCCGCCGAACCCGGACGCGAAAACGGTGATCCTCAGGCTGGACTCGCTCTATGTCGGCTCCGCGGTACAGTTGCTGCTGTTCGAATTCGAAGTCAAACGGACCCCATGACCCAGGCGGGAAGCTGGCATAAAGATCCTGATCGGTCCTCCGGGATACGGTACAGTATTACACGGTGTTCGGCAGGTTCTTCATGACGTTCGGCGTGTGCGCCTTGCTTCTCGCGGCGGCGGGCCTCTACGGCGTGATGTCCTTTGCCGTGACGCAGCGGACGCGAAAAATGGGCGTCCGGTCGGCGCGCCGGGCGCTCAGCTGATCCTGCTGGTCATGCGGAAAAGCGTCATGCAGTTTGCGGTTGGTCTTTTCCTGGGGCTCGCACTCGCGCTGCCGGCGTCGGGCGCGCTGTAGCCCGTCCTCTATCACGTGAATCCGCGCGACGCGATGGTGTTCGTCGTCGTCGTCACCCTGGCGCTGGCCAGCCCGGCGCGTGATGAGGATCGATCCCGTCCTCGCTCTGGCGACCGAGTAGAAGGAGCGACTGCCGTCATCGCGTCACGGTGAAGAAGAAAGGCGCGCACCCCCCCACTCGGTGCTCCCGATCGTTATAGATACACAGACCGTAGACGTCCGGAGGCACGCCCTCCGGAACCTTGACCGTGATTCTCGACTGCGTCCACGACTCGATCGGCAGGTCGTAGAATCTCGTTCCCTTCGTGAAGCTGACGATGCGGGACGCGCCGCGGACGCCGAATGTACCGTCGAGAGGGATGAGGTTCCCGGCGCGAACCGTGCGGCTCGACACCCGCGCTTCATCGATGCGCGCGATGAACGGCCGACCCCCGAAGCTCCACTCGATGTCCACGGTCTGCGCCGTCCTGGACATGGGACCGACCCGGAATCGCAGTCCGCTGTCGAGCCTGCCGCCGCTGTTTGGCCAGCGAACGGTCACCTCGCGATGTTCCTCTCTCCAGAGCGTCGAGACGCCGCGCGCGTGATCCGGCGAGCCATACAGCCAGATCGTGCCGTCTCGCTCCAGCGTGTCTTGCGTCTCCTTGCTGCCACGGGCCGGCGTGCTCTGCAGGATCAAGTCCGGGCCCGCGCCGATTGCATCGCCGGCGGCTGAGCGTGTGTCGTCGCTGCCGGGCGCCGGCCTGCTCTGCAGCACGCGATCGGGTCCCCACAGAATCTCCGACGGCATCGAGTTCAGGTCGTCACGCGACGTCGTCTGCAGGTACCACAGGGCCACACCCGCATCCGCGGCGTCGCGGTCGTGGGCACCGACCGCAGGATTCCTGAATTCGAGGATCACGAACTCGTTTGCGCCGCGCGCAGGGTCGTAGAACACGACCGGCTCGTACCCGGACCCCTGCGGCACCGTCAGCGTTGCCGAGCGCCCCGGCGCGCCCGGCTGAATCGCGGCGACGCGAGGCTTCACCCATCCGAGCCTGATCTTGTGCCACGGGTCCAGATGAAAGATCGTGCGATCATCCTCTGGGGCAAACTCGGTGCCAGCCATCAACGTCATGCGCCCATTGTTGCGGTACCGGGATCCGTAGGCGTCTTCTCCATTCAGCAGGTGGGTCAGCTCATGCGCCATCGTCGCCAGGCCCACGGCTTCCCCCATAAGGACCACGGACCCGCACACGCTGACGCGCGAGCCGCCGGGCCGCACGCAGCCGCCGGGCTCCGGGAACCCGAATCGGTTGCCCTGGATGGAGTTGTTACCCGCAGGACTTGGCGGGGGCTCCGCGTTGATCACGAGAATGGCAAGCTCTTGTTCGGTGACGCGGCCATCGCCGTTCGCGTCGAAGCGCGCGAAGTCGAAGCGGCCCTGGGTGGCCGCCAGCTCCACCGCTTTCGACAGAAGCGTCATCCAGTTTCGGCCGGCCGCCGCCGGGCACCCTGCCCGGACGGTGGCGCATTGCATCAGCGATTCGTCATAGCCGCGTGTCGCCGGATCGTCGGGGTGTTGAAACGGGCCGAGAACCCCAGCGCGTGACCATGTGAACTTGCCTCCGGAGTTCTCCCTGAAATAGCCCGCAATGTTCGGCGTGAACATCGACACCGGGGTGCGCGGCCCGAAGATCATCGCTTCGTAATAGCCCACGGGATGGCGGAAGCGCACGTCGGAGTATTCGAGCAGGATGGCGAGCAGGGGACGCGATCCGCGTGCCTCCGCGCCATGCATGCGCATCGTTCCGAACCCGAAGCTGGGTGCCGAAGCGCCCTCCAGGTACGAGTCGGGCCGCAGGGCCAAGGGCACCGCAAGCGCAGCGGCGATGATGATGGATACCGCCCTTATTCGGAGGTGCGTCTTCATGTCTGTCCCTCCTTTCTGTCCGTCCTTCGCTGATCGATTACGGCTCCGTAGCCGACACAAAGGCCCTTTCTCGGTCCTCCGGGACACGGTACAGTAGAGGGCCTCGGGGACGAGAGCGCGGAGATCCCGACCGCGCCGGCGCAGGGTTTCGAGCACCTGCCACTCGTTGATCGGGTGGCGGTCGTAGAAGTCAACGGCGGGCGGGGGCTCGGACGGCGCGCGCCCGATTGTAGCAGCACGGATGACGAAAGCGCTCCCGCGCGTTCGTCACTTCATCGTCGGCATGCCGAAGCTCGCTGCCGGTTTCACGCCTTCGCGCCATCGCGCGGTGACGGTCTTGATGCGGGAGTAAAAGCGCACCCCCTCGGGGCCGTGCTGGTACATGTCTCCGAAAATAGAATTCTTCCAGCCGCCGAAGCTGTGGAATGACAGCGGCACCGGTATCGGCACGTTGATGCCGACCATGCCGCAGCTCACTTTCTGCGCGAAGTTGCGTGCCACGTCGCCGTTCCGGGTAAAGATTGCCACGCCATTGCCATATTCGTGGTCGCTCGGCAGCGCCAGCGCTTCGTCAAACGTCCCGGCGCGCACCACCGACAGCACCGGGCCGAATATCTCTTCCTTGTAGATCCGCATCGCCGGTTTCACCTTGTCGAACAGCGAGCCGCCCAGGAAGAAGCCCTTGGGATGCTCTTGCAGGGAGAAGTCGCGGCCGTCAACGACCAAGTTCGCGCCCTCCTTCACCCCGAGATCGATGTAGCCCTTCACCTTCTCGCGGTGCTCGCGGGTAACCAGCGGCCCCATCTCCGATGCCGCGTCGATAGACGATCCCACCTTCAGCTTCCTGATGCGCGGCGTCATCGCCTCGATCAGCTCGTTAGCCGTGCGGTCCGTCACCGGCACCGCCACCGAAATTGCCATGCAGCGCTCGCCCGCCGATCCGTAGGCCGCGCTCATCAGCGCATCGGCCGCCACGTCGATGTCGGCGTCGGGCATGACCACCATATGGTTTTTTGCCCCGCCTAGCGCCTGCACCCGCTTGCCGTTCATCGAGGCGGTCGAGAATACGTAGCGCGCGATCGGCGTCGAGCCGACGAAACTCACGGCATGAACGCGCGGATCGGTGAGCAGGGTATCGACTGCCTCCTTGTCGCCGTTCAGCACGTTGAGCACTCCAGGGGGCGCGCCCGCTTCCAGCATCAGCTCGCCGAGACGCTGCGGGCACGACGGGTCCTTCTCCGAGGGTTTGAGGATGAAGGTGTTGCCGCAGGCGATGGCGATCGGGAACATCCACATCGGGACCATCGCTGGAAAATTGAACGGGGTAATGCCCGCGCACACTCCGAGGGGCTGACGCATCGAGTAGACGTCGATTCCCGCCGAGACGCTGTCGGAGTACTCGCCTTTGAGCAGGTGTGGAATACCGCAGGCGAACTCGACCACCTCCAGCCCGCGCTGGACCGAGCCCTTGGCGTCGGAGAGCACCTTGCCGTGCTCGGAGGAAATCAGAAGGGCCAGCTCCTCCATATGCTTCTCGACGAGTTCCTTGAAGCGGAACATCACCCTCGCCCGTGTCAGGGGCGAGGTGGCGGCCCACTCGGGAAACGCGGCCTCGGCGTTTGCGATCGCCCGTTCGATCTCGGCCTTCGAGGCGAGCGGCACCCGCCCCGCGAGATCGCCGGTCGTCGGATTGAAAACCTCGCCGAAGCGGCCGCCGCGTTTTGCGTCGGCCCCGCGGACCTGCTTGCCGCCGATGAAGTGGGTCAACTCTCGGGCTTGCGTCAGGGTGGCGTCACGTGTGTTCATAAAAACCTCCACAGTTGATTGGCGGGCCACGCGCGGCCCGCGTCGGAGGAATGGCAAGTTATCAAGGCCGTTTCCAGACGGCTCTTCTGCAATTCAAACGTTGATTGTCGGGGGGTAGCCGACATAAAAGCCCTTTATCGGTCCTCCGGGACATGGTACGGCACCGCTGAAGAGCCAGTCAAGAAAGAACGTTGGCGACAAGGGAGGGCGGAAGTCTGCGAAGGATCGGCCGGGCCTCCAGGTGGACGGGCCACGGCGTGGATGTGGCATCTGAGGGTGACAGACGCTGACGGGGGCGGAGTTAGCGTCTTGGCCGCTCAAGCAGGTCGCAGAATTTCGCGCGGATGGTCTCTGCAGAGACCGCGTCGAGTTTGATCGTCTTGAGGCGGGCGTGCTGACCGGAGACGATTCGCAGGCGAGAAACGGGCAGGTCGAGCGCCCTGGCCAGCAGCCGTACACACGCGTCGTTGGCCCTGCCGTCCACTGGCGGCGCGGTCACGCGGAGTCTCAGG
>Ga0187892_10007420_pt1 | contig 15636 bp, 14 predicted proteins | sample MA1701073metaG_FD_139345 | JGI IMG/M metagenome (GOLD analysis project Ga0187892, IMG submission 139345) | Bio-ooze microbial communities from a basaltic lava cave in the Kipuka Kanohina Cave System on the Island of Hawaii, USA - MA170107-3 metaG ... | reverse complement strand
CTCGATAAGAAGTGAAGCGCGTAATACCTGCAGGTGCTGTGAGACGTTGGCAACCGACATTCCTGTCTCATTTGCTAAAGCCTCAACCGTTCGCTCTCCCTGCGCCAAGAGATCGATAAGCTCAAGCCGGCGGGCGCTTGAGAGTGCCTTTGTGATACGTGCGAACTGTTCGTAGAGCTGATTTTTAAACACTCGATGATCAAAAGTTTTCATATATACTATTATACAATTGAATACTTGAATATGTCAAGGGGTGGAAAAATCTATTTGAAATAGAACCCTTGCCTCTCTTTCATCTTTAGCCTCGCCTCAGCCTCCCCATTGCTGATTTGAAGGAGGCTATTTTGACCTGATTCGAGTAGATTCTCATGTGAGCCAACAGTAACTGATAAACATCCGGAGCTGGAATTACTAACCCCGAACGAATTAGCGGATATTCTAAGAATTTCTAAAGCGGGAGTGGACTGCTTCCCCGGGCGGCGATGCGAGAGAAGGCAGACCCGATAGTGATACATTCAGTTTCGATGCGGCCGAAGGGGACGCGATTGTGCTGCGTCTCGTAGGTGACCCGGCCGAAGACGTAGAGCATTGATCGTTTTTAATGCTGAAATCCGCCGGGTGGGCGGAGCGTGTTTTATCGTTCCGCCGAGCCCGCAGGTTGCTGTCCGTAATCAAACCCAAGCACCTTGAGTGAAGAGGCCGCGGTTTCCTCGGTCAGCCGCGCGTAGGGCATATCGAGCATGCCGCTCGTATGGAACAGAATTGCCCGAGTGATCATGCCGATGACGAACGCAGCGCCGAGGGTTTCGTCCATATCCGTGAAAACGCCCTCTCTTATCCCTTCGCCTATAATTTCGACAAAAATATCCCTGGGCTTCTTTTTATCGTACGGCATCTTCCGGAGCTCGGTGTAGTGGCCAATCATAATATAGGCGTAAGCGTCGGGCTCCTTCTCCGCGAATCCGAAGAATGCCCTGACGGCGGCCGAGAGCTTCTCTTCCGGGCCCGTGACGGAGGACGTTTTTTCCGAAAGCACGTCCCTGAATTCGTCCATGTAGCGGACGAAGAGCCTGTATGCGAGGTCCCCCTTGCTCTCGAAGTAGTTGTAGATCGTGCCTTCGGATACCCCCGCCTTCCTCGCTATCTCCCTCGTCGTCGTGCCGGTTATGCCCTTTTTGATAAAGAGCCTGAGCGCGGCGCTCTGTATCCTCTCTCCGGGGTCTGTCGCTCTTGTATTCCTCTCAGTCGGCATCACCGTTAAAACCGAATATAATATGCGCGGTATTTCCGAAATCAAATTTATTTATCATACTGCGCCCGCGCTCACTCTGCAGAGCCTACTTCGTCAAATCATCGAACCCGCCGAGCGTCTTCCCGCTCTTGTAGTACGGGCTCGCGTTCATTTCTTCCGCGCTCCCGAAGGCGGCTATATTGTAGCCCATGGGCGACTTGAGCTCGCCGTTCTCGAGATAAAACGCCTTTCCCGCATCGAGCCATTCCCTCGTGCCGAAGTCGGCAATGTATACGGCGAGAGACTTCTCCCCGCGCTCCTCCGTCTCTTTCAGGTCGCCCGCCATGCACCCTATGTCATCGAATTTTTTAGACTCGCCGCTCGAAGTTATATATTGGGCGGCAAAGCGCTTGTCGCTTATGATCATCTTGCACCTCTCGCAGACCTCTTCCCCGTAATGGACTGTATGGGGCCCGGTATCGATCTTGTCCCTGCAGGCGGTCATACCCGCAAGCAGCAGCAGAACGAGTATATATTTCATAGCTCTTCCCTCCTGAAAACAGAGAACGTCAGGTGCGCCAGAGCGAGCGGAACTATCGTCCAGAGCGACAAAATCGAGACGAGCAGCAATATGACGCCCTCGCTCCCGAAGGTCCTGACGGCATAGACGCCCACGGGGCCCAGTATCTCGTACCTCGGGCTCAACAGGAGGACAGAGGCGATCTTAAATACCTCGGCCGGGTTGAGGACGGCAAGAACAAATACCTGCTTGATACCGAGGTCCATCACTGCGGCAGTACCCATTATGCCGAGGTCGCCTAGTATTATAAAAAGGAGCCACAGGAATACGGCTATTCCGATCGCCTTCGAGGCTTTGCCGGAAAAAACCGAGACTACGAATCCTACGCTCAGGAGGGACGCTGCCAGGAGTCCCGACATCAGACCCGTGAGCGCGTAATCCGTTACATCCCCTCCGCCGCCCTTGAGAGCCACCCCTATACCCGCAAGCCCGAAACCGAGGGAGATTGAGAGCCATATCGGTATCAATACGCCTACGAACTTCCCTGTGAAGACCTCCGACTTCGTTACGGGCTGCGACAGCAGATACTGGAGCGTCCCGTTCTCCCTTTCGCCCGATATGCTTATCGCCCCTGTCACGAGCGCTATCAGCGGAACGAAGAGGAGGACCAGGTTTATTAGGCTCGCCGCCGTCCTTCCGTACCCCGAGAACCCCGATATTTCACCGCCCCCGGAAGCCGCCGTCAGTATGAGTAGCGCGAGCACCGAAAATGATGCAGTATACAGGACGAACCATCTGTTCTTTATGGATTCCCTCATGTCTTTTCCTGTGATGAGCAGAATATTTTTAATCTCCATCGGTACCCGCCCCTTCGAGGATCTTTTCCATCGCGGGCTCCTCCACGGTGAAGTCCGCCACCCGGATTTCACGCATCAGTAGCTCCCTCACGGGCTTCATCCTGTCCTCCGCGAGGACGTCCACGACGAGCCCCCTTCCGTTCCTTCCGTGTACTACGATCCCGGCTTCCCTCAGGACCGAGGCCGCAACCGAAACCGAACCTTCGTCTACGAGTATGCTGGCTCTCAGCTTCAGGCCGAGTGATTTTTTGAGGACCGCCGGCCCGCCGTCGAACACGAGCCTTCCTTCCCTCATGAGCGCCACCCTGTCGGCCAGATAGTCCACCTCGTCGAGCCTGTGGGAGGAGAATACGACTGTCTTGCCCCTGTCCTTATATTCCTTTACGAGCTTGAGGAAATCCGTCCTCGCCCTCGCGTCCAGGTTCGAAGTAGGCTCGTCCAGAAGCAGCACCTCGGGCTCCGACAACAGCGCTACGGCGAACGAAAGGCGCTGCCTCATGCCTCCCGACAGCTCGGACGCGTATTTGTCCGCATGCCCGGCGAGGCCCACCTCGTCAAGGAGCCTCTCTTCCGAGCCTTTCCCGGCCCCGCGGATGCGGGCGAAAAACCTTATTATGTCCTTAGTTTTCATGTCGTAGAAAACGGGCTCCTGCGGGAGGTATCCGATTATCGATTTCGCCTCCTTCGGGCGCTCCCTCACGTTTAAGCCGTTTATGGTTATATCGCCCGTGTAATCGAGTAGGCCGAGCATACACTTTATGAGCGTGCTCTTCCCCGCGCCGTTCGATCCGAGGAGCGCGAGGGCTTCGCCCCCTGAGACCTCGAAGCTTACGGAATCGACCGCGGTCAGTCCGCCGAAACGCTTTGTAACGTTATTTATCCGGATCATTTCTATTTTCCCGTTTTAACGCTTTAGAATGCAGCCGTAAAATATAAGCGGCGCCAGCACCATCCCGAACGATACGATAAGGAGCTTGAGCGAAACCTCACTTTTCCCGCTCAGGTATCTATCGGGAACGCGCGAGCCTATGAGCGGGTGCTCGTCGATGAGCTTGGGCTCGGGCTTTATTACCGGGAACGCCTCCGCGGCAAGCTCTATGGCTTTCGACACCGGGCTGTAGATAAAGAGCCTCAGCTCCGGAATCTCGTCGATAATGCTCTCGAAGAGCTTCTCCGACTTGTAAGGTATCTCCCCCATGCCGTCCCCGTCCTCGTCGTACCCGACGTAATCGCTCCAGTAATTCCCCCGCCCGTCCTTAAACCACAGGTTCCCCGCGAGGTGTCCCCCTCCCCTCACCTCAACCTGCTCGTGGTTCTCGAGGAACGTGTTCGAAACGAATATATTCCTCTCTATCGAAGGCATCATCGAGACGCCTATGTCGTTGTACGCTATTACGTTGTCGTCTATCCTGTTCCAGGCGTCTATCAGGTGGGGGGAGTTGTCCATGTACATACCTATGCGGTTATCGATGAAGAGGTTCCCCTCCGCGATCACGTGGTCGAGGTCCTTGAACCCGATCCCGTATCCCGTGGCCGGGCCCTGGTTGCGCGCGAAAATATTATTGCGGAAGGTAATGCCGTCCGAGTACATCAGGAATCCGCCGACGTAATTATCGATGAAGATATTATCCTCGAAGACGTTGTTGTTGCTGTACATATAGTGGAGCCCGTAGCGTCCCTTCTCCACCCTGTTGCCTTTTATGACCGTGTCGCCCGACCACCACATCACGAGGTCCCGCGTGTTGTGGAGGCGGTTCTTTATAATCTTCGTACCCGAGCTGTACCAGAGCTTTATGCCGTCGCCCCTTTCGGCGAGAGGGAGGTCCTTTCCCTCGACCGCGTTCCCGCTGATTACACAGTCGGGAGAGTTCTTGACGTATATTCCGAACAGCACGTCGCCGAGCCTGTTGTCCTCGATGACGCTTCCTCGGGCGGTGTCGACGAGGATTCCCGTATCCTCGAGGTTAAGGCTCATTCCGCTGCCCTCTACGCGCATACCCCTGAATACGGTTCCCGGAGCCATTATCCACACCACTACTCCCTTGCCCCCGCCGTCTATAAGCGGATAGTTTTCTCCGATTATCGTGAGCGCCTTGTCTATTACGATGTTCTCCCTGTATTCGCCGCCGAGGACACGTATCGTATCGCCGGCCTCCGCGGATGCTATAGCCCCGGATACGGATTTAAGCGGGCCGTCCGGAGAAACGGTCAGGGTCTTACCGTAAGCTAATGAGCCCTCTGCCGAGGTAACAACTAAAATAAACATGGCAATTAAACACGTTTTCATAGCTTATGCGCCTGTGTAGTGTTTCATCAGGATTCCGCGATCACGAGCGGTTTGTAAGCCCTCCGGTGAAGATATAGTCCTATGATAATCAGCAGAGACGCTGCGATAGACATATATAATCCCGTTTCCCATGTCGCCACGGTCTTGAACTGGGCGATCTGTCCGACTCCTATTATCGGAGGCACGAAAGGCTTTATCGCGCTGCTGAGCGGGGCGTGGGGGTTAAGGTTCGTGCCGAAGGTGCGCATCCAGAAATACAGGTCCCCGAGAAAGAACGCCGGGTAGAACACGGCGGGGAGGCATAAAAAAAGCGCGAACGGACTGTGCACGTATACGGCTCCTGCGATCAGGAGCGCAAGACCTATGATCATGAATACGCTGAGCGTGCGCTCAAGCACGGCGGCCTCGTCCATGGGCTTCATTCCGATATAGTGGTTGAGCCCGTCTATCTCCTGTATATCCCCCGCAAGCCTGTTCACGTACATGCTCGCCTGGAGCCCGTCGGGATATTGAGGCGCGAAAAGCGTAAGCTTCCAGTAGGGAAAAAATATCGAGATGAAGAGCAGCACTGCGGCCGCGACGAGCACGATCGAAGGTACGAGGAACCTCTTCCTCTCCTTTTCCCACAGTTCCTTCGGTATCCGCGGCCCGAATATAAGCTCGTTTTCTTTCATTTAACATCGACCTCCGTCATGAAGCTGCATATTAAAATCCGCCGTGTAAAGCCGTCACTGCCCGGTCAGTATCCTCTTCGCGTTGAGACCCGCCGTAGCCGCCTTCACGTAGTACTGCCACGCCATGTTGTAGCCGGCGTTGGCCTTTTCCCATTCCTCCTTAGCCATCGCCTCGTCGCCCTGCTTCAAGTACTTGTCCCCTTCCGTGAGCTGTGCGACGGCGTCGTCTATCAGGCCCTTCGCGTCGGGCTGCTCGCTGACGTCTATCTTTTCGAGCTCGCCGTACACCTTCATCACGGCCGCCCGCGTATCGTTTGCCTGCTTCTGCCACGACTGCGCGGTCTCCTGGTTCTCCGCCCCGTAAGCCGCGCCCGCCAAAACGATCATCAATACGAATGAATACCGAGCAATTAACCTTTTCATAACCGATGCCTCCTTTGTCCGCCATTGATATTTAGCCTGGGACGCCCCTCCCTTCTCTTCCCGTGACAAAAGGTCCGGGCGGAGCGCCCCTGGCGAATTACTTCTTTCCTTCCACTAGCAGGTATCCCATCATCTCCAGGTGGAGCGCTGAGCAGAACTCGGTGCAGTAGTAGGGATATACTCCGGCCTTGTCCGCGACGAACTCCACGGTCTGGCTCTCTCCCGGCTCGAGGCTCAGGTTGACGTTATACCCGTCGATGCCGAACCCGTGCGTCGCGTCCCTCGCGCGCTCGAGGCTCGTTATGTGGAGCACCACCTGGTCCCCCTCGTTTACGGATATGTGCTCGGGGTTGAAGTGGCTCCTAATCGCGGTCATCCAGACCTCCACTTTGCCGTCGCCGCGGACGATCTTCTCGCCTCCGGCCTTGGCCGCGTCCGGGTTCACCGCCATCGTCGCCGGGTCGTACCCGACCTCCGGATAAACGAGCCACGGTTTCAGCTTGTCGGCCTTTATCATCTGAACGTAATGCGGCTCGCCCACGCCTATCGGACTGTCGTAGAGGAGCTTCATCTTATCTCCCGTAACCTCTATAAGCTGGAAGTTCTGGGGATGGAGCGGGCCCACGGGTGTGAACCTGTCTATCGACCACTTGTTAAGCGCGACGCAGTACTTCCCGTCGGGCGCGACGGTATCACCTTCGGCGCATACGGTGTGCCCTATGTTGTAGTGGACGGGTATCTTGTCGACCAGCGTCCAGGCGTCCTCTCCGGTATTGTACGGCGGGCCGAGCTTCCACTTCGCGAGCGTGCTCTCTATGAATACGCTCGTGTAGGCGTTCCCCTCGTTGTCGAACTGGGTGTGAAGCGGCCCGAGACCGATCTCGAGCTGAGCGGTGACCACGTCGTTGTAGTTAAGGACGGGGACCCCGTAGATGTCGTTCCCCTCGATGAGCTTCTGTTTTATTGCGTTCTGAATCTTGTCGAACCCGTATATCGTCGCGTGCGTGTCGAGCTTGCCCGAAACCACTATGTAATTGCCGTCCGGGGCCACGTCGACACCGTGCGGGCTCTTGGGCTCGGGGATGAAATATAGAATGCCTTCCGATACGGCGGTCTCGAGCGGGATGACCCTTATGCCCGAAATCAGGTTCGTTTTACCCGCCTGCCCGGACACTTCGACCGCTTTCTTCCAGTCGACCACGTGCATATAGTCCATGTCCCTCGCGGAGACGCCGGCCTCGAACGGCGGGTTCCCCTGCTCGATACCGCCCGTCGCGAGCTCGGTGTTTATCGAGTTGCAGAAAATCCACCCCTCGCTCACCTTCTTCCCCGCGTCGCAGAGGTCCTGCCAGTACGGGGGCAGCTCGATCTGAAACGACCGGGCCTCGTCTATCCTCCCCTTCTCCCTGTCGAACTTGTGCATGGTCAGCACGCCCCTGTACTTTTCCTGGTACTGGTCAATGGGAGCGTAATTGTGGAACGGAAGGGGCGCCGCGTATTGCGAGGCGTCGATCACGTATTCGGTATCGGGCGTAACGAACGTGGAGCCGTGGTTGGAAATCACGTTGGGCGTCTTGATGAGCTGCTTCGTTTCGAAATCCCTCAGGTCTATGACCGCCACCCTCGCGTTCGCCTTATCGTTTATAAAGAGGTACTGACCGTCGTAGTCGCCCCCGGTCTCGCTCAACGCCGGATGGTGAGTGTCGGCCCACGTGAGCTCCCGGTCTTTTCCGACCGGCATATAACCCGTCATTAAAAGGTCCCCCGACTCCTTGGCCCCGGTCGCGTAACCCTGCCAGGGCTCGGGAGTGAATACCGCTATTAATTTCAGGAGACGCATGGACGGGACGCCGATCACCAATACCTGACCGGAATGCCCGCCAGATGCGAACATTAGATATTCGTCATATTTGCCGGAAGGGACGTACGTCTTGACCGCCGCCTCCACGTCCGCGGGCGAGAGACCCCTCGCCTCCGCGATCTCCTCAACGCTCGCGGGCACCTCTATATCAGCCGCCTGTTTACCCGCCTCCTTCTCCGTGCCGGAGTCCTTGCAGCTCGTCAGGCATAGCGGTGCGAGCGCAAGCAGGAAAACGGCCGAAAACGCTAACAACCTCTTGATTCCTTTCATTTCTAAACACCTCCTCGAGTGTATTGGACGAATTTTTATTCGGTTACTTTTTATCGGAATCCTCGAACTCGAAATATTCGATGAGAAGCTCTATATCCTCGTCCGTTAAACCCTGATTGGGCATCGGCACGAGATACTCCTTCAGCATCTCTTTCGCTACAGGATCGGAATAGACCATCGTATCGGGGGATTTGAGCCACTTCTTAAGCCACTCCTCATCCCTCCTCTCAGTTACGCCCAGAAGGTCGGGCCCCGTTATCTTTCCCTTCCCTATCGAATGGCACGCAACACACCCCTTTTCCTGGAAAAGCTTCTTACCCTTGTCCACCTCCGCCTGGTCTCCGCGTGAAACGGGTATAAACAAATTGAAACTCAAAATAACGAACAGAACCGTTAACACGATTCTGAACAGGGGTGAGATAATATTTTTTTCAGACATTGAAATACCTCCTTTCGCTGTCAGTATTATGAAAGTTAAATGCCAGTCGTATTTATCTGTAATCATTGATATAAAGCAAACCCGCTCGTGTCGAATGTCCGAGAATAGTACAGAAATTGAGCGCGCGCTCACTCATGATTTGGTGGTGGTAATCAATCCGTCAGGATTGAGGCCTGAGAAGGCGGGGGTGAATTACGTTAGCTACATTACTCTCGGTTTATTTCACTATATCGTCTTTCGATCTGTAGGAGCGGCTTCCAGCCGCGATAATAAATCTGTCTTTGCGAGGCTCCGAAGGAGCCGCGGCAATCTCGTCCTTTTCCTTCCCTCGAAATTACAGAATTGGCGGCGGGTGAGCTCCCGCGGGCGTACGATAATCAGCACCAACTCTGCTCAACCAAACCCGTTCACCCCGCCTGCGGCACGTCGCCCGTAGGCTATGAGCCGTAGGGTGATCCGGCGAAGTCTCGACGAAGACGGAAGCCTGTCGAAGGATGTCGTTTCGAGCTACAGGCGAGAAATCTATTTTGTCATCCTGAACTCGTTTCAGGATCTCGTTTTTTGTCATTTCGGACAACGGTGCTGAGCGTGCGTAAGAACTGGTCACACTTGCAACGAAGGTATCGAAGCTCATTAACGCTCAGTTAAATGTTGACTAAGCCAAATCGGGTTTAGGGTGAGAGGGGACATTAACATTCCTGTCATTCCCGAATGCCTTTATCGGGAATTCAGTCTTCTAATTTGTCGTTGCGAAGGAGCGTATTGAGCGACTGCGGCAATCTCGTGAAACAGGCGAGATCGCCACGACCACTTTGTGGTCTCGCGATGATATAAAAAGAGGTGTCATTTTTCAACCCGTTCGTCCTGCGCGTATCAGCGGAAGAAAGAAGGGACTATCCGAATATCTTCCTGGCTTTTTTAATCGCCTCGACGGCGAGGTCTATCTCTTCCTTGGTGTTGTATAGGTAAAAGCTCATGCGGACGGCGTAGTCCATGCCGAGATGCGCCATGAGGGGCTGTGCGCAGTGGTGGCCCGAGCGTACCGCTATCCCCTCTTCGTCGAGCACGCCCGCGACGTCGTGCGGGTGGACGCCTTCGACGTTGAAGGATATTACACCGACGCTCTCGCCGCCCCCGTGACCGTACACCTTTATCCATTCGTGCTCCGAGAGCCTGCCGAGCGCATATTCGAGAAGCTCGTCCTCGTACGCCGATACGTTTTCGAGGCCGATGGCGGTCAAATAATCCACCGCCGCGCCCAATGCGACCGCGCCCCCGACGTCGGGCGTGCCCGCCTCGTACTTCCACGGCAGCTCGTTCCAGGTGGAGCGCTCCATCGTGACCTTTTCTATCATGTCCCCGCCGTAAAGGAAAGGCTCCATACTTTCGAGGAGCTCCGGCCTCCCGTAGAGGAATCCCGTGCCCGTAGGCCCCATCATCTTGTGCCCCGAGGCGGCCAGGAAATCGCAGCCCATGTCGGTCACGTCCACGGGCAGGTGGGGTACGGACTGCGCCCCGTCCACGAGGACGAGCGCGCCTGCTTTGTGCGCCGCGTCCGATATACGCTTCACGGGGTTTATGGTGCCGAGCACGTTAGACGCGTGCACGACGCTCACGAGTTTTGTTCTATCCGTGATGAGCCCCGTGAGGCCGTCGAGTTCGAGCTCTCCGCCCTTGTCGACGCGGACGTAATTTAGCCTTATCCCTATCCTGTCCCTGAGCATCTGCCACGGGACGATGTTCGAGTGGTGCTCCATTAGGGTTATAAGCACCTCGTCGTCTTTTTTCAGGTTCCTGAGGCCCCACGCGTAGGCGACCAGGTTTACGGACTCAGTGGCGTTCCTCGTGAACACTATGCTCCGCCAGTCGGGTGCGCCTATAAACCGCGCCGCCTTCTCGTGCGCTTCTTCGTACAGGAGCGTTGCCTCGTAGCTGAGCGTGTGTACGCCCCTGTGAATGTTCGCGTTATGGGTCTCGTAAAAATTCCTGAGCGTGTCGATGACCGCGCTCGGTTTCTGGGTGGTGGCCGCGTTGTCGAGATAGACGAGAGGCTTTCCGTGGACCTTCCGCCTGAGGATGGGGAAGTCCTCTCTCAGCTTGACGGGATCGAAAACAGTCTTATCTTTTGCGGCTCTTTCCATGTTGTTTCTCAAAATTGTACCGGGCCGGGGGTAACCAGGCTCAGGATTCAGCTTTTGCGAGGAGCGCTTTTTTCAGGACCTTCACGCCGAGGAGCGCGCATTTGAACCTCACGGGCGAGATCGGCTTCCCGAGCGCCGAAAGCACCTCCTCGTCTTTCATAGACAGTATGTCACGGACGTTTTTCCCGCGCGCATTTTCCGTAAGTATCGATACGGAAGCCTGGCTTATCGCGCACCCGGTCCCCGAGAACTTCACGTCCTCGATTACTCCGTCCTTGAGCTTCACGTCTATCCTCACCACGTCCCCGCACGATGGTATTCCCTCCTCGTACGATGCGTCGGCGCCCTCTATCTTTCCGTAGTTCCTCGGGTTCTTGTAGTGGTCGAGAATGAATTCGTACTGGTCCGGTTCCATGTTTTGTACAATCCCCGCGGTCGGTCGGTTTCTTTTTGTATTATACCAGACTATGTTAACCGTTCACGCACGGCGCATCGACCGGCTTTCAGGCGGTTCGTACGCCTGACGGAGCGCAATCAGGAAAAACGCGAGCCCGCTCCTCTCTATGAATGTATCGTGCTTATCTTGGTGTCGAGCTTGCGGAGCGCCTTCTCCACCTCGCCGAAGTTGCAGTTGACCACCCAGAAATAGTAGAGCTTCCGGTTCTCGGGCGCGGCGCTGAACGAAAGCACCTTCTCGGAATTCCCCTGTATGACGTGGAGCACGTCGAATAGCCCCATGCCCTCGGGCATCTGCACTTCGAGCCTCTGGGGCTTTTCGTGGAACCCGAGCATCTTCAGTAACGCGTCGAGCAGGTCGATTACGGTCAGGATGCCGACGAGCTCCCCCTTGTTCGAGACCACCGGCAGCGCGTTGAACTTGCCGTTCCTTATGATCTCGGCCGCCCCCTCGAGGGAAGCGTAATCGAGTATCGTGACCGGGTCCCTGGCCATGATATCTCCGACCTTGACGCCGCTCCCCCTGGAAGCCCTTATGTCCCTGTCGGTGACTATGCCCACGAGCCTGCCGCCTTCGACTACGGGGCACTGCCTGAAATTGAGGCTCCTCATAAGCTCGAGGGTCTCGTCGGCCCCCTTGTCGGGAGTAACAGTTACAGGGTTCGGTGTCATGAAATCCTTGACGAGCATCGCTCACCTCCGCGTTAAATATATCGGACAGCTCCGGGGTACGGAATTACCTATATTATCATACAGAAATAATCCGAAAGCGCGAATATAATCAACACGAATCCCGCACTCCGCTTAATCCGCGCCTATTCTTGACAACGGCGCGCCCCTTCGGTTTTCTTTAATCATCGCAATGCCCATAACAGGAACCGTATATCTCATAGGAGCCGGCCCGGGTGACCCCGGACTCATGACAATCAGGGGAATGGAAGTCCTCGGGAAATCGGACGTCGTCGTTTACGACTACCTCGTCAACCCGAGGCTCCTCTCGCACGCACGCCCGGGCGCGGAGATAATATACGTCGGCAAGAAGGCGGGCTCCAAGGAGAAGTCCCAAGGGGAGATAAACAGGCTACTCGTCGGCCGGGCGAAGAAAGGGAAGACCGTCGCGAGGCTCAAGGGCGGCGACCCGTTCGTATTCGGGAGGGGCGGAGAGGAAGCCGAGGCGCTCTCGAAAAAGGGGATACCCTTCGAGATAGTACCGGGCGTGACCTCGGCGTCCGCAGTGCCCGCTTATGCGGGTATACCGCTCACGCACAGGAACGTCACTTCTTCCTTCGCCGTGGTCACGGGGCACGAAGACCCGCGCAAGGAGAGGTCCAGCATTCCCTGGGACGTGCTCTCGAGAATAGGCACGGTCGTGTTCCTCATGGGCGTGCGGAACATCGAAAAAAACATGCGCATGCTCATGGATCACGGCAAGCCCCCCAAAACGCCCGCGGCAGTCATCACGTGGGGCACGTACCCCTCTCAGGCCGTGGCGACGGGCACCGTCGGCAGCATAGCCCGGATACTGAAAAAGAGGAAGGACATCTCCTCTCCCGCAATAGTCGTAACGGGTGAGGTCGTAAACCTGAGGGACGTAATCAACTGGTACGAGCGGAAGCCGCTCTTCGGAAAGAGGATACTCGTGACGAGGGCGAGGGAGCAGGCTGAGCCCTTCCTGAGGATGCTCGAGGAAGAGGGGGCGGAGGTGATAGAGTTCCCCGTAATAGAGATTGTCCCTCCGGAAAGCTACGAGGACCTGGACAGGGCGATAGGGAGCTTGAGGGACTACGACTGGCTCGTGTTCACGAGCGTTAACGGGGTGACCGGGTTTTTCGAGAGGCTCGCCCAATCGGGGAAGGACGTCAGGGAGCTTTACGGCCTCAGGATAGCGGCGATTGGCGAGGCGACGGCGGGCGAGATAAAAAGGAAAGGGGTCCGCGTCGAGCTCCTGCCCGTCGAGTACAGGGCTGAAGGGCTGGTCGAGGAATTCGGGAGAGTAAATATAAAATGGAAGCGGGTGCTGATACCGAGGGCGAAGGAAGCGCGCGACATACTCCCCGTCAAGCTAAGGGAAATGGGCGCGGAGGTCGACGTCGTTACCGCGTACGAGACGAGGAAGCCCGGAAAGGGCGTATCGGCGAAGATAAAAAAAATGCTCGACAAAGATATGATAGACGCGGTCACGTTCACGAGCTCTTCGACGGTGAGGAACTTCCTCTCGATCTTTCCTGGATTCAGGCAAGTCCGCGGAAAGCCTGCGCTCGCATGCATAGGGCCCATCACCGAAAAGACCCTCCGTGACGCCGGGTACAAGGCGCAAATAAAGTCGGGTGAATATACGGTCGAGAATCTCGCGCGTGAGATCACCGGCTACTTCGGAAAGAGAAAAACGAAGAAGGAAAGATAAGCCCTGAAAAAGAGAGATACTCACGGGACGCTCACTCATGTAAATGCATACGTAAAACGGGACGGACGATGCCCAGGTTTCCGGTCGATGAAAAAAATATAGACGGCGCGAAAGCGACACTCGCAGGGACCGACTACAGGCACGTGGTGAAAGTGCTGCGGATGAAGGAAGGAGACGCGATCACGCTCTTCGACGGCAGCTCCACGGAGTACGAGGGCAGGATATCGCACGTCGGGCGGAGGGATATTCTCGTCGATATCGTTTCATCGAGGAAGGTCGAGACAGACTCCCCCCTCCGTATAACGCTCCTCCAGGGGCTCCCGAAAGGGGAAAAGATGGATTTAATCGTCGAGAAGACGACCGAGTTAGGCGTACATGCAATAGTGCCCGTAATTACGGAGAGGTCTCAGCCGAGGACGGCGGATAAAAGGAATAGATGGGAGAGGATAGCGCTCGAAGCTTCCAAACAGTGCGGCAGGACTATACCCCCTGTCATAGAAAATACTTTAAATTTTAATGAGGCGATAAAATATTGTAAAGAGTATGAGTTAGCCGTAATACTGCATGTTGGTAGTCAAGTTTCCTTGAAAGATTTTCTAAATAACCCTTTACAACATCCCAAGAATATTATAGTATTGATTGGACCGGAAGGTGGATTTTCAGAAAACGAAGTCCTCTTTGCTTGTGAAATGGGTTTCACCTCCCTGGGTCTGGGTCCCAGGACACTTAGAACGGAAACGGCGGGAATCGCGTTTCTGTCTATAATCCAGTTTCAACATGGAGACTTGTGATCAAAATCGCAGTCTCCGTGTAACTTCGATAAGCTCCGCCTTCTTATGTACCCTGAGTTTTCTATAACCGGCTTCGTCCATGCCCCCGGCCTCGAACCTGTCGTCGAGCGCGGCGATCTCCTTTATGAGAGCGCTCTTCCTCCGCATCAGCCCTTCTCTCTCCGCGTCCGGCTTCTCTCCGTCCGGGACGGCGCGTCCTCCCCTCGCGAGCGAGGAGTATAGAATTCCCGCTCCTACGGCGAGAATGAGAAACGCTACACCCGCCCACTTGATGTTATCCTTCCACGCCGCCGGGTTGACGAATTTTATAGTGATCTTATCACCCGGATTGAGGCTCTCGCCCGACCACCTTGTGAAATCCTCGTTCTCTATCTTCACCACGTCCCCTCCGGCGAGCCCTTCGACACTCACCTGCTCGCTCGTTTTAGAGACGAGGAGGAGGAAATTTCCCGTGGGATATTCAACCGTCTTCTCTATCGCTCCTCCGCCTGAAGAGAGGGGCACGGTATATGCAAATACGACCCTTTTGGGGCCGGGCATCACGCTCGCCGTGTCTGAGAAACCGTTCTCAGTCCTGACTACGCTTTCGGGGCTTAACCCGTGAATGAAATTCAGGTTGGCCGCGTCCGAAGGGACGCTGAACCTGAGCGTCTCTTTTCTGCCGTCGGCGACGGCGGCGCTCCCCACGTACATCCTGTCGCCCTTGTTCTCAAAAGAAGAAAGGTCGGCTATCGAAAGCCCTCCCTCTACGGCCTGCACGATCATGTGCCCTTCGGCTATGGAGATGTCCGCGCCGCTGTCGGTAGGCTCGTAGACCGGGAGGTCGAGCGTCTTTAAGTCCTCGTCCGGATTAAAGACCATCTTGTCGGTAGAATATTCGGCGCCGCCGTACTCGACCGTAACCATGTAGCTCCTGTCCCACGGGAGCCGCGCGAAAGCGAACGCGCCGTCTTTCGAGGTAGCCGCTTCGGTCCTTCCCGTTTCCTTTTCGCCCATGTAGGAAGTGAGCGTTATTTTAGCCCCCGGCACTGCCCGGTCTTTCGTCTTGTCGAGCACCTTGCCCGTGATGATCCCGCCCTTTCCCGCATCGGGTCTTACCTTGACCGTCAGCAGGTAATCGGCGATCGCCTGTGCGGCCATGGGGTGTATATCCATGGGCGGCATCGGGGGGTAGCCCTCGTTGACGGGCATCTTCCCCGTTGACTGATAGACCTGCTGCGGGTTCTCAATCCATGTTATCAGCTCATCCCGCGAATACCTATTGCCCACGCCCTCGAGGTCG
>Ga0187892_10007419_pt1 | contig 15637 bp, 7 predicted proteins | sample MA1701073metaG_FD_139345 | JGI IMG/M metagenome (GOLD analysis project Ga0187892, IMG submission 139345) | Bio-ooze microbial communities from a basaltic lava cave in the Kipuka Kanohina Cave System on the Island of Hawaii, USA - MA170107-3 metaG ... | reverse complement strand
TTCCGGCTGTTCTGATGTTTGATTCAAGTTTGATTTGTGTCCTGTGATGATCTCTTACTGCGGCGCTCAGACGCCTATCATTACAGACTTTGCCCAATTTTCAAAACTTGCAACCAGTTCATACGGAGTTTAAGGTCGCGCTTGATCGAATTACGACGGCGGAAGCTGGGCCAGTCGAAGGGTTCATTCAACACCTTCAAGAGAAACTCGACGAAAAGCTTGAAGGCATCTCTCCGGATGCTCCAACGATAAACGACATCCCTCTAACATAAAAGCATGGCGGCGCCACGACAACAAAATCTGTTCGGGGTGGAAAGTCAGGACAGGGTGGTAAACGTAGCGACTGTGCCGCAACGCAGCCCGTTTCGTTACCCAGGCGGTAAAACCTGGCTCGTTCCACAAGTTCGCTGTTGGCTGAAGAGTTTGAAGCCACGTCCCAAGTTGTTTGTCGAGCCTTTTGCCGGCGGTGGAATTGTGAGTCTGACCGTTGCGGCTGAGAACCTGGCTGATCGCGTGTTGATGATTGAACTCGACGATCAGATAGCCGCCGTATGGCAGACGATTCTCAATGGCGACGCAAAGTGGCTGGCTGAAAGAATCGTCGAGTTCGATCTCACAATGGAAAACGCTGAGTCGGTTTTGTCCGAAGCTCCGGATTCCCTGCGCGAGAAAGCTTTCCAGACAATTCTCAAGAACCGGATATTTCATGGCGGCATTCTTGCCCCTGGTTCAGGAATGATCAAACACGGCGAGAATGGCAAGGGGATCAAATCACGCTGGTATCCGAAAACGCTTAAGCATCGCATCCTGGCGATTGAATCGCTGCGGGACAAAATCACTTTCGTCGAAAACGACGGCATAATCTCAATGTGTGAACTCGCAGATCGTTCTGACACTGTCTTCTTCATTGATCCGCCATACACCGCCGCTGGCAAGAAGGCCGGAAGGCGGTTGTACCTGCACAACGATCTCGACCACGAAAAACTGTTTGATGTCGCGGGCTCTCTCGTGGGGGATTTCCTGATGACCTACGATGACGCTGAGGAAATACGCGCGATGGCTCGCCAGCGAGGTTTTGACACGCAAATCGTTTCGATGAAGAACACTCATCACGCAATCATGAATGAGTTACTGATTGGCCGGCGGCTCGATTGGGCAAGATGACCAACTCACTATCCGCAGGCTCCGATGGTCAGGCTTTCTTGAGCAACTCCGGAAATCTTTTCACGTCCTGCGAACGATCCAACCTGGCCACCATCACCACGTCGGGCGTGTCAACCACCACCAGGTCTTCAACTCCGAGCAGCGCGACCTTGCGATCCGCGTTGGAAAAAACCAGGTTACGTTCGGCCTCGACAACCATTGCGTCGCCGAGCAGGAGATTCCCCCCAGCGTCGCATTCGCCGCTGCGAAGCTCGTAAAGCGCCTGCCAGCTTCCAACATCGCTCCAGCCGAAGTCGGTTTTGAAGACGTAGATAGGTTTTGCGGTCTTCTCCATCACACCGTAATCAATCGAGATTGATTCAAGCTTCGGATAAACATCATCGAGAACGGTCTGGTAGTTTGCGTGACCAATCGCTTCTTCGATTTCCATCAGCCCATCGTAGAGCGCGGGGAGGCAGACTCTGATCTCTTCGAGAATCGTCCGGGCGGTGAAGACGAAGATGCCGCTATTCCATAGGTAGTCGCCGCTCGACAGGTAACCGAGCGCGGTCTGGTAATCCGGTTTTTCGACGAAACGCCGAACTTTGAAGTAAGGTTGGCCAAGCGACTTGCCCTGCTCATCGCCCGTGTGGATATAACCATAGCCAGTCTCCGGCCTGTCCGGTTTGACGCCGAGCGTGATGATCGCGCCCTGGCGAGCGGTTTCAGCGGCTGAGCGAACCGTTTGGGCAAAACTTTCGACATCGGCGATGAAATGATCCGCCGGCAGCACAACTATCGGCTCGTCTTCGCCGAGGCGCTTGACGCTCAATGCCGCCAGGCCAATGCAGGCGGCGGTGTTGCGACCCGTCGGCTCGATTAATATTTTCGCGGGGCTACCGGACAAAATCTGCGCGGTGAGTTCGGCGTGGATGCGCCCGACCACGACGTAAGTTTGATTGAGCTGAGCGAATTGCCGGATGCGGACGACGGTCTCTTCCAGCATCGTTCGGTCGCTGGTGATTTTCAGAAACTGTTTCGGCAGGTGTTCACGACTGGCGGGCCAAAACCTCGTGCCCGAACCTCCGGCCATAATGACTGCAAACACTAATTCTCTCCTTGAACTGAACTGATGACGGAAACGCAAGCTATCTTCGCAGATGAAGGCGGGGAGGACAAATTTACTGCCAGAAATTGCGATCCAGCGTGCGGTATTGGACCGCTTCCGAAATGTATTTCTCCACAATCTCTTCGGCCCCGTCCAGGTCCGCAATCGTGCGGCTGACTTTCAGGATGCGGTCGTAGGCGCGCGCTGACAACCCCCAGCGGATGATCGCGCGTTCGAGCAAGGTCTGCGGCCCCGGCGCAAGCTGGCAATACTTTCGTATCAGCCGGGGCGTCATCTGCGCATTCGAGTAAACCTGTTCGCCGGCGAAGCGCTCCTGCTGGACTTTGCGGGCGCGATTGACTCTCGCCCGAATCTCGGCGGAGCCTTCGGTTGCTTCCTGCGACGACAATTCGCTGACTTTCACAGCGGGCACGTCAATATGGATGTCAATGCGGTCGAGCAGCGGGCCGGAGATTTTCGAGATGTAGCGTTGAATCAGCGGCTGCGTGCATTTGCAATCGCGCGTCGGGTCGTTGAAATAACCGCACGGGCAGGGGTTCATAGCGGCCACGAGCATGAAACTGGCGGGAAAGGTCAGCGACATCGCGGCGCGGCTGATCGTGACCTTCTGGTCTTCGAGGGGCTGGCGTAGGACTTCCAGCACGTTGCGCTCGAATTCGGGGAGTTCGTCTAAAAACAACAGTCCGTTGTGCGCCAGGGAAACTTCGCCGGGTCTGGGGATCGCGCCGCCTCCGATCAATCCGGCGTCGCTGATCGTGTGGTGAGGTGAGCGGAAGGGGCGGGTGGTCAGCAAACCGTGCGCGTCGGTGAATCCCGCGACGCTGTGAATCTTGGTCGTTTCCAGGGCTTCTTCAAACGTGATCGGCGGCAGGATCGAGGGGATGCGTTTGGCCAGCATCGTTTTGCCGGAGCCTGGCGGGCCGATCATCAGGATGTTATGGCCACCCGCGGTGGCGATTTCAATCGCGCGTTTGGCGTGCATCTGGCCGCGCACTTCGCGGAAATCCACCGGGTATTGGTCAGCCGCGTTGAACATCTGCTCCAGGTCAACGCGCATCGGCGCGGGCATCGGATCAATGTTGAGCAGGTCAACTACCTCGCGCAGATTGCTAACCGGGTAGACATCCAGATCGCTGACTACTGCGGCTTCGCGCGCGTTTTCGACGGGCAGCAATAGGCGTTTCAAACCTTTGCGCTTTGCGGCGACGGCAATCGGCAAGGCTCCGCGAACCGGGCGCACGCGGCCGTCGAGCGCCAACTCTCCGATCAACAGAGTGTCGTCCAGATTTTCGCGCTGCAAATCTCCGTTCGCGCCCAAAATGCCGACGGCGATCGGCAGGTCGAAAGCCGAGCCTTCTTTTTTGACATCGGCCGGCGCCAGGTTGATCGTCGTTTTGTAAACGGGGAAGAAAAAACCGCAGTTGGTGATCGCCGCGCGGATTCGTTCGCGGCTTTCGCGCACGGCCATGTCGGGCAGGCCGACGACCGTGACGAACGTTTCCCGCTGCGAATCGCCAGGCCAGGGCGTCAGATTGACCTCGACCTCGACCAATTCGGCGTCAATGCCGTAGACGGCGGCGCTGAGAGTTTTGAAAAGCACGGACGACCTCCGGGGAATATACTTCAGTTGTTCCGTTTGCCTGATCCACTGCGCCTTCGTGATGAGACCGAGTGGTGGATCGAAGACCGAAGAGCCGAGAGGTACTGTAACCGGAAATGCCCAAAACGACAAAGACACGAAGCAGGCTAAGGAAAGGAGGAGAAAACTCAGCCTGCTTCGCGTCTTTGTTTAAAACGGCAGTCATCGCTGACTGCCCACTCGAACTTAACGTCCCGCGCGAACCGGGACTTTGATCACCTGCCCGGCGCGCAATTTCGTCGCCGAGCCGAGCCGGTTGAGCGTCGCAATGTCACGGACCGAAGTGTTGTAACGTCCAGCGATGTCACCCAGCGTTTCGCCCGCTTTGACTCTGTAGCTGACCATCTTCATTGCGCCGCCTGCCACAGCCGGAGCGTTCGCGCCTTTGGCGTTGGCAATGACGACATTGCGCACGCCGCCGCCTGCCGGGATGACCACTTTCTGGCCTGGGTTGATGACGCCCCCATTGACCTGCTCAATCGCCGAAGCCGAAACGCCGGTCTTGCGGCTGATTGTCTCGAAAGTGTCGTTGGTCTGGGCGGTCAACATTCGCCAGTTTGAGCGTTTCTCCGCCGGGACGCGCAACAATGCGATCTGCAGAACGCGGCCTTTGCCAGGCGGGACGCGCAGCAGATGCTCGACTCCCGGAGGCGTCACGCCGCGCTTGAGATCGGGATTGAGCGCCAGCAGCATCTCGTAAGGCGTGTCAGTCGCATCCGCCGCCAGGCGCAGGTCAACGCTGTTGTTGACCTTCACAAAATCGTACTTGAGCGGCGGCTCAGGTTTGACCGAAAAGCCGTATTGTTCAGGGTTCTTGGCGATGATGATCGTCGCCAGGATGTTCGGAACGTAATTGCGCGTCTCGTTCGGCAGCAAACCCCGCGCGTAAACCTCCCAGAAATCGGCGTAACCCGAACGGGCAATTGCGGAATCAACCCGGCCTTCGCCGGAGTTATAAGCCGCCATCGCCAGTTCCCAGTTTCCGTCGTAACGATTGGCCAGCCATTTCAAATAGCGAGCCGATGCGCGAGTAGCTTTTTCAAAGCTCGAACGTTCGTCAACGTAAAAGTCCTGGCGCAGGCCATATCGAGCGCCGGTTCCCGGAATGAATTGCCACAGTCCAACGGCTGCCGCCCACGAACGGGCCACCGGCGACCAGGCGCTCTCCACTTGACCGAGCCAGGCGATGTCCTGCGGCACGCCCTCTTCCTTGAAAATCTTCCGCGCCATCTCCATAAAACGCCCTGACCGGCGCAATCCCTGCTCCATCGTCTCGCGCCCACGACCGCGGTAGTAATTGATGAAGCTCTGCACCAGAGCGTTCGGCTTGAAATTGAAATCGAGCCGGGCCGCCACGAGCGCAGTCTGAACCTGTTCCTCAGTCACACCCGTGGTCTCTTCTTCGGTCAGTTTGAGCTTAGTCAGATCATCCAGAGGCGAAGGCGCATAAGTTTGCTGGCCGAAACCACGATCCGAGCTTGGGTTCTCACGGGGATTCTGCGGCTCGGGCTGAGCCTGCGGGCCGTTAGAAGCGATCTCGCCGCTTGCTGTCACAGGAGCGGCGGCCATCAAAGTCATCTGGCGTTGGAAAATGATTTCAATCAGGTTTTGATAATGTTGCTGCAAGCGCCCATCGCTGCGCACGTCCACCCCTGACTCGAGCACGATGTCCACTGATTTATCGTACTCGCGGCGGGCTTTGTCGAAATTTCCGTCCTTGAAATTGACTTCGGCGGACTGGAAATAGCTGTTTGAGCGATCAATGACTCGTTGAATTTCCAGATTACGATGCGATCCATCCGCAGGTATTTCTGCGGCCACTCCGCGCGCCTGAGCGCAAACAACCGAGCTATTCAGGCACGGGATCAAGGCAACCAAGAGGGAAGCGGCTAAGAAACTAGCCGAGAAACTGAAGAGGAGACCATAGGCCATCCTTCTTCGATCAAAATAAAACATCAGTTCGTTTCCTCCGAAAAGTTTTCATTCCAGCAGTGGTAATTCGATTTACAACAGGGCCGGGATGACTGCGTTGGCGATGGCTACTAAACGAGCAATGCTTTTCACCCTGTTGATCAGTCCACTCAAACAATCAATGACTCAATTAGAAACGCCAACAACGCGGCGGATTGTAACTTTTACACTCTACCCTGTCAAACTCGATCCCGCCTCCCCCAACTGCCCCTGTCCCACTCTTGAAACGGCAGTAAAGGCGGCGCCAACCGCGTCTCAAGCGGCCAAGATTGACAGTCTTCGTCTGCTCATCGTATAAGCGACGACGATGAGATCATCGTTCAAGTCGCTTCTGCCCCTGGTCACAATCCTCGTTTGCGCGAGCATCTCAACTGTCTTCGCGCAGCAGCAGAAATTTCCGGCTTACACCGGCCACGTCAACGATTTCGCCAACGTCATTGACCCGCAAACCGAGCAGAAGCTGGAGACCTGGCTCACCAATTTCGAGAACCTGACCGGGACTCAGGTCGCTGCGGTCACCATCAATTCGCTGGAAGGCCGCTCCATCGAGGATTACGCCCTGGACCTTTACCGCGCCTGGGGCATCGGCGCCAAAAGCGGCGAGAACCGTGACAAAGGCGCGCTCCTGATCGTCTCTCTGGGAGACCGCAAAACAAGGCTCGAGGTCGGTTATGGGCTTGAAGGCGACCTGCCCGACGGTTTGGCCGGCGAGATCATCCGCAGAATGCGTCCCGCGCTTCAGCAGGGACAATACTCGCAGGCGATGGCCACGGGCGTCAGAACGCTGATTGACACCCTGGCCGAGAAATGGAACGTCAACATCGCGGGCATCGAAGACCGCAGCTACGCTTATCGTCCTTCCGCTCAGGCTGAAGGACCAGGCCTGGGTCTGCCGGCGATCTTCATCGGATTCATTATTTTCGTCATTGTCATAGCGATCATCGCCCGCGCCGGGCGCAAACGTGGTGGCGGTGGCGGCTTCGGGAGCGGCGGGCAAAACCTGTGGTGGCTCTACCCGATTATCTTCAATCGTGGCGGCGGAACGTTCGGTGGCGGCTCCTGGGGCAACACCGGGGGTGGCGGTGATTGGGGCGGTGGCGGGAGCAGTTGGGGCGGATTCGGGGGCGGCAGCAGCGGTGGTGGCGGCGCCAGCGACAGTTGGTGAACCGAATTGCCGGATAAGGTTGTCGTCATCACGCGAATAATATAGGCCCGAAGTAAGAGTGAAAGGCCGCGTCGGCGCGATCGCTGTCTTCCGTCTTCCCTGGTTTCACGGCGCGAAGTAACCAGTCACGTCAATCACCAGATCGGTCGTCTGCGCCGCGAAAATCTTGAACGCGCCTGGCCCTGCGCTCAAGCCCACGATGAAATGCCGGTTGAAGATCTGCCCCGGCAGGAAGTTCGAGGTCGCCACCAGCGGCTGTGTCGCATCGCTCGGCCAGAACGTCAGATACCCGCCATTGTTATTGACTACCGTCGCGTTGCCCGCGATGCCCAGCGCGTTGCTGGCGATGGTCAATCCGTCACAGACTCCGCGCGCCGGCTGCGTCCGCTCGACCCCGCCCTGGATCGGCGCGTTCGGCTTGTAACAGCCGGGGAAGGCCGCAACGTCACGGGTCTCCAACAAGCGCACCGGATGAGCCAGCGGATTGAAGAGTAGCCCCGCGCCGTTCTCATCATTCCCCTCCGCGCTGTAATACCCGAGCACATCAATCACCAGATCAGTCTGCGTCGTCGGATAGATTTTGAACGCGCCGGTCGGAGACAGACCCACCGTAAACGGCGCGTTCATAATATTGCCCGCGTTGTAGTTGGAGCTGGCGACCAGGGGCCGCGCGGCGTCGGCAGGGAAGAGCGTCAGATACCCGCCGCCCGGATCGACCGTCGTCGCATTGCCCACGATGGCCCTGACCGCGCTCGGAATCGTCAAGCCATCGCAGACGCCGACCGCCTGCTGCGTCGAATCGGAATTGCCGGGCAGCGGCGCGTTGGGCTTGTAACAACCTGGGAAAGCCGGATTGTCGCGCGTCTCTAACAACCGCACCGGGTGGGGCAGCGGATGGAAATACAAGCCGCCTGCGCCCGGCGGCGCGTAATAGCCGCTGATATCTACGACGATGTGCGTGGTTGACGTGACGAAAATATTGAACGCGCCATCGGCTGCGCCCAAGCCGACGGTGAAGACGTTGTTGAGAATCTCGTTGGGGCCGTAGTTGGAGTTGGCGACCAGCGGCTGCGCAGCGTCGCGGGGATAGAGGGTCAGGTAACCGCCGCCCGATTGCACGGTGGTGATGTTGCCGGTGATAGCGGCGGCGTTGGCCGGAATGGCGACACCGTTACAGGTTCGCCTGGCCGGTTGAGTGCGCGAAGTCCCGCCTTGAATCGGCTGTCCCGGCGCATCACAGCCCAGCTCGCCCGGACGGGTGTCGAGCAACCGCACGGGAAATGGCAGCGGATAGTATTGCAATCCCGGATTGCTATTGATCGTGAGCGTGTATTCGCGCGTGCCTATGCAACCGTTCGCGTCGGTGGCTTTGACCGTGAAGTTGAAAGTCCCAGCCGCAGCCGGCACTCCCGCAAGCGCGCCGCCCGACGACAAGGTCAGCCCTGCCGGCGGCGCGCCAGCGCTGACGCTGAACGTGTGAGGCGCCGCGCCGCCGCTCGCCGTGATGGTCTGGTTGTAGAACGTGAACGCCGCGCCAGCAGGCAGCGTCGCCGGGTTGACAGTAATCGCGCCGCAGGGCGGATTGATGACCAGCATGTAGGCGCGCTCGCCCGGACAGCCATTGCTGTCGGTAGCGCGCACGCTGAAGTTGAAAGTCCCGAACCCGGTCGGCGTCCCGGCGAGAGTCCCACCCGATGACAGGCTCAATCCCGGCGGCAGCGCGCCAGCGGTCTGATTGAAGTTGTAGGGCGAGGCCCCGCCTGACGCCGTGAAGTTCAGGCTGTAAGACTGACCGGCTGTGCCCGAGGGCAAAGTCGGGTTGGTCGGTTCAACCACGGTCGCCGGGCAACTGATGACACTCGTCAGGTCGCTCGCCGCGTTGTTGGCGGTGTTGCTTTCGCCCGGCGTGGCGACCGAGGCGGTGTTGGTGATGCTCCCGGGCGTGCCCGCCCCGACGCTGACCGTGAGCGTGAGCGCCGGCAGGCTACCTCCCGCCACGAGCGGCCCCGGATGCGTGCAGCTCACGTTGGCCGTGCCCGTCCCGCTGCAACTCCAACTTGTCCCGCTGAAGCTTTGCAGCGTGAGGTTGGCCGGCAGGTTGTCGGCGACGGTCACCGCCCCGGTCGTCGCGCAGGTCGCAGCCGCGTTGCTCACGACGATGGAATAAGCGCCGGTCGCGCCGATGACGAAATTGCCGGTGTGTGATTTGGCGATGGTCAGGTCGGGGCCTGAGCAAATCTTCGTCACAAAGACGTCATTAACCGGCTGGTTCGTCTGGATCGGGTTGACCGTCGGAAAGTTGGTCGCCCCCGTTCCGCCGATCACATAGGCGTTCCGCGCCCCGTCCACCGCAATGCCAGCGCCAGAATCGGAACCGCTGCCGCCGAGGTAGCTCGAATAAAATAGCGAGGAGAGGCCGGAGAGGGCAGGGTTGAACCTCGCCACGAAGGCGTCGGCGCAAGTGAAACCGCCGCAATCGCCGCCGCCGGGCAGGGGTTGCGGCGCTCCGGGCGTCGTCAGGAAATCGGTCGAGCGTGTGCTTCCCGTGACGTAAGCGTTGCCCGCCCCGTCCACCGCGATGCCTGAGCCGCCGTCGAATTCACTGCCGCCGAAGTAAGTGGAGTAGAGCAGGCTGGCCGCGCCCGAGGCGGCCGGATCGAACTTGGTGACAAAGGCGTCGCTGCAAGTTAAGCCCGCGCACGACGCCTGGTAAGCGCCAGCAGTCGTCGGGAAGTTGGTCGCCGCCGTACTCCCCGTCACGTAGACTTTGCCCGCGCCGTCCACTGCGACGCCATATCCAACATCATTGCCGCTGCCGCCGAGGTAGGTCGAATATTGCAGATCGGAAGCGCCACCCCCGGCCGGGTTGAGTTTGGAGACGAAGACGTCGGTACACGGGAAATCCGGGCACGAGCCGCCGCCCGGCGCGGTTTGATAAGCGCCGGGAGTGGTCGGGAAATTGGTGGAATTGGTGTACCCGGTGAGGTAAGCCTTGCCCGCGCCGTCTACCGCAATCTCGCTGACAAACTCATCTTGGTTGCCGCCGAGGTAGGTCGAGTACTGAAGATCGGACGCGCCGCCCCCGACGGGGTTGATCTTCATGAAAAAGCCGTCGGCGCAGGGATCGTTGAACGGCGGGTTGCAAACGCCGCCACCGGCGGTGGTTTGATAAGCGCCAGTGGTGATTGGGAAGTCGGTCGCGCTGGTGTATCCGGCGAGATGCATCCTGCCCATACCGTCCGTCGCAATCGCATTGGCCTCGGAGAAACCGTTACCCGCCGGAATCAGCGTGGAGTAAGCGAGGCTTCCGGCGGCGTTCAACTTCACCGCAAATGAAAAGCCGAAGCCGGTGAAATAAGCGCCCGGCGTGGTCGGGAAATCGAACGACGCGCCTCCGGTCAGGTAGGCGGCGCCGGCGGCGTCCACGGCTATGTCAGCGCCGTATGCATGACCGCCGCCTCCGAGGAGGGTCGAGTAGAGGAGCGCGCTGCCGGCCGGATTTAGTTTGGCCGCGAAGGCGAAATACTCAGAACCAGCGCCCGCATAAACGATGGCCGGATCGACCGGATTGATCGCCAGGGCCCGGATGTCATTGGATAAAACGCCGGCATTGCTGGCGCTCCAACCGCTGCCGCCGTTTGTGGTTTTGAAGAGACCGAGGCTGACGAAGGTCGCGCTGTCAATAACACTCGCATAGAGCGTTGACGGATTGAGCGGGTCAATAGCTAAAACCCGCGCCCCGGCGTTGGCTGGCAACCCCGCAGTTACCAGACTCCAACTGCCGCCGCCATTCACGCTCTTGAAGATTCCCTCGTTGCCGGCGGCATAGACCGTTGACGGATTGGCCGGGTTGATGGCGAAATCTAAAACGCGGCCTGTCAGGCCGGTGTTGCTGAGGCTCCAGGAACCACCGCCATTCGTGCTCTTGTAGACGCCGCCGAAGGTAGATGCATAAAGCGTCGTCGGGTTGACCGGATCAATCGCCAGGTAGAAAGCATTGTCGCTGATCCCGGAATTGGCGAGGCTCCACGAGCCGCCGCCGTTGGTGGTCTTGAAGACTCTACTTGTCAATGACCCAAACTCGTAGATAACCGCATAGACCGTGGAGGAGTTGGTCGGATCAACCGCCAGATCGTTGAAGGACCGATCGCTCGGCAGGCCCGCACTGACCGCGCTCCACGAGCCGCCACTGTTCACGCTCTTGTAGACACTGTATTCAGGAAAATCATAAGCCGTGGCGTAAAGCGTCGAGGGGCTGCTGGGGCTGATCACCAGGTTGTCGGGCCCGGAGAATTCCGGAAGCCCGTTGTTGCTGAGGCTCCAATTGCCTCCGCTGTTAACGCTCTTGAAGACGCCTCTGCCGGTCGCGGCATAGAGCGTCGCCGGAGCGGATGGATCAATCGCCAGCGCGCCGACAGATGAGCTGGTCAATCCCGTTCCGCTGCCATTCCAATTACCTCCGCCGTCCGTGCTCTTGTAAACGCCCCGGTTGCCGTTGAACGTAGTGATGCCGGGAAAATCGAACGATTCACTTTGACCGGTCACGTAGGCGGCGCCCGAGGAGTCAACCGCGATCCCGCCCGGATAATCGCCGAAGCTGCCGCCGAGGTAGGTCGAATAGACGAGCGTTGGGTCAATCACCAGCGGGCGGCTCCGGTCGTACTGGCCGATTTCGAAGCCGACCTCGCGCTCGCCGATCAACACGAAGCGGCTGGCAACCTCTTTCCGGCCCGCCGCGCTCTCCTGGTAGACGAAGGGTTTGCGCTGGCGTAACTCGCCACCCGAGGTCGGCAACACCAGCTCGCCCTGCCCGTCCACGCCGAGTCGCCCGACGCCGTCGAAAGCCAGCCTGACGACGCGCGGATCGGCGCCCGGCGCGACGACCAGATCGTATTCCAATTGCCGCTGATTGCCGTAATAGACCAGGTCTATGCCGGGATAGACGCCCCGGTATTCGACCTTCGCGTAGGTGGCGATGCCCTCGCGCCATTGCTTCGGGTCGTTGCCGATGAAGTAATTGACCTTGCCCGGCAGTTCTTCCAGCCCCGCCACTTTCGGCGCGGGGTTGGCATTGACCAGCCTCATCCGCACCAGCGCCGATGGCTGATTGCGGAGCGCCGAGCGCGGGTCGCGCGCGGACGGCTTGCGCAACCTCAGCCAGGCCTCGTTCGCGGTCAGGGCGATCTGATAGCCGGAGCCGCGCGTCGCGAATTTGACCGATTGATCCAACTGCCCCTGATTGGCCTCGAAGCTGAGCGGCAGCCTGCCGAAGGCTTCGGCGGCGCGCTTTTCCATCGCTGGATTTGAAACGCCTCGTCGGGCGTGGACGCCGGCTTCTGTTCTGACAGCGGCGGAAACAGCCGGTTGAGACGGACTCAATCGCGCGAGATGTCCGGCGATGAGGCTGAACGAGAGGGCCAGCGACAGCAGGATCAACAGCCTGGCTGGTGAAGAGTGGCGGTTGCTACCTGAGCCGATGGCGTAGTTGAACGCCGCGAGAATGTGTGTGTGTAGCTTGGTCATAATCGATGCTCCTTGGGAAACACTCCACGTAGTGGGGAATTTATTCGTCACTACGTGAGGCTATTCGCAAAATGTACCGTAGGCTGTCCAGCCTGCGGAGGGCTTCCTCATCAAGCCGCTTGGTGGTAACTGAAGGTTTCATTAACCAAGCCTCCGCAGGCTAGACAGCCTACGGTACATCGCGCTCCGCATTTTCATTGGTTTCTAGGCGTTGCAACGCGACCTGAAGGCTACTTGGAAAAAGTAGCGCAGTTGTGCCGAGATTGCGTGCCGGGTTCCGGCTTTGCGCAGGTTCATGACACGCCGAGACTGCAGATACTTCCCCAACCCTTCTTGTTCCACCGCTGTCAAACCGCCCTCGCACCGCCAGTCGAGCAGGCCTTTCAAACGCGCCTCAATCCGAAGCCTGGATTTTAAACACCACCTTCCAGATAAAAGCGTCAGCGTCGCGGCGAGGAGCCTCGGTGATCTCTTGAAACAGCGCCTACCGCAGCGTTTGCCTGCTACCGTCGCAGCGCCGCCAACTTGCTATCATCTCTGCTGCTGCATTTCTCTTCGGCGAACATTCAGTGAGACAAGGGCCAGAGCCGCCCCTTGCTTGAAGCCGCCAAGCTTGATTTCACCTTTTATGAGGCTGAGGGATATTCCATAAGCACTAAGTCCGTCAATCTTAGTTAGCTCGGATATAGCATTAAGGAAAGGCGTTGATGTTCCATAGAGCTTTTTCACGGTAATCCCGGAGATGTATGCTCCAATAACATCAACGTATCCCAGTACTTGTTTCCCCTCAGGCGAAAGATCCGGTTTGAAATACTTGATCAGATCCTGAGCATCTCCAGAGATGCCCTTAAGAATACCAAGCCCGAACGATATTCGATTGACATCTTCTTCTGTCTTAAGGTAAGCCTGCTCGAAAGCATCTGCCACATCGAGATTATTCGTAGCTAGCTCCAGGTAATTACCCAAAAACAGCAAATTGGTAGCCCCGTAGCCATGGAAAAAACCAATAACGGCCGCGGCATTTTGAGCAAGCTTGCTGTTCAAGGCGCCTGCATACCCAACTAGAGCCGTCTCACCGGATGGGTCTATTAAGTTAGTTGGATTGTTGCCAACATAAGAGTAGAGATTCTGCGTTTGGGGAGCGGCTAACCGGCCTTGAAGCGCATCTTTTTGCAAGAACCTTCCAAGCTGTGGCGAATACGTCCGCGCACGATAGAAATACAATCCCGACTCGTCATCATATTCCCGCCCTGTGAAGGTCAAGGTGTTTACTATTCCGTTGCCGCTGAAAGAGAATGCTCCGCTATTCAGCCTCAGATTTCCCCAGGCGTCGTAACCATATCTGTGAGCCGTTTGGCCGGCCGCATTTGTAATAGCGACGATGCTACCCAAACCATCTGCATGGTAAAAATAAGCCTGCCCGCTGCGCACTACCATCAATGGCTCATCCACGCCCAAACCATGTGTGTAACGGGCAACCTGATTTCCGCCTACATACTCCGCCACGAGGTCGGCATTGTCGTAGAGAAATTCGCGCGCTATACCATTTACGATCTTCTGCGTGCGCCGGCCTAAGAAGTCATATTGATAGTTTGCTGAGACCCCTACGTCGCTGAAGCCAGTCAGCCGATTTTGGCTGTCGTAACTGAAGGTCTTGGCGCCGCGCGAAATGATGTTGCCATTGTTGTCGTACCCGTAAGCCCCGCCCGAGTCGTTCAACAGGCGATTGTCTATCCCGAACGTCGCGCCAGCATCCAGCCGGTTGCCTACGGCGTCGTATCCATACACCTTGTTGAAATCGCCGAGACTTGCCGAATTGACCGTTTCGCCAGTCAAGCGACCCAGCGCGTCGAGTGGCAATGAAGCTGTGCCATCGTGATAAGTCACGCCGGTGCGGTTTCCATTCGCGTCCAAGATGTAGACATATGATGCGATGACGGCATTGGCTCCATCGCGGATTACGACGCTCGTCAGTTGGCTGCGGGTATTGTAGGTGTAGTTGTTGCTCGCGCCATTGCTGTATTCGGTCTTGGTGCGCCGTCCGGCGGCGTCGTAGGTGAAGCGCGCCCAATCTGCGCCGGTGCGAATCTCGATCACGCGGCCCGCATCATCGTAGATGAAGTTAGTTATCAATCCGCCAGGCGTGGCCATCGTCAGTCGCTGGCCGCGCCCGTTGTAGGTGTAGCTGATCGTGCGGTTCTGCGGGTCGGTGACGCTGGTCAACCGCCCGATGCCGTCATAGGTATAGGTCGTGCGGCGCGTTATTGCGCCGATTTTTTCGTCTACCTGTGATTGGCGGCAGCAGTCGGCGTAGCTGTACTCAATGGTTTTCTCTGGCCTGATTTCTCGTGTCAACCGCCCCATGCCATCGTACTGGAACTGGCTCGTCACACCGTTTGGCGTAGTCAGCGTTTGGATATAGTTGTCAGGCGTATAGCTCGTGTTCCAAGCTTTGTTGTCTGGCCCTGTCCGTGCGATTTGCTGATTGGCGGCGTCGTAGAGATAGCTCGTTTCATTGCTCCGTGCGTCAATCACTTTCTTCAAGTTAGCCAACGCGTCCACCTGGTAGTTCGTGACGTTGCCCAACGGGTCGGTCACTTGAGTCGGGTTGCCTTGACAGTCGTAGCCATAGGTCGTCGTACGACTGAGCGCATCCTTCAGCGTCACAGGTTTGTTCAACTCGTTATAAGTAATCTCCGAGATGGTTTGACCGCCGTGCCGCACGCGCATAAGCAAGTTGAAGCCGTTGTAGTCGAACTCTGTGCGGTTTCCCAAACCATCAATGAAGACACGAGGATTTCCGTTAGCGTCGTACTCGTAGCTGCTTGTGCGGTTGGTCGGATCGCGGCGGTTAATCAACTCACCGAAGGCGTTGTAAGTGTACTGCGTCACTTTGCCTTCGCTATCTGTCGAGTTTATTAAATTACCCTGCACATCGTAGGCGAAGCGGCTGTGATCATCGTTTCGGCCATGGCCCCCCTTCAAGCAGCTTTGCGTCCGTTATTCGAACGCTTTGCCGCAGGACGCGCAGGCACGTCGAGATGATCCACCAACCATCCGAACAAGT
>Ga0187892_10007418_pt1 | contig 15639 bp, 14 predicted proteins | sample MA1701073metaG_FD_139345 | JGI IMG/M metagenome (GOLD analysis project Ga0187892, IMG submission 139345) | Bio-ooze microbial communities from a basaltic lava cave in the Kipuka Kanohina Cave System on the Island of Hawaii, USA - MA170107-3 metaG ... | reverse complement strand
GGAACGGGATTCAGGATAGCGGCGCCGCCCCGATGAGCCCCGCAGGGGGCGAAGAGGCCAAACCGCTACGCGAGGTAACTCGCGGACACTTACTCAGAAAGGAGACCGACTGTCATGGAAGTTGGAACGTTGAGGCTGAAGGTCGGACTGGCGGAGATGTTGAAGGGCGGCGTCATCATGGACGTGACGGAGGCGGGGCAGGCGAAGATCGCGGAGGACGCCGGCGCGACCGCCGTGATGGCGCTCGAGCGGGTCCCCGCTGACATCCGTAAGGAAGGCGGCGTCGCGCGGATGGCGTCGATCAAGAAGATCAAGGAGATCCAGAAGTCCGTCTCGATTCCCGTGATGGCCAAGTGTCGCATCGGCCATTTCGTTGAAGCCCAGGTGCTGGAGGCCCTCGGCGTGGACTTCATCGACGAGTCCGAGGTGCTGACCCCGGCCGACGAGCACTTCCACGTGGACAAGTTCGCCTTCAAGGTGCCGTTCGTCTGCGGCTGCCGCGACCTCGGGGAGGCGCTCCGGCGCATCGGCGAAGGCGCGGCCATGATCCGCACCAAGGGGGAGGCCGGTTCGGGCAACATCGTCGAGGCCGTGCGCCACATGCGGGCCGTGATATCCGGCATCCGGCGTCTGACCATGCTCGGGGACGAGGAGATGATGACGGAGGCCAAGACGCTCGGCGCCCCGTACGAGCTCGTGCGATGGGTCGCGAAGAGCGGCCATCTGCCGGTGCCCAACTTCTCCGCGGGCGGGATCGCGACCCCGGCCGACGCCGCGCTCATGATGCAGCTCGGCGCCGAGGCCGTGTTCGTGGGGTCCGGCATCTTCAAGTCCGCGGATCCCGCCGTCCGTGCCCGCGCCATCGTGCAGGCGACCACGCACTTCAAGGATCCCGACGTGCTGGCGCGCGTGTCGGAGGATCTCGGAGAAGCCATGCCCGGGCTCGAGACCTCGAAGCTGAAGGAATCCGATCTGCTCCAGACGCGCGGGTGGTAGGAGGGCGCGTGAGCTCCACCCTCTATACGCTGCCGCCCGATCTGCCCGTCCCGGTGGACGACGGCGCGGCCGACCACCTGCGCGGCGCCCGGCTGCCCTCCCTGGCGCTGCCCTCGACGGGGGGCAGCGCGGTGGAGCTGTCGCGCCTGGACCGCGCCGTGCTCTTTCTGTATCCCCGCACCGGGTCGCCCGGTCAGCCGACCGGCGCCGACTGGGACGCCATCCCGGGGGCCCGCGGGTGAACGCCGCAGGGTTGCGGGTACCGCGACCTTCACGATCGCTTCGCGCGGCTCGGCGTCCGCGTGCTCGGGGTGAGCACTCAGACCACCGAGTATCAGCGCGAGTTCGTCGAGCGCAATCACATCCCGTTCGCGCTGCTGAGCGACGCCGAGCTCGGGCTGACGCGGGCCCTGCGGCTGCCCACCTTCGACTATCCGGTGCCGAGCGGCGGCCCCGACACGCTGATCAAGCGGATGGCGTGGTACGTGGAGAACGGCTGCATCGTCCACGTCTGGTATCCCGTGTTTCCGCCGGACAAGAACGCCGGGACCGTGCTCGCGTGGCTGGGCCGCCCCCCGGGCGCCGGGGAGGCCGGCTGACATGAGGACGCCGATCGGCGTCCTGGCCCTGCAGGGCGACTTCGCGCTGCATCGCAAGGCGCTCGACCGGGTGGGGGTCCCCTCGGCCGAGGTGCGCAGGCCGGCCGAGCTCGAGGGCGTGGCCGGCCTGATCATGCCGGGTGGAGAGAGCACGACGCTGCTGAAGCTCATCGATACCTGGCAGTTCGTCCCGGCGCTCGAGAAGTTCCATGCGGCGGGGAAGCCGATCTTCGGCACCTGCGCCGGCCTGATCCTGCTCGCGCGGGAGGTGCAGAGTCCCAGCCAATTCTCGCTCGGCCTCATCGATCTCACCGCGGAGCGGAACGCCTACGGCCGGCAGAAGGAGTCGTTCGAGGCGATCGGCGCCGCCGACCTGGGCGGCGGTGAGCGACCGCTGCCGATGGTATTCATCCGCGCCCCGCGGATCCGCCGACTCGGCCCCGGTGTGACCGCGCTCGCCCGTCACCAGGGCGAGTGCGTGATGGCTCGCCAGGGCACGGTGCTGGTCGCCGCGTTCCATCCCGAGCTCACCAGCGACCCGGCGGTGCACGAGTACTTCGCCCGGATGACCGAGTCCGGCCAGGGCTGACCCGGCACCGCCCGGGCGGGCAGCCCCCGGACAATTTGACCTTGACAGGCCCGACCCCTCGCGGCATCGTATGGTCTGACCAGCCGACCACAACGCAGACTCATAGGGGTCGCAGCTCGGCAACCGAGCGGGCCAAGGTCCTCAGGAGGGCAGGCATGGCGCATTTCACGTGTGAGGTCGTCTACCGCGGCATCTTCCAGAAGAACCTGGCGGCACGCATCTGCCGGGGGATCGTGCTCTCCGCTCGCAAGGCCGGGCGCTGGGGCATCGCGTTCGGCCGCTATGGTGACAGTCCCCAGCGGAACGGCATTCCCGCCAAGGACTTCGCCATCGTCGCCGACACGCAGGAAGAGCTCGAGCAGAACATGGCCCGCTACGAGCCCAAGGAGGTGGACGTCACGATCTGCGTGGATGACACGCTGGGCAAGGGGGTCGAGTCGTGGGCCTGGTACGGGCTGCAGCCGATCAATCGACTGACCGTTCCCAACGGAACTCTCCTGATCACCTCCCTCCAGAGCGCCGACGAGCTCCTGAAGGACATTCACAAGAAGGACGCGCCCTACAACATGGCGCTGATCCGCGCCAAGGCTTCCTTTTCGGGTCTCTGGGTCTACAAGGAAGACCACACCGAGGCCCGGATCCTCGGTGCGCTCGCCAAGATCCAGCCGACCTTCCTGTCGCTCGACGCGGTGTGCCAGGCCGTCAAGGAAGCCGAGTGGGGCTCCGACCTGAAGGTCCAGTCGGCGCGCAAGGCCTACGAGCGGCTGGAGCGCCGGTCGGTGACGATCACCGAGGGCAATCCCGAGACGCCGTACGCCTTCGAGAAGCCCAAGTGGTGGGAGATGCGCGAGGGCGTCAGCATCCCGGCGATCCCGGTCGGCAAGCCGATGGAGGGCGGCAAGGGGTACGTGCCGGAGCGCAACCCGTACTTCAAGAAGTTCACCACCCGCACGATGCGGCCCGTGATCGACTTCGACAAGTGCGTCAAGTGCACGCTCTGCTGGATCCAGTGCCCGGACTCGTGCTTCGACGTCACGCCCGACGGGCTGTACGACGCGAACATGGAGGCGTGCTGCGGCTGTGGCGTGTGCGAAGCGGTCTGCCCCGTCAAGGACTGCATCACGATGGTCAGCGAGGCCGCCTTCGAGGACAACGCGAGCCAGTGGGAGATGTGGCGCCAGGACAAGCCGAAATACCTCACCTGGATGGGCGACAAGATCAACAGCAAGTCGCACGTGGTTCGCTCCCACGGGTTCCGCTTCCGCGGGCAGTACGAGGAAGAGATCAAGCAGGACCTCGAGCAGGGCGGCGTGGCGATCACGGCGGGCATCCCCGGCGAGAACGCCGAAGCCAAGACTCTGTAGCCCGGACTATTCATGAACGCACGAGGCGCGAGGCGGCCGGGCCGACGCCACCCGGCCGGCTTCGCACAGCGCCGCCCATGAATAGTCCGGGCTCGGGTTGACGGCGACTGGCGCAACGTGACGGAGCGAACGCACGTAGAGATCCGGCGGGGCATGGGCGTGGCGACAGCCCGGGTGCCCATGCCCAGATGAAAGGGCCTTGAATATGGCGGTGGAGAGCAAGACAGCAGCGGTTGTCAGCGATGACAAGGAGATGCTCATCTCCGGCAGCGAGGCGTGCGCGGAGGCGCTCGCGCTGGCGGACATCGACGTGGTCACGGCGTATCCGATCCGGCCGTACGACACGGTCATGCAGGCGATCGCCAAGAAGATCGCCAACGGCAGCCTCGTCGCCGAGTACATCGTGGCCGAGGGGGAGCACAGCCAGTTCGAGATCGTGAAGCATGCCTCGACGGTCGGGGCCCGCGTGTTCTGCGGATCCTCCGGCGTGGGCTGGATGTACGCCATGGAATGCCTCACCGTCACGCCGCCGCTCCGCGTGCCCATGGTGGCGATGGTCGGCAACCGGGCGCTGGACGATCCCGGCGCGTTCGGCGTCGAGCACAACGACGCCCTCGTCGTGCGCGATCTCGGCTGGCTGCTGATCTGGGTCGACACCGCGCAGGAGCTCCTGGACACCACGCTGCTCGCGTACCGGATCGCCGAGGACCGGCGCGTCTTCCTGCCGATCGCCATGTCGGCGGACGGCGCGTTCCTGACCCACTCGCAGGCCATCGTGCAGGTGCCGACCAAGGCCAAGGTCGACAAGTTCCTACCGCGCTACGACCGCGGCGATCTTCTCCTGCACCCGGACAACCCCATCACGGTAGCGCCTCAGGCCAACGAGGATTGGGTCATCGAGATCCGGCGGCAGAATGACGAGGCCATGAAGCGGGCCACAGCCGTCATCGAGGAGGCCTACGCGGACTTCCAGAGGGTGTTCGGCCGCGGCCCTGTGAATCCATGGTTCGAGGAGTACATGACCGAGGACGCGGAGATCATCCTGGTGGGCATGGGCACCATCTCGCTTCCCATCAAGGTCGGTATCCGCAACATGCGCGCCCAGGGCAAGAAGGTGGGGCTGGTCCGACCCCGTTGGTTCCGGCCGTTCCCCACGGAGCGGCTCGTCCAGGCGCTGTCGAGAGCCAGCGCCATCGGCGTGATCGATCGGGATTATTCCTTCGGCTCGCCGTTCTACTCGGGCGTGGTCGCCAACGAGATCCGCGCCGCGATGTACAATGCCGACCGGCGCCCCCCGCTGATCAGCTTCATCTGTGGACTCGGCGGGCGCGAGGTCACACTGGAAGACGTCTACAAGGCGACGGACATGTGCCAGGCCGCCGCGAAGTCCGGGAAGTCCGACCCCAAGACCCACTGGCTGGGCGTTCGGGAATAACCTCAAGGAGACCGATCATGGCCGAGACGTTCGCCAACGCCACGCAGATCCTCGAGCCCTTCAAGGGCGTGAAGAAGGTCACTCTCGAGGAGTACTTCACCTCCGGGCACCGGACGTGCCAGGGCTGCGAGTCCGCCCTGGTCATGAAGCTCATGGTCAAGGCGGCGGGCCCGCGCACGATCGTGCTCGGCTCGACGGGGTGCATGTACGTGGCGAACACCACGTACTACACGACCCCGTGGGTGGTGCCGTGGATGCACACGCAGCTCGGCTCCTCCGGCTCGGCGGCGCTCGGCACGGCCGCGGGCCTCAAGGCGCTCATGAAGAAGGGCAAGATGAAGGCGGAGCCCATCAACGTCATCGCGTTCTGCGGTGACGGGGGCGGCGCCGACATGGGCCTCGGCGCTATTTCGGCGACATTGACGCACAAGGAGTACAACTCACTCATCCTCCTGTACGACAACGAGTCGTACGCCAACACGGACATCCAGCTCTCGGGCATGACGCCCTACGGCGCCAACACCACTTTTAGCCCGCCGGGCAAGGTGAAGCGCCTCATCCACACGCGCTGGAAGAAGAACATGGCGGGCATGATGGCGGCCGGGCATCCGGAGTGCCGCTACGTCGCCACCGTCTGCGCCTCGTACGCGGTCGAGATGATGAACAAGGTGCGCCGCGCGCTGACGATCGGCGGGCCGACGTTCATCCACTCGCTGGACCCGTGCCCGAAGGGGTGGGACTACGATCCGATGCTTTCCCACGAGCTCGGCGAGCTGGCCATCGAGACCGGGATCTTCCCGCTGTACGAGGTCGCGGACGGGGTGGTCCGTCACTATGGCAAGACCAAGGCCATCGTCGAGGGGCGGCCGCGGAAGCCGGTGCGCGAGTACCTGCTCAAGCAGGGCCGCTTCGCTCACTTCACGGAGGAAGACATCGCCTACTTCCAGTCCCACGTGGACCAGATGTGGGACAAGTGGGAGATCCCGGGCGTGATCCCCTTCTGGAAGGAGCCATCCGGCAAATAGACCAGGCGTGATCTGCGGGGCCGAGCCGCCGAGGGAACCCGGCCGGCTTGGCCCATGTTTCGTTGCTGATCCCGGCCACGGTGCGATCGGCCCGGCGCTCGGTTCCAGTCCAACGTCAATGGAAGCGAAGGAGAACGCTATGGGACGTCACTGGCGACGATTCCTCTCGGTGTCGATTGGGCTCGCGCTCGCTACCTCGATCGGCGCCAGCGCCGAGGCGGCCTGGGAACCCACGAAACCCATCGAATTCGTGGTACCGGCGGGCACCGGCGGCGGGGCGGACCAGATGGCGCGGCTGATCGCCGGCATCGCGGAGGAATCCAAGCTCTCGCCGCGCCCGATCATCGTGGTCAACAAGTCGGGCGGGGCGGGGGCCGAGGGCTTCCTGCACGTCAAGGGCAAGAAGGGTGACGCCCACACCATCATCATCACGTTGTCCAATCTGTTCACCACGCCGCTGGCCCAGCAAGTGCCGTTCAACTGGAAGGATCTGAGCCCCGTCACCCGCATGGCCCTGGACGAGTTCATCCTGTGGGTCAACGCCGAGACCCCGTACAAGACCGCCAAGGAGTACATCGCAGCGGTCAAGGAGCGCTCCGCGGGAGACAACCGCATGAAGATGGGCGGGACGGGCTCGAAGCAGGAGGACCAGATCATCACGATCCAGCTCGAGCAGGCGCTCGGGCTCAAGTTCACATACGTGCCCTTCAAGGGCGGCGGCGAGGTGTGCGTGAACCTGGTGGGCAAGCACGTCGACTCGACGGTCAACAACCCCATCGAGTGCGCCAGCCACTGGAAGGCCAACCGCGTCCGGCCGCTGGCGGTCTTCGACGCCGCCCGCATCCCGGACGCCGACTGGAAGGACATCCCGACCGTGAAAGAGGCGCTCGGGACGGACATCCAGTACCTGATGTTGCGCGGCATCTTCGGCCCGCCCGACATGCCCAAGGACGCGCTCGAGTGGTACCAGAAATTCCTCAAGCAAGTGTACGAGAGCCCGAAGTTCAAGAAGTACCTGTCGGATGGCGCGCTCAGGCCGGCCTGGCTCACCGGGCCCGAGTACGTGAAGTGGCTCGAGGGCGCGGAGCAGCTGCACAAGGAGCTGATGACGAAGGGCGGTCTGCTCCAGCAGTAGACCGCCCGCCCATGCGTGCGGCCAACCTCCTCAGCGCGACCGGCCTGATCGCGCTGGGTCTGCTCGTGGTGTGGGATGCCCTCCGCCTCGGCACCCGCTGGGGGACGGAGGGGCCCAAGAGCGGATTCTTCCCATTCTGGCTGGCCGTCATCATGATCGCGGCCTGCCTGGGCATCGTGGCCCAGACGCTGGCCCGCACGGACCGCACGCCGTTCATCACGCGCCAGGCGCTGGGGCCGGTGTTGAAGGTGCTGGCGCCGGCCACCGGGTTCGTCATCCTCGTCCAGCTCATCGGGCTCTACGTGGCCTCGGTCCTCTACATGGGCTTCTACATGAGGTGGATCGGCCGGAACTCCTGGCCCGCCGTCCTGCTGATCAGCGTCGGCTTCTCCGTCCTGACGTTCGTGGTATTCGAGAAGTGGTTCCTGGTGCCGATGCCCAAGGGACCGCTCGAGCACTGGCTCGGGTACTGAGCGTGTCGGCAAGACAGCCCACTGGAATTCGGCCCCGGAGCGTTGGCATTCCGCTTCGAGCGCCGGCTTGGCCGGCGCAACCTCATGGGGGAGGCTCGGAGGGGGCCGTCGAGGCCCCCTCCGAGCGGTGATCGATGGGCTTCGAGAATCTCCTCCTCGGCTTCCAGATCGCGCTGCAGCCGTACAACCTGTTCATCGCGGTCATCGGCATCACGCTCGGCACCATCATCGGCGTGCTGCCGGGGCTGGGCGGCGCCAACGGGGTCGCGATTCTGCTGCCGCTCACGTTCACGATGCCGCCGACCTCGGCCATCATCCTGCTGACCAGCCTCTACTGGGGTGCGCTGTTCGGGGGGGCCATCACCTCGGTGCTGTTCAACATCCCGGGGGAGCCGTGGTCGGTGGCCACGACCTTCGACGGCTATCCGATGGCCAAGCGCGGGGAAGGGGGGCAGGCGCTCACCGCGGCCTTCACCTCGTCCTTCGTCGGGGCCCTGTTCTCCGTGGTCCTGATCACGCTGTTCGCGCCGATCCTGGCCGAGATCGCGCTCAAGTTCGGCCCCCCCGAGTTCTTCGCCATCCAGCTGCTGACCTTCTCATCGTTCATCGGGCTCGGCGGCGGTAACCCGATGAAGTCGCTGGTCTCGATCCTCATCGGGTTCATCCTGGCCTCGGTGGGACTGGACATCGTCACCGGCGCCCTGCGCCTCACGTTCGGGTTCACCGACCTGATGAAGGGCTTCGACTTCATCGTGGCCGTCATCGGGCTGTTCGGCATCGGCGAGATCCTGATCACGATGGAGGAAGGGCTCTCGTTCAAGGGCACCGCGGCCCGCGTGAACCCGAGGGTCGTCTGGCAGACGTGGAAGGTGCTGCCCCGCTACTACCGGACGTTCGTCCGCAGCTCGTTCATCGGCTTCTGGATGGGCTTCAAGCCCGGCGGGGCGACGCCGGCCTCGTTCATGAGCTACGCCTTCGCCAAGCGCTTCTCCAAGCACCCCGAGCGCTTCGGCAAGGGCGAGCTCGAAGGCGTGGTGGCGCCCGAGACGGCGGCCCATGCCGCCGGGGGCGCGGCGCTGCTCCCGATGATCACCCTCGGGATCCCGGGCTCGCCCACGGCGGCGGTGATGCTGGGCGGGCTGATCATCTGGGGGCTCCAGCCCGGCCCCATGCTGTTCAAGGAGCGGCCCGATTTCGTGTGGGGCCTCATCGCGAGCATGTACACGGGCAACGTGATCGGTGTGGTGATGGTGCTGGCGTTCGTGCCCCTGTTCGCCTCGATCCTCCGCATCCCGTTCGCGATCCTCACGCCGCTGATCGTCGCCGTCTGCGCGGTGGGCGCCTACTCGGTGCACAACAGCATGATCGACGTCTGGTATATGCTGATCTTCGGAGTGATCGGCTACGTGTTCAAGAAGCTCGACTATCCGTTGGCCCCGCTGGTCCTGGCGCTCGTGCTCGGCGACCTGGCCGAGAATGCTCTGCGGCAGAGCTTGATCATGTCGCAGGGCTCAGTGCTGATCTTCTTCACGCGAGCGATCTCGGGCGTCATCACCGCGGCGGCCGTGTTCTTCTTCGCGCTGCCGCTGATCACGCCGTACTGGCGCCGCCTGCGCGGCCGCCCGGCCACCAATCCCCCCCTGGCCGCCGGCCACTGACGCCGGCTCGCGACCATGTCGGGCAACCTGGACCTCGCACTCGACGTGTTGAAGATCACGCTCATCGACCTCGCGCTGGCCGGTGACAACGCGCTCGTGATCGCGCTGGCCGTCCGCACGTTGCCCAAGCGCCAGCAGTTCCTGGGGCGGCTCTGGGGCGCGGGCGGCGCCGTCGCCCTGCGCATCCTGTTCATCGCGATCGTCAGCTACCTGATGTTCATCCCGCTGCTGCAGGTGGTGGGCGGCCTCCTGCTGCTGTGGATCGCCCTCAAGCTGGTCCGCCAGGCGGACATCGCCTCCGCGGAGCACGTTCGCGCCGGCACGAGCCTGCGCGAGGCGATCTGGATCATCATCGTGGCCGACGTGGTGATGAGCCTCGACAACGTCATCGGCGTGGCCGCCGCGGCCGAGGGCGACCTGCGCCTGGTGATCTTCGGGATCGGGCTCTCCATCCCGATCGTGATCTGGGGCAGCGGGCTGCTCGCTGCCCTGATGAATCGTTACCCGTGGATCATCCTGGTGGCCGGCGGCATCCTCGGAGACGTCGCCGGCAAGATGATCGCGCACGACGCGTTCGTGGTCCGGAACCTGGGCGCGGCACCGGCGGGGCTGGAGTGGGTGATTCGGCTCGGCCTGGCGGGCGCGATCATGCTGGTCGGCTGGATCGTCCAGCGGCGTCGCGCCGAGGCGGTAAGCCGCGCTCCAGCGGCCAGCCCCGGGACGGCGAAAGGGCACTGAGCCGCATGAGTCGTGCAGGGGCCGGCCTTCCGGAAGCCAAGCGGCGGATGGAGATCGAGCCGGTCAAGTCCACGCGCATCTACGAGGAGATCGTCCGGCAGGTCAAGCAGCTGATCACCGAAGGCAAGCTGAGGTCCGGCGACCAGCTTCCCCCGGAGCGCGAGCTGGCGGAGAAGTTCATGGTCAGCCGGACCTCGGTGCGCGAGGCGCTCCGCGCGCTGCAGAGCCGCGGGCTCATCCAGATCCGCGCCGGCGAGGGGACGTTCGTCAGCGACGTGTCCGTCGACATGCTCATCGAGCCCCTGGCCCTGGTCATCCTGCCGCACCGAGAGGCGGTCGGTGAGCTGTTCGAGGCGCGCCGGCTGCTCGAGCCCGCGATCGCCGCGCTCTGCGCGCGGCGGGCGACGCGTGAGGACCTGGGCGAGATGGAGCGCATCCTCGAGGAGCAAGCCCGGGAGGTCGCGCAAGGGCGGACCGGGGTCGCCCAGGACACCGCGCTGCACGCGGCGATCGCCCACAGCGCGCACAATCGGGCGATCACCCGGATCGTCAACGCGCTCATGGATCTCCTGGCGCAGAGCCGCGAGGAGTCGCTTCACATGCCCGGCCGTCCGACGCGCTCGCATCAGGACCACCGGCGCATCCTGGAGGCGATCAAGCGCAGGGACGAGGTCGCCGCGCACCGGGCGATGCTCGATCACCTGATCGCGGTGGAGACCCTCGTCACCGGCGATTCGGCGGGCCTGCGCGCCGGCCGCGCCCCTGCGGCCACCCGGAGGAAGGCGAAGCCCTGACCGGCCCGTAAGTGCTTGTTGCGCCTGATTAATCCATTGACATTGCCGATGGCAATGGGTACCATGTCGGAATTATCCGGGCCCGCCGCGGGTCCGTGTCTTTCTCTGCCGATCACCTGCAAGGCCTGGGCCGGAGGGAACGCAGCAGATGGCGCGCGCCAGAGCAGTCGCAGTCGCGCGGAAGAAGTCCGCCCGCGCATCCGCACGCGCGCCGAAGTACGTGTACTCCTTCGCCGACGGCAAGGCCGAGGGCTCGAGCGCGGAGCGCGCCCGGCTCGGCGGCAAGGGCGCCGAGCTGGCCGAGATGACGAACCTCGGCGTGCGGGTCCCGCCGGGCTTCACGATCACCACCGAGGCGTGGGCCGCGTACAACGCCGCCGGCAAGAAGCCGCCGAAGGGGTTCTGGGAGCAGGTGATGACCGGGCTCAAACGCCTGGAAAAAGTCGCCGGCGCCCGGCTGGGAGATCCCGCGCGACCGCTCCTCGTCTCGGTCCGCTCGGGCGCGCGCGTGTCCATGCCCGGCATGATGGACACCGTGCTCAACCTCGGCCTGAACGACGAGACCGTGCAGGGGCTGGCCCGGCGCACCAGGAACGAGCGGTTCGCCTGGGATTGTTACCGTCGCTTCATCACGATCTTCGGCGATGTGGTGCTCGAGATCGACCGGCACGCCTTCGACGCGCTCCTGGATCGGACCAAGGCGCAGGTCGGCGCCCGTACCGACGCCGAGGTCCCGGCGACGGCCCTGAAGGAGCTGGTGGCCGAGGGCAAACGCCTGGCGGAAGAGCGGACCGGCCGGCCGTTCCCGCAGGACCCCATGGAGCAGCTCCGGCTCGCGATCGATGCGGTGTTCGACTCCTGGTTCGCGAAGAAGGCGGTGGACTATCGCCGCATCCACCGGCTGTCCGACGAGTGGGGCACGGCGGTGACGGTGATGGCGATGGTGTTCGGCAATCTCGGTGAGTCCTCCGGGACCGGCGTCTGCTTCTCCCGCGACCCGGCGACGGGCGAGCGCCGCTTCTTCGGCGAGTTTCTCGTCAACGCGCAGGGCGAGGACGTGGTGGCCGGCGTCCGGACGCCGGAGCCGCTCGACGCGCTGAAGCGGCGGATGCCCAAGGTGTACAAGCAGCTCACGGCCATCAAGGATCGCCTCGAGCGCCACTACCGCGACTTGCAGGACATGGAGTTCACGGTGCAGGAGGGGCGGCTCTTCCTCCTCCAGACGCGCTCGGGCAAGCGCACCGCCTCCGCGGCCGTCCGCATCGCCGTCGAGATGGTCGGCGAGCGGCTGATCGATCGCAACGCCGCGCTCCTTCGCGTGGAGCCCGCGTCGCTCCACCAGCTGCTGGTCAAGACCGTGGACCCCCGGGCGCGCTACACGGCGATCGCCCGCGGGCTGCCGGCCACGCCGGCCGCGGCGGTGGGCAAGGTCGTGTTCGACCCCGAGCGCGCGGTCGACCTGGCGCTCCGCGAGGAGCGCGCGATCCTGGTGCGGGCGGAGACATCACCCGAGGACGTCGCCGGCATGCACGCGGCCGAGGGCGTGCTCACCTCGCGTGGCGGGCTGACCTCTCACGCGGCGGTCGTGGCGCGAGGCTGGGGGAAGTGCTGCGTGGTCGGCGCCGGCGAGGTCGTCGTCGAGGAGGAGAACCGGCTCTTTCGCGCCGGCCGCACCGTCGTCCGCGAAGGGCAGGTCATCACGCTCAACGGCGCCACCGGCGAGGTCATCGTGGGCCCGCTGCCGCTGGTCGATCCCAAGCTCTCCTCGGAGTTCCGGCAGCTGCTCGAGTGGGCGCGGCGCACGAGCACCACGCGGGTGCGGGCCAATGCGGATACCCCCGCGGACGCCGCCAAGGCGCGCGAGTTCGAGGCCGAGGGCATCGGCCTGGTGCGCACGGAGCACATGTTCTTCGGTGAGCAGCGCATCCCGATCGTGCGCGAGATGATCATGGCGCGGGACGCCGAGGCCCGGAAGAAGGCCGTGGACCAGCTCTTGCCCTTCCAGCGGGACGACTTCGCCGAGATCTTCCGCGCCATGGACGGCCTGCCGGTCACGATCCGGCTGCTCGACCCGCCGCTGCACGAGTTTCTGCCCAAGTACAAGGAAGTCCTCGAGGAGTACACGCGGCTGGATGCACTCGGCATCAACCCGCAGCGACACCAGGAGCTCGGCGACATCAAGGCCCGCCTCGAGGTGCTCATCGAGGCGAATCCGATGCTCGGTCACCGCGGCTGCCGGCTCGGCATCACGTTCCCCGAGATCTACGACATGCAGGTGCGCGCGATCATGGAGGCGGCCTGTGCGGTGACGAAGCAGGGCGTCAAGGTCGAGCCGGAGATCATGATCCCGCTCACCGGCACCGTGGCGGAGATGAAGCTGACGCGGGAGATGGCGAAGCGGGTGGCCGATCAGGTGGTCGCCGAGATGGGAGCGCGGGTTCCGTACTCCGTCGGCACCATGATCGAGGTGCCGCGCGCGGCGCTGGCCGCCGAAGAGATCGCGGAATGGGCCGAGTTCTTCTCGTTCGGCACCAACGACCTGACGCAGCTGACGTTCGGCTACAGCCGGGACGACATCGGCAAGTTCCTGCCCTACTACCTCGAGAAGAAGCTGCTCGCGGCCGACCCGTTCGCCGTGCTCGACCAGGACGGCGTGGGCGAGCTCGTCCGGATCGGGATCGAGCGCGGGCGCAAGGGGCGACGCGACCTGAAGGTCGGCATCTGTGGCGAGCACGGAGGCGAGCCCTCGTCCGTCGAGTTCTGCCACCGGGTCGGCATGAACTACGTGTCGTGCTCGCCGTACATGGTCCCCATCGCCTGGCTGGCGGCGGCCCAGGCCCGGGTCAAGGAAACGCAAGCCGGCCGCGGAGGATCGCGACATGCATGACGTCAAGGGCGTCTTCATTCCGGTGCCGACTCCGTTCAGGGGGGAGGCGGTCGCCACCGACCGGCTCAAGGCCAACCTCGACCGCTGGAATCAGACCGGGCTGAACGGCTACGTGATGCTCGGCTCCACGGGCGAGTTCCCGCTGCTGACGGAAGCGGAGCGCGACGCCGTGCTCGTCGCCTCGCGGGAGGCCATCCCGCGCGACAAGGCCATGATCGCGGGCACCGGGACCAACTCGACCTTGATCACGATCCGCCAGACGAAGCGGGCCGCCGAGATCGGCGCGGACGCGGCGATCATCATCACGCCGCATTACTTCACCAAGGGATTCTCCCAGGGCGCGGCGCAGATCCGTCACTACCTGGCGGTCGCCGAGGCGTCGCCGATCCCGATCATGCTCTACAATTTCCCGCTCAACACCGGCATCAACCTCGAGCCGGACACCGTGGCGCGCATCGCCGAGCACCCGAACGTATGCGGTATCAAGGATTCGTCGGGGAACATCCCGCAGGCGGCGCAGATCATCCACCTGACCCCCAAGAGCTTCCACGTGCTGGTCGGCGCGGCCGCGGCGCTGTTGCCGTCGCTCGCGATCGGCTCCTCGGGTGGCATTCTCGCGCTGGCCAACATCGCCGCCCGCGAGTTCGTGGACGTCTACACGCTCGCGAAGCAGGGGCAGTGGGAGGAAGCCAAGGCGATCGCGGCGCGCATGATCCTGGCCGACCGCGGTGTGCCTGGACGCTATGGGATCGGCGGGCTCAAGGCGGCGCTGGATCTGCAGGGCTTCTACGGTGGTCCGTGCCGCGCGCCGCTCGGCACGCCGGACGGGGACGCGATCGAGGACATCAAGGAGAGTCTGGCCTCGGCCGGGCTGCTCTAACCCGGACTATTCATGAGCGGCGCTGTGCGAAGCCGGCCGGGTGGCGTCGGCCCGGGGGTGCGCGCGCCGAGCCGGGGGACCCCACACCGGGCGGGGGTGGCTCGGCGCGCGCACCCCCGGGCCGACGACAGGACCCGGCCGCCTCGCGCTTCGTGCCGTTGATGAATAGTCCGGACTAACCGAGCTCACGGAGGAGGAAGTGGTGAAGCTTTCAGGTGCGCGGATCGTGCTGGAGTGCTTGAAGCGGGAGGGCGTCGACATCATCTTCGGTCTGCCCGGCGGCGCCGTGCTGCCCATCTACGACGCGCTCTACGACTTCGAGGGTCTCCGTCACATCCTGGTCCGGCAAGAGGCGGCCGCCGGTCACGCGGCCGAGGGGTACTCGCGGACGACCGGCAAGGTGGGCGTGGCTCTGGTGACCTCGGGTCCGGCCGCGACCAACCTGGTCACGGCGCTGCAGGACGCGCTGATGGACTCGATCCCGCTGGTGGCCTTCACCGGGCAGGTGCCGACGCACCTGATCGGCAACGACGCTTTCCAGGAGGCCGACAACGTCGGGATCACGCGCTCGGCCACCAAGCACAACTTCCTGGTGAAGGACGGCAAGGACCTGGCGCCGATCATCAAGGAGGCGTTCTATCTCGCCTCGACGGGGCGCCCGGGACCGGTGCACGTGGACCTGCCGAAGGACATCCTCGTGAAGGAGTGGCCGTTCGAGTATCCGCACGAGGTGCATCTGCGCTCGTACAATCCCACCTACGACGGACACCCGGGGCAGATCAAGAAGGCGGCGCGCTCCATGGTGCGCGCGAAGCGGCCGGTCCTGTACGTCGGCGGCGGCGTGATCTCCTCCGACGCGTCGCCCCAGCTCCTGGAGCTGGCCGAGCTCACCCAGATCCCGCTCACGCAGACGCTGATGGGCCTCGGCGCGTTTCCGATGGCCCATCCGCTGTCACTCGACATGCTGGGCATGCACGGCAGCTACTACGCGAACATGGCCGTCCACCACTCGGACTGCCTGGTCGCGATCGGCGCTCGCTTCGACGACCGCGTCACCGGACGCGTG